>ERZ827488.3428-NODE-3428-length-12946-cov-3.092700_pt1 | contig 12946 bp, 8 predicted proteins | sample MGYA00519771_ERZ827488 | MGnify/ENA primary metagenome ERZ827488 (study PRJEB31778, sample SAMEA3449323) | human gut metagenome | biome: human gut; feature: human-associated habitat; material: faeces | place: United Kingdom | collected 2010/2012 ...
GAGCCGTGCCGTCAAGCAGCTCGTCGAGCGTGAGCGTGAAGAGCTTCGTGCTGGCGTTTGCCGGAATCAGGACCTTGCGCGAGAGCCGCTCGGTCGAACCGCCGCGAAGCCCCACTACGCGCAGCGTCAGCTCGCCCTCGGCCGGTTGCAGCCGGTCCGAAACGACGTAGAGCTCCAGCTTGCCGTCCTTCACCACGGGCGAGACGAGCAGGTCGTCGAAGGCCTGGCGGGCAAAGTAGTGCTGAGCCTTCCAGGTGCCGTACCAGTCGCGGCTCGACCACGAAGCTACCGGCCAGCAGTCGTTGTGCTGCCAGTAGAGCGATCCCCAGCAGTAGCCCTTGTCGCGGCGGTGCGCCTCGATCGCCGTTTTGATGGCGTCGCCCTGCAAGATCTGGGAGGCGTAGAGGAACGACTCGAAATCGCGCGGTTCGTGGTATTCGTTCAGCAGGTAGCTTTTGATCAGGTTGTTGGCGTGCTCGCCGCCCCGCTGGTGGGACATCATGACTTCCGACGTGATGTCTTGGTCGCCGGGCAGCGGCGCGTAGCGCTTCACCGTTTCGAAACACGGGAACGACTGGAACCCGTATTCACTGAAGAAACGGCTGCGCTGGCGGTTGTACTCGGTGATGGGTTTTTTGGCGTGCCATACCTCCCAGTAGTGCCGGTCGCCCTCGTGGTCGTTGCTCATCGCGCCGTAGTCCGAGAAGGGCGAGGTGGGCTGGTAACCCATGTCGGGGGCGTATTCGGCCACCACTTGGGCCAGCATGCGGTAATACTGCTCCTCGTACTGTTTCCAGATGATGTCGGAGTATTTCGGGTCGACTTTGTCGACGTCGTATTTCCAGCCGCTGAGCCACGAATCCTGATTCTCGTTGTTGCCGCACCAGTAGACCACGCAGGCGTGGTTGCGCAGGCGTTTGACGTTGTCAACGGCCTCCAGACGCATGTTCTCCAGCAGCGCCCCTTCGGCCGGGTAGACCGCGCAGGCGTACATGAAATCCTGCCAGATCAGGATGCCCTCGCGGTCGCAAAGCTCATAGAAGAAGTCGTCTTCGTAGATGCCGCCGCCCCAGACGCGGAGCATGTTCATGTTGACGTCGACCGCGTCCCGGATCGTGCGTTCGTAGGTCTCGCGGGTGACGCGGGGCAGGAAGCAGTCGCAGGGGATGTAGTTGGCGCCCTTGCAGAAAACGGGTTCGCCGTTGAGCAGGAACCGCAGGCTGCGTCCGTAGGCGTCGGGCTTCTTTTCGACGGTGACGGAGCGGAGCCCGACCTGTGCGCTGTGGCCGGCCAGCACACGGCCGCCAAGCTCCACGGAGGTACGGAAAGTATAGAGGTGCGGTTCGCCCATGCCGCGGCACCACCATAGTTCCGGATGCTCGATCGTGAACGGGACGCTGACCCGGTTCATGCCCGCGTGGAGCTGCACGCTGCGCGAACCGAGCACCCGTTTGCCGTCGGAGACGGTGACGACGGCGTTTTCGACGGGCGCTGCCGCTTCGATCTCCACCTGCGTCTCGACACGGGCGGCTTCGGACGAGACCTCCGTCTGGCGGTGGAATACGTCTTCCAGACGCAGCTCGTTCCAGCCCTGAAGTTTTACCGGACGCCAGATGCCCGACGTAACCAGCCGCGGACCCCAGTCCCAGCCGTAATGATAGCCCGCCTTGCGGGTGAAGGGGCTGAGTTTTTTTCCGTCGAGTCCCCCGTTGTCCGCCTGATCGTTCCAAGCCTCGTAACGATAGGGCAGGGATTCGTACTGCGGCAGGGCCTTGTTGATCGGGGAGTGGAAATAGACGCGCAGCACGTTGCCGCGCTCCTTGAGCAGGGGTTTGACTTCGGCGGCCCAGCGGCGGAACATGTTGTCCGCCGTCAGGATCTGCGTTTCGTTCAGGAAGACGTCGGCATAGGTGTCCAGACCGAGGAACTCCAGCCGGACGTGTTCATAGCCGCGCGTCAGCGCTCCGGCGTCGAAGGAGACTTCGTAAATCCAGTCTTCCTTGTCGATCCACTGCAGGGAGCGTTCGTTGAGCCGGTAGTAGGGGTCTTCGATCAGCCCGTTGTCCATCAGGTCGGTGTGGACTACGCCGGGTACCGTCGCCGGATGCCATTCGTTTCGGTTCGCCTGTCTGAACTTCCAGCCGGAGTGGAGCGGCATCGTGTCGTTGGCGGCCGATCCGATCGTCGCCGATCCCGCTAAAAATAATGTCATAATTGCCTTCAGGGTTTGTTTGTACATGACTAGTTCTCTTTGGTGAGGGTGAGGGTCATCGTGTTCAGGTTCAGATTGATGGTGTAGGTCCCCGACGCATACCCGAAGCGCGACGGATAGAACTGCGGGTCGCCCTTGGCGTCGCTCGTGGCCTGATCGTCGATGCGGATCACCGTGCCGAACGGCGCGTCGGGGGTCTGTCCGTACCAAGGCCACCAGCCGTCGGACGAAGCGAAGATCTTGAATCCCTTGTAATCGCCGTCGAAATTCATGGCGACACCCGTGGCTTCCCATTCGTTGTCGCCCTTCTTGGGCAGGTAGGTGCGGCTTTCCCAGCCGCCCGGAGTGGCTTCTCCGGTCATCGAATAGGCGGTCGAGTAGTCGATGCTTTTCGCGGTGAGCGTCATCTTCATCGTGTTGAGGTTTACCTCGATGTCGTACACGCCCTTGCCGTAGCCGAGTTTGCCGGGGTATACCTGCGGCGCGTCGGTGTCGGTGACAAGCTGCAGCGAGATGTTGTCGGCCGTGGCGTCGTCGGTCATGGCGTAGTAGACGCCCCAGTTGTCGCGTTCGGTGAACATCTTGAAGCCTACGTCGCCGTTGTCGCCGAACGTCATGTCGATATTCCGGGCGCGGTAGATGCCCTCTTCGGCCTTGGCGAGCTGCGTGCCGTCCCACGTCCAGCCCCATGTGAAGCAGCCGCCGAGCAGGTAGAGCTGTTCGGGCAGCGGCGCTTCGGGCAGGTCGCCCGTGCGGGTGAGGGTGAGCAGCTTCGTGTCGAGGTTTACCTCGATGTCGTAAACGCCGTTCTCGTAGCCGAACGATCCCGGCTGGAACTGCGCTTCACCGCTTTTATATACGGCGATCTTTCCGAACGTCTCCGCCGAAAGGTCCTGTGCGGCGAAACGGGGATCGTCCGTGTCGTTGACGTTGCGCGAGAAGTAGAATTTGAAGCCGTTGTTCAGGCTCATGGGCTGCACGCGCAGCTCGACGCCGGAGGCCTGATACAGGTGGGAGCCTTCGCGGCTTTCGGGCAGTTCGAGGCCCGCGTTCAGATCCCACTGCCACGGGGTGGCCGCACCCACCATGATCAGCGAGGGCGGGAAGTTCGGATAGGTCGTCTTCGGCGTTATTGCGCAGTTTTTGATCTCCGACAGCTGGGCGTCGAACTCCTCGTCCGCGTTTTTCGCATATACGGCGAACCGCACCGCCGCTTCGGTGCCGGCTTCCAGATCGAAAGTGTTGAGAAGCAGCTGATTCAGCTCGCCGTGAGTGAAGTCGTGTGTCAGGGCCGCGCCCTTGTCGATGACGACCGGACCGGAGAACATGTCGCGGCCGGTCAGGTTGACGTAGAGCGTGTAGGCGACCTCGGTCTGCTCGTCGTCGGTCGCGGCGGTCCATTCGGCGTGCAGGGCCGGTTGGTCGGAGTGCTCCGGGTCGACCAGCACGGCATCGGCCGAGAGGGTCAGCGTGGGGGCTGTCAGGGTTGCGGGTTCCGGAACCGGTTTTTCGGCCGTGTCGTCGGAACTGCAGGCGGCGGCCAGAAGAAGGGTGGCGGCCAGACCCGCGGTCAGATAGTAGAGTTTTCTTCGCATATAGGTTGGTTTTTGATTGGATTGATCGGGTGTATATGCCGAAAACAAAATTATCGTTTTGTCCGAGCCTGCAATAGAAAGGTTCGAAAAGCAAAAAAGTTTGATCGGATCGTATCAATCCGACGCTTTTTTTGCGCATGAAAAGGCCCTGAAAAGTGGGTTATACGAATTTTAAATATTATTAAAAACGATGAAACGGAATATGTATGGGTTGATTCGCTGGTATTATGTGATCTTTTTGTTGTATTATTCGATTGAAGTGTGTCATGGCTCTTGGAAAATACTTTTCGACGATGTAATTTTACCTAAAACCACACGGATTAACATGCAATGTATTGTTAATCATGTATATAACCTGATAATAACCGGCCTATGAAAAAACTCTTCCTTTTTCTCTGTCTTCTGTTCCTGCTGCCGACCGCCGCTTTGTGCAGGGATAAAACCTATACGATTCAATCACCCGATTGTTCGTTGACCGTCACGATCGGATGCGGTGATCGAATCGTATATTCCGTCCGATCGGATACGAATCAGATTCTGAAGCCTTCGCCCTTGGCTCTCAGGCTCGTTTCCGGCGAATGCTGGGGCCGGCGGAGCCGGGTGGCCGGAGTGCGGCGCTACCGGATCGACGAGGTGTACGACGCACCTGTTTATAAAAAGCGGAAGGTGGAGGATCGCTGCAACGGGATCGTGATCGATTTCCGGGAGGGATTTTCGCTGGAGTTCCGGGCCTATGACGACGCGGTGGCTTACCGCTTCGTCGCGCGTCAGCCCGGCGAGGTGCTCGTTGCGGGCGAAGAGGCCCGGTTCCGGTTCGCTCCGGGAGCCGTCGCATTCGTGCCCTATGTGCGCGACACCCCTTGCAGGCACGACGGACTGGCTTTCGGCGAGCAGTTCATGCAGTCGTTCGAGAACACCTATACCCGTACGCCGCTTTGCGAAATGGACTCCGCCCGCTTGGCGTTCCTGCCGCTGCTCGTGCAGACGGCCGGGGGTGTGAACGTCTGCATCACGGACGCCGACCTCGAATCCTATCCGGGCATGTTCCTGCACCGAAGCGGCGCGGACGAACTCGAAGGCGTTTTCGCGCCCTCTCCGCGGAAGGTCGTGCCGGGCGGTTACGACCGCATGCAGGGCGTGGTCGAGGAGTACGAGCCGTTCATAGCCTCCCTTGCGCCGGGAGACCGGCTGCCGTGGCGGGCGCTCAGTATCGTGCGGGAGGATGCCCGGCTCGCGGACAACGATCTGGTCTGGAAGCTCGCTTCGCCCTGCCGGCTCGACGATATTTCGTGGATCGAACCCGGCAAGGCCGCGTGGGAGTGGTGGAACGACTGGGGACTTTCCGGCGTGGATTTCACGGCGGGGATCAACCAGCCTACCTATGAATATTACATCGATTTCGCATCCCGCAACGGTCTGCGCTACCTCGTTCTGGACGACGGTTGGAGCCGCGACCACCATTCGCCGCTGGAGACGGCTCCCGGACTCGATCTGCCGGCGCTGGTGAAGTACGGCGAAGAGCGGGGCGTCGGGCTGATCCTCTGGCTCGGCTACCTCCCGTTCGCCGGGCAGATGGAGGAGCTTTGCAAGCTCTATTCCGAAATGGGCATCAAGGGATTCAAGGTCGATTTCATGGACAGGGACGACCAGCAGATGGTCCGGTTTGTCTACGATGCCGCCCGTACGGCCGCACGGTACAGGCTGCTGCTCGACCTGCACGGCATATTCAAGCCTGCGGGAATCCAGCGGACCTATCCCAACGTCATCAATTTCGAAGGCGTGCACGGGCTGGAGCAGGTCAAATGGTCGCCCGTCGAGGTCGATCAGGTTACCTATGACGTGACGGTGCCCTTCATCCGGATGATGGCCGGACCGATGGATTATACGCAGGGAGCCATGCGCAATGCCTCGAAAGCGAATTTCCGGCCGGTGAATTCCGAGCCGATGAGTCAGGGAACCCGCTGCCGGCAGCTGGCCGAGTATGTCGTGTTCGATGCTCCGCTCGCGATGCTGTGCGACTCCCCGTCGGCCTACGGACGGGAACCCGAATGCCTGCGCTTCATCTCCGGCGTGCCTACCGTCTGGGATGAGACCGAAGTGCTCGCCGGCGAGGTCGGCGACCATATCGTGACGGCGCGCCGTCACGGCGACGTGTGGTATGTAGGGGGACTTGCCGGCTGGGACGGCCGTACGGTGCGGGTCGATCTCTCGCTGCTGCCCGAAGGGACGTATGCGGTGGAGCTGTTCCGCGACGGCGAGAACGCGGCGCGCATCGCCCAAGACTATGTCCGGGAGGAGTTCCTGCTGGCTCCCGGTAAATCGTTCGATGTGAAAATGTTCCCCGGAGGCGGTTTCGCCGCCCGGATAACCAAGCGATAGCGTATGGGCATACGTCTTAGGGAAAAGATCGGTTACGGACTCGGCGATACGGCCTCTTCGATGCTGTGGAAGCTCTTCAGCGTCTACCTGATGTTCTTCTATACGGACATCTGCGGCATCGACGCATGGGTGGTCGGCGTCCTGTTTCTGGTGACGCGGATCTGGGATTCGCTGCTCGATCCCGTCGTCGGGCTTCTGTGCGACCGCACATCCAGCCGGTGGGGGACCTTCCGGCCGTGGCTGCTGTGGGGCGCCCTGCCCTTCGGGGCGTTGGGCGTCCTGACCTTCTACATGCCGGAGTGGGGAACGGGCGGAAAGGTGGTCTATGCGACCGTGACCTATTCGCTGATGACGATCGTCTATTCGTCGGTCAATGTGCCCTATGCCGCACTGCTCGGCGTCATGTCGGCCGATCCGCACGAACGCACGGTGCTCGCCGCGTTCAGGATGACCTTCGCCGCCGCAGGCAGCATGGCGGTCGTGCTGGCGGTCGAGGCGCTGGTGAAGGCTTTCCGGCCGTGGGCTGGGCCGTCGGCGAGCTGGACCGCGGCGGTCGCCGTCGTGGCCGCGCTTGCAGTCGTGCTGTTCTTCGTGACGTTCTCAACGACGCGGGAGCGGGTACGGCCCGTGCGGGCGGAGCGGCATCCGGTGCTGCTCTCGCTGCGCGACCTGCTGCACAACAGACCGTGGCTGATCCTTGCAGGGGCAGCCGTATGTCTTCAGGTGTTCAATGCGTTCCGGGAGAGCGGGACGATCTATTTCTTCAAGTATTGCGTGGCCGGCGAGACTGTCGGCACGGTGTCGTTCGCCGGGATCGCCCTGACCGGGTCGGCCCTGTTCCTCGCCGTGGGGCCGTTTTTCAACATTGCGGGCATCGTGCTGATCCCCTTCGCCGCGGACCGGTTCGGACGCCGGCGGACGCTGGTAGGCACCTTGCTGCTCACGGCCGTTTTCAGCTTCGCCTTCTATTTCGTGCGGCAGGGCGGTTATTCCGTGCTGCTTCTGGCGCAGGCGCTCATCAGCCTGAGCGTCGGCGGGGTGTTGCCGCTGCTCTGGGCCATGTCCGCCGATACGGCGGACTATGCCGAACGGCGTTCGGGCCGCCGGGATACGGGGCTGATATTCTCCTCCTATTCGATGGCCCAGAAGATGGGCTGGGCGGTCGGAAGTGCCGCGACGGCGTGGATACTGTCGCTGGCCGGATTCGAAGCGAATGCCGTCCAGTCGCCGGCTGCGCTCACGGTTATAGGGTGTCTGCAAAGCGTCTTCCCGGCTTTGGCCGCCTTGGGAACATGTGCCTTTATTCTGTTTTATCCGCTGGCCGATTCCCGGCCCAAATAATGATTCGTTATGCCCAATCCTGACATATTGACCGAGATACCGCCTATTTCAGGACAAGACTGTTTCGTCGTGTTCGACCGCTACAAGCGCGAATTCTGTTTCCCCGTGCATATCCACAAGGAGTACGAGCTGAACCTTGTGTGCGGAGCGCGGGGGGCGACCCGCATCGTGGGCGACTCCGTCCGCGAAATATCCGACAGGGATCTGGTCCTGATCACGGGTTCCTACCTCGAACACGCGTGGCTGAACGGCAATTTTTCGAAGAATGCCGATGTCCATGAGGTCTGCGTGCAGTTTTCTCCCGATCTGTTCGAATCGGGGTTCATCGACAAGAAGCAGTTCTATCCGATCAAGAAGATGTTCGAGTATGCGCGCCGCGGCATCGCATTCTCCGAAGAGACGGTCTCCCGTGTTGAGCCGATCGTGGAGAACCTGATACGCAGCGAAGACAGGTTCGATTCGGTGCTTAACTTCCTGATGCTTCTCAACTGTCTGGCGCGCGAGAGCGATTACCATATCCTCGCCCAGCGCTCCGTGTCGATCGAGAACAACGTCAATTATGACATGCCGCGCATCCAGAAGGTGATGCAGTTCCTGAACGATAATTTCCACCGGGACATATCCATCGCCGAGGTCAAGGCCCTCGTGAACATGAGCGAACCGACGTTCAGGCGTTTCATCAAACGGCATTCCGGAAAGAGCTTCGTGAATCTGCTCAACGACATTCGCCTTGGGGCGGCTTCGCGCATGCTGATCGAAAACCCGACCAAGAACGTTTCGGAGATCGCCTACAAATGCGGATTCAACAACCTCTCCAACTTCAACCGGATCTTCAAGAAGGGAAAGGGTTTGACTCCCAGTCCATTCAAGACGTTCTACACCCAGAAGAAAATATCCGTATAAATTCAACCTAAAACTCAAAACGACATGAAAAAGAAATTGCTGTTTTCTGCGTGCGCCTGCATGGCTGTTGTCCTCGGTCTCGGATGTTCCGAGGTGAACGGTGTGCCGAGCCGCGCGCCTTCGGGGTATCCCGAAGGCCCCAAGACCATGGTCGATGCCGGCGCCACGGCCATTACCCGGACGCTCTACGAAAATCTGTTCGTGCTGGCCGAGCGCGGTACGATGTTCGGCCATCAGATACCGACCCTGTACGGTCTGGACAACAACAGGAAATGGTGGGCCGGCGACGACACCGACCTTTCGGACACGAAGTACCTGACGGGCAGCCATCCGGCAGTCTGCGGCTGGGAGCTTTCCAACATCGAGCTGGACATGGAGACCAATATCGACGGAGAGCTTTTCACCGAAGTGCGCAAGCACATCATCGCGGCATTCGGACGCGGAGCCGTCAATACGATTTCGTGGCATTGCGCCAATCCCGTTTCGGGCGGAAACTCGTGGGACGGGACGCGCGCCGTCTATTCGATCATTCCGGGCGGCGAGAACCACGAAAAGTTCAAAGGCTGGCTCGACAAGGTCGCCGATTTCATGCTGAGCCTCAAGTCGCCCGAAGGCGAGCCTATTCCGCTGATCTTCCGTCCGTGGCATGAGCATACCGGCTCCGGCTTCTGGTGGGGCAAGGGAAATGCGACGGCGCAGGAGTTCGTCGCCTTGTGGCAGTTCACGATCTCGTACCTGAGCGACGTGAAGGGGCTGCACAATCTGATCTGGGCCTATTCGCCCGATATGGTCCATCTCAATTCGCGCGATGCCTACCTCGAATACTGGCCCGGCGACGAATGGGTCGATATTCTGGGACTCGACGCCTACGACCGCAACGGTGCGGACTACGACCACAAGGGATTGCAGATGATCCGCCTGATGAAGAATATCGCCTATACGAAGAACAAACCGTTGGCGCTGACCGAAACGGGTCTTGAGAACAACAATCCTGAGGAGTCGAGCTACTACAACAAGAAATGGTGGACGTCGATGCTCTACAAGATTATCGAGAACGAGCCTGTATCGTTCGTGCTGTTGTGGCGCAACGGCGATTTCCCGACAAACGGCGGGCACTATTTCAGCGCTTTCCGCGGGTGCTATTCCGAGAAGGATTTTATGGATTTCTCCCGGAAGGAGCAGATTCTTTTCGAGGACGACCTGCCGGATATGTACAAACTGCTCAAATAAGCGGTCCGGGGAATAAAAAAGGATGCCTTTTCGGGGCATCCTTTTTTTGTTGCGGCGGTTCCGGTTATTCGAATTCGGCCATCACGCGCTCCATTTTCCGGCGGATTTCGGAGGTGCAGAGATTGCCGATGCTGCCTTCGTGGGTGTGGCGCACCTCGCGCGTGGGCCGGTACGTCCCCGCCTGCACCTGCTCGCCCACGCGGCGGTAGGCCTCGCGGAACGGCACGCCCTGCAACACCAGCCGGTTGACGTCCTCCACGGTGAAGAGGTAGTCGTAGCGCGCATCGTCGAGGATATTCTCCCGCACGCGGATATGCTGCAACATGAAATCGCACATCGCAAGGCATTCGGCCAGCGTCGCGGTGGCAGGAAAAAGGATGTCCTTCAACAGTTGCAGATCGCGGTGGTAGCCCAGCGGCAGGTTGGTCACGAGCAGCGCGATCTCGTTGGGAACGCCTTGCAGGCGGTTGCACTTGCCGCGCATGATCTCGAAGACGTCGGGATTCTTCTTGTGGGGCATGATGCTCGATCCTGTGGTGAGGTTGTCGGGCAGCGACACGAAGCCGAAATTCTGGCTCATGAAGAGACATACGTCCATCGCAAGGCGGCCTACGGTGGCGGCGATGGCCGCGATGGCGCTGGCCGCGGCGCGTTCGCTCTTGCCGCGGCTCATCTGCGCCGCCACGACGTTGTAGTGGAGCGTTTCGAAGCCCATCAGACGGGTGGTCATCGTGCGGTCGAGCGGGAACGACGAGCCGTATCCGGCGGCCGAGCCGAGCGGGTTCTGGTTGGCGATATGCCATGCGGCGGCAACCAGCCGCATGTCGTCGACGAGCGTCTCGGCATAGGCGCCGAACCAGAGTCCGAACGACGAGGGCATGGCGATCTGGAGGTGGGTGTAACCCGGCATCAGCACCTCCTTATACTTTTCGCTCTGCTCCTGCAACCGGTCGAAGACCCTCTTCACGGCGTCGGCCACCTGCCGCAGTTCGTCGCGCAGGAAGAGTTTCAGGTCGACCAGCACCTGATCGTTGCGCGAGCGGCCGGCGTGGATCTTCTTGCCCACCTCGCCCAGACGCCGCGTGAGCAGCAGTTCGACCTGCGAGTGGACGTCCTCCGTCCCCTCCTCGATCTCGAACCGCCCCTCCTCGATCTCGCTTCGGATCTGTTCCAGCCCCGCCAGCAGGGTCTTCAACTCGTCGGCCGTCAGCAGGCCGATGTGTTCCAACATCCGGATGTGGGCCATCGACCCTTCGACGTCGTACCTGGCCAGCCGCATGTCGAGCTGACGGTCGTCGCCCACCGTGAAACGTTCGATCATCTCGTCGGGTTCGAAACCCTTGTCCCATAATTTCGCCATCGTCAATATCTTTTCGCCAGTTCGGCAATGTAACGTATGTAACCTTCCACCCCCTGCTCCACTTCGCTGCGGAGCACGTATTCGTCGGCAGTATGCGAGCGCGCCGAATCGCCCGCGCCCATTTTGAGCGACGGGAACGCCATGAGCGCCATGTCCGACGTGGTGGGCGAGACGAAGCGTTCGACGCCGAGCGCCGCGGCCGCCCCGACCAGCGGGTGTTCGGGCGCGACGGCCGAAGCGCGGATGCGCGTCGAGCGCGGCACCGCCTCCGAACGCATGTGCCGGCGCACGATTTCGACCGTCTCTTCGTTCGTATAGGCGTCGGTCGTGCGCACGTCCACTACGAAGCGGCACTCGGCCGGCACGACGTTGTGCTGCGTCCCCGCCTCGATCTGCGTGGCCGTCATGCGGATCGGCCCCAGCAGCGGCGAGCAGCGTTCGAATCGATAACCGCGCAGCCATGCGATGTCGTCCGCAGCGATGTAGAGGGCGTTGATCCCCTCGTCGCGCGCCGCATGGCCGGCGCGGCCGTGCGCCGTGCAGTCCAGCACTACCAGTCCGCGTTCGCCGACGGCCGCCCGCATCCGCGTCGGCTCGCCCACGAGCGCCATGTCGATCGGCCCCAGTGCGGGCAGCAGCGCCCGCGTGCCGTGTTCGCCCATGCACTCCTCCTCGCCCGAGAGGGCCAGCAGCAGGTTGAAAGGCAGCTCCGCATCGTAATAGTGGCGGAAGGCGGCCGTGAGGGCCGCGACCGACGCGCCGGCGTCGTTGGCTCCCAGCCCGTAGAGCCGTTCGCCCTCCCACGTCGCCGCGAAAGGGTCGCGCGTCCACGCCGCCGTGGGACGCACCGTGTCGTGGTGCGAGTTGAGCAGCAGCGTGGGCTTCGCGGCGTCGAAATGCGCCTGTCCGCGCGTAATGGCCAGGATGCCCGCGATCACGGGCTGGATGTAGCGGTAAAGCGCCGTGTGCACCGAGGTCAGCTTCTCCGTGCCGCGGTAGAGCAGGTACATGGGCAGGACGGTTCCCAGAATGAGGATATAGCCCAGTTCGGCCTGCGCAAACAGCGGAAGCCGCAGAAACGGTACGTGGTCGATGTATTTCCAGAAGAAGGGCGCCGTTATGGCCAGCCCGATGATGTAGTACCACCCCATCACGACCAGCGTGCCCAGCTTCTCCAGCTGCGGCTTGATAATCACCGTATTGACGGCGATGGCCACCACGGCCGCCAGCACGAACAGGTTGCCCTGGGCGCGGCTGCCGTGGGTAAGCGAGAAGCCGTCGCCGAGAATCAGGATTCCGGCGCCGACGAGTGCGCAGACCACCCCCACGACACGCGTCCCGATATACTTGCGCGGGTGCATCAGGTGATCCATGATCAGCGTGAAGGCCGGGCCGAGCGTGGCGATGACCGAGGCGTCGATGGGCGTGGTGTAAGACGACCCCCAGAGCAGCATGTACATCCAGCCGTAGACGATCAGCAGCGTGACAATCAGAATGTTGCCCACATCGCGCCACGTAATGCGGTAGGAGTAGCGGGAGAAAAGGGCGAAGGGGATGAAGAAAACCGCCGCCGAAAGCACCTGCAACATGAATATCTGCTGGAAATCGAGGTAATTGCGCGTGAGGGAGACGTAGAACGAAAAATTCGCTCCGAAAAACACGTTGGCGAAAACCAGGTCGAGATTATAGCGCGTTTTACTCACAAAAAGAAAACCGGGCAATTATCGCACCGAATTTTACCTTATATTTGCCCCGGCCAAAAGCCGGGATTCAAGGGCGGTGGCCGAAATCGAGATTCGGAAACGGATCGGCGCCCGCCCCGCTTCAGAACCCCGCTTCTCGAACGGGCTACGAAAGATGGACAAAGGAAAACTGAAAGGACATGCGGCCCTGTGGGTCGCCAACATCGTCTGGGGACTCAACGCC
>ERZ827488.3433-NODE-3433-length-12939-cov-3.666951_pt1 | contig 12939 bp, 8 predicted proteins | sample MGYA00519771_ERZ827488 | MGnify/ENA primary metagenome ERZ827488 (study PRJEB31778, sample SAMEA3449323) | human gut metagenome | biome: human gut; feature: human-associated habitat; material: faeces | place: United Kingdom | collected 2010/2012 ...
AAATGGCGTCAACGACAAATCGTCCTTTGGAAGGATGGGTGAGTGGCTGAAACCACCAGTTTGCTAAACTGACGTACTCGAATGGGTACCGGGGGTTCGAATCCCCCTCCTTCCGCAAATGCAAAGTCCATAGCGTAATATATACGCTATGGACTTTTTTTATTTGAATCGATTCCCCCCATTGTCGAAATTTCAGAAACGGTCTTTGGAATATTGACACATTGGTTGTAATTTTGGAGCAATTTAAAATAAAGGTATGAAAAATTTCAAAAATATTCCTTTTGTCGAAATTTACACAGAAAAAACGCCTTATCGAAGAAACAAAATGCACCAATAAAAATGAATATTTTTAATAATATTCCAAGTATTTCAAATCTATTTCAAAATCACATTCAATTTTTGTAGCATGAATTTCAAAATCAAATCAAACAACGTTATGAATTATCAACGATTATTTCTATCGGGAATATTTCTCTCGCTATTCATGCTATCTGCATCCGCAAAGACATTTATCATCGGGAACGATTCGACCACGGTCCGCACCTCCGATACCGATTATGCCGATGAATTAGAAAAAATACGAATGCACATGCCCGATATAGAAGTCGGGAACGGTATATCTTTCCAACCTAAAAACAAAAGCTATAAACTCACGATGCGCATTCGCATGCAAAATTTGGTCGATATCGACTTCAACGAGAAATTCGAGGCTCAGGATATCGACGCCCGCGTCAAACGGCTCAGGTTACGTTTCGATGGATATATCTATACACCCAAACTCACCTATTTAGTTCAGTTAGGCTTCTCGCCTTACGATATGAAAACGCTGCCCAATGGGAACAACAACATCGTACGCGACGCAATGATTTACTACGTTCCCAACTCGACATGGAATATCGGTTTCGGACAAACCAAAATACGGGCGAATCGCGCCCGAATAAACTCTTCGAGTGCCCTACAATTCGTAGATCGTTCCATTGTAAACTCCGAATTCAATCTCGACCGCGATTTCGGTATCTTCGGAGAATACAATCAACATCTATTCGGCTCTTTGGATTTAGCGGCCAAAGCCTCTATTACTACCGGAGAAGGCAGAAACTGGGGAAACAATAAAGGGAGTGGACTCGCATATACGGGACGCATAGAACTATTCCCACTGGGACGATTCACCGGGAAAGGAGATGCTATGGAAGGCGATTATGAACGAGAACAAACGCCCAAAATCCTTTTAGCGGGAGCATACAGCTATAACGACCGAGCTCTTCGGGCACAAGGTTCCAATGGGGACAAATTACTGTTTGACCAGACCCGTAACCTTTCTTCCTATTTTGTCGACTTCATCTTCAAATATCAAGGATTTGCTTTTTATACCGATTTCATGGGGCGTATATCATCTTCCTCTCCGCTCATTAAATCGGGCGAAAATGTAGAACAATATGTCCTCACTGGAATGGGGCTCAACGTACAGGCAAGTTATCTCTTTCGTTCCAATTGGGAAATCGCATTGAGAAACTCTACCATCATGCCGGATAAAGAAGTACAGCCTTATGCCAATTATCGCAGTCACAACCAATCGACGTTCGGTGTCACGAAATATCTGATAGATCACAGATTAAAAGTACAAGCCGACCTGTCTTACAATTACAAAAATGAATTTGTCGATTCCGATTATAATCGCTGGCAATTAAGATTTCAGATAGAACTCGGCTTTTGACAAATCGACATAAGCAACCTAACACCTAAACAGTATATAAAATGTCCTCTCAGTACGATTTCGACACAATTATCGACCGGCATCACACCGGAGCTATGAAAACCGATGTTCTCTGTGAGCGCTATGGTCGGGAAGATCTCATTCCTTTATGGATTGCCGACATGGATTTTGCGGTCGCCCCCTGTATAACGGATGCTCTCGTACGCCGGTTACAACACCCGGTTTACGGATATGCCGAGGCTCCTGCGAGCTATTGGCAATCCATTATCGATTGGCTCGACTACCTGCATGGCTGGAAAGTAAAAAGAGAATGGATCACCTATATTCCCGGGATTGTCAAGGGCATAGGCTTGGCAGTCAATGTATTTAGTAACCCCGGAGATAAAATCATCATACAGACTCCGGTCTATACACCGTTCATGGCCGTCCCCGAAAGTAACGGTCGGCAGGTTGTACATAATCCGCTCAAATGGAACGGCTCCCACTACGAAATGGACTTCGATCACCTTGAATCGATCATCGACTCCCAATGCAAGCTGTTCATTCTCTGTAATCCTCATAATCCCGGAGGAGTGGTTTGGCCGTTGGAAACATTACAGCGAATCGCCGAAATCTGTGCACGGCACAACATACTCATCATTGCCGATGAAATTCATGCCGATATGCCTCTCTTCGGAGCCAAACATCACCCTTTTGCCTCGGTATCCGAAACAGCGGCTCAAAACAGTATATCATTCGGAGCTCCTTCCAAGACGTTCAACATCGCAGGCTTGGTCAGCTCCTATGCCATTGTTCCCAACGAAACGATTCGTAAGCGCTTCTTCGACTGGCTCACGGCAAACGAGCTGAACGAACCCACATTCATGGCGACCATAGCCACCGAAGCCGCTTATAACCATTGTAGAGAATGGCGCGAACAAATGTTAGCCTACATCGAACAAAATATACTATTTGTCGAAGAGTTTCTCGATTGTCATATTCCCGACATCAAAGCCATCAGGCCGCAAGCATCCTTTATCGTATGGCTCGACTCTACACGGCTTCACCTCGATGCACTCATCGACCTTTTTGTCGATAAAGCCAGACTCGCACTCAACGACGGTGAAATGTTCGGCCCCGAAGGCAAAGGACACATGCGGCTAAATGTAGGTACACCTCGCGCAGTTTTGCAAAAAGCGCTCGAACAACTACGTTCCGCCGTGGACGGGCTTAAACGATAGCTTACGAAATATGTCGAAAACAAAAAAACTTTCTTTTCGAGACAAATACCATAAACACCTTTGACTCCGAAGAATATCTTTTTCGGAAAATATTTTATATTTTTGCACCCGATTGGTACAAAAGCCTTTTTACTTTTGTATCTTGAAATAATATAGAACATTCTGAAAGAACGACTTTATGAACGAACTTGCCACGAAGTACAATCCCGCCGACGTAGAAGAAAAATGGTATGCCTATTGGTTGAAAAACGGTCTTTTCAAATCGAAGCCCGACGGTCGAGAACCCTATACCGTTGTCATTCCGCCACCCAATGTCACCGGGATTCTGCACATGGGGCACATGCTGAACAATACGATACAAGACATTCTGGTACGCCGGGCTCGCATGGAGGGGAAAAATGCTTGTTGGGTTCCCGGCACAGACCATGCATCTATCGCCACCGAAGCCAAAGTGGTAAATAAACTTGCAGCGCAAGGTATTAAAAAAAGCGATCTTTCCAGAGAAGAATTTCTCAAATACGCTTGGGAATGGAAAGAAGAACACGGCGGAATCATCTTGAAACAACTCCAAAAATTGGGAGCTTCCTGCGATTGGGACCGCACTGCTTTCACTATGGACGAAATCCGTTCCGAAAGTGTTTTGAAAGTATTTGTCGACTTATACAACAAAGGACTCATTTACAGAGGAGTCCGCATGGTAAATTGGGACCCCAAAGCCCTCACCGCCCTCTCCGACGAAGAAGTCATTTATAAAGACGAACACAGCAAACTCTATTATCTGCGCTATTTTATCGAAGGCGAGGATAAATACATTATCGTTGCCACCACACGACCTGAAACAATCTTAGGCGACACGGCAGTTTGCGTAAACCCCAACGACCCGCGTTATTCATTTCTTAAAGGGAAAAAAGTCATCATACCGCTGGTAAATCGAGTGGTTCCTATTATCATGGACGACTATGTCGATATTGAGTTCGGAACCGGCTGTTTAAAAGTCACCCCGGCACACGATGTAAACGACTATATGTTGGGAGAAAAATACAATCTGCCGAGTATCGACATATTCAACGACAACGGAACCATCAGCGAAGCCGGAGGACTTTACGTAGGAATGGATCGTTTCGACGTTCGCAAACAAATCGCCAAAGACTTACAAAAGGCTGGATTACTCGAAAAAGTCGAAGATTACGACAATAAAGTGGGTTATTCCGAACGTACCAATGTCGTTATCGAGCCCAAACTATCGATGCAATGGTTTGTCAAAATGGATAAACTTGCAGCCCCAGCTCTCGATGCCGTCATGAAAGACGAAATCAAATTCCACCCCGATAAATTCAAAAACATTTATCGGCACTGGATGGAAAACATTAAAGATTGGTGTATCTCCCGCCAGCTTTGGTGGGGACATCGCATCCCGGCGTACTACCTTCCGCAAGGCGGATTCGTAGTAGCTGCCACACCCGAAGAAGCGTTGAAATTAGCCCGAGAGAAAAGTGGTAAGGCCGACCTTCAAATGAGCGATCTGCGACAAGACGAAGATTGCCTCGACACATGGTTCTCTTCGTGGTTATGGCCCATCTCGCTTTTCGATGGTATCAACAATCCCGGCAACGAAGAAATAAACTACTATTACCCGACCACCGATTTGGTTACAGCCCCCGATATCATTTTCTTCTGGGTGGCTCGAATGATTATGGCCGGATACGAGTATGAACACAAACTTCCTTTCCGCAATGTCTATTTCACCGGAATCGTACGGGACAAAATAGGACGAAAAATGTCCAAGTCGCTCGGTAATTCGCCCGACGCTCTCGAACTGATAAAAACCTACGGAGCCGACGGTGTCCGCATGGGACTCATGTTGGCCGCACCTGCCGGAAACGACATACTATACGACGATGCGTTATGCGAGCAAGGACGCAACTTTAACAACAAAATATGGAATGCCTTCCGCTTGGTAAAAGGTTGGAACGTAGATGAAACCCTCCCCCAACCTCAAACGGCAGCCATTGCCGTAGAATGGTTCGACGCACAACTCAACCGTACGCTCGAAGAAGTCAAAGACCTGTTCGGGAAATATCGTCTGTCCGAAGCCCTCATGGCTATATACAAACTCTTCTGGGACGAATTTTCATCTTGGTATCTCGAAATGGTTAAACCGGCCTATCAACAACCTATCGACCGCAAAACCTACGATGCTACACTCCGGTACTTCGATGCACTGCTCCGTATGTTGCATCCTTTCATGCCCTTCATCACCGAAGAATTGTGGCAACACCTGTATGACCGCAAAGAAGGCGAAAGCATCATGACAGCACGCATGCCCGAGCCCCAACCGGTCGACATGGAAATCATAAACCGATTCGAAACGACCAAACTGGTCGTAGCGGGAATACGTACGATCCGCTTGCAAAAAGGCATAGCCAATAAAGAACAGCTCACGCTGCAAATTATCGGCGCACACGATCACTCGAACGATTGCATATTGACCAAAATGACCAATCTGGCAACGATCGAAACAATCGAAGAAAAAGATCCGGCCGCCGCTTCGTTCCGGGTACATGCAACGGAATATGCGATTCCTATGAGCAACGCCATCGATGTAGAAGCCGAATTGAAAAAACTCGAAGCCGAATTAAAATATGCTCAGGGATTCCTCAAAACAGTGATGGGAAAACTCGGCAACGAACGCTTCGTTCAAAATGCACCCGAAGCCGTGGTAGCTATGGAGCGCAAAAAGAAAGCCGATGCCGAAGAAAAAATCAAATCGCTCGAAGAAAGCATAGCAGCCTTGAAAAAGTAGTAAAAGACCATACAAAAAAATAAAATCCCGCTCTATCGAAATTAGATAGAGCGGGATTTTCATACCCGAACAAAAAAACAGCCCCACCCTTTACGACTCAATAGGAAATCAATGAGAATTGTCTTTTAGTTCCTCCCCTGTGGCATGGACATATAGGGAAGGTGGCACGGAATAACGGAGGGGCTAACTCAATGGAAATGTCGAAAAATACCGACAGTAACGGAAACAGAATCAAGCATCGGCTTCTCCCCTCCCTCATCTGCAATGGATAAGAGAAGTAAACGAAGTATCGGAGAACTCAAAACCCCAGTAGAGCAAAAACGCTGGAAAATTTCTACACTCCTCCCCTGCCGTGTCCCGTAGCCTTACGGGGTGTTTTGCATCGCAAAACATAGGGGAGGTGGCACGTAGTGACGGAGGGGGTAATAACAGGAATGGCAGGAAATATAAGGGAAATACCCGCAAGGAGAAGAGCTCAAATTCTACAATCAATCCCTATGCACTCCCCCTATGCCACTGACCTATCCCGATTTGTCATCTCGCAAAAAAGAAGTTCGGCAACACCTTCTCACCTTACAATTCTACCGAAAAGAATAAAAAAACCGTCCGATAAAAATCGGACGGTCGAAATATCGATTCGTTTCAAATATTAAAAACAATAATACAAGCTGAGACTTATCTCATTGCCGCTCAAAGACAAGCCCGACACGCTGCTTCCGTTATATTTAGTACGATATCCCAGAAAGCCGTAATGAGCTACCAAAGAGAAATTATCGGTCAAATTAAAAGATATACCCGGCTTAAAGCCAATTTCAAAACCGGTATCCGAATCCGCCCCTTTATACTTTTGAGTAGAAATACCGAAACCACCATCTACCAACAAGCCTACGAAATCTTTCTTCCAAAAATTCCAACGGGCATACGGAGCGATATAAAACGAATTGAAATTGTCCATATGAGTATAACCTATCATACCGGCAACCGTCCAAGTATCGTTAAATGCATAACCGAATTCAGGAGCGATTGTAATCATGGTATTTTCCGATGCATCATCGTAAAGTAACCCAAATTGACCACCCACAAAATACTGAGCATTGGCTGCTAACACACCAAACACAAGAGCTAAGGTTAAAACTAATTTCTTCATTTTATTTATTTTTTAGTTTATAATATGGAACAAAGGTAATCATTCGACAAAAAGATCGGTCTTCTATTTTCCCGTTTTTTTTCTTTTTGCGTTAAAATATAATAAAATAAGGAGGGAGTTTAAAACTCCCTCCTTATTTTATTTTACTATGATTTTCTTATTTCACTAGTTCAAACCCCATCAATACACCCTCATACTCATCGAGCAATCCACCGACACTTTTCAATGTAGAACTCTGAGACTTCGATGCAATAGTAGTCAATACCTTCACGAATCGATCCACATCGAAAAGCATTTCCAACGTATTGCCATTCTTGTTTATAACGGCATCCATAACCATTATGGGAATGTAACCACCCACGGCAGTAAATGTAACCACGAATCTTCCGCTCTCTTCGTCTTTAACAATATGACCGTTCAATTTCGCATTACCATATTTCATTACAAAAGTAGTATCGGCAAAAACAAATGAAACCCGCGAAGGCGTGATACCGGCCTTTGTATAGTAGGTCGCCAACTTTGTTTTCAAAGATGCAGCCACGACCTCACCTCCCGCCGATTTCAAGAAATCGCTGCTTTCGAACTTACAAGCAGGAGCCGAATATTTCCACGTCCCGGCTAAATCGGCAACCGTCAACGAAGCATCTGTACCGGCAATAGCACTCACAACCTTATTCACTGTCGATGAATTCAGTATGTCTCCAAGCCCACCCAACGAAAGCTGAGCTTTCACAGACGTAAAAAACAAACACAAGCAGCATACGATAGATAATCTGCACACCCATTTTTTCATAATAAAATCTCTTTACAACATTATTTATTTACAAAAACAATACATCTCGAAACAATCTAATCTCACTTACCGATATCGAGTTCTGTTCCATTGCAAAGATACGCTCCAAACAATTAAAGTGTTCCTCAAAAACAGATTTTCGACAAAAAAATTAAAAATAAGACAAATCACGATAAAAGCACGACCACATTGAACCAAAACACTCCTATATCGTTATTATAGACAGAAAGGGCGCTCCGAAGGATTCCCGAAACCGTAACGGTAAAAGGAGGAGCAGCCATTACGAAGAAGGATATTCCTCTCAGCCCCTTTCTATTATAAAAAGACAGGTATCCGCCCCGGGATAGGGCGCATACCTGTCTTACTTTTTTATCGGATCAGTCCTTAAACCGTCGGACGACCTATACTATAATAAGCAAATCCCAACTCTTTCATCTCAGACGGATCATAAATATTACGACCGTCGAATATCACAGGTGATTTCATAGACCGGATAACCGTTTTCCAATCCGGCAAACGAAACTCTTTCCATTCCGTTACAATCAACAAAGCATCCACATCGGCAACCGCTTCATAAATATTCTCGGCATATTCCACCTTATTCCCTATCCGCCGCTTGCATTCCGGCATAGCCACCGGGTCATATACCTTTACACGGGCTCCTGCATCACATAACTTATCGATCAATATCAAAGCCGGGGCTTCGCGCATATCGTCGGTCTCCGGTTTAAAGGAAAGCCCCCACACGGCAAATTTTCGTCCCGATATTTTCCCGTCGAAATAGCGGAGCAATCGGTAATAAAGCAATTCCTTTTGCGACTCGTTCACCCGTTCGACAGCTTTCAAAATCTGCATATCGCAATCATTCTCTTCCGCCGTCTTTATCAAAGCCTTCACATCTTTCGGGAAACAAGAGCCCCCATATCCACAGCCGGCATACAAGAAGCGGCTGCCGATACGATCGTCGGCTCCGATACCTTTGCGCACGGCCCCTACATCGGCTCCCACCTCGTCGCACAATAACGCAATTTCGTTCATAAAGCTGATACGAGTCGCCAGCATAGCGTTAGCCGCATATTTAATCATCTCCGCCGAAGGAATATCGGTAATAATAATCCTGTACTTGTTGATCATGAAAGGCTTGTAGAGCTTTTGCATCAAAGCCTCCGCCCGCTTGCTTTCGACCCCAACGACCACACGGTCGGGACGCATAAAATCGGCTATCGCATTCCCCTCTTTCAAAAATTCGGGATTGGAAGCCACATCGAAGTCAATCTTTTCACCCCTCTTATCCAACTCGCTCTGTATAGCCGCTTTCACTTTTCGGGCAGTCCCCACCGGAACCGTACTCTTGGTAACGACAACAAGATAATCGGTCACATACCGACCCACACTATGAGCCACATCGAGCACATATCTCAAATCGGCCGATCCGTCTTCGTCAGGAGGAGTACCCACCGCACTGAACAAGATTTCCACCCCGTCGAGACAAGCCGATAAATCGGTGGCGAACCGCAAACGTCCGGCTTTCATATTCCTGATAACCATCTCGTCGAGCCCCGGCTCGTAAATAGGTATATCACCACGCTCTATACGAGCTATTTTCTCGGCATCTATATCCACACAGACAACGTCTACACCTATCTCGGCGAAACAAGTTCCCGTAACCAAGCCCACATAGCCTGTACCTACTACCGCTATTTTCATATATTCCAATTTTTTATCGCCCCTCTCCCACCGTTCGTCTTTAACGAGATAGTGGGGAATACCCGCAGAGCGAGAGGGTTAAAAATAAACTTGACTATCTTCACATTTTGCAAAGATAGTACAAGCCGAGAACAAAATGAACAAGTACAAACGATCTTTTTTAACCCCTCTCCTCCGGAACTTTGTTCCTTCGGTCTCTCCCCCTATACTGCTAACGCAGCACCCCGCAACATTGCGGGGTATTTATAATACAATTATATAGGTAGAATGCACAAAAAGGTTAGAATATAAAAGCAGAGATATTACCCACACTTCTCCCCCTGTCATGTCCCGTAGCCTTACGAGGGTGTCACACAGCAAAATATAGGGGAGGTGGACGAAGGACGAAGGGGTTGAAAAAAAGCTATCTTTACGTATAAAAATACAGAATAAATTTAAATACTTTGAAATAAAAAATAATCGATTTTTTTACAAAATCCGACCCTAAAAAAATATTAGCAAATTCCCCGGATTTTGTAGCCCAAAACTCCTATATCTCCTTAATTTATATTATTATACTTAACAAAACTTTCTATTGACTGTTTCATCTAAGAAAAAAATTTATACCTTTGAACCGATTTTCATTTGTGCAAATAAGAGTATTTACACAATGAAGCCGCTCATAAAGAGTTTATTAATATCTCTTTATCGGTGAAATAAAAATAAAATAAGCATGAAATTAAAAAAAATTTTCCTGTATAGCGCAACCATGCTATTGTTAGTATCATGCGCAAATGAGGATAAGCAAGGGTCTTCCGGATACGGTGCTATCAACGTACAAGTTTTAGCCGATTATAAAGTAGTTCCTGTAACTCGCTCCACAGCAGAATCAGCCTCGACAATCGAAAATCCCGATGTAAGCGAATTTGCTTTGAAACTGGTCTCTTCCGACGGTAGTTTCTCTCGGGCATGGGATAGTTTGGCCGATTTCGACCCGGCTACCAAAATACCGGTCGGAACCTATACGATGAGTGCCTTCTACGGAGATATCGATATAGAAGGATTCGAAAAGCCGTTCTATCTCGGAGAAACCCCGGTAGCTGTGCGTGACCGGGAAAATAGTTCGGTAGAAATCAATTGTACATTGGCTAATGTAAAAGTAACCGTTGAGTATTCCGACGCTTTCAAAAAATACTTTGCCGATTATTCGACCACCATTCACTCTACCGGAGGAGAATACATCGAATTTTCTAAAACCGAGACGAGAGCAGCCTACGTAAAACCCGGGAAAATCACGATTCAAACCCACTTGAAAAAACAAAATGGGATCGAATCTACTTTCGAACCGGCAGCCATACCCAACGCAGCCGCTCGTCAGCACTACAAAATCAAACTCGACATCAGCGACAACAACGCCGGTGAAGCACAACTCAACATCAGTTTCGACGAGACAACCGAAACACAACCTATCAAAATAGACATATCCGATGAAGTGATGGTAGCTCCGGCTCCCTCTTTCCTCCTGTCTGGTTTTGAATCCGGTGTTCCGGTTGAAGCAAAAGAATTTAATTATCCGGCCGACAAAAATATAAATATATCTCTCACGGCCAAAGGAGGATTGGCCGGGTGTACCCTCACGACCTCTTCCCGTAGCCTCGAAAGCAAAGGGTGGCCGCAAGAAATCGACCTCATAAATATGAGTGAAGACCAAGCAGAAATACTCCGTCGATTAGGGTTGAAAATCAAGGGATTCTTCGAAGTTGGAAATAAAATGGGATTCATCGACTTCACCGAACTATTCACACAATTACAAATTATCGACAATAGCGATCAACACATGTTCACTATTTCGGCAAAAGACCTGTACGGAAAAGTTAGCGAATCGCCTATTTCTTTATCGGTGAAAAACCTTCCTTTAACATTCACCCTACAAGAACCCGAAGCCGTTTTTGTGGGTAGCTCTTCGGCCATAATTCCGGTATTATACGATGGGTCCGATATCGATTTGGTTCAATTCAGTTACCTTAACGCCGAAGGCCACAAAGTAAATTGTACCTCGACAGTTCTATCGTCCGAAGAAAATCTATACCAAGTTAAAATATCCGTCGAAGCCACAAACAAGCCGATAGAAATAGAAGCCTCTCTATCCGGTGGATTAAAGACGGCTGCGACTTCCATTTCTGTTCTCACGCCCGAATTCACGATATCAGCCGAAGAATACGACGTTTGGGCGAAAAAAGCGATCGTTAAACTCACAGCCGCCGATCCGCAATACCAAGATGCAGTGAACCGCTATGCTGTGCTTTATACCAACAGTACCGGACAATGGGTCCAAGCCGCCTCCACACACGAAGGCAATGTTCACACCCTCACGGGATTGTCCCCCGACACACGTTACCAGATAAAAGGGACTTGCAACAACGAACAAGAAAATGTCAATTATCACGGAGATTGTACAATACGGACAGAAACAACAGCCGGCGTACCTAACGGAAATTTTGAAGAACTCACACAGACAATATCGATACAAGATATGAATCAAGGGGGTAAGTATTCCGTTTGGCCTGTGGATTATCAAAACACTTGCAGCTTTACAATTCAAGAACCCACCGGTTGGAGCAGTGTAAATGCAAAGACCTGTAACACTTCCGCGGCAAATCAAATGTCATGGTTTGTAATTCCCTCAACGTATAATACGACTCTGTCTTGGAGCTCATATCGCAGTTTTGGAATGAGCACACAAACACCCGATATTTACAAAGGCCTTTCCGCACAAGACGGAAACAATGCAATGGTAATACGCAATGTTGCATGGGATGCTAATGGAACCACACCCAGCAAAACAGGAGGAGCTTTTAATACGACTTATTACAATACGAATGTTCCCTCTATGAGCAATCGTTCTGCTGGTAAATTATTTTTAGGCAGTTACTCCTATTCCGGTAATTCCGAATCTTATAACGAAGGAACCTCTTTTTCATCTCGACCTTCGACGATGAAAGGGTGGTATAAATACACTCCCGATAATAACGATGCCTCTGAAACCGGAGTGATCTCGGTAACATTGTTAAACGGAGAAACGGTACTCGCATCCGGGACTATTAACCTTACGGCAGCATCAGACTATACCGAATTTACAGTTCCATTGGTCTACACCGTTACCGACAAAAAAGCCAACTTGTTGAAAATAATGATTACGTCGTCCAATCATGCTTCCTATTCACAAAGTGAAGAAACCGCAACGATAAAAACGACCGACTACTACTCCCAATACGAATCCAATTCGAGGGGAGCGACTCTGACAATAGATAACTTAAATTTCATTTATGAATAAACTACATAGCGATATGAAAAAGATATTCTACATAGCTCTGACCATAGTCTTGGGACTGGCAGGCACATCTTGCGACCGTGAGAAACTCACCTACGACTCCGAACCCGGAGAAATTTCAGGGCATAGCCAAGCTCATAGCTGGGCTGGGAATAATTGGCGATTGACACAAAGGCCATATACAGCAGGGACTGCATGTTGAACCAGCCGGATTTTACCGCGAAGTCGCTGAGCACAATACCGGC
>ERZ827488.3435-NODE-3435-length-12936-cov-27.460057_pt1 | contig 12936 bp, 10 predicted proteins | sample MGYA00519771_ERZ827488 | MGnify/ENA primary metagenome ERZ827488 (study PRJEB31778, sample SAMEA3449323) | human gut metagenome | biome: human gut; feature: human-associated habitat; material: faeces | place: United Kingdom | collected 2010/2012 ...
CCCTCGGTGTAGGAGTTGATGGCAAAGAACAGCGGCTTATCGCTGAGCACCTGTTCTGTCAGGGTGATGAGGTCATAGACGTTATCTTCCAGCTTCCAGATCTCACCGTTGGGGCCGCGGCCATAGCTGGGCGGGTCCATGATAACGGCGTCATAGCGGCTGCCGCGGCGGATCTCGCGCTGCACAAACTTGGCACAGTCATCCACGATCCAGCGGCAGGGGCGGTCGGCCAGGCTGCTGGCCTGGGCGTTTTCCCGTGCCCAGGCTACCATGCCTTTGGAAGCATCCACATGGGTCACGCTGGCACCGGCGGCCAGGCAGGCCAGTGTTGCGCCGCCGGTGTAGCCGAACAGGTTGAGCACCTTGACGGGACGGTCGGCAGCCTTGATCTTTTCCTGGTACCAGGCCCAGTTCACAGCCTGCTCCGGGAAGACGCCGGTATGCTTAAAGCCGGTGGGGCTGACGATCAGCGTCAGGTCCTGCCATTTGATGTTCCACTTCTGGGGCAGCTTTTTGTGGTAGTCCCACTGGCCGCCGCCCTTGGCGGAACGGTAATAGATGGCGTCTGCCCTGGCCCACAGGGGGCTGACTTCCTCGTTTTTCCAGATGATCTGCGGGTCGGGGCGGATGAGCAGCGTTTTGCCCCAGCGTTCCAGGCGGTTATGATTCGTTGCGTCGATCAGCTCGTAATCGACCCAGGTATCGGCGGGGCGCATCAGCACACCCCCGGAATACGCTGGCGGATCATATCGGCAATGCGCTCTGCGCTGGACTGGATGGCTTCCATATCCTCGCCTTCCACCATCACGCGGATCTTGGGCTCGGTGCCGGAAACACGCACCAGCACGCGGCCCATGCCCATCAGGTTCTGCTGCTGGCTCTCAATAAAGCCGGCAATGTATTCATCTTCTTTATAAGCCTGCTTCTGCTCCTTGTCGGCAGTCAGGTTGATGAGCACCTGCGGGAACTTGGTGTAAACGGCGTTCAGCTCGCTCATCTTGGTACCCTCTTCGCGGTGCTTGCGGGCCAGCAGCTTCAGCAGCTTGCCTGCGGTCAACTCGCCGTCGCCGGTGGTGGAGTGGTGCAGGAAAATAACATGGCCGCTCTGCTCGCCGCCGATGGCATAACCACGGGCGCGCATCTCTTCCAGCACGTAGCGGTCGCCTACAGCGGTGCGGGCGGTGTCAATGCCAATGGACTGCATATACTTCATAAAGCCCAGGTTGGACATAACCGTCACCACGGCGGTATTTCCGTCCAGGCGGCCGCGGTCTTTCATATCCTTGGCAACCAGCGCAATGATCTTGTCGCCATCGATCTCTGCGCCCTTTTCATCGCAGGCCAGGCAGCGGTCTGCATCGCCGTCAAAGGCAATGCCGCAGTCAAAGCCGCCTTCCACGACCTTCTTTTCCAGCCGGTCCAGGTGGGTGGAGCCGCAGCCATCGTTGACGGAAACGCCGTCATCCAGCGTACCGGTAAAGCTGCACTGGCAGCCCAGGCGGGGGAACAGTTTCTGCGCCACCTTGGCAGAAGCACCATTGGCGCAGTCAAACAGCACATTCAGGCCGGAAAGATCTGCATCAATGTGCTGCTCCAGAGCATCCACATAGTCATCCACAGCGGTATCCAGGCGGTGAACGCGGCCGATCTCGGCACCATCACAGATCTTGATATCCTCGCAGTTTTTGAAGATATGAGCCTCAATGCGGTTTTCTACTTCATCGGGCAGCTTGTAGCCATCGCCCTTGAAAATCTTGATGCCGTTGAACTCCATCGGGTTGTGGGACGCGGAGATCACAATACCGGCGTCTGCGCCGTATTTGCGCACCAGATAGGCCACGCCGGGGGTGGGGATCACACCCAGCAGGTCAACGTCTGCGCCAACGCTGCACAAACCGGCAGCCAGGGTGCATTCCAGCATATCGCCGGAAACACGGGTATCTTTGCCAATCAGAATACGGGGACGGTGGCCGTCCAGACTGGTCAGCTCTGCGGCAGTTGCGCGGCCGATCTGCAGGGCCAATTCACAAGTCAGGTCTTTGCCCGCCACACCGCGGACACCATCGGTACCAAACAATTTACCCATATCGTCAAGTCCTTTCCATCTATCAAAGTCAACACATTGAACTATAATGAATAAAGAATAAATAATAAAGAATAATTTTGGTGGACCGCGGTGCTGCGCACCGCTCAAAATAAGGCCTGCGGCCCTGCCCTGCCAAAAAACTCCTAACTCCTACCTGTTTAATACATTCTCTGCTGCCCCTCCACCTCGTCGGCGTCTTCGGCGCGCAGGTGTTTGGGGACGGGCATGTTCAGATGCTCATAGGCCAGGCGGGTCACGCAGCGGCCGCGGGGGGTGCGGGTCAGCATACCCATCTGCATCAGGTAGGGTTCGCACACATCTTCCAGTGTTACACTTTCCTCACCAAGGTTGGCCGCCAGGGTATCCAGGCCCACCGGACCGCCGCCGTACAGCTCAATGATGGCACGCAGCACGCTGCGGTCCAGTTCATCCAGGCCCAGCTCGTCAATATCCATCTGGCGGCGGGCTGCCACAGCAGTGGGGCCGTCGATTGCCCCATCGCCCTCCACGGTGGCAAAGTCACGCACGCGCTTGAGCAGGCGGTTTGCAATACGCGGGGTGCCGCGGGCGCATTTGGCCAGCTCCAGCGCACCGGGGCGATCGATGGGGATATTCAAAATGCCCGCGCTGCGCATGATGATGGTAGCCAGTTCATCCGGGCTGTAGGGTTCCAGCTTGAGCAGAATGCCAAAGCGGTCACGCAGGGGCCCGGTCAGCTGGCCCGCGCGGGTGGTTGCGCCCACCAGGGTGAACCGCGGCAGGTTGATGCGGATGCTTTGGGCGCTGGGGCCCTTGCCGATCATGATATCCAGCGCGTAATCCTCCAGTGCGGGGTACAGCACTTCTTCTACCTGGCGGGAAAGGCGATGGATCTCATCAATGAACAGGATATCACCCTCCTGCAAATTGGTCAGCAGAGCGGCAAGATCGCCGGGCTTTTCGATGGCCGGGCCGGAGGTAATGCGGATCTGCACGCCCATCTCCTGCGCCACAATGCCGGCCAACGTTGTTTTGCCAAGGCCCGGCGGGCCGTACAGCAGAATATGGTCCATCGGTTCCCCGCGCTGCTGGGCGGCACGCAGGTAAATGCGCAGATTGTTTTTGGCCTTTTCCTGACCGATATAATCATCCAGCGTTTTGGGGCGCAGGCTGACTTCCTCGGCGGCATCGGCCGGGGCGGCGTCCGGGCTGACCAGGCGGCTGGGATCCACCGTATATTCCGTATTTTGGCTCATTCAGGTCACTCCTTTACGCACGCGAAAGCCCGCGCAGTGCAATTTTGATAATATCCTGCACCGGCAGGGTTTCGTCAATGCGGGCCACAGCCGCAGCAGCATCCGAGGTGTTGTACCCCAGCGCCACCAGCGCGGCCACAGCCTGGGCGGGTGCGCTGGACGGAGCCGGCGCTGCTGCGGCGGCCCCGCCGCCAAAGCCAGTGCCATCCGCCAGGCCCTTGCCCACTTTGTCTTTCAGTTCCAGAGCAATACGCTGGGCCAGCTTGGGGCCAACACCGTTCGCCTTGGTAAACGCCTTGTGGTCCCCGCTGGACGCCGCCAGTGCCACACGCTCCGGCGTCATGATGGACAAAATGGCCAGCCCGGCCTTGGGGCCAACGCCGCTCACGCTGGTCAGCATCTTGAAGCAGCTGCGCTGCTCCTCGGTGGCAAAGCCGTACAGCGAAACATCGTTTTCGGTCACGTTCATCACAGTATACACCGTGCCTTCCCGCCCGGGGGCGGGAAGGCTTTCGGCTGTGGTCAAGGGCACCTGCACCGCATAGCCCACACCAGCGCAGCTGATGACCACGGTATCCAGTGTTTTCTTTAAGATTTTTCCGGTCAGCGAATAAATCATCGTTCGTTCCTATTTCTTATCCAAGATATATCTAAGGCAATACCGCATAATTCTAAGTGCCGATACGGCGAGCGAGGTGCGGCAGATGCTAAGCCAAAAGCGCAGATAATACTTTGTTCGAGCATTTTGGCAACGCAGATGCCGTGCCGCAGCCGCCGGAGCGGTGCTTAAGCCGTCAGGCGGGAATTGTGCGGTGTTGCCCTAAAATGTGCTCTTACACCATTATGATTCTATGTTGCCGTGCGCCGGGTTATTTGCCCTGCGGCCCTTATCTTGGGGCGGTGCCCATCAGGCGGCTGCGGGAGCAGTGACAGTGCGCTACGGCCATGGCCAGGGCGTCCGCTGTATCGTCCGGCTTGGGGATGGTTTGCAGGTGCAGCATGATGCGGGTCATTTCCTGGATCTGCTTTTTTACCGCCTTGCCATACCCGGTCACAGCCTGCTTGACCTGCATGGGGGTGTACTCATAAATTGGTACGCCGCACTGCGCGGCAGCCAGCAAAATCACCCCGCGGGCTTCCGCCACGCCGATGACGGTCGTCTGGTTATGCTGGTAGTACAGCTTTTCAATGGAGAGTGCTTCCGGCTGATAGCGGGTACAGATATCCTTGATGCCGTCATAAATTTCAATCAGGCGCTGTTCAAACGGCGTGTCCTTATCGGTACACACTGCGCCGTAAGCGATGGGCGCAAAACGGTTGCCTGCATATTCCACAACGCCCCAGCCCACGATCGCATAGCCGGGGTCGATGCCCAAAACCCGCATAGTATCCCCTTTCCCTGTGTTTGAATCTATTCAGGAAACGCCGCACCGGCAAAAGGGTGCACTATCCCCATTTAACTGTATCAGTATACCACAAAGCCGTGTATGCGGCAAGGAAAAGCCCTTCCGCATTTGCAAATTTCTTTTGCGGTGGTGCGTTCAATTTCATGTATTTTCTGAATTTTTTCATTTTTTTCGAAAAAAGGGCTTGCTTTTTCTGCTTGGATTTGGTATAGTATACAAGTCGCAAGGACATGCGCGGTTAGCTCAGCTGGTAGAGCATCTGCTTGACGTGCAGGAGGTCACAGGTTCGAGTCCTGTACCGCGCACCATAGAAAACACCGTAGATTCGTTAAAATCTACGGTGTTTTCTTTTGTTAGTACACACTTTATAGTACACATTTGCCTATTTTCTTTGCAAGTCGTGCACCAAATCCCTATACACGTCCGGTTTTGTTTCTTTTAGCGCATCCATAAATTCATCTAGCACGCGCCAAACATGCCCAGCGTCAGCCTTAATTACAGTTTCCAAAAACTCACTCATTTTGTAGCCTTTCTAGTTTTCTCATCACGCCGTTGTACACTTTCGGATTTGCAACATCACCATTCTCCGATATTTCGGTGCAAACACTACATGGTATTGACATCTCCATGTCGTATGGCTTAAACTATCTACGTCTTTGTTATTTTTCATTTCAAAGATAAACCTCTCTGTTCCTAGAATGTGGTTGGCAAACCCACACTCTATTCTACGGGGAGGTTTCTCTTTGTCTAGGGCTAAAGCCGTTTTTATTCCACCAGCTTAGCTGGTGGTTGTCGCTCGCTCAAGCTACCCAACCACAAAAACAGCCTTCGGCAAATGCCGAAGGCTGTTTTTAAATAATTCAAAGCTCTATCACTTTACACTTATCAGTTCAGCTTCTTGCGGTTGATGAACAGGTAAGCGGCAGCGCCGCCCAGTGCGGCAACCAGAACGATGGCCAGACCTGCAACAGAGTTGCTGTTGGTGCTGGAAACGCCGGTCTGCGGGATGATCTTGCTGGAGTTATCAGCGGGGGTGTTGGACTTGGTAACATCCGGGGTGTTGGTCGGAGTATTGTCCGGGGTATTGGTTTCCTCAGTCGGGGTGTTTGCCGGAGTATTGGTCGGAGTGGTCTCCGGGATAACCGGGGTGGTCGGGGTCACGACCGGGGTAGCGGTCGGCTCTGCCGGGGTGGCAGTCGGCTCTGCCGGGGTAGCGGTCGGCTCTGCCGGAGTAGCAGTCGGCTCTGCCGGAGTAGCAGTCGGCTCTACCGGGGTAGCAGTCGGCTCAACCGGAGTAGCGGTCGGCTCTACCGGGGTAGCGGTCGGCTCTACCGGGGTAGCGGTCGGCTCTACCGGCTTCGGAGCTTCCATAAAGATGGGGTACAGGTAGATACCGCCTACCAGGCTGCCAACCGGGAATGCACCAAGGCCGCTGGTGCCCAGTTCAGTAGCATCGGCGCCCAGGACAAAGTGCTCTTTGCCCCAAACGTCCCAGCCCTTGAACTCCCAGCCCTCGTTTGCGATAACGGTGGGCAGAGTGATCGGAGTCTCCTCAAACTCGGCACGGTTCAGATAAGTCAAGGCAACATTGTCGGGATCGCTCTCGAAATGGCCCTTGGTGGTGTCCATAAAAATGGTAACATCCACCACGCGCACACAGGAAGCGCTGTCTTCGCTTGCAGCTTCGTCAGCGGTGTTGTCCTGTGCAGCCTCCTCCACTACTGCGGGTGCAGCAGCTTCCTCGGTGGTCTCGGTTTCTGCATACGCCGATACAGGCAGACAAACTGCCAAGGCAACAGCCGTAACCAGCGTAAGCAGACGCGAAAACCTGCTCGTCTTTTGCATAATTTTTACTCCCTTTCCAAAATTATATCCCAAACGCAAAGGTACGGATTGCTGTTGCCTTTGTGCCCAGAATTCAAATAAAAATTTTACGCCCCGGCCGGCCAGCGGGCTGGAAGCAGCGGGTCCGGATTGATGATAACTTCATCCGCCGTCAGCGTTTCCCCGTCCCGCAGCGGGCGTGCCATAATCAGCAGGCGGGCATCCGACATTTCATAGGTACAGGTACACAATGTCAAAAGCCGTTCGTCTGCGCGGGCATAATCGCCCGTGGTATAAAACGCGCGCTTGGCCACTTCATCCAGGTATTCCTGCTCTGCCGCATCATCGGCAAAGTTCACATACTGGTTAAAGTGGAACACATCGCCATCGCTTTCGCGCGTGGTAATTGCATAAACTGCCACGATCTTGTAGTACTGGCCGCCGTTCAGGCTGTCCAGCTCAATGACCGGGTGTTCCTGATAATATTCCGGCTCGCGGTAATTTTGCAGGCTGGAAAACCGCACCGTATCCCCCACGCCCATGTTGTGGCCGTACAGGATCAAATGGCGGCTTTGCCGGATATCGCACTCATAATCCAGGTATGGCAGGCCCAGGTCATCCCAGTTGCCATCCAGGTCGTGCTTTAAGTAGTAGCTGTTGTCCCCTTCTCTTTGCATCACCGGCAGGTCAACATCGGTATCATCGATCTTGATCCAGCCGATCACTTCGGGGTTACGCTCCAGCAGTGCGGTAAAATCCCGCGGTTCCGGGGTAACGGCGGGCTGCACGGTGGGGGCCGCGGTAACCTGCGGCTCCGGCGTCTGCTCTGGTTCTGCAGTCTGCACCACCGGCGGGCTCTCGCTCACCATCTTGCGCTGCTGCAGCCAGTTGGGCAGTTGCAGTGCCGCCATAGCAATCAACGCCGCCGCCATACCGGAGCAAAACACCCCTGCAAGAATGCGCGACTGCTGGCTCACAGAGCTGCCTCCACAAAGTAGGCATCGCCTTTGCTGCCATCGGTCTTGTATTCCTGATACGCAATGGTGCAGCTGGTGCTGCCATCGGGGATTTCAGCCATCAGCCAGTCGCTGCGCTCCTGGCCGGGGGTCAGCTCATAAGCATACGGCATCATGGTATCATCCACTGCGTTCAGGCAGGTGCCGTAATCGCTGTCGCCCTCGCCCCACTGGATTTGGAAATCCTGCAGGAACATCGTGTAGGTCTGGCTGCTGGTGTTCTTGATGTTCAGGCGCATGCGCACCAGGCGTTCGCCATCCGGGATATCAATGCCGGGGTAGCTTTCCACCAGGCTGACATCCGTAATGGAAAAGTCAAACAGTGCCGTGCTGACCGTTTCGCCTGCCGTATTGTTATGTGCGTTTGTTTTACCGCAGGCGGTCAGCAGCAATGCCATACCCAGCACAGCTGCAAGGCCCGGCGCTGCCAAAGTCCGTCTCATGCTATGTTCTCCTACTTTTCCGTGTTGCCATTGCACAAGTATTTAACATCTGTTCAACGTTAAAAATAAAGGGCAATGTACAGCTATCATATTATCACGCCGCGCTTGTTTTGTCAATCAAAAAAGCACGGTCTTCTGCAGTCTGTTTTGTCATTTTTGTTGTTGAGCCGATGTTGTGTAGGGGTAGTATAACTGCGCGGCGGCATGTTTTATGCATTGGCAGCGTTTCTCTGCGGCAGCCAGAGGGCTGGCTGTTCCACCGGTCGTTTTTCTGTTTGGTACACATGATACCTTGCTCTGTAGGGAGCTGTCTTGACCATTCCGGAGCTTTGGCACATCTGCCATAATGAGATTTGCCGCAAGGTTTGTCTGCGGTGTCGGGAACGCTGCTCCCCTACTGTGGAGCAAGGTATATCACACATTTTTATTGTACGGTCGGGCCGCCTTCAGTGGGGGCGGGTGACCCCGCCCTACCATACAAAAAACTGCACAGCGTTTGGGCTGTGCAGCTTCATCAAAATTATCGTTTTGTCAGCAGGAGCTTATTCCGTACCTGAACTATCCTGCGTATCCCCACCGGTATCCCCGGTATCAGCTTCAGGTTCGCTCTGGGCATCGGTCTGATCGTCCGCCGTACTGTCCGGTTCAGCGGTGCCGTCGGCGGTATCACCTGTGGGATTGCCGGTATCGGCCACGGTGGAATCCAGGTTGTTCTGCACCAACTCCTGCGGGTCACCGGAATTGGTAGTCGGGGCTGCGGTCGAAGCAGACACTTCGGGCTGCATATCGCTTTCCTGCAATGCACTCAGATACCACTTACGGCCCTCGCCGCGGGTGAACACATAGTCCATATACTTAGTCGGCTCCGTGGGGGCGGTCAGGTTGATCTCGCCGCTGGAGCTATTGTTGATGGTGGGGATATAGCCAACCGTCACATAGGTCTTGCCGCTCTGGGTGGAAATCTTTTCCACTTCCGGGGTATACATAGCCACCATGCTGGTAACAGGAACCAGATAGCCCTGCTTTTCCTCGTCATAGGTATAATTGAACTCTTCGGTCTGGAAAGAGCCATCGGTGATCTTGTAATCCGGGCCAAGCAGGTTGGTCAGGTAGGTGTCAACTTCCAGTTTGGGCAGAATGATGGAGCCGGTTTCGCTGTCGCGCTCATAGTCGCTCAGGCCGTTATCCCGCTTTTGGATCTGGTACACGGCGCCCCAGATGGCAGCCTGTAAAAACTCCGACTGATCCACCTTGCTCACATCGTCAAACGGCATAGTGTCAAACATGACAAGACCGTACAGACGGTCGGCATAGCTCTGGCGGCGTTCGGTATCATCCAACGCGCTGCGCAGCACGCCAACCACCCAGCTTAATACGGTAAACAGACCAATGATAATCAATACGATTGCCACTGCACCCACGATTTGGCGTGAAAAGCGGCGGTTATTGCGCAGTTGTTCTTCTCTGGAAATTGCCATTCAAAAAAACCTCAAGATCAATCAAGTAAAATAATAATTAAAAAATAATAAAGAATAATGGTGGTATGCGCGCCGTGCGCGCATGATTAAAATAGGCTCCGCACGCCGGGTTAGGCTTGATTGCTTACCAAAAGCAGCGCCCAATTTTTATAAGCTGTGCCGCAGGCACGGCGATTCACCTTCATTATTATTTATTCTTTATTCACTATTCTTTGTTCTGCTGTTACAAACAGCAGAACTAGTATACCACAAACGCCGCCGCTTTGCAAAGCGGCGGCGGGGTGTTTTGCAGAATTTAACAAATGTGCGGCAGCATTACTTGTTTTTGTACATCTGCTCGTAATACTTCTGGTAGTTGCCGCTGGTCACGTGGTCCATCCACTCTTCGTGGGCCAGGTACCAGTCAATGGTCAGCACAATGCCCTTCTCGAACGGGGTTTCGGGGTACCAGCCCAGATCGTTCTTGATCTTGGTGGGGTCAATGCCGTAACGGCGGTCATGGCCCAGGCGATCCGCCACGTGCTTGATCAGCTCTTCGCTGATGCCCTCATCCTTCAGGCGGTCATGCAGCTGCTCGATGACAGTCTTGACGATGAAGATGTTGGGGCGCTCGTTATGGCCGCCGACATTGTAAACTTCGCCGTCCTTGCCGCCGTTGGCAACCATATCAATGGCTTTGCAGTGGTCCATGACATACAGCCAGTCACGGATCTGCATACCATCGCCGTAAACCGGCAGGGTCTTGTGGTGCTTGGCGTTGTTGATGAGCAGCGGAATCAGCTTTTCGGGGAACTGATACGGACCATAGTTGTTGGAGCAGCGGGTGATGTTGATGGGCATGCCATAGGTATCATGGAATGCTTTCACGAACATATCGGCGCTGGCTTTGGAAGCGGAGTACGGGCTGTGCGGGCACAGCGGGGTCGTTTCCATAAAGTAGCCTTCGGCGCCCAGGGCACCGTATACTTCATCGGTGGAAACCTGCAGGTACTTTTTGCCTTCCTTCCAGGTCTTGGCATCGGCATCGTACCAGGCATCCTTGCAGCACTGCAGCAGGTTAACGGTGCCCAGAACATTGGACTCAACAAAAATTTCCGGGTTGCGGATGCTGCGGTCAACGTGGCTTTCGGCAGCAAAGTTGATGACGTAATCCGGGTCATATTTGGCGATCAGGTCAGTGACAAGAGCCTTATCGCAGATATCGCCCTTAACAAAGATATGGCGGGCATCGTCCTTGATATCTTCCAGGTTTTCCAGGTTGCCGGCATAGGTCAGCTTATCCAGGTTGACCAGGCGGATATCCTGGTATTTTTCCAGCATATAGTGGACAAAGTTGGAGCCAATAAAACCGGCACAGCCGGTAACAAGATAAGTTTTCATTTATTTACCATCCCAATTATTGAAAAAGTCCTGAATTGCATCTTTCCAGTCGCGCATGTCATCGCCGACACTGCACCGCAGGGCGCGGTTTTCCAGTGCGCTCCATGCCGGGCGGTCTGCGGATTTGGGGTTCATCTCTTTATATTGTGCGCTGGTAACGGGCTTTACGGTGCACGGCAGGCCGGACAGGCGGATGATCTCGGATGCGAAATCATACCAGCTGCAAATGCCGCTGCCGGTGCAGTGGTAAATGCCGTAATCATGGCTGACGGCCAGCTTTAAGATATGGTAGGCCAGATCCACCGCATTGGTGGGGTTACCCAGCTGGTCGTTGACAACATTCAGGGTGTCATGCGTTTTGGCCAGGTTGACCATAGTTTTGACAAAGTTTTTGCCGTAATAGCTGTACAGCCAAGCCGTGCGCACGATGAAGTGGCGGCGGCAGAACTGCTGCACATAGGTTTCGCCCAGCAGCTTGGTCTGGCCGTAGGCCGAAATGGGGGCGGGCAGGGCACTTTCATCCAACGCCACACCGCCGTTGGCTGTACCGGAGAATACATAGTCGGTAGAAATATGGATCAGGCGGGCATTGATCTTTTCGCATGCCAATGCCAGGTTGCGCGGGCCAAGGGCGTTGACGCGGTAAGCGGCATCGCGGTTGGTTTCGCAGCCATCCACGTTGGTAAAAGCAGCGCAGTTGATGACGGTATCCGGCTGGATGCGGCGGATATAGGTCACAGTGGCTTCGCGGTCGGTAATATCCAGCTCATCCACATCAACGGCGATCACCGTTGCTTTGCGCAGGCGCTCCGGCAGCGGGCCAAGGGCGCATTCTTCATCAGCCAGCTGTTTTTGCAGCTCGGTTCCAAGCTGTCCATGGCAGCCGGTAATCAGAATTTTCATCTTGTGCCTCTTTCTTTATACCGCATCAATATTTCAGGCGGTCATCGGCAACATTGCGCAGATGCTGGCCATAGGGGCTTTTGCCATAGCGCTCGGCGCTTTCCAACAGTTTGCCGCGGTTGATCCAGCCGTATTTATAGGCGATCTCTTCCGGGGCGGAAATTTTAATGCCCTGGCGCTGTTCGATCATGCGCACAAAGTCGGCGGCTTCCACCAGGCTGTCCATCGTGCCGGTATCCAGCCAGGCATAGCCGCGGCCCAGCAGCTGCACATCCAGCTTGCCTTCCTGCAGGTACATCTCATTCAGGGTGGTAATTTCCAGTTCGCCGCGGGCGCTGGGCTTTACCTGTTTTGCCTTTTCGCACACATCTTTGCTGTAAAAATACAGGCCGGTAACCGCATAGTTGCTCTTGGGCTGTGCGGGCTTTTCTTCAATGGAAGTTGCCTGGCCGTTTTCGTCAAATGCCACCACACCGAAGCGTTCGGGATCGGTGACATAGTAGCCGAACACAGTGCTGCGGCCGGCTTCGGCGTTGGCGGCAGCAGACTTGAGCCGCTTGGAGAAACCTGCGCCGTAGAAAATATTATCGCCCAGCACCATAGCGCAGGGCTCACCGTTAATAAACTCTTCACCCAGGATAAAGGCCTGTGCCAGACCGTCCGGGGAGGGCTGCACTTTATATTGCAGGTGCAGGCCGTACTGGCTGCCATCCCCCAGCAGCGCTTCAAAGCGCGGCGTATCGGTGGGGGTGGAAATGATCAGGATATCCTGGATGCCTGCCAGCATCAGAGTAGACAGCGGGTAATAGATCATGGGCTTATCATACACAGGCAGAAGCTGCTTGGATGTGACCATGGTCAGCGGGTACAGGCGGGTACCAGCACCGCCGGCGAGGATGATACCTTTCATGATGACGCTCCTTTTCAGTGACCGCAGTTGCGGCGAACTATAGGCAGCGCCTATACCGCGCCGCCTGATTTGCCGTGCGTCACCGCCCATCCCACAGGGGCATAAATCCGCACAATTATTTTCTATTATATCGTATTCTATGCCCCTTGGCAAGAGGGAAAATTGAGGGAGCAGAGCCAACAAGATTTGCGAGAGAAAACGTAAAGGCAATACCGCATAATTCTAAGTGCCGATACGGCGAGCGAGGTGCGGCAG
>ERZ827488.3436-NODE-3436-length-12934-cov-3.277118_pt1 | contig 12934 bp, 10 predicted proteins | sample MGYA00519771_ERZ827488 | MGnify/ENA primary metagenome ERZ827488 (study PRJEB31778, sample SAMEA3449323) | human gut metagenome | biome: human gut; feature: human-associated habitat; material: faeces | place: United Kingdom | collected 2010/2012 ...
TATCCATAGTATCAGATGTAAGACCTGTTTCTGTCTGCATTTCGCTAATAGCTGATGTAAGAGCGGTAACAGTGTTCTGCATATCAGTTACTGGAAGATTAAATGCTGTTTTTGTCCAATCGGCCTGAGAAGCCTTCATGTTTTCAATAGACATCTGAGAAGCTTGAATCTGATCTTGCCACTGCTTAATTTGTTCGTTATCTTCATCAGAAAGAGGAGATAAGCCTTTGCTATTTTTCAAAGCATCGATATTATTCTGATATTCTTTAATCTGATTATTAAGATTCTCAATCTGTTTGTCACCATTTTCAATTAAATTGGTGTAATCTGAAGCAGTAGCTTTCATATTATAAGCAGATTTATTGTTTAGTCTTGTCTGCTGATTGGAAGCATCAGTTTGAAGACGAGTTAGTTCTTTTGAGAGATTATCCAGATTTTTAGCTGAAGTATCCAACTGAATCTGTACTTTAGTATCTTCAATTTTAGATTTCCAAGTGTCGAGATCAGCATTTGCCATTGATGGATCAAGTGACAATTTCATAATTGCTTGAACTGCAATTTCATCATTTCCATATTCTGACATTAACTGATTTACAAGGTTTGGTGTTGTAACAGAGGCCATATGTTTGTCTGCTAAATTCTTTGTTAAATTACCAAGAATTGCAGACTTAGCATTGCTCATATCAAATCCACTCAGATCCATAGTATCCATAATACTCTGAACATATTTATCAGCAGCAGCAAGCTGTTTTGGATCAGTTACATCTTTTACAGAGTCTCTAATTTTGCCGATAGCATTACTTGCTTTATCAAACGCTAAATTCTGTAATCCCTGTTGGAGATTATCAGTCTCTGTAGCAAGTTCCGGGAACTGCTGAATAAGATCAGTAATATCTGAATTCTGGAATGTACCGGATTTGATAGAATCCATTGAAGACTTGATATTTGACATATCTGTTTGGAAGTTATCAGTTACAGTGTCAAGGTCGGTTGCTGTATCTTCGGCAGAATTTTTGAATTTGGATGAAAATGTTGAAGACTCTGCTTCGATAGTTTCTTTAGATTTGAGATAATCATTATAACTATTTTCAATATCTTCTTTTTTCCATGTGTAATCACTGGTTTGTGGGTTTAATCCCTGATTGAGAAAATAATCATAGTATCCCTCAATATCTTTATTCGATTTATCTTTAAAGAAGTCATAAAGAGAATTTCCGTCTGCATCTTTGATTTCACCGAAAATATCTTTTAGATTTTCTTTAATCCCTTCCAGATTTTTTGCGTCTGGATCTGCCATAGCCATAAGCTCAGAAGTAAAATCATCTACACTGATGCCAGCGTCATCTAAAGCAAATTTCAGACCATCGATTTCATCAATTTTAGTCTCAATACCTTTAGAACCCTGCTTTTTACCAATATCCAGAAGTTGATCTTTTACATCCTTAAATTGTGAACGAGCAAACAAATTATTCATTTTAGAGTCGATATCTGAAACGCCAGTAATTGATGTATAATCATTTGCAAGTTTCTTTACTTTGTCAGCTGTATCTTTGGTAGACTTATCAACTAAATTTCCTTGTTCATCCCAGAAATCTTGCGAAGTATCAGAAATAGTTGTCATTAAATCTGAAAGATCAGATTTTTTATTAGTGATATCTTTGTCATATTTTGCAATATCACGTTCTTCTTTCTGATAATCTGACCAATATGAATCATCGTAAGAAGAACGATTTGCTTCAATCTCAGCTTTTTCAGATTGTGCTTCTTTAATTTCTTTTATTAATTGAGATGCATGTTCCAGATCACTGTCGTAGTCCATATTAAGAAGCCCACCACTGCGATAGCTCCCTTTTTCCAATGCAGTTTTAGCATCTAACGCAGCTTGTTTTTGAGCTGTATCGGCAATTTGATTTTTTACAGATAATTGTGAATTTAATAAATCATTCTGACTTTGAAGATTAGATAATTCTTTGGATTCATCTACAGTTCTATTCGCCTTAGCACGAAGCTCTTGGATACGTTCTTTATTAGAGTCATATTCAGATTGTACAGAATCTCTCTCAGAAGCAGCTTCTTGATAAGCCTTAGATGAAGTTTGATATTTTTTTTTAGCAGCAGTATTTGTGGCAAAATTATCCCAAGCCATTTTACCTGCTTTAGCAGCAACTGCTGCGATAATTAAAGGAATTATTACTGGGGCAATAGATTCAAACATTGTTGCAATACCAGTACCAACAGCAGAAAGACTACCAAGCATTCCACCCATACTAAATTTAGAACTATTTGCTAATGCATTATTTATAGATCCCATAGCCATTTCTTGATTAATGCCTGAAGAACGATATGCTTTACTCAATAAAACTGCCATAGCATTTTCACCAAGAAAATTACCATTTTGTTTGTTTATTTTTACTAAATATTTAGCAGCATTATCAACATTTCCGACAGAAGCTAATGCAGTAGCCATATTAGTCAAATCTAACGGATTATTTTTAAATGAACTAAATGCGCTTGTAAGTTTTCCGATTTTACTTAATGACATAAGATGAATTTTAAGGTATAATTCATATAAAAAATAAAAGAAAGAGATGATACTATGGCCCTTATTAAATGCCCAGAATGTGGAGAACAGATAAGTGACAAAGCTCCGGCTTGTATTTATTGCGGATGTCCTGCATCTGAATTTCTTATAAATAATAATTTATCTGAAGAAGTGATTCAAGCGACCAACATTTGTATTTTCAGAAATAAAGAACAGGATGTTTCTTGTATAAGCCAATACTATATACCACTGTCTGAAGAGGATAAAACGCACTTTAAACAGTTTCTTGAGCTGGAATACGGAATATCAAATTTTCGTCCGGTAATAAGTGATGAAAAATATTTACAATTCTACAATGAATTAAAAAAATGGTCAGAATTCTATTTTTTATCAACTTATGTAACGGCAAAATTAGTACTTGAATGTATAAAAAATAATTTTCAAACATTCGAATTTGATGTTTTACCAAGATATAATGACAGACCGCAACAGCCAACTCCACAACCAAATACATTCCAAAATGTTGTTCGTTGTCCACGTTGTGGTTCTACATCAGTAACAACAGAAGAACAAGGTTACGGACTTTTCGGCTGGATTGGTGCATCTCAGAAGAAGAATCTCTGCCAGAAGTGCGGTCACAAGTGGTGGCCAGGAAGGTGAGGTAATACTATGGATATGCATAATATTGTAAATGGATTTTATGAAAATATAGAAGAACGTAGACTTCATATGAAACAAGAATTATCTGCTGATATTCAGAATGAAAATACTGCTCCTGTAATCGCTCAAAAACTATATGAGGCATTATGTTCTTATCAAGAATCGTTACCAGACGAAGATGATATGGTTCTTGCGGTAGCTCATTTTGGAGAAACAGTTAATATAATTGTCAACAAAGTCGGCTACATTGGGTACAACCTAATCGTGTTTTACGGAGAGGACAGTTACGGCAAACCGCAGAAACTGATACAACATATAAATCAGTTGGATTTTCTCTTAAGCGCGCAGCCAAAGGAGATTCCAGAAGCCCCAAGACGGCAAATTGGTTTTCAAACTGAATCTGAGACGGAATAATAATGTTATTATTTTTTTTTAAGCTAATCATATAAACACCTACTTTCAGAATGGAGTGCATATGTATACTGGAAATTATAGCCAAGAAGAAATCGATAGAATAAAAAAGATTATAGAAATCGGTGAATCTCAAAAACAAATTAAGCAATCATTTTGGGATGAAATTAATACTCCAGATGTTCTAAAATTGAAAGAAGAATCAAATACTCTCTGGGAAGATTATCGAATTGTCGATAAAAAACTTCTAAGGAAAATTCTGGTACATAATAATGGTTTATCAATATCTGATCCTGATTATATAAGCCTTAGTATAAGAATGATTGGACACATAAATTCAAATCTTCCAGACGATTTTCAAGAATTAATTTCTGTCTCACAAAGCAAATATGCAAAATATAAACCGGTCAAAGATATTTACACGAAAGTATTACATAAAAATATTGCAAATTTATCATTAACAGTTACTCCTGAAAATAGCATATCAATGAACTCATATGGAAGTACACGATGGGTATTCACAGAATTTTATTATTCCTGTAAACCATTTTTAATTCTTGACATATGTGGATGTGAAGTTATTGTCATCCAAGATATTTTTCCTGGTAAATATTGTCAAACAGAATATTCTATTACAATGTCAGACCTAAAGAATAGGTCGGATTATGAAATACAAATCAAAAAACAGAATTTTCTTGACAATTTTAGAAAAGAATTAGATCCGTATGGAAAAAAAATTATATTCATCTCCGTTTTATAAGAAACCTGCACCACAACCTTTTGAAAATCTCTATACACTTTATGCACAAACTGATTCAGAAGAATACGGTAGAACAAAGCGATATTTAATCATCGGATGTATGACATATGAAAAAGAATGAACTTACGTTCTGACTTTACAACAATAAAGTCTAGTGATATATTTACTAATTGTAGGATAGCCGAGAGTGTGCCTCGGCTTTGCACACACCTACAATCATAAATATCAAAATCGGATGTTCTGTCCGAAATCAAAATCCACTTATATTTACTTTAGCCATATGGCAGAAGGGAGGTGGAACATGAAGAAAGAAGAACATCAATTTAAGCTTGCAAAGATAGCAATTAAAAGATTCTTTACGGTTTTAGTATTACTTGCAGCTTTATGGATGGTGTTCCAGCACAATCCAACAAAACTCGTGACATCAATAAACCTGAAAGAACAGAGCATTGATATTAATTGCGAGTTTGCAAGCGAGACACCGGAGAAGTAGAAATACAACTCTGGTAGTGTGGGGTGAAACCCACACAATTAAAGTTTTAAAGGTTAAATTTCAATAATTTAAAATTCAAAGCTTATCTTACAGACACTGCGCTTGATCGCCGCGGTGTCTTTCTTTTATCAAATATAATTTCTCTCTTTCGCATAAAGCGATTCGGCAGAAGAGAAGTGCCGCTCATGGAACATGCATTAAAAGTATATATAATATACTCCGAGGAAGGGTGCTCTCTCTACTCCTCCTGATTATTAATATGTTTCCCTCGTCATTACTTGCGTAATTGTTACTAACGTTTCACATATGACTAAATCGTAAATCAGGTTGGTACGTGCGTTGTCACGAGCTTTCGCCCACTTCACTATGCGATCAGCATAGAATAGTGAATTCGACGTATTAATCCTCTATTTATTTTAAGTCGCTATTCTCCACACATTGATATGAATCTCTATGTAGATAGGCTCATTGTTAAAAATCGGAAAATAACGTGTGACCCTTAGATTTTTGGGTCAACCTACGACTGTTGCAAGACCTCCACCACTCAGGAATTTTAATCCTGCCATTGTTGCATTTTTTACTGTCATTGCTGCAAATACAGCAGTAAGTAATGCCGGTATTGGTCCAAGTGTTTTTTCAAGTGACGTAAATCCTTCTGTTAAACTATGTACAAATTCAAGAACACCATTTACAGTCCCTGAATTATAGAAATTAACCCAGAAATCCTGCATCTGTGTTTTGATTGCTTGTAGTTTACCAGCGGTTGATTCCATGTATTTTTCCTGGTTAGCTTCAGCATTACCATTTGCGGTTGTTGCTTCTTCTGCCAATGACATGGAGTCTGTGAATGCATCCAGCATGGACTTGAACTTGCTCGTCTGGCGTGTTGCTGCTACGTCGTACGAAATTTTGGCTTGCTGTGCATCAGTTAAATCGTCCCACTTACCTGTATCAGCCTTTTCAGAACCAACGCCCATTAATTTATACATTTCTTCATAACAGTAATGATACCACGATCAGATCCATCCGGATTATAAACATCTACACCTATAGCATGCAGAGATGCAGAAGCATTAGATAAAGCTGCATTGTCAACTTCGTCGGCGTATTGTGGCATTTTACCGACTTTTGTAGTTCTTGTGATAATTGTCTTCAAAGCATTACCAATTGAAGATCCATCTTCACGAGTTCTTTCTGATACTTTAGCAGTAATAGCTGCAAGCTGTTCATATGACATACCTGCATCATAAGCAACCTGACCGGAAGCCTGTACAGCATCAGAAATAATTTTGATACCTTTAGCGTAATCAATTCCCACACTTCCGGAAACTTTATCCAGAACATCGACAATATGCATAGAGGCATCAGCAGCAGTAGTAGATCCATCTTCTAACATATGGAACTGCTGTAAAATACCCTGTACCTGATCGGGAGCAGTAGAGGCATCAACGCCACTTAAGTTACTTAAGATAGCAGTTGGTCTTGCTGTTTGCTGAATTTCAGAAGCAGTAGTATTCATGTTTGCATAGATTTTATAAATGTCCATAGTATTATCCAAGGACATCGATAAATCTTTTGCCATATCAATTGCAGAAGTACCAAGATTCTGTAATTGATCCGGCGATAAATTCATTGTGTAACTAACATTTGTTAAGTCTTTTTGGAAATTTAAGAAATCATTGAAGCCTTGTTTGGCCTGCTGAATTGCTTTCATGGTTACCTGGAAATAAGAAACATAACTTGCAATATCTGCAATAGCACCTTTAAAGTTTCCTGATACCATACCTTTAAGTGTGTTTCCAAATGAAGACATTCCAGATCCATTTTTAGACGTTAATGATTGGGTTACTCGTAAAGAATTATTAAGTTTATCAATATTTCCAGTTAGTGTTATTGTATTACCAGAAATATCAGTAAATGTTTTTGTTACCTGTCCAGTCGCTTCATTAATTTTCGTAGAAATTTCTGAAGTTAATCCAATAGAAGCAGCATACTGACTTAAAAATGCGGAAGCATCTTTCGTATTACGAGTCCTATTTGATGTGAAATCAAGCTCCGTACCTTTATCAGTTACCCGATTATACTTAGAAGCATTCTTAGCAAGATTTTGCATACTTTTTACAACATCTTCAGAATCTTTTTCTGCTTGTGTGGTCAGTTTCTTTCTTTCTTCGCTTCCTTCAGCAAACTGTTCAATGTCTTTATTGTATTTATCCCATATATTATTATAGCTTTGAACATATTCTCCGGCTAATCTAAAATAATTACTGTTTTTTCCTACAGCCTTTTCTCCATTTATTTCGCCTAGAGCCTGAGTAAAGTCAAGTTCTGCTTTTCCTTGTCCATTTGAATAAGTGTATTTTAAATTTCCAAAACGTTGAGCTATATTACTCATTTGATCAAAATAATCTGTAACACCTTGTGAATTTAGTTTAGAAGGATCTGAAAAAGTATTTTGCAAGTTTACAAGATCTGTTGAAAGTCCAGAAAAGTTTTGTTGAAATCCTTTAGAAGCACGTCCTGCTTTTGTAACACTAGAAACATACTGATCTATATCATTTGAAAGAGCTTTGAAATTTGTATTCAAAATATCATTTCGCTGATTATTAGCATTTGTTTTTAATCCCAAAATTGCTTGCTGTTGGAAATCTTTACCAAACTGATCGACGACTTGATCTCGCAATGAAGTATATAATTGCGTCGCATATCCATTTTTACCTTTTAATTCTGATATCTGACCAACATTTAATGAGGTATTCGTAGCAGATTTTAAAAGTTTTGCTTCTGTAGATCTTTTTAATTGATATGCAGTTTTCATCGCTTCCACTAAATCAGAATTATAATTGTTTTTAGTATTTGACATATTATCAAATTGTTTCTCATAATTGTCAAATATTTTCTGATTTAATTTATCCGCTTGAGTGGCATCAGAACTCCATGACTTGTTACGAAACTCTTGTACTTTAGTAGTTAAAGATTTTATTTTGTTCTGAGCTTCGACAATTTTCTGATTATAATCATCTAAAGTAGTGGCAGATTGTCCGGATTTTTTAGAGAATGCCTCTTTTTGAATATTATTAAGCTCTTTATAAGCCTCACCTAAAGCCTTCACATCGGCAATAGCAGCAGTATACTTATTTGTATATGCTTCTTTATCAATTGCTTTTGTCTGAGCAGCGATATCATTTTCAATATCTGTTTCAATTTGATTCGCACGACTTTTAGCTGTATTATATTTTTTTACATTCTTATCGCCAATAACTTCTTTATGCTTTTCAATATACTCGTCGGCACCTTTAACTGCTTCTTTATAAGCATCACGTTCTGCGGTAATATTTTTGATATAATCAGAATTTTTATCACTTTTTAAAGCAGTACGAAGTTCTTTATTTTTCTTCTCAAGATTAGACATATCTGACATAATCTGAGTATACTGATCATTTATTTTTGCAGTTTCTGAATTTTTTGCAGCCTCATCAGCCTGCTTTTTAGATGCAGTAAGTTGAGCCTGAGTTACTTTCATTCCATCTTGGATTTGCTTTAATTCAGATTCTGTATAACAAGTCTTAAGATTTTCTTTTAAAGTAGAAAATGAGTCAGCAGCTTTTTTACCAACGTCTCCAAGTTTTTTTGCATCAGCAATATATCCATCCAGTTGAGCAGAAGTAGATTCAAATTTGCTATTTAAACCAGCTAATGGACCAATCCATTTACCATCTTTAATACTTCCGGTAAAATTATCAGAAGCATTCTTAGTGCCAATAACAACATTTTGCTTCCCGGTCAACCCCTGTTCCAGATTATGCACATAATTTAAAGCAGATTCACGAGCCTTATTTGAATCAAACTGCTCATTAATATCTGTGATTTGTTTTTGAACGTTCTCTAACCCAGCAGGAGTAGTAATAGTAGATAAACTTTTTTGTATACCCTGAAGTTTTCCAGCAGCAATAGTACCAGCCTGTCCAAGAGATTCTATATCTGAAATCTGTTTAGAAATATCCGTATTTAGTGTATCTTTTTTTACATTGAAATTATCACGATTTGTTTTACGAGTTGCAGATAGTGATCTGGCAGATTCAGCAGATCCTTTTCGAAGTGCTTGAGTAAAGTTCTGATACATATAATCGTTATCAGAAAGAGATGCATTTAATCTTGCAATTCTATGTAATTCAGATAAGTCTTGTTGATCATATTTGATATCATCTTGCAACTTCTTAAGAAGATTAGGATTCTGTTTATCAGTGGATTTATATTTCTCCGTATCAAGCTTCGCATAATTAGAGTTAATCTTTTTACTTAATTTAACAGCTTCTCCCTCAAGTTTCTCATAACTATCATAATATGCAATAGCATTTTCATATCCCTCAGCTAATAGATTACCATTAGCATCGAACTGTTTTTTATATGTCTGAGTAAGGGTGTATATAGTTCTGTTGGTATCTTCATACACCTTAATATATTTCTGAGCGTCGCCAAATTCCCTTTGAGAAAGCTGTTTTAAACCATCTAATTCTGGAGGAGTAACAGGTTCTTCTGTTAAATTAGAATTAACATTCTTCAAACCAAACACAGTTTTGATTGTATCGTTCTGTTCTTTTGCAGCATCTGTAACTCGATTTGTTACTTTCTTCTCGGACTCAGCAATTTTATCATTTGCAGCAACAACAGCATCAGCTTCTTTGGATTTTGCATCAATAACTTGATCTGCTGTTCTAGTAATAGCATCTGCAGTTTCTTCTGTCTGTTTTTTAATATCAGAATTATCAAGTAACGATGAAGCAGTAGTAGCTGGTTTCGTAATAGTAGGAAGATTTTTAATAGCAAAATCCACATGCCCGTCAGCATGAATCATATCTTCAAGCTGACTTGCTAATTTATTCATTACTCCAATATTTTTTATAATTTCATCAGTATCGCCATTTTCATTATCGCGGTTATTGAGTTTATCGGCATTAATTTTAATAATTCTGTTGGAAATTCTATCGAATATCTTAGACACATCGGGATTATTCCCTAAATAACCCAGATCTTTAAGCGGCTTCTTTATCGAATAAATCTGTTCTACTGTTTTTCTTGTAGAATCAGCAGCTAATTGTGCTACTTCTTGACTCATAGGTTTTGGACCAACAAATTTTTCTTTCTCATCATCAAATAAATGTGGTGCTACTTTTGCATACGCTTCTCTAAATACTGCACTTTTTAAAGCATAATCAGATGGATGAATACTATTTGTTTTTCTTGCTTTTCTTGCTTCTACAAAATTTTTATATGCATCTTTTAATTCATCATATAATTTTTCAATATTTCCTTCTGGTCGATCCGAGTCATCAGAATCATCAATAACAGGTTTTACTTTTTTTTTAGTTTTACCAGTAAAAGAAGCCTTAGGTGTAGATTCTTTCTTTTTAGTAATTTTTGAAATGCTATTTGCAATATCTTTTTGACTGATCTGCGTCGGATCCAGAGCGCCCGTTACAACCTGATCGATAATATCATATACATTTGCTTTCTTAGCAATCTGATCTGCCAGATAAGCAACATAGTTACCTGTATCAGCCTTTTCAGAACCAACGCCCATTAATTTATACATTTCTTCAGGTGAAACTTTTGCAGCAGCTTTAACATTCATTTTAGAACTTAAATCAGCAAAAAACTTAGAAGCATTAAGTACATTTTGTACGAGCTTCACTTGTTCATTAATTGCATTACCATATTCTGTTGCAGATAAAGAAAGATCCGGGGCAGTAAACGCCTCGGACGGAATAGTTTTAGATACTGCTTTTTTAGCATTTTCTAAGTAGCTTTTTAATCTATATACAGTTTCGTATGATTCAGGAATATTTTTATCTGATATTATGCCCTTATCCGTAAGTGTCTGAATTATGCCACTTCTTTGACGAGCTGATAATTCAGGAACTCTTTTCATGAAATTATCAAGAGATATATTAGGCTCTTTATCTAGCCCTGGAAAATCTTTGAATTTTCTACTGACATCTGAATAAGCTTTCCCAATAGCGGCCTGTAAATCTTTACCAATGCTTTTGCTGATAGTGCCTTTATTTACTAGAAAATCCACTTTTGCTTTTGCAGTTGGGAGATTATTGAGCCTCTTTAAATCAGAAGCATCAAGTTGAACATTTACTTTTGCATCAATTCCACTTTGAGCATTTTTTCTTAAATTGTCTAATTTTATATTAGCTTTATCAATTTCTGACGAATCTGTCTTAGGCTTAACTGTTGTATTGTTAGTATCCTTAATTTCATCTTTTAATTTATTTAATCTATTAAGCAATGAATTAAGATCGTCACTACTTACTATTTCAAGTTCTTCTCTTATTTTTGCCATATGTATTGTTCACCAACCTTTATATTATAATCCATAACGATTTATAAGTAGATCTATCCCTACAGCCTCTACTTTTTTATGCCATTCTCCACTTTTAAAATAGTTTTTTACGTCTGACTGAATTTTAGGTCCAGGAGCAGCAGATGAGGCAGCCATAGCTCCCCAATGTGTATACTCTTTAAATGGAGATCTCCAATATAATGATCCTGGCGCCGGATGACCTTCTCCTTTATCAGCGCCTCCATGCCATCCTTCAAAAAACATACGGTCATAAATATATTCATTGCTTACTCTATGAGATTCATTTAGTAAAGAGGCATCTGATTCAAATACAAGAAGATTTCCGTATACTTCACAAACATATGCATCTCTTAATCCATATGTTCTGCTGTAATATATTGGGGAATAACTCGCATAATAATTGTTAACCCATTTATCAAATATTTCTTTAACTTTGGCTTTAACTTCTGGAGCTATAGCTTCAGCCAAATAATTTGAAAATGGCTGTGGGATATCAGCCATTAATTTTTTTATCCTTCGAGCAAATTCCTCTATTGTCATATCAAATGCCCCCTTCCTATAATTTATTTCAAATCAAGTTTAATTCCATTTTCCTTTACATATTTCATTAATTCAGAAATACCTTCGTTGGCAAACATACCAACAGTAGTAGCAAATGCTTCTGTATATTTCGCAACATATGCTTCGATATTTTTATTTTCTTCATGGAAATTACCCATAAGCAAACTATTAATACTCATAAGTTCAGACAATTCTCTTTCTCCGATAATTTCACAAATTTTATTCATGAGATTATTTTCAAATAATAAATCATAATCTTGAAATGCATTTGTAGTACTATCATCAGTTTTTACTATATTCAGTTTTGTATATAAAATAAGGATAGTAGTAGTCATATTGATTTTAGATAAAAACATATCAATATACTGAACCCCATTTTTTCCAGTAGTAATAGACTTTTCGAGTATGGTCTGAAGAACAAGTTTCTTTTCTAAAACGGGACAATAAGTTCTCCAAACTGTACTTTTTACAAATTCATCTCGCTGTTCATCTGTTTTCAAGAGATTATATCGTCTGATAAACTCTGGAACATCAATTTTTCTTTCAATTGTATCTGAATTAACTTTATTTATTTCGCTCATAATGAATCTCCTTTTATTCCTTATTTTCTGTTAGGCGTTTGCGAAACGCCAAAAGCCGCATAAATACGGCATTTTTTGTTGTTAAAATAAAATATCTCCTCAAGATTTATGGTAAAATAGAGTTGCGAGAAACTATCAACCAATCCTGATATGCCTTTTCTCTCGCAGCACTTGCTTCTTTGTCTGTCTTTAACAACTGCTGCTTGGTATCTTCCGTCAATTCCACCTCTTTACCATTGACCGTAACATATCCTCTTGCAACTGCCCTGCTGACCATTGCAGAATCAGAGAAATGCACAATATAAGAATTTTCTTTATCTCCTTTTGTGATACCCAATACATCCTTTCCAGATGTTGCTGTGATTTTTTCTTGTTCGCATACCTTTTTACTTTCTGCATTCTGTTGGCTATAATGCGGATATTTACTATATAAATTTTTCTGTCGGTCATAGATGGAATCAATCTGTTTATTTAAAATGTTCATAGTCCACTGCCCTCCCTTGCTTTTTCCTTATTATTTCAATATTTCTCAAACATTTTAATACCCGCATTAAAC
>ERZ827488.3445-NODE-3445-length-12901-cov-2.457808_pt1 | contig 12901 bp, 10 predicted proteins | sample MGYA00519771_ERZ827488 | MGnify/ENA primary metagenome ERZ827488 (study PRJEB31778, sample SAMEA3449323) | human gut metagenome | biome: human gut; feature: human-associated habitat; material: faeces | place: United Kingdom | collected 2010/2012 ...
TGCGCACGAAGGAGTACACCTTCTGGCAGTCGATCCCCGCCGGCATCCGGCGCACGGGCAGCGTGATCGCCAACTACTGGGAACAGCTCAAACTGATCGTGCAGCCCAAAACCCAGATGTACGAGGAGCTGGGCGGATTCATCGCCATCGGCAGCATCTTCCCCTCGGCGTGGAACTGGCAGGATTTCTGGTCGAAGTGCGCCTTCATTTCGATCATCCTGGCCATCATGAACATCCTGCCCATTCCGGGGCTGGACGGCGGCCATGCGATCTTCACGCTGTGGGAGATGATCACGGGACGCAAACCGAGCGACCGCTTCCTCGAAGCGGCGCAGTACGTCGGACTGGCGATCATCCTCGTGCTGCTGGTCTACGCCAACGGCAACGACATCTACCGCTTCTTCATCAAACCAGGATCCTGCACCGAATTTTTCGGCCGTCCTCCGCCCCTTTAAGGCGGCCGAACGGGTTGCCGTCGGCACCCGTACTAAAACGCAAAGAGATGGCAAAGGTCAAAAAAGCATATTTCTGCAAGGAGTGCGGCTACGAGGCGCCCAAATGGATGGGACGCTGCCCCGCCTGCGGGGAGTGGAACACCTTCACCGAAGAGATCGTCGCAAGGGAGAGCGGTTCGGTCCCCGCCGCGATAACCTCGGCGCTGCCCCGCAGCACCCCGCAGCGCGTCGGCGAGATCCGCTCGAACGACCGGCCGCGGCTCGACCTGGGCAACGCCGAGGTCAACCGGGTGCTGGGCGGCGGTCTGGTTCCCGGATCGCTCGTGCTGCTGGGCGGCGAACCGGGCATCGGCAAATCGACGCTCAGCCTGCAAATCGCACTGGCCGACAACGGGTTGAAAACCCTCTACGTCTCGGGCGAGGAGTCGGCCGAGCAGATCAAGATGCGCGCCGACCGTATCGGCATCGGCAACGACGCCTGCATGGTCTACTCCGAGACGCTGCTCGAAAACATCATGGCGCAGCTCGAAGAGCAGCGCCCCGACCTGGTGATCATCGACTCGATCCAGACGATCTACACCGATCTGGTCGAGTCGTCGGCCGGCAGCGTGTCGCAGATCCGCGAATGCGCCGCCACGCTGCTCAAATACGCCAAGGGATCGGGCACCTCGATCTTCATCATCGGCCACATCACCAAGGAGGGCGCCATCGCCGGCCCGAAGATTCTGGAACACATCGTCGACGTGGTGTTGCAGTTCGAGGGCGACAACAATCAGGTTTACCGCATCCTGCGCGGCATCAAGAACCGTTTCGGCGCGACGTTCGAGATCGGTGTCTTCGAGATGCTCGACGCCGGCCTGCGGCCGGTGGGCAACCCCTCCGAAATCCTGCTCACGCACTACGACGCACCGCTGAGCGGCATCGCCGTCGGCGCCTCGGTCGACGGCATACGCCCCTACCTGATCGAGGTGCAGGCGCTCGTCTCGAACGCCGCCTACGGCACGCCCCAGCGCACGGCCACGGGCTTCGACTACAAACGCATGTCGATGCTGCTGGCCGTGTTGGAGAAGCGCGTGGGGATGAAGATGTACACCAAGGACGTCTTCCTCAACTTCGCGGGCGGCTTCAAAGTAGCCGATCCGGGGCTGGATCTGGCCATCATCGCCGCCGTAATTTCGTCGTACTACGACCGTCCGATCGGCGAGGGCATCTGCTGCGCGGGCGAAGTCGGGCTTTCGGGCGAGGTGCGCCCCGCCCCCCGCACCGAGCAGCGCATCAGCGAGGCGGCGCGGCTGGGCTTCCGCCGCATCGTCGTCTCGGGCTACCTCCCCAAAGGCGCCAAACGCCCCAAAGGCATCGAGGTGGTGGCGATCAACAGCATCGACCAACTGCCCCGGGCGCTCTTCATCAACGAGGAGTAACAAAAACGAACGCAGCGGCCGGATCTACCGACCGCTGCGTTTTTCGTGAAAGACACCCCGCTCAATCGAGCAACCCCGCCGCCTTGCGGTATTCCAACCAACGCAGATAACCGTCGATACGCGCCTCGACCTCCGTCCGGTGCGCCTGCTGCCACATGGCCTGCGCTTCGAGGTGATCCGACAGCGTCTCCACGCCGGCCTCGTACTGGCGGCGGCTCAGCCGCAGGTTCTCGTCGGCCGCGGCGAGCGACGACTCGGCCAGCCGGATTTCGAGCTGCGCTTCGTCGAGGTTGTTCGCCGCCTGCGTCGCTTCGAGTTGCAGCAGCTCGCCGCCGTCGAGACGCTCCGCCTGCGCCTGCTCGAACCGCGCCCGTGCCGACCGTACCTTGTTCGAGCGGCCGCCGAAGTGGAAGATCGGCACCGACACCTGCACGCCGGCCGTGAAGGCCCAGCCGCCCAACAAGTTCTGTCCGTTCAGTTCGACGCCGTGCAGGTAGCCGTAATTGCCCACCAGCCCCACCTGCGGCAACCGCTCGCTGCGCGCCAGGCGCAATTGTTCGCGCGCCAGCTCGGCCTTCCGGTCGAGAAGCCGGTATTCGGGACGCGCCATAAGGTCGGCGGCGGGCACCGGCGTCGACGGCAGGTCGGGCAGATCGTCCGCCACCTCGATCCGGTCGGTCAGCGGACGGCCGATCAGGTGGCAGAGATTCATCGTCGCCAGCCGCAGCGCATTCTCCGTCCGCCGCAGGTTCAATTCGCTCTCGTTGAGTTTCACCCGCACCTTCAACACGTCGTTCTGCGGTTTGAGGCCATGCTTGCGTGCACTCTCGACCGAACGCAGCAACTCCGTGAGCAGCGCATGGTAACGTTCGGCCACCTGCCGCATCTCACGCGCACGGATCACCGAAGCGTAGGCCCGCGACGTCGAGACGATCACCTCCGATCGGGTCAACCGCCGGTTCTGCTCCGCCATTTCACTGCCGATCCGCGCCATGCGGTAACCCGTGCGCACCTTGCCGCCCATGTAGAGGGGCTGTTCGAGCGTTATGCCGCCGCCGTAGACCCAACCCACCTCGTAGGCGAGGTTCAGGCCGGGGAAGAGCGCCGTACCGCCCGTGGGCCTCCCGTCGACACCCAGCACGGGCAACGCGCCGCCGGCGATGTCCAGCCCGCCGTCGGCCGTCGAATAGAGTCCCGTCCCCGTCGCCGAGAACGAAGGAAAGAAATTGGCCCGCGCGCTGCGGAAGTCGAACTGTGCCGCCGCCAACTGCCGGTCGGCCGCCGCCAGCGCCTTGTTGTTCGCCTCGGCCTGCTCGATGCAGGCATCGAGCGTCAGCCGCGTCTGCGCGAAGGGTGCGCAAGGCAATCCCGCGAGCATGAGTATGATAAGAAGACGTTTCATCGATCTATCCTGATTTTAAAGAACAACGCATAGAGAATCGGCACGAAGAAGAGCGTGGCGAAGGTGCTGAACAGCAGTCCGCCCATGATCGTCGCGGCCATCGACCCGAACATGGCGTCGCCGAGCAGCGGAATCATGCCCAGAATGGTCGTGAGCGAAGCCATCATCACCGGCCGCAGACGGCTTTCCGAACTGGAAACGAGCGCCGAGGCGGGATCGGCGCCGGCGGCGATCTGCGCACCGATCTCGTCCATGAGCACGATGCAGTTCTTCATCATCATGCCCACGAGCCCCAGTGCGCCGACAATGGCGCAGAAGGTAAAGACCTTGCCCGTAAGCAGCATCGCCCCCACCACGCCGATGCCCAGCAGCGGAATGCAGCAGAGAATAACGGCCGGCTTGCGATAATCGCCGAAGAGCAGGATCAGGATGGCGATCATCAGCACGACGCCGAGCGGCACGTTCTTGAAAAGGTAGCGCATCGTCTCGTCGCTGGCGCCCTTCTCACCCTCCCACGACAGTGCGTATCCGGACGGAAGCGGAATCGCCTCGATTCGTTCGGCGACGGCCAGCCGCGCCGCCTCGGTCTCGATGCCGGGCGCAGGCGAGCACATTACCCGCTGGGCACGCTGACCGTTGTAGCGCGGAACGACGGGATCCTCCCACTCGACCTGTACGCCGCGGCTCACCTGTTTCAGCGGCACGGTATGCAGGACGGATTCCAGCAACTCGCTGCGGTCGATCGCTCCCGATTTGAGTTTGAGGAGCAGCTCCTCGTCGAACAACCCCGCCAGATTGGGCATCATCGGGAAGACCGGCACGTTTTCCAGGTTGTCGACCGGCTTCCCGTCGGCCTCCGTACATTTGAGATAGATCGTATTCTTGTGCGCCCCCTCGTAGAAAGCCCCGACCGGAATACCGCCCGCAGCCGACAGCATCGAGACGGCGATATCCTGCCGGCTCAACCCCATGCGCCGTGCGGCCGACTGGTCGTAGTCGATGTTCAGCACCGGAATGCGCGGCTCCCAGTCGGTCGTAATCAGACACACCTCGGGCGTGCGCTCCATGATGCAGCGCGCACTGTCGGCCAACCGGTGCAGCACGGCCGGATCGGGCCCCGTGAACTGCACCTCGATCGGGTACTTCTTGAACATCAGGTTGTAGCGCTTCAACTTGACGTAGGCATCGGGATAGCGATCCGAAAGCGTCTGCTGGATGTCGTCGATATTGCGTTCCAGCGCCTCCGGAGACTCGAAATCGATAATCAGCTCGCCGTACGAAAGCGACGGCGTGGCGATGCTGCGCACCAGATTGTAGCGCGCCGGCGTGCCGCCGATCGAAGCGGCCACCGAGCGGATCTCCGGACGGCTCTTCAAATAGCGGCGGATCTCCTCCAAATCGGCCTTCACGCGGGTCGAATTCGTCCCCTCGGGCAGTTTGTACTCCATATAGAGCTGGTCGTAGACCATATCGGGGAAGAAGCCCTGACGCATGTAACCGTAGCCCCAGACGCTCAGCCCCACCAGCACGAGCGCCACGGCGATCGACGACCAGCGATGCCGCAGGCCGAAGCCGAGCGCCGCACGCAACCAGCGGTAGACAGCACTGTCGTAGAGCGTCGCGCCGCCGGCCGGAGCAGCAGGCTGACCGAGCCATGCGTCGGCCATGAGCGGCACATGCACCAGCGCCAGCACCCAGCTCAGCAGCAGCGACACGGCCAGCACGATGAACAGATCGCGCACGTAGACACCCGCCGTATCGGGCGAGAGGAAGATCGGCAGGAACGAAAGGATGGCGATCAGCGTCGCACCCAGCAGCGGCATCGCCGTCTTCCGGCCGATGGCCGTCATCGCCTCGCGGCGCGGTTTCCCGAGTTTCAGGTCGATCAGGATGCCGTCCACGATCACGATGGCATTGTCGACCAGCATTCCCATGGCCAGGATGAACGCCGCCAGCGACACGCGCTGCATCGTTCCGTCGGCCATCCCCAGAATCAGGAACGATCCCACGACGGTCACCACCAGACTGATGCCGATGATCATTCCGCTGCGGAAACCCATCGTAAGCATCAGAATGGCCACGACGATCACCACCGACTCGATCAGGTTTATCAGAAACGTCCCCAGCGCATCCTTGACCCGCTCGGGCTGGTAGAAAATCTTGTGGCAGGCGACTCCCGCAGGGAAGCGCTCGGCCTGCAACTCGGCCAGACAGCGTTCCACCTCGGCCCCGACCTTGACGATGTCGCTGCCCGAAGCCGCTGCGACGGCGATGCCGAGCGCACGCTGGCCCTCGTAGGACATCTCGTTGCGCACGGGTTCGGCGTAGCCGTGCTCCACGCGCGCGATGTCGCACAACCGCAGCTGGTCGTCCTCGTGCCCCTGGATGACCATGCTCTCGATCTCCTTCACGGCGCGGAACTTGTCGGCGACGGCCACGCGGATGCGGTCGGGCCCGTTGTCGTAATATCCGGCATAGTAGACGTTGTTCTGCCCGTTGAGCGTCGCCAGCGCCTCGGCCGGACTGACGCCGAGCATCGCCATCTTTTCGGGCAGGATCGAAATGTCGATGCACTCTTCGCGTTCGCCGTAGATCTCGACACGCGCCACACCGTCCAGATCGCCCAGCTCGCGTTTGAGCAGGCCGGCATAATCCGACAGCTGCCGCTCCGTAAGACCGTCGCCCGTGAGCGCATAGAGCATTCCGTAGACCAGTCCGAAGTCGTCCTGCACGACGACCGACGTTCCCGACGGCAATCGCCGCTGGACGTCGGAAGCCTTGCGGCGCAGCATGTCCCAGCACTGTTCGACGTCGGCGTCGCGCACCGTGCTTTTCAACTCCACCTCCAAAATCGCCAGATCGTTGAACGACGAGCTGGTCACGCTCTCCACCTCGCCCATGGTGCGGATGTTCTTCTCCAACGGATCGGTCACCTCCAACTCCATTTCATGCGCCGAAGCGCCGGGGCGCGTCGCTATGACCATCGCCAGCTTGACCTTGATTTCGGGGTCTTCGAGCTTCGACATGTCGTAGGCCGAAAGGATGCCGCCGACCAGAAGGACGGCGACGACGAAATAGACGAGCTTCCGATTGGCGAAAGCCCATTTCCCGAAATCGATCATAGCAATCCTCCCACGTTTGTTTTCGTCACACCCGGCAGGGGCGCCACCTTCTCGCCTTCACGCAGCCGGTGCACGCCCGACGTGACGATCCGCTCGCCGGCCGCAAGTCCCGCTCCGACGACCGCTTCGCCGCCGGTCTGCAACCGCTCGACCCGTACCTCGCGGCTCACGACCGTACTGTCCTCCCGGCAGATCCAGACGCACGTCCGGTCGCCGTCGTCGAAGAGCGCGACGGCCGGCACGGCCACCTGCGCAGCCCCCGAAGGCCGGCATACGATGGTGACCATCGTATTCATACCCGGCGACGGGAGCGGCCGCAAATCGGCCGGAACGCCCAGCCGCAGCGTATAGAGCTGGTTGGCGTTGGCCTTCGGGCTGATGCTCCGCAGCCGCAGCGGAATCCGCCTGCCGGGCCAGAAGTCGAAGGCCGCCTCGAAGCCGTCGAATTCGCTGCGGCGGACATACTCCGAGCCGGGGATATTGATCTCGATTTCGGGAGCCTCCGCCGACACGACGGTCAGCACGGGCATTCCTGCCCCGACGACGGTCGAAGGGTCGAACAGCCGTTTCTGCACATACCCGTCGAAAGGCATACGGATCTCGGTATCGGCGAGCTGGTTCCGACTGTTTTCGTATTTGGCCGTGATCTGTTGCAGTCCGTAACGCGCCTTGTCGTAGGCGTCGGGCGTAGCGGCTCCGTCGGCATAGAGCGCCATTACGCGCTCCGCTTCGGCCTTGACGCGCTTGTACTCGGCCTCGGCGGCTTCGGCTTGAAGCCGGTAATCGCGAGCATCGAGCGCCGCGAGCGGCGCCCCGCGCCGGACGAACTCCCCCTCTTCGGCGAAAATCGTTCGGAGCGTCCCGCCGACCTTGAACGCCGCATTGACCTCCTGCGCCGCCCTGACGCAGCCGGGAAACTGCACCGTCCGCGGCGTACCGTAGACACCCACGGTATCGATGCGTACGATAGGCAGCCGCACCGCACCCTCCGGCCGGCCCGAACAGCCGCAACAACAGGCGAGCAGGCAGACCATCCCCATGAATTGATTTCGTCTTTTCATACCTCACTGAATTTGATGCAAATGTACCGAAGCGCGCATCCATCGAAAAGAATGATATGGATGCAGCATTGTCCGATCCGTACGATTTTCGTAAAAATAAGCAAAAAATCGGTCGATATGAACCGGATTATTCGTTATTTTGCACGAAATTGAAACAAAAATGGACACACCTGTTACTCCTTCCATCGGATTGTTCCATGCCGACAAGCAGACTGTCGAAGCACTGGGGCCGGTCGTTCAACTCGCCAAAAGCGGATTTTTCTACTGCACCCAGGGAGAGATGAGCCTGGTGTTGGGCAACCGCGCTTTCGAAATTCACCGGGGCGACATCTATATCTCCCCGCCCCTCTCCAAGACCTATATCCGTATGCTCAGCGACGATCTGCACGGCACGGTGGGCGTGGCGGACTTCGATTTCGTCTTCACGCTGGCCAACTCGATCTCCAACACGCAGAACCACCTCTACATGCGGGAAAATCCCTGCATCTCGCTCAACGACGAGCAGCGCCGGCGCATCGAAGAACTGATCGAACTGATCTGGCGCCGCGAACGGTCACAGGGCTCTCGCAGCACGAATGAGAATAACCGTCTCATCTACAACCAACTGCTCTCGTCGCTCGGCAAGGCGCTCTGCTGCGAAATCGCCGAGGCCTACTTTTTCAACCATCCGATCCAGCCGCTCAAACAGGATCGCAAGGACCGGATTTTCCAGAGTTTCATCTTCTCGCTCTCCCAGAATTTCCGCACGCACCACAGCGTTTCGTTCTACGCCGCGGAGCAGTGCCTCACCCCGCGCTATTTCTCCACGATCGTCCGGGAAAAATCGGGCCGCAACGCCCTGCAATGGATCATGATGTTCATTATCGCCGAGGCGAAGAAGCTGCTCTCCGATCCCGATCCGAGCATCAAGGAGATCGCCGAAACGCTGGGATTCTCCAACCAGTCCTTCTTCGGCCGCTATTTCAAGCAATACGTCGGTCTCTCGCCGATGGCTTTCCGCTCCTCCGGTACAAAAGAGTAACGCACGAACGAAGCAGGGGGCAGACCGAAATGCGGTCTGCCCCCTGTATTTCGGCCCTCCCCGCACGGTCGTGCGGCCATCCCGTCAAAGAATCATCCACGCCAGCTCGTCGCGCAGATAGGCACCGCCGCGCGAGTCGGGAAGCCGCTCGATCATCCGTGCGAGCCGCTCCGGTGCGATGCGGGCCGACGCCGACTGAACGAATGCCGCCGCACCGCGCGCCAGTCGCAGATCGTCGGGACAGGCGGCCACCGCATCGGGCACGGCCTCGACGACCGCCGCCGCGTCGAACTCCTGCACCCGCGCACGCGCCAGCGCCATCAGCGCCGCATAGCGTTCGGCACCGCTTCCAGCCCGCAGCCATCGCCCGCACAGCGTATCTAGTACGGGACGGCCGCAGCGGCTCAGCAGACGCAGCGCCAGCTCTTCGATCAACTCCTCCGGCATCCGCCCGACGAACCACTCGTCGACATTGTCCGGCGTCACCGAAGCGGGATCGGCGATCGTCAGCGCAGCCATCCGCAGTTCGCGGACATCCTGCCGGTAAAGGAATCGCGCGAACGCATGATCCGTCCCTACCCGACCGGCGATCGCGCGGATCGTAGGGATACTGACGCCGTAGTTGAGACCGTAGCCGCCCTCGCCGCGCTGCATCGACTCGGCCACCGCGCCGTTCATCTCGCGGCGCAGCTCGCCGAGCAGCGCCGCCATGCGTGCCGTATGGTTCGTCATTTCTTGGACGGAAGCGCCAGTTCCACGTCGCGGCCGAATTCGAAGAGCGGCAGCGTAGCGCGCGTCAGCTCCTCCGTCCCGCAATAGACCGTGCAGACCACGTCGGCCGCCACGCGGTAGGTCGCCGTGCGCGCCGCCTTGGGCGAAGCGGGCGTAAGGGTGAACGAACCGTCGCTCTCCTTGTCGAGCTGCAACAGCACCACGTCGCCCGTCAGGTCGTTGCCGGGCAGCAGCCCCCGATCGGGCGAAAAGCGGCAGAGGATGTATTTCTGCTTGCCGGCATCGGGCACGACGGTGATCCGTTCGACGGAGGTCGTCGTCACCCGTTTGCCGAGGAACAATTCGGTATAGGCCTGCTCCTGCCGGTCCAGCTCCGCCAATGCGGCTTGCAGGCCGGCGCCGAAGACATGCTCTCCCGCCTCGCTGGTAATCAACTCCATGCGGTGACGGCGAATTGCGAAGAGCGTGTTGGCGGCATTGCGTGCCGCCGTTTCGAGCGACTCGTCCACGAGCGAACGCTTATCGAAGGGAACCCGCGAGAAGGTCTCGGCATCGCCCAGATAGGAGGTGGCGCGCACCTCGCCGGCGGGAACTTCGGAGGCCGTCGTCGCGTCGCGGTCGAGCAGCGCTACGCGCGCCGCCTTGACCGAATAGAGCGTCTTGTCGCTCAGCGCGCCGCGCACACCCAGGAATTTCTGTGCGTAACGGGCGTAGGGCCCCACGGTGACGACCTCCTTCTCGACGATCAGATCGACCGCCAGCGGCGAGGTCGGAATACCCACCTCGACACGGCCGTTCTCCTCGAAAGCCCCCGCACGGGCCACGCGATAACTCTGCGCCGAGGCGCTTCCCACGGTGAGTGCGGTGCAGCACAGCAGCGAAACAAGTGTTTTCATAACCAATTCAATTTGTCGATTCACAAATATAACCATTTTCCCGCCCCGATCAAAATTTGAGGTAGAAATCCCCCGTCAGCCGCCGGTACTCCTCCGTGAAGCGGCCGGGCGCCTCCTCGATCACCAGCCGGTCGGTGCGAAGTTCCGCCGCATCGCCGCGGACGAACTCCATCAGGCAGCGCTTCACCCCGCTGCGGGGTGTCGACCACACCTCGGTCAGCCGCCGCAGCGCCAGCCGGCCGCGCGCCTGCTCGCGGAACCGCTGTGCCTCGACCGCCGGCAGGATGACCGCCAGACGCCCCTCGGGCGCAAGCAGCCGGCAGGCGGCGGCGATCAGCTCGCCGTGCGTGAGCGCGACGGTATGGCGTGCCGTGGTGCGCCCCGCGTCGGGCGGCAGCAGCGAACGGTCGTAATAAGGCGGATTGGAGACCACCAGATCGAACGGCTCCTCCGGCCGGTACTCCTGCACCGGCGCGCAACACGTCGTCACACGCCCGCCCCACGGCGAACGGTCGGCGTTCGCCCGCGCCTGCTCCGCGCAGGCCGCATCGATGTCGAGCGCCGTGACGCCGGCCGCAGGCGACCGCTGCGCCAGCATCAGGGCGATCACGCCCGTGCCCGTGCCCACGTCCAGCAGCAGCCGGTCGGCGGCGCCGAGCGCGACCCACGCCCCCAGCAGCACGCCGTCGGTGCCTACCTTCATCGGGCAGGCGTCCTGTTCTATCGTAAATCGTTTGAAACGAAACATATCCTCATTTCAGAAATCCGTCGATCCCCGCGCCGAACAGCGCGAAGTCGTACCGCACGGGGTCGTCGGCGTCGAACGTGCGCAGCGCCGCGGTGATCTCCTCCACGGCCCGCCAGTCGTTCTGCCGCCGCGCGAGCAGCCCCAGCGCACGGCCCATGTTGCCGGTATGCAGGTCGAGCGGCAGATAGAGCGCCGAGGGCGGAATCGTGCGCCACAGACCGAAATCCACGCCCCGGTCGTCGTGCCGCACCATCCAGCGGAAATACATGCACAAACGTTTGCAGGAGGCGCCCCGCTCGATCGACGAAACGTGTTTGCGACACCGTTCGGGGTGTTCCGTGCGGAAAAACTCCTCGCGGAAGGCCGCCAGCACGCGGCGCATGTCGCCCGTGGAGGCATAGCTCGCCTCGACGAAACGGCCCAGACCGCCGTGCCGTTCGCAGATCGCACGGATCGAACGGACGAACTGGATGAGATCGCCGCCGTTGAAAGTGCGGTGGACGAACCCTGAGAGCTTCGCCAACTCGCGCTCGGAGGCGTTGCGGACGAAATCGTGCGGCGCATCGTCGAGAAAGTGCATCATGCGCAAACCGTTGCGCACGATCATGGGACGGCTGCCCCACGCGATCGTCGCCGCGAGGAATCCCGCGATCTCGCGGTCGTCGCGCGACGCGAAGCGGTGCGGCACGGCGATCGGGTCGGCCGAGATGAACTCCTCGCGGTCGTACCGGTCCCAAAGCCGTTCGAGCAGATCGTGCAACTCTTCGCGTTCCATCGTCATCCTACGATCCGGCCGTCGCTCATCGTGATCGTCCGGTCGGCACGCGCCGCCAGACTCTCGTCGTGCGTGACGATGACGACGGTCTGTCCCAGCCGCTCGCGCAGCTCGAAGAAGAGCCGGTGTATCTCCTCGCGGTTGTGCGTATCGAGATTGCCCGAAGGTTCGTCGGCCAGCAGCACCGAAGGCGAGTTGATCAGCGCACGGGCAATGGCCGCGCGCTGCTGCTCGCCGCCCGACAACGCGGCGGGGTTGTGGTCGCGGCGTGCCGAGAGCCCCATCAAATCGAGCAGCTCCGCCGCCCGCGCCCCGACTTCGCGCCGGTCGCGCCCGCCGATCAGCCCCGGCAGGCAGACGTTTTCGAAAGCGGTGAACTCGGGCAGCAGGTGATGGAACTGGAAGACGAAGCCGACACGGCGGTTGCGGAAACGCGACAACTCCCTGTCCGACAAAGCAAACGGATCGATGCCGCCGAGCGTGACGCGCCCGCCGTCGGGGCGCGTGAGCGACCCGATGATCTGCAACAGCGTCGTCTTGCCCGCGCCGCTGGCGCCGACGATCGATACCACCTCGCCGCGCGCCACTTCGAGCGACACGCCGCGCAACACCTCCAACGCACCGTAGCGTTTGCGGAGCCCTTCGGCCCGGATCATCACCTCGCGCTCCGTCATGCCTGCATGAATTGATCGAACATCCGTACCACCTCGACGGCTTCGCGCGTATCGTGCGCCCGCAGAATCACGGCCCCCTGCCGCAAGCACTCCCAGTGGAGCGCCGTCGTACCGTTGAGCGCCTCGGCGGGCGTCGTACCGAGCAACTTGTAGATCATCGACTTGCGCGACACGCCCGCCAGCACGGGATAGCCCAGCTCCGCGAGGCTGTGCAGGCCGCGCAGCAGTTCGTAGTTCTGTTCGAGCGTCTTGGCGAAACCGAAACCGGGATCGACGACGATGCGGCGAACCCCCCGCTCGCGCAACTGTGCCGTCCGTTCGCGGAAATAGTCCACCACCTCCGCCACGATGTCGCGGTAGTCGGTCATCGACTGCATCGTGCGGGGGTCGCCCTTCATGTGCATGGCCACGTAGGGCACGTCGTGCTCGGCCGCCACGTCGACGATGAGCGGGTCCAGCTCGCCGGCCGAAATATCGTTGATGATCACCTTGCCGTATTTATGGATCGTCCGCGCGGCCACGCTCGAACGGAACGTATCGATCGATACCGGCAGATCGGGCGAGAGCGACCGCACGGCCCCGACACCCAGATCG
>ERZ827488.3452-NODE-3452-length-12874-cov-12.223730_pt1 | contig 12874 bp, 8 predicted proteins | sample MGYA00519771_ERZ827488 | MGnify/ENA primary metagenome ERZ827488 (study PRJEB31778, sample SAMEA3449323) | human gut metagenome | biome: human gut; feature: human-associated habitat; material: faeces | place: United Kingdom | collected 2010/2012 ...
TCACCATGCTGGTGGTCACCCACGAAATGGGCTTTGCCCGCGAGGTGTCCAACCGCGTGATCTTCATCGACGGCGGCCAGATCCAGGAGGACGAGCCCCCGCAGGAGCTGTTCTCCAACCCCAAGCATCCGCGCCTGAAAGCATTTTTGTCCAAGATGCTCTGATCTGCAAAACAAAAAAGGAACCGCCGCAGCGGTTCCTTTTTTGTTTTATAAGGGCATCTCACAGGGTCTGGTCCGGGCCCTGGGCCTGCTGCTGGCTGGTGTACAGCATCATCAGGTGGTTGGCGCTTTCCTCCAGCTGGCTCTTGGCCTGCCGCAGGGCCGCTTCCTCGGTCTCGTTCATCTTCTCGGGCTTGTCCTTGCGCAGGCAGCGGCGCAGGTTGGCCACATCGGTCTTGATGCGGTTCTTTTCGTCGCGGTCCAGCTCCTTTTTGCACTTGGACAAGGCCTCGTCCACCTTGTAGGCCAACACCTCGGCCTGGTTGTGCAGCTCCAGCCGCTCCTTGCGGCGGCTGTCCTCGGCCTCGTAGGCCGCGGCATCCGCCATAGCGCGCTGGATCTCGTTTTCGGACAGGTTCGTGCTGCCGGTGATGGTGATGTTCTGCTCCCGGCCGGTGCCCAGATCCTTGGCCGACACCTTGACCACGCCGTTGACGTCGATGTCAAAGGTGACCTCGATCTGCGGCTTGGAGGAGAAACCGCCCCGGATGCCGTTGAGCTTGAACTTGCCCAGGCTCTTGTTGTCGCGGGCAAAGTGGCGCTCGCCCTGCAGCACGTTGATCTCCACGCTGGTCTGCATGGGGCGTGCCGTGGTAAAGATCTGGCTCTTGCGGGTGGGGATCATGCTGTTGCGGGTGATCAGCGGGGTGGCCACGCCGCCCAGCGTCTCAATGGACAGGGTCAGCGGGGTGACATCCATCAGCACCAGACCCTGTGCGGCGGCACCGGTAGCACCAGCCAGCTTGCCGCCGCCCTGCAGCAGACCGCCCTGCACGGCGGCACCCATGGCCACGCACTCGTCCGGGTTCAGGCTGTGGCTGGGCTCGCAGCCCAGCAGCTCCCGCACCTGGCGCTCCACGGCGGGCATGCGGGTGCTGCCGCCCACCAGCAGCACCTTGCCTAGCTGGCTGGCGGAGATCCCGGCATCCCGCAGGGCGTTCTGCACCGGGGTCACGGTACGGGCCAGCAGGTCACCGGTCATCATCTCGAACTGCGGGCGGGACAGCGACAGATCCAGATGGTGGGGGCCGTCCTTGCCCACCGCGATGAAGGGCAGGTTCAGCTGCGCGGAGGGTGCACTGGACAGCTCCTTCTTGGCCTTTTCCGCTTCCTCTTTCAGGCGGCCCATAGCAGCCGGATCGCGGGAGAGGTCGATGCGGTCGGACTTTTTGAACTCGGCCACAGCGTACTCCACGATGCGCTCGTCAAAGTCATCGCCGCCCAGATGGGTGTCGCCGCCGGTGGCCAGCACTGTAAAAGTACCGTCCTCGATCTCGATGATGGACACGTCAAAGGTGCCGCCGCCCAGATCATACACCAGGATCTTCTGGGGTGCTTCGTTGTCCAGGCCGTAGGCCACAGCGGCAGCCGTCGGCTCGTTGATGATGCGCAGCACGTTCAGGCCCGCGATGCGTCCGGCGTCCTGGGTAGCCTTGCGCTGGCTGTCGTCGAAGTAGGCGGGCACCGTGATAACGGCCTCGGTCACCGGCTCGCCCAGATAGCTCTCGGCGTCGCGGCGGATCTTGGCCAGGATCATGGCGCTGATCTCCTGCGGGGTCAGGTCCTTGCCGTCGATGTGCACCCGGTAATCGCTGCCCATGTGGCGCTTGATGCTGGTCACGGTGCGGCCGGAGTTGGTGGCGATCTGCCGCTTGGCCGCGCCGCCCACCAGACGCTCACCGTCTTTGGTAAAGGCCACCACGCTGGGGGTGGTGCGCTCGCCCTCTGCGTTGGTGATGACCACAGGCTTGCCGCCTTCCACCACCGCCACACAGGAATTTGTTGTGCCAAGGTCAATGCCGATCACTTTGCTCATATCGTTTTCCTCTCTTTGCGGCGCATCCCGTCCGCCAAAGCATTTTATTCACCTGATCATCTTACCCGATTCCTGTGACCATTTTTTAGTCCAATTGTAAAGAATCTATGTTGTAGGCCGTATTCCGGGGCTTCGGATCGGTCAGTTCCCGCAGCAGCTGTTCCGCTTCTGCCTGCAATTCGGCCGCATCCGGTTCCTTCTCCCGGGCCAGGATGGCAAAGCCCTGGGCGGCCTCTGCCGCCAGTGCCATGGCCTTTTTGGCCGAGACGTAGCGGGTCTCGGCCTGGGCAAGGCGCAGACAGATGCGCGGGGTATACTCGATGTCCGGCATGCCCTGCGCCGTCTGCCGGGCTTTGCGGTAGTACAGCAGGGCCTTGCCCGCTTCGCCCCGGGCAGCGCAGTCCTCGCCCAGCGACAGCATGGCCAGCACCTCGCCGTGGTCGGCGGCGGTGCGCCACATCCGGCGGGCCTCGGTCTTGTTCTGCATCTCGCCCCGGCCCCGGTACAGGCAGTCGGCCAGCAGCGAGAGACCCATGGCATTGCCCTGCTGGGCGGCTTCGTCGTAGTGGTCGGCCGCCATGCGCCAGTCCCCGGCGCGGGCCGCTTCCCGCCCGGCTTCTACTTCTTCGTCTCCCGGCTCCTCGGGGTTGTGGCCCGCGTGGAGCAGGCCGTTGAGCAGGGCCTCATCCAGTGTGGCCGAGTGGCCCCACGGGTCGATGACCACGCCGTCGATGTCCGGCGCATCCAGCACCAGTTCCATGGCGTCCTGCAGGGTGTAGTCCGCCATGGGGCGGGCCGCCGTGCTGCGGTCCACACAGGCAGCTGCGCTGGAGGTGAACAGCGGCAGCCAGGTACGGTCCTTGTTTTTCAGGGTCCAGAGCGCAAGCCCTCTGGCCTTTTGCTGCGGGACGGGGTTCTCGGCCCAGGGGGCCGGGGTGGGCGGTGTGCCCGGGGCCGTCTGCAGCGGCACCAGAACATGGGTCTCCAGCTCCAGCGCGTAGTTCAGGGCCCCCATCAGGGCCCAGAAGCTCTCCTCGTTCTGCCCGTGATACAGCCGCTCGATCGCCTGCTCGATCGCCGGGCAGCCGGTGCCGCCGGGGCTGTAGCGCACCGGCGTGCGCGGGTGCCGGCTGCTGCCCACCGGGCGGAAGCGCACCCCGCCGTCTGTTCTTCTTGCCATTGTATGTTCCCTGCTTTCCTTCAGTGTCACCTCCTAGTATAGCAGGATTTTCCATCTTTCTCAACGGAAAACCTGCGCTTTGGCTCTGCATCTATCCCGGCAAACGTATGGTTTTTTTCAGCTGTGTGCGCTATAATAGGTAAAATTCCAGAATACTGGGATCAGAAAAGGAGGAAATAGCCTTGAACAACATGCTTGGCTATCTGAGGGACTACAAGCGCGAAAGCGTGCTTGCCCCTCTGTTCAAGATGCTGGAAGCCACATTTGACCTGTTCGTACCACTGGTCATGGCCGATATCGTCAACGTGGGCATTGCCGCCCACGACCTGCACTACATCCTGGTGCGGTGCGGCATCCTGCTTGTGCTGGCCGTCATCGGCCTGACCTGCAGCCTCACGGCGCAGTATTTTTCCGCCAAGGCGGCGGTGGGCTACTCCACCGCCCTGCGGCATGCCCTGTTTGCCCACATCCAGAGCCTGAGCTTTTCGGAGATGGACACCCTGGGCACCAGCACCCTCATCACCCGCATGACCAGCGACATCAACCAGGTGCAGAGCGGCCTGAACCTGTTTTTGCGCCTGTTCCTGCGCAGCCCCTTTGTGGTGATCGGTGCCATGGTCATGGCCTTCACGGTCAACGCGCGGGCCGCCCTGATCTTTGTGGTGGCCATCCCGCTGCTGAGCGTGGTGGTGTTCGGCGTGATGGTCATCACCCGCCCGCTGTACAAGACCGCGCAGGTGCGGCTGGACCGTGTGCTGGGCCTGACCCGCGAGAACCTGACCGGTGTGCGCGTGGTGCGTGCCTTTGACAAGGAGCAGGACGAGATCGACCGCTTCGAGAACGCCAACGACCTGCTGACTAAAATGCAGCTCCATGTGGGCCATCTTTCGGCCCTGATGAGCCCGCTGACCTATGTGATCATCAACATTGCCATCGTGGCACTGCTGTATGTGGGCAGCATTGAGATCAACGTGGGCGGTATGGCATCCGGCGACGTGATCGCGTTGGTGAACTATATGAACCAGATCCTGATCGAGCTGGTCAAGCTGGCCAACCTGATCGTGCAGGTAAGCAAAGCGCTGGCCTGCGCCGGCCGTGTGCAGGCGGTGCTGGACACCAAGCCCGGCATGGACTTCCCCGCCGAGCTGCGCAGCGAGGTGCCCGCCGACAAGGCCGGTGACGCCGTGCGCTTTGACCATGTGAGCCTGACCTATGCCGGGGCCGGCGCACCCAGCCTGTCCGACATCAGCTTTACCGCCAAGCGCGGCCAGACCATCGGCGTCATCGGCGGCACCGGCAGCGGCAAGTCCAGCCTGGTCAACCTGATCCCCCGCTTCTACGACGCCACCGAGGGCACCGTGGAGATCCTGGGCCGCCCGGCCGCGGACTACCCCCGCGAGGCCCTGCGCGGCAAGGTGAACGTGGTCATGCAGAAGGCCCAGCTGTTCGGCGGCACCATCCGCTCCAACCTGCTGTGGGGCAACAAGAATGCCACCGACGCCGAGCTGTGGGCGGCCCTGGAGACCGCACAGGCGGCAGAATTCGTCAAGGCAAAGCCCCTGGACGAGCCCGTGGAACAGGGCGGCCGGAACCTTTCCGGCGGCCAGAAGCAGCGCCTGACCATTGCCCGTGCACTGGTGGGCAAGCCGGACATTCTGATCCTGGACGACAGCGCCAGTGCACTGGACTACGCCACCGACGCCGCCCTGCGCAAGGCACTGGCCGCCCTGCCCGGCGGCCTGACCGTGTTCATCGTGAGCCAGCGCGCCGCCAGCCTGCAGCATGCCGACCAGATCCTTGTGCTGGATGACGGCAGGCTGGTGGGCCTTGGCACCCATGACCAGCTGCGCCAGAGCTGCCCGGTGTACGAAGAGATCTATGAGAGCCAGTTCAAGAAAGGGGATGTGCAGAAATGAGCGCGAAAGCCAAAGCAAAACTGACCCCGGAACAGCGCAAGGCCACACTGACCCGTGTGCTGCACAAGATCCGCCCCTATTCCCTGTTCGTGGTCTGCAGCCTGATCGTGGCCGCCGTGAGTGTGGCCGCACAGCTGTATATCCCCATCCTGTGCGGTGACGCCATCGACCTGATGCTGGGCAAAGGCAATGTGGACTTTGCCGGTGTAGGCCGCATCATCGTGGAGGTGCTGGTGGTGGCCGTGGTGGCCGCCTTTGCCCAGTGGCTGCTGAGCGTGTGCAACAACCGCATCACCTTTTCGGTGAGCCGGGACCTGCGCAACGAGGCCCTGCGCAAGATCCAGACCCTGCCGCTGTCCTACCTCGACAGCCACCCCTCCGGCGATATCGTGAGCCGCATGGTGGCCGATGTGGACACCTTTGCCGACGGCCTGCTGATGGGCTTCACCCAGCTGTTCAGCGGCGTGCTGACCATTCTGGGCACCTTGCTGTTCATGTTGAGCGAGAATGTGGTCATCACGCTGGTGGTGGTGTGCATCACCCCGCTGAGTCTGCTGGTGGCCAGCTTCCTTGCCAAGCGCAGTTACAAGTATTTTCAGGGTCAGAGCAGCGTGCGCGGTGAGCAGACTGCGCTGGTCAACGAGATGATCGAGGGCCAGAAGGTGGTGCAGGCCTTCGGCCACGAGGCCGAGAGCCTTACCGCCTTTGACGAGGTGAATGGCCGTCTGCAGGACGTGAGCCTGAAGGCCATCTTCTTTTCCAGCCTGACCAACCCCGCCACCCGCTTTGTGAATAACATCGTGTACGCAGGCGTGGGCCTTGTGGGTGCCGTGTACGCGGTGCGGGGCGGCATCACCATCGGCCAGCTGAGCGTGTTTTTGAGCTACGCTAACCAGTACACCAAGCCCTTCAACGAAATCTCCGGCGTGGTGACGGAGCTGCAGAATGCTCTGGCCTGCGCCGCCCGCGTGTTCGAGCTGCTGGATGCCGACGATCAGGTGCCGGAAGTCGAGAACGCCCCCGTGCTGCAGCCGGACGGCCATGTGCAGCTGGAGGATGTTTCCTTCCGCTACCTGCCCGACCGCCCGCTGATCGAGGGCCTTTCCCTCGACGTAAAGCCCGGCCAGCGCATTGCCATCGTCGGCCCGACCGGCTGCGGCAAGACCACCCTCATCAACCTGCTCATGCGCTTCTATGATGTGAACGGCGGTTCCATCAAGGTGTCCGGCACCGACATCCGGGATGTGACCCGCGCTTCCCTGCGCGGCAGCTACGGCATGGTGCTGCAGGACACCTGGCTGCGGGCCGGTACCGTGCGAGAGAACATCGCCTACGGCAAGCCGGACGCCACACTGGAAGAAGTGGTGGCAGCAGCCAAAGCCGCCCACGCCGACAGCTTCATCCGCCGCCTGCCCGAGGGCTACGACACCGTCATCGCCGAGGACGGCGGCAACATCAGCCAGGGCCAGAAGCAGCTGCTCTGCATCGCCCGCGTGATGCTCTGTCTGCCCCCGATGCTGATTTTGGACGAGGCCACCTCCTCCATCGACACCCGCACCGAGGTGCGTATCCAGGCAGCCTTTGCCCGGATGATGCAGGGCCGCACCAGCTTCATCGTGGCACACCGCCTTTCCACCATCCGGGAGGCCGACGTCATCCTCGTGATGAAGGACGGCCACATCGTGGAGCAGGGCGACCACGATACCCTGCTGGCGCAGGGCGGCTTCTACGCCAAGCTCTACAACAGCCAATTCGAGGGTGTGGAGACTTAACGCTTCAACTTATAGCAATTCAACTTTTTAATGCAACAGCGGCGAATTGCATATCGAAAAGATGCCGTTTGAATGTTGCACTAATTTCTTGACTTGCGATAAAATTTGCGATAAACGATTTTTGGAAGGAATATAATCATGTCGAAAGATGAATATTTGATCACAGATCCACCCCTTAAAGCGCTGACTGTTTTTGCGATGCCGATGATCCTTGGCAGCTTTTTTCAACAAGTATACAATATGGCCGATTCCATAATAGTTGGTCAATTTGTTGGCTCCTCGGCACTTGCGGCTGTTGGTGCTTGTGCTGCACTGACCAATGTTTTTATTTGTGTGGCGCTTGGTGCTGGTGTGGGCGCAGGTGTGCTTGTAAGCCGCTATTTTGGTGCAAAAAATTATGGTAAAATGAAAACCATTGTGTCAACGTCCCTGATCAGCTTTTTGATCTTAAGCGTTGTCCTTGGTGTCTTTGGCTTTTGCTTTTCCCATTTCATGATGAGCGGATTACAGACCCCTGCCGATATATTGGAAGAAGCAGTATTGTATCTGCGTGTCTACTTTGTGGGTTTCCCGTTTCTATTCATGTACAACATTCTTTCCACCATGTTCACTTCCATCGGTGAATCCAAAATTCCGTTGGGACTGCTGATATTCTCATCTATCCTGAATATTTTTATGGATCTCTGGATGGTGGCCGGTCTTGGTCTGGGGGTGTTTGGTGCAGCCCTTGCGACCTTGATCGCACAAGGAATTTCTGCCGTGTTTTCGTTTTTGATCTTTCTGTCTCGGATGCGGCAATACAAGAGCTCCTTTAGCAGGTTCGACCGGCAGGAGCTGTATTCCATGCTTCGCATTGCGGTACCATCGGTTTTGCAGCAGTCCACAGTGTCTATCGGTATGATGATCGTGCAGGCAGTGGTAAATCCCTTCGGCACACAGGCACTTGCCGGGTATGCGGCAACGATGCGGGTAGAAAATGTTTTTTCGCTGATCTTCGTATCCATCGGCAATGCAGTTTCGCCGTTTGTATCCCAGAATCTTGGCGCAAAGAAAATTGAGCGTATCAAAAAAGGTTATCATGCTGCACTGGTGTTGGATCTATGCTTTGCAGTTCTTGCTTTCGTGGTCATTGAAACACTGCACACACAGATCTCCTCGTTGTTCCTGGGAAAAGACGGAACCGCGTTGGCCTATCAGGTGTCCGGTGATTATATGAGATGGCTTGGTTACTTTTTCATCTTCATGGGCATCAAGATGGCAACGGATGGCGTTCTTCGCGGACTTGGAATCATGCGGCCGTTTCTTATTGCAAATATGGTAAACCTTGCAATCCGCTTGTCTGTTGCTTTGATTTGTGCACCGCGTTTTGGCATTGCTTTTGTTTGGCTTGCAGTCCCGGCAGGTTGGCTTGCAAACTTCCTTATTTCCTATGCGGCGCTCAGAAGATCGTGGCCAGAGGATAAAGCAGCGGTATCTCAATGATTTCATGCAGTGGAGAGGTGCTTTGTTCTGACGGGTTTCACTTACAGAGCTTGTGGCACGCAAGCTCCAGCTTTCGGGTGGAGTAGATGCCGCCCTTTCCTGTATCCTGTTCTTGTTATATCTGTTTTTTCACAACCTCAGTTTACAACAAAAAATGAGATAGGCCACCCCTTTCAGGGAAGTCTATCTCATTTTTTTCGTTGGGGCTATTTTGCAACAGCCCCATTTTTGTTTGCTCTGTTTTATTTTTTGCGGGTCGGCAACATTTTCTTTTTTACCTGTTTTCGGCTTTCAGCACCGTTGCCTCAGCAGGCGGCGGTGTGAGGGTGGAATGGGCCAGAATAAAGGCAGCGGCGTGGCTGGATGCGATGCGCTGGGCGGCGCGGCGGCGGTCGTTGGAAGCGAAGGTGTGCTCCCCGTCCCGCTTTGCGTCCCAGTGGGCAAGCTCATCGTCCACCTCGGCTTCCGTCGGCCAGAGCTCTTCTTTCTGCGCCACCAGCAGCAGACCCATCCGGCTGCGCAGCTTGCGCTCGGCCTCGGTATGGAGCCAGGCTCGGAATTCTTCCACAGTCTGGCCCTGCACCTTTAAGTACTGGTCAAAATTGACGCCGTTGGCCTGCATCCGCAGGTTGAACTGGCGCTGCTCGGCAAAGTAGTTGCCGGCCACCAGCTGCTTGGGCAGCGGGCCGGTGACGTGTGTACCCAGCTGGGCGATGAGGGCCTGTTCGGCCACGGCGCGGGCCTGCTGGCAGCGCTGGGCGTAGATGTCCTGCGTCACCTTGGCGCGGAGGGCGCGCTTGCCCTCGGCGTCGGCGGCGCGGTCTTCGTCACCGTGGCGGCGGTTTATTTCAAGCTCGATGGTCAGCTCCCGGATAGGCCGAGGCTGGATGGGCTGGGTAAAGCCGGTGTACTCTCCCAGTTCCAGCGGCGGCAGGCAGAAGAACTGCGCCCCCGCCCGGAAGCCCTCAGCCCGATTCACGGCCAGAAGCTCAAAATCCGGGTCGGTGACGGGCTGCAAATCGTTTTCTTTCATCAGCTGGGCGAACAGGGGCGAGAAACCCTCCAGAATCGCCCGGTTGACCGCTGCCGTCAGCAGGTCATCCTCGTCCTGCGGGGCGTCCGGGGCCGCCTTTTCGGCCTGCACCGCCGCTTCCAGCTCTTCTGCGGCGGCGGAAAAGACCACCCGGCAGTCACCGGGTTCTGCCATGCCAAAATGTTCGAGTTTCATTTTCTTCTCCCCCTCTCAGCGGACGATGCCGGCCATCAGAACCAGCAGCACGACGCCCAGCACCACATACAGCACCTCTGCACCCAGGACGGATTTGTCGCCCTCGACATACATCTCGGCGGGGTCGTCGGGGTTATAATAAAGGGTGACGACAGCTCCCTGTGCAAGCTCTCTGCCCTTGGCAGACTTGGGGTAATGGAGGCGGTGGGTGCCGCCAGCAGTGGTGAACTCCAACAGGTAGGCTTTGCCGTCCCGGCTCTGGACGGTGCCTGCCACAGCGGCCTCGACCTTTTCGCCCTTGGTCATGAGCTTGCGGCGTCTCGACCAGCTCCGCCATGCCATGTAGAACATGATGCCTGCACCGATGAGAAAGATAATGATGTTGAACATTCGCAGTTTCCCTCTTCCGTAAATAGTCCCGCCGGGCCGCTGTCCCGCAGGGGTAATATTTATTGTATCATACTCCGCCGGATTTTTCGCCCCATTCGGCCTATACGGAATGCAACAATTTTCGCAAAAAAATTTGTCGTACTATTTTTGCAGAAAATGCTTGACTTTCTTTGCACCTGTGGTATAATAAACATCGTTCCGAGCCGAACGGCAGCGAACAAAACAGAATATGCGGATATGGCGGAATTGGCAGACGCGTTAGATTCAGGTTCTAATCGGGGCAACTCGGTGGAGGTTCAAGTCCTCTTATCCGCACTCTTGAACGACAGCTTTCAAAAAGGCTGTCGTTTTTCTTTTACCCGTAGTCCTTTTGGAAACTTTCTATCAGCGGATAAGAGGACTTGAACAGGGCGGCGGTGCGCAGCACCGCAAGCAATCAGCCCAGTGGGCTGTTGCTTAGCCCGCGGTTTCCAACCCCTAGGAATGTCTAACAAGAGGACTACCGCTGCCGGAGAATCTCCTGTACCGCGTTGGTTGAAGCGATATTCACATAAAGCCTTTCTGGAAACATCCTCAGCGGATAAGAGGACTTGAAGAGCAGCTTTTACAGAGCTCTGGCCCGGAAAAACCTCTCAGTCAAAGCCTGTCGGCTTTGCCAGCTCCCCTGATAGGGGAGCCCTTGGCATATCGGCCAGGCCCACGCTGGACGAACAAAGCTCGATTTATCGGAAGCAATAGTGCTCCGCTGCCTAGATTCACGGCAGCTTGACAAGGTGCATTGTCCAGAAGCTGCTGCCCTCTGTAGCGAGGCCCGCCATTTTGCGCCATATTGGGCTTCCAGCGTCCAGCTCAGAGTTTCCCGGCTCGCCAGAGGCTCCCCTACCAGGGGAGCTGGCTGCGAAGCAGACTGAGAGGTTGTACGAAGGACAGCATTGAACAGAGAAAGGACCCCCATGCAGATAAACGACCTCTTCGGCGCAGCAGCCGCCTTTGAAACCGTACGGATGCCGGACGGCACAGAAGCGGCCATTCCAACAGAACACGCCGCAGTTATCTATGTAAATGAACAGCCGGCCTTCCGGGTGGTATGCACCCCCCAGCTTCTGCCGCAGCTGGCGCTGGGGCGGCTGCTGACCGAAGGATGGATCGCCTCCGCAGAGGAAGTGGAACAAATTGCCGTCTGCGCAGAAGGCTTGAAAATCAATATCTACCTGAACCACCCGCTGACGGCCCGCCGCGCGGCGGCACAGGAAGTTTCCAGCTGCTGCACCGACAATGTCGCGCTGGGCAGTCCGGTGGAAGTGCAGCCGCTGCGCACGGTGCCGCATCTGGACGTACAGCCGGAGTGGGTGGACGCCCTCGCCGCCGCCATGAGCGCGGGCCTTCCGCTTTATCAGGCCACCCATGCAGTCCACAGCTGCTTTGTGCTGCACGAGGGCCGCATCCTCTGTGCCTGCGAGGACATCGGACGCCACAATGCGCTGGACAAGGCCGTGGGCAGCATGCTTCTGGCCGGTGTCCCCCTCAGCGAATGCGCGCTCTACACCAGCGGCCGCGTACCGATGGATATGGTGCGCAAAGCCATCCGGGCTGGCGTTCCGGCACTGGTCAGCAAGACCATGCCCACCGTCCAGTCGCTGGAGCTGGCCGCAGAATACGGCCTGCAATTCGTGTGCGGCCGGAAACACCCCTTAACTTTGAAGGAACGTACAAAATAAAAGTCACAAAACAAAGAACGCTTACAGTTCGCGTTGACTTACTTCCGGCCTGAGTGATAATATATTAACGAAGAGACCGCTCCGCTTGTTGCAGCAGGCAGAGCGGTCATTTTCGTGTTTGGGAGTTTTCCCAGACGACCAAAAAACAGGCAGGTGATAACATGAAGCAGGCAACCAACCCGTTTGCGCCCGTTTCGCTGTGGCGCAAGCGGCTGCCGGGCTATGCGGCCATGGGCGCTGCGACAGTCGCAATGGCGGTAGGTCTTATCGCAATGCAGCACGCGCGCACCACGGTTGCAGGTACCCTGCTGCCGGTGTCGGAGGCGGATGCAGCCGCCTACGGCATCAGCGCAGTGTACCAGCTCGACGATGGCAGCTACCGCGTGGAGGGCTCTCAGAAGGGCTTCCAGAGCGATGTGCAGGCTGCCGTGACCCTTGACGCCGAGGGCAATGTTTCCGCTGTCGAGATCCTCTCGCAGGCAGAGACGGACAGCCTCGGCGGCCAGTGTGTCAACCCGGAGTTCACGTCCCAGTATCAGGGCGCAGCTCCCTTTACGCTGGCAGGCAAAAGCTATACTGTGACCGACCCCCTGACCGGTGCCGCCTATGCCGCTGCCGGTGCGGCGGAGGAGCAGCCCGCTGCTGCGGAGGATTTTGACCCCGCGCAGTGGAACGTGTCCGACACCTCTCCCGAGGCCGAGGCCACCCGCAGGATGTACGCAGCAGGTCTGACCCTCTCGGCACTGAACGGCGAGCCTCTGGCCGACGAGCTGATCCCTCCGATGGATACCAGCGCCGAGGCTGTGGCACGCCGCAAGCTCTACGCTGCCGGTCTGAGCAAGAGTGCGCAGGACGGTGAGGAGCAGGCTCTGCCCTATGCGGACTGGTCCGCAGAAAAGCAGGCCGCTTATCAGCTGGCACAGGCCGAACTGACCACCGGGCAGACCAGTGCCGGCGCTGTCAGCGCAGACCTGACCGAGGTGGACGCCCTTTCCGGCGCGACCATCACCTCGACCGCCGTCACCAACATCGTCAACAACTCGTATTTCTATGTAACTGAGGTGCTCCGCGCAGAGTGACCTCAACGGAGGAATGGAACCTATGGCAAAAACTGATTTTCTGACGGCTGACATGACCCGCCGTCAATTTAT
>ERZ827488.3470-NODE-3470-length-12785-cov-3.299057_pt1 | contig 12785 bp, 9 predicted proteins | sample MGYA00519771_ERZ827488 | MGnify/ENA primary metagenome ERZ827488 (study PRJEB31778, sample SAMEA3449323) | human gut metagenome | biome: human gut; feature: human-associated habitat; material: faeces | place: United Kingdom | collected 2010/2012 ...
GAAGAATAGAGTTATTATAGTTACTGATATTGATAAATTGAGAGGTATTTAAAAATATCTCTCTACTTTATCAAATCATCAATAAGGTTTGAAACATTTTTAAGCTGTTTCGGTGAAAGTTTCTTTAAGTTAGATATTATACTATTTAATTCTTTTGGATTTGCATTGTCAAAGTCAAAAAATTCTTTTGGTGTGACATCTAAATAAGTACATATATAAAAGAAAACAGTCATTGATGGCAGATTATTTTTGTTTTCAATATTGTTGATATATCCGGCTCCCTGTCCTAACGATAAACTCATATCTCTTGCAGAAACACCTTTCTGATTTCTAAGTTGTGCTAATCTTTTTGCAAATAAATCATCTAAATTCATAAAAAACACTCCTTTTATATACTATTGTACAGTATAAAATTAGAAAAATATCCTGTTGAACCGTCAAAGCGTATTGACATATCCTGTTTAATGGGATATTATTTATATTATTATCCTGTTCAACAGTTTATATGAGCGATTTTTGTTGATTATAGATAATAAAAGTGCAGAAAATTAGATAAAATGACGAAAATACAAGAATAATATACCAATCTACAAAAATATAGTTATAATGGAAGGGAGGAATAAAATGCTTAAGGAGGAAATGGAAATGCGTATTGCTATTTGCGATGATGAAAAAATTGCGTTGGAACAAACATGCAATATTGTAAAAGACGTTTTTGATGAAATGCATTTAAAATATTTTATAGATGTGTATATGGATGCGAATGAACTATTACAAAATAAGGATCAATATGATATAGTTTTTTTGGATATTGAATTAAAAGATTCAGATAAAAATGGTGTATGGGTAGCTAAAATGATAAAACGCTATTATCCTGAAAGTATTATTATTTTTACTACTAATTATGAAGAATATATTGATGAAGTAATAGAGAAGTATGCTTTTAGATATTGGTCAAAACCTATTGATAGATATAGATTGAAAAAGAGCATTGCACCAATTTTGGAAAAGATGCAGACGATTAAAGTTGAAATATATGAGAGTAAACGAAAATTTGAACTGCCTCTTCGTAATATAATGTACATTACTCCAGAAAATAAGCATTGTAAAATTGTAACAATATCTAATGAATATGTGGTTTCTGACTCTTACAAAGAAATAAAGGAAAAATTTCCTACGAGAAATTTTTGTGAATGTCATGGTAGCTATTGTGTAAATTTGAATTATGTAGAGAAATACACAAAAACAACAGTATATTTGGCATATAAAACAAAAAAATATAGCGTTCATATGTCAAGACGTCAGTATCCTTTTTTTAAAGAACAAATGTTTATTATAGGAGGAGAGCAAATATGATAGAAGGAATTAATTTATTAATATCTATTTTTATTGGATGCATTGTGTTTATATATTATACAAATGCATTATTTAAACCAAGAACCAAATATTTATATGCGAATATTAGTATAATAGTAGGATATATGATGTTGTATGCTATTTCTTCATTCTATCAGCCTACTTTAAATGTAATAGCATTTTCTATTGCAACATTTGTGCTTATGTATTTGTGTTTTAAAGTGACATTGAAAAATGCTATTATTCAAGCTTTTATGCTAACTGCAATTATGATGCTTGCAGAAGGGGTTTTGTTTATGTTTACAGGTATAGGTATCTATCCTAAGGGTTTGTTGGATGTATCTTTAAGTGCGCGAATAATCCATGCGGTGTTATCAAAACTCATATATTTTTTAGGTATAATTATTGCAAAACATGTTGCAAAAGGAAAGTCAAAATATGAAGAAATAGATGGTTTTTTGAGCTTGCTAGCAATACCTTTCTTTACAATTATGGTGATAGTATCTATTATGTCAGTATTTCCGCTTACTCCTTCAGTGGATGGATATTATGATATTGTACATTGTAACCCTATACAGTCAAATAATCTAAAATATTCATTCAATATAACTATAAAAGAACCGAACGGAAAAAAATTAGTTGATTCTATGTATACAGAATCATTTGGTGCTACTTATTTAAAAGCAGGAAAGACATATAGTATTGATATTTTTGATATTGAACAAACTCATCGCGGAAACTATATGTATCGTATAGGTAAAGTAGAAGATGATGCCTCGGATAATATAGATAATGCTCTAACCATACCAATAGAAACTGAGATTCAAAAATCATTTATAGGTAAGGATGATATAGATTTTCTAAAATTCACTATTCCGACTACAGGAACATATGATATAGAGATTACTACACAAGACCCTATTGATTTCGAGTTAAAAACTCTTGCAGATGCAGTGGTATTCAATGCTAATAAGAAAGAAATATATGATTTTAATACTTATTTTGATAATGTATTTAATTACAAATTTAAAGCAGGAACATATTATATAGCTTTGAAACCATTTAACTTTTATTATAGTAGAAGTACATCGGGCTATGCTATCAATATACATAAAACAGCAAAATTGAACAATTTATATAATAATCGCGCACGACATGGTATGGATAATATAAATGGCAAATTATATGTGTTTGGTGGAGTAGGTAGTAATTACGAGGTGCTAAGTAGTATTGATGTATATGATCCAGATACAAGATTATGGACTCAAGAGGATAATAATACAGAGAACATAAAAAAGGATGCTGCATTTATTACATCGGATAATAAATTATATACTGTTGGCGGATATAGCAACGGAATATATTACAGTGATGTAAGATCATATGATACTGAAAAAAAGGTATGGCGCACAGAAGGAAATATAAATACTAGACGTGGACGAGCAGGTATTGTAACGGATGGAAGATATATTTACATAATAGGTGGAAGGAATTCTAATGGATATGTTAATACCGTGGAAGTGTTTGATACAGCGACCGCAAAGGTATCTCAAACATTTGATTTACCAGAGCCTATGATGGATGTACAATCTTTTATTAGTGGTGGGACCTTATATATCGTAGGTGGTACTACTTATAATGGATACTCTAGAAGTGTGTATGCCAGAGTCGATGATATGTGGAAACCTAAGGCAAGGATGCCATATGAAAGTGAATATATTAGAGGTAAAGGTTATAATAATGATTTTGTATGTGCTGCAGTGAATAAGAAGGGCAATGTTGATATATTAAAATATGTAACGGATACAAAGTCATGGGAAATTATTACAAGTAATTATATTAATGATCTTATATATTATGGATTTGATATAATGGATAATCACATCTATTTAACAGGCGGATATTCATATGATTCAAGAGAAGTGTCCGATAAAACATATTCATATGACATTTTGACTGATATAGCAAATCAGAATTCGGATATTCCTGTTAGAACAGTGGGCTTTGAGTACGAACAAACAAATAACAGTGACATTGCAGATGCACCTGAGATTTTAAATGTGAACGCGAAGGTTCTTGATGACAACAAAGGGATATATGAGCTTTATTTAGATGAGGGGGATTATAATTACGATACAAGGTCACTTCCGTTCTTCTTTTGGTCGGCGAGAGAGGGAATGTTCGCTGGTGCAAGTAAAGATTATAGGCGAGTTATATTCTATGCTGACCCAAATACAGGAGATAGAAAAGTTAAAGTGGTCGTAGGCATAGGTGATGGTCGTGGTTACGTTGATAAAAAATCGTTTCTTTTAAACGGAAACAAGGAAAAGAAGTGAGGTGGCACAAATGGTAAAAAAAATTATATCTCTAATTATTATGATAACTATTACAATGATGATGACATCACATGTGTTCGCACAGGATACAGTATTTATTGACGATAATTTTGAAGCATCATCAACCGAAAATTGGATTGATAATACAGGACGTGGGATTAAGTCTGTTGAAGGTGATATATGGAATAAATATATGGTATTGACACATAAAGATTCATCTTTTTATAATTTCCAAGCACGAGATATATATTCTACGGGAGTATTATACTGTGAATTTGATATAAAATTTACGTCTGCAGCTATGCAGATTCAAACTAGAGAGTCAAGAGATATATCTGCTCAGGGTTTTACTATGGCAGGAAGACTTCGAAAAACAGCGGATTATTTAGAATATTATTCTAAAGGTGACTTTCATATCATGTATAAAGCAGATAAGAAAGGATGGTTTACCCTGAGTGATATTTCTAAGTGGTATACTATTAAAATGGCTTTAAATGTGAATACACAGAAGTACAGTATTTATGTTATAGACAGAGATACAAACGATTTACTTGCCCAAGTAGAAAATGCTGATTTTGCTGGAGAATGTAATTATATAAATTACTTCGCATTTTCATCAGAGGATAAGCTATGTATTGATAATGTTCGAATTACAAATGTAGATATTGAAAATCTTTATATTTCTGGTGAGGTATATCCTCAAATTCCTAATAGTGGCAGTGTAACATATAATTATTTTGCCAAAGCAGCTACAAAGAATAATGGCACTGAAATTAGAACAGATGTACATTGGTCACTAAAGACTCCTAAAAGGGGTGTCAGTATTGATTCAAATACAGGAGAGCTAAAAGTAACCTCGTGGGCAGAACCAGGACCAATATTGATATATGTAGAAAAGGATAATCTGAATTTTTTTAATTCAACATATTTAATTGACTTGGAACAATAGATTTACAAGTAGAATTTTGGGAGGAGGAAACAAATGAAAAGGATAATATCATTTATATTAACTTTTTGTATGTTAATGAGTCTAACAGCAGCTTTTGCAGAAAATGACAATGAAATAGAAAACAATGAGAACATTATTGATACAAGCTCGTTGACAGATGAAAATGTGTTGTATAAGGCAATACAGGAGAAGAATGGTTTTTCCCTGTTCGGGCTGGACGATAGTAATGATGAAGGGATTACAACAGATTTTGATGTTGTAATGGGATTTGATATGTCATATTCTATGTATGAATATGACATAAACGGTGATAAGCAATGGATAGATAGCTTTAAATCTATTTCAGAGCAAGCGCCGGAAGATACAAGATATGCAGTACTATCATCAAATTCTGAGGGTTTTACAGACGATTTGGATAAGGCAATATCAGAGGTACAGGAAAAAGAATATACAGGGACAAACGATATTATATCTATTTTGGACAGGACAATTAGTGTGTTTGATGAAGAATCAAGCAACAGGAATAAAGTTGTCTTAGTAACAACACATAAAGTAGATGATATTTCGGCTCTTAAAGATAAGATGGACGAGCTGAGCGACTACGGAATAATACCATTTGTATTTGTATTGAATACAGATACGAATAACGCATTAAATATGGATGGGATATATCAATGTCCTACGGATTTGGATTTAAGATTATCTATATCTGATTTATATTTAGCATTTTGTGAATTTAATATGACAGAAGCAGCGCAGACTTATGCTAATACCATAGATTATAATGTGTATAGAGTATTAAGTGATTTTCGAACTGATAGACATATGTTTGTCGGAGCAGATAACAATGCAGGTTTACAAATGGCATCAATGTTGAATATGTATAAATGTGTACCATTAAAAGCAAGTATAGGAACTAAGAATCAAAGTGAATATGATTTGTTTAATACAAGCAGTTATTCGGGCAATAACATTGATTTAAAGGATAAATTACAGAGTTTTGTTTCTGGAGAAAATGCAAAATTTGGGGAAGTTCCATATGATTTTCAATATGTATGGAATAGTATATTTGGGCAAATATCTAATAATAGGAAAATTATTATTTCAAATCCAGATATAACTCAAGCAGCAACTGTTTTAAGAAAAAATATGAAACGTAGATTCCCTATGATGATGAAACATGATGATGAGTGGGAAATTGTATATGAATACAGAAACCCGATTGGTGGTTCACTAGTAAGGTATAATGAGAATAAAGAGATTGAGTTTAATAAAATTCAGGCTGTGTTTGATACATATGAATATTTGATGTCAACTGTTGGCAAAGCTACAAATTTGTATGAAAAAGTAACAAGAACAAATTCAGAAATTACTGTTGAAATACAATACCCATCAAATTACGATTTTACGATAGACAATGAACAAAATGACTTAAATACAATAAGACGTGAAGCTTTGGACGGTAAATCGGGGTACATAGATTTCAATTCGGTAGATAAAACGCTTTATGTAACCGCGCAGTGTACGGGAGAAAATACAGAACGTAATTTTGTGGTGGGTTCTCTTGTTACATTTACAAATGGTCTGGCTGATATATACGGCGCCAATAAAGTATATTATACAAGGTATTATAGAGATATTACTATCAATGACTGGTTTCATGATTACATCTTTAAAGCAACAAATTTAGGCATTGTTTCGGGTACAGATGAAAATAAGTTTGAACCCAATAATACAATAACACTAGCACAGTTATTCAGAATGATGTTTGAAAGTGCAAAAGTTGACGGAATATTGACTGCGGATGATAACCCAACAACATATTGGGCATATCCTTATATGAAAAAGGCAAGCGAATTGGGCTTTAAGACAATAGATGATCAAGATATAGATGTTAGTATCAATAAACTTGATAAGTTGATAACCATAGGAGAGACTAAAGTTAGCAGGGGAGAGGCGGCTAAATATATTTGTCAGTTGTTTTTCGATCAAAGAAAAGAAGTCAATGTACCCACCTTATTATACGATAAAGTTGAAAACATAGAGAATGAAAGAAAAAATGCATATAAAAATTTTATTGATGTATCGGGCAATAAGAATGAAAACTACATATATAAGTTGTATATGAATAATATTTTGAACGGTCAGGATAAAAACACAATGGCGCCGGATGCGGATATAAGGCGTTCAGAGATATGCACAATACTTATCAAATGTTTGTTTGACATGGATGAAAACATTCCTGTTATTATAGCAAACATTGAAGAAAATACAGAAGCAGTTCCTGTTGATGTTTATATGACTACTGATGAGAGAATCATTAAGAACATTTCCTTTAATAATAACAATAAGGCTGCCTTTAATATACATATTGAAGATGATGAAGAATACGAAGTAAAAATTGAAGGCGGTACAGAAACAACAATTCAAGGTGAAATGGATTGTATAGAAGGTACAGGCACATTTACCCCTGAAACAACGCAAAAAGGAAATTTTGTTTATACAATTCGCGGACCAGGTGTATTTCAACTAAATTTAGTAAGAACGGGAATAGACATTATTAATTTAAAAATATCCAAAGTGTCTCATATTCAGATTATACCTTTTAATCAAGTAGTAACACAAGATAAGGTAAATGGAAAGATACTGTCATTTACTGCTGAAAAAAATGGGTGTTATATTATTAATGTTACACCGGGTACAACTTTTAATTTAACAGACCAAGCAGGCAGAAAAGTGGAAGAATACTATACTGAATTGTATAGAGGATTTAACAGCAGTGTACCTGAATTTATAACTCGGAAAATGAGGAAGGCTAATAGAGAACTTAACTATATAGATGGTAATGGAAATAAAACAACTCAAACAGAGAAGTGTGATTGTTATAAATATCATCTTGAAAAGGGTACAGTTGTTACTATAGATACGATAGAGAGTACAGAAACTTATAAATTGCAAGTAGATGAACCGCAGGATGGGGATATTGTATTCCAGCAACATGAAAATGAAGGTGAATATTTTATTTATTCAGATGCGCCTGAAGCAATAACAGATAATACTTTGGCAGACTATGCTCCATATGCTTTTATAAGAGAGGAACATTTAGGTAAAGGGAAATATACCTTTATGTCTTGGCATCTTAATTACTCCAGTGAGTCTGCCATCATGGATGTGCAACTTTATTCGGAAAATGCTAAAATTAAGGTAAATGCAATTGGTATAAATGCACCTCAAATGGATGGCTGGGACGAGGATTGGACATCACCACAAGCCATTTTGAATATGGAATATTTTAAGTGTGAAAAACTTTTTAAGGTAAAAACTAATGAGTATACTAATAGATTGTATGGTAGAATAGATGAAGGATACTACACTTTGAATTCAAAGGAAGGTTATTCAGTGTGGCTTCAAGATATCTATAACGAAAAAATATATAAAAATGGGTATAATGACCAAATATTAGAATATCCACGATTACCGAAGTATGATGATGTTGTTGATAACCAAATGCCGTTTTATATAATATTTGAATTTGAAGTTTTGGAGGGCGAAGTTGTTCTTAACCAAATGGCATATAACAACAGAGAAAATATCATGAGTATAGGTGAAAATAATGCACCATATATTGGAGAAGGTGCATTTAAAGGAATTTCCAACACTCCTAATGAAGTTATATCGGATTTTTCATATGAAATAAAGGGAGATGAAAAGTATATTCCGGTAAGAACATTTAATCTTAATAATCCTCTCGGATATAAAAGTGTATTTTGGGAGTCCAATGTTAATCCGCAACAGGACGCAACACCAAATGTAAACATTCCAGGTATTGAAGACGGTAATGGTAATTTATATAAGTATAGGGTTAGAGACATTGCAACGGAAACAGAATTGCTAAAGTTTAGATACGTAGATAATAGTAAAAAAGATAGATATGACTATGATACAGACGATAATGTTTGGTATTTTGATGAATTTCATGATAGAAATTATAGTGCTGATAGTAGCATAGTAGGCGATGTTCCCAACCGTTTAATAGCTACTGAGGCGGCATTAAACCGTTATGATGGTGAAAATGAAAGGAATAAACTCCCAATAGCGAATTATTCAGTTATAGAAACATATAACATCAAACTTAAAAATGCAACAGAATCTACAAAAACTATTGAGTTTATATTAGATAGTGATTCATGTGAATTTTTGTATTTAGAGAATTTGCATAAAAAACCGGTAATGTTATCCAAAGGTTCTCATACAAGAGCGCAAGTAATGTATTATATTGTATTAGAACCCAACCAAGAGATAGAATATAAGATGAAAACAGGTTTATTTACAGCGAATGACGGTAGTATGAGAAATTGTTTTAAAATCTATGAAGGAGAGAAAGATTATGGAGAAATTGTTGGACAAGATGGAGAAAAACACCCCGTGCATATTGTTAATAATTTGCATGATTACGATGATGATTGGAATTATCCACGCCAATGATACATATGCGATTGATTTTGAAAATGAAATAATAAATCCTAAAGATAGAGTTGTATACACAGGTCAAGGGTATTTTTCAGTATATTATGATGGAAAAGCACACAATGCATCGGCATGGGAAGTCACATATTCAAAAGATAAAGTCAACTGGAGGAATGCAGTCACCGATAGTAATTACGAATTTCTGGACAGTTTAGTAAGTTCAAGTAATCGACCCACTTCACAAGTTATTGAAACGAATGATGGATATATGGTTAGGAGAAAAAATTGTATACGTCATGGTCTTAATTATGTGACTAGAGATGATAATATTATTTTATTGGATAAGAATTTTAATGTTTTAAAATCATATTCCGGAGATTATGTCAGCGATATGTCATATATAAATGGAGTGTATTATATAAATACATATTCTCAATATGGTGAATATATCCCTGAAACTCATATGAATGTTGTGTCAGAGGAAAAATCATATTATTCAACGGATTTTGAAAATTGGCATGTATACAATGAGAGTGGTGGTATACCGATTATAAACGACGGACATGAGTTGTTTATTAGAAATGGCAAATTGCAATATAAATATAATCGTTATCTTACGCAAGGATTGGGAGATATTGCATTATCTCAAAATGGGGTTGCGAAGCAGGGTATTATTTATGAGAGTGTAGATATTGGTGAAATTATTCAGGTTCATGATTATTTATTTGCAAATCTTGCATATGATGGAAGAGAACTGCCTGGGAAAGTAGCTGTATCAAAGGATGGGGTATATTTTACTATAATAGACCTGCCTTTAGAAAATTGTCTGCTTTGCGATGTTTTTGAACTAAAAGATAATAGATTTGAATTTGATATAACAAATAGCTCCAAGTACTATTCTTGCCCTATTGAGCAAATAGATGAAGCATTAAATGTAAGTGATATATATGTCCAATTCCAAGACAAAATACTTGGTTTTGAAACACCGCCTGTAATAGAATCCGGCAGTACACTTGTTCCAATGCGCTTCCTGTTTGAGCAGATGGGCGCAGATGTTGAATGGAATCAGGAAACACAGACAGCAACAGCAACACTTGATAATACAGCAGTTACATTTGCGATAGATGATACTAATGCAGAAGTAAATAACACGCCTGCTACTATGGACGTCCCTGCACGTCTTATAAATGGCAAAACGATGGTACCGCTGCGCTTCCTCTCAGAAGAAATGGGCTTTGAAGTTGCGTGGGATGCAGAATCAAGAACGGCAATTATAGAGTAACAAAGATGACGTCAGATGGTTTATAAAACAGTAAACAGATAAAAAATTGAAAGATGAAACCGACATCAGGCTAATGGTGTCGGTTTTGTGTTTACATAGAAGATGTACATAACCACTTTTTCTGTAGAATACTACCATTATTTCCAGAATTATTTACAAATTTTTCGGGGAATTATATAATCATAGTGAAATAGTAGGAGGCAGATATTTATTATGACCGAACAGAAATTAATTTCGCTGGTAATTGATGAAATTATAGAACATAAACTGAGTCATTATCGAATGAAAAATAGGGAGTATAGCAAGCTCAATATAGAGCTGACGCAGTTAGGAAATAAAATGCAATCAGTGTTAGTAGAATTGTCAGCAGAGAAAGCCGATATAATAAATTTGTACATTGCAAAGCACGCAGATTTAGCGGATAAGGACTGTGCATTCTTGTATGCACAAGGAGCAAAAGATTGTGTAAAGTTACTTAAAAGATTAGGAGTGCTTTAGAAGAAAGCGCACTATGCTGTGCGCTTCTTCATTTGGTTTTGATAAGTTCGTGAACAGCGGCAGTTATTGCATTTATAGTCTTTTCATCACACAGATACAGCATATTTACCAGTTCGTCAATAGAAGTATCTATTTTTGGTGATATACTGTGTCGTTCAGGATAAAAAATAGTATCAGCAGGAATGTTCAAGGTTCGTATGAGATTATAAAGTAACCAATATCCAGGTTTTTTCTGTTCATTTTCTATCGCCATAATATGGCGGGAACTGCAGTTTAACATTTCTGCTAGCTGTTCTTGTGATATTCCCTTATGTAGTCTAGCGTTTTTTATTTGTTCGCCTAAAATATCGTGTTTCATAGCACTGAAAATTCACCTCCACATATAGTTTACAATGTTTTCTGTGAAATTAACACGATTAAATGCTTCGTGATAGAGCGAAGTTATAATTCAGAAGCAGCATAAAGCTTCATCAAAAAAAACGATGGTTTGATGAGGCTTATTTGATTGTAAAAACTCCTCAAGCTTAGTTTCTTGGAGGGGTTTTATTGTTTGCAAAACATATGGGGAATGATTTATTAAAAAAATCAATGTGCTTATTTTAGCTGATTTAAAACTCGAACGTGAACAATCGAAGCGTATATACACGAACATATCTAACACGGTTGTGGAAAATCGTGTTTTTTTAGTATTTGAATGTTTTATGAGAGCGCCGCCAATGAGGTCTTTTTCAAAAAATAGGAAAAGGACTAAGATAATGAAAAAAAGTTTGGAATTTTCAAAATTATTTTTTCAAACTCGGAAAAATTTGCGGAGTTTGAGTGGTATACTGCTCCCGAAAGGAGGGGAGCAATGTGAGGGATAAATTATGTGTAAGCGAAAGAAGAACAAAAATACTTGAATTTCTTGTCAAAAAAAAGCAATCAACTCGATGTGAATTGGCGACAGAATTTAATGTTTCTACAGATACAATCGACAGAGATATAGTTTATCTCAGTGGCATTGCTCCTGTTTATACGAAACAAGGTAATCAAGGTGGAATTTATATATTGCCTGAATACAGAAGCTATAAAAACTATCTTACAGACGAAGAGGAAGAATGTCTTTATGCCTTGATAAAAAAATCTGCTAATGATGAGCGAAGAATTATTTGCGGCATTATTACCAAGTTTACAAAAAATACTGTTATGTATAAATAAAATCCTTTCATATACAAAGAAAGCACAGAAGACAATGCTGTAGCATAATAAAGAGCAAACGGATACATTCCAATATGGAAGAGCCTTATACTTGATACGCCAAGACACTGCATAGAGGTAGCCGAGCGATAAATATCACTAGTAAAAATCAAATTGCAAGTTTGAATGGTCAAGACGTCATATTGGTATAATGATACTTCTGCCTAGCCGTAGACCGCGCTTTAAGGGCGTGTATGCAAGCATCGGGGGCAGTCCGGGCAGCGCCGGGAAGGTGAAAATCCTATGGAGCAATTTTGCAAATTGCCGTCCGCGTAGCTTAGATATTTTTATGTTTTTTGAACGTATAAGCTTCTTGTACGCTGAAAAAGGGTTAAAATATTTAATTTGTGAACGAGAATGGATGTGATATGATTGTTGGAAGAATATAAAGATGTGATAAATGTTAAAGATTTGTGCGAAATTCTTAACATCGGTAAGAATACAGCGTATAAATTATTAAAAAACAACGATATACCCAATCGTAGACTGGGCAAGAAATATATAATTCCTAAATTCGGAGTGATTGAGTATTTAAAAGGAGTACAACTTTAAAAAAATATGTTGATAAAGTAGGCTGTTGATGATAAAATAATATTGTCAGCAGACTACCGAAGTTAAGGAGGAATGACATATGAGAGGTAGTCTACAGAAAAAGGGCGGA
>ERZ827488.3471-NODE-3471-length-12782-cov-80.798381_pt1 | contig 12782 bp, 16 predicted proteins | sample MGYA00519771_ERZ827488 | MGnify/ENA primary metagenome ERZ827488 (study PRJEB31778, sample SAMEA3449323) | human gut metagenome | biome: human gut; feature: human-associated habitat; material: faeces | place: United Kingdom | collected 2010/2012 ...
GCGCTATGCTCAAAGAAAAGTTTGGATGCTTTTTGGAATTTGCTCATTCATAGCTTAAAAGAAAAACTGGACACCCGTTTGTATACACAAATGTATCAAAACTGGTGTCCAGTTATGGTGCGAGTGGTGATACAGCATTTTTCAAAAAACACAGTAATATCAATGGTTTTAGGACACCCGAACAGCGAAATTACTTGTATTCCGCCCTCTTGAAACCGTCAATTTCAGCAGCTATTGCTCGGTTCATCTCCCGGTAAGGAGACGACATCCTTGCAATAATCAGTACATAGCGCGTCTGTTTACCCAAAGTGGCGCTTGGGTCGGCAGGCGCGCTATTTTTATGCCCAGATGCGGGCGAAGGAGGTGTTATTGTGAAAGCATATGGGAAGTCGTGGGGCTACAACGTATATGACTGCCGGTACTGCCTGTACCGGAAGGGGAAGCTAAAGGGCTGCGTCTACCCGGACGGCTGCTGCTGTCCCGTCCCGCAGAAGCCCGCAAGACGGAACGGCATAGAACAAGTTTACGAAGCAGCTGCGGACAGCGCCGCTCCCGTTTCGGAGTGCGAGGGCTGTCCCTACGGAAGGGCTGCCCCCTGCATCGGATGGTGTACCAAAGCGGTCATGCGCGCCGCAGGGCTTCCAAAGGAGCGTGACAGAAGCCATGTATGACTATTTCTACGGCGCGGAAGCGGAACAGTTCTCCTTCTATCGTATCCCCAAGGTGCTGTTCACGGAGGAACGGTTCAGAAGCGTTTCCGCAGAAGCCAAGGTGCTCTACGGTCTGCTCCTTGACCGTATGAGCCTGAGCTGCAAGAACGGCTGGCTGGATAAAGAAGGACGTGTGTATATCATCTTCACCATCGAGGAGGTCATGACCGCCCTGGGCTGCGCCGACCAAAAGGCCGGAAAGCTGCTGCATGAGCTGGAGAGCAAATGCCGCCTCATCGAGCGCAAGCGGCAGGGGCTGGGCAAGCCCAACCTCATCTACGTCAAAAACTTTGTGGATAAGGATGTGGATAACGCATCGGGCAGCACCGCACCCTCCCCGGAATCACGATTCCAGAACCGTGAAAATCACGATTCAGGAGCAGTGAAAATCACGGATCAAGAATCGTTAAAATCACGATCTAATAATACTGAGAATAATGATACTGATTTTAGTGATACTGATTCCTTTCCCTTCACTTCGTTCAGGAGGGATCACGGGCGGGAAGCGAAAGGAAACGAAGCGGCTCTGAGAGAGCGGTACAGAGAGCTTATCGCGGAGAACATCGCCTACGACGCACTCCTGACAGACTATCCATACGAGCAGGACACGCTGGAAGAAATCCTGGAGCTGCTGGTGGATGTGGTCTGTACGACGAAAAGCTCCGTCCGCATTTCCGGCGACGATAAGCCCGCCGAGGTGGTCAGGAGCCAGTTTTTGAAGCTGAACAGCGAGCACATCCGCTTTGTGGTGGGCGGGCTGAAGGAAAACACCACCCGCATCCGCAATATGCGCCAGTATCTTTTAGCCACGCTGTATAACGCCCCTCTGACCATCGGGAACTACTACCGAAGCCTTGTCAGCCACGATATGTCGGAGGGATTCATCTGAGCCGCAGGTTATTGCCTGCGGCTTTGGCATTTTCAGGAGGTGATGCGACCGTGCCGAAACAGAAACCCAACGAACAGGTACAGCAGATACCGCTTTCAGAGATTCGTCCCTTCAAGAACCACCCCTTCAAGGTGACGGACGACGAGCTCATGCAGCAGACCATCGACAGCATCATGCAGGTGGGCGTTCTCAACCCCGCCATCATCCGCCCCGCACCGGAGGGAGGATACGAGATGGTAGCCGGACACAGGCGGCTCCATGCCGCAGACCTTGCGGGGCTGAAAACCATACCGGCCATCGTCCGCAATCTTGACGATGACGAGGCGGTGATCCTCATGGTGGACAGCAACTTGCAGCGGGAAACCATCAGTCCCATGGAACGGGCGCAGGCGTACAAAATGAAGCTGGAAGCGTTGAAGCATCAGGGAAAACGGGTGGATTTGGAGGGAAAATCAACTTCCCGACAACTCGTCGGGAAGTTGGAAACAGCAGATAAAGTAGGTGAATTAGCTGGCGATAGCGGTCGCCAAGTGCAACGCTATATCCGTCTCACCGAGCTTCTGCCGGAGGTGCAGAAAAAGGTGGACAGCAAGGAGATCGCGTTCAGCCCCGCCGTGGAGCTGTCGTATCTCACCCATGACGAGCAGAAGCAGTTTCTGGACGCAATGGACTATTCCCAGAACACGCCCTCGCTTTCCCAGGCACAGCGGCTCAAGAAGCTCAGCCGGGAGGGAAAATGCACGAAGGAGGCCATGCGCTCCATCATGTCCGAGGAAAAGAAGGAGGAACAGGAGCGCATCACGCTGAGCAGCGATACCCTCCGCAAATACTTTCCCCGAAGCTACACGCCCCTGCAAATGCAGCAGACCATCATCAAGCTGCTGGAGCAGTGGCAGAAAAAACAGCAGCGCCGTAACGAGCGCTGAGAAAGGCAGGTTTATCCATGAACGTAACCATCAACATCTACGGCGACGTACACATCCACTGCGACTGCTGCGACGGGTGCGGCGAATTTGCCGACGACCTTGAGGAAAGCCCAGAAGTCCCATATGAAGATGCACCCGATACGGAGGATGACAGCGAAGAAATCGAGCTGTCCATTGCGGAAGTGGAAGCTGTGGTCAAGGCAGTGGCGGAGCTGCTCTTTCCCTTTCTTCCGGCTGAAATTGACGAGGGAGGCGGTGCGCATGAAGGAATTTGACGTGACCATCACCGAAACGCTGAAGCTCACCGTGTCCGTGGAGGCATCTTCCAAAGAGGAAGCCCAACAGATGGTAAGCGACCAGTGGCACGCCGGGGATCATATTCTGGATGCGGACAATTTCGTGGAGGTGGAGTTTGAGAGCAATGACGGCAAGGAAATCTCCGCCGAAAGAGCACCGGACGATACCATCGAGGTGCTCATGGTGGAGCCGGGACAGTATCCGCGCGTGGAGCGCATCGGCTCCGACCTCGCCTCCTTGCAGAAGGCTGTGGATGGCTATATCGAAGCGATTTACCCATATGACGACCCCGTGGCGCTGATCTGCGGGGAGGAAGCCAAGCTGGAGGGCAAGCCCCTGAACCGCGCCCTGCGGGACGAGGACGGCGATATCTACGATATTGTGGCCGGCAAATTCTTCATCTGCGGTCTGGGGGATGAGAACTTTGCGTCTCTGCCGAAGGAGCTGCAACAGAAATACGAGGAAAAGTTCCGTAAGCCGGAAGCCTTTTTGAAGATGGGCAGCAAGATCATGGCGATCCCTACCGAGCCCGCCAAGGCAGCGGGCAAGGGCAAGACCGCTCCGGTGACAGAGCGCTGATACCATCAATCCCAATGCGAACGGAAGGAGGAATGACCCATGCAGGAAGAAATTGAAAACAGAACTGTCACTCTGATCATCTCCGCCGTCAAGCTGACCGCACGGGAGCTGAAGGCCGGGATGGATAAATATCTTTCCGAAAAGAAGAGCAAAGCCATGGAAAAGGCGCGTGCCGCGACTGAAAAGCCCAGCGGCAAGCAGACGGTGAGGCAGCTCATAGGGCAGAATCAGGGCGTATCCAACATTGAGATCACCAACAGCAATATCAAAGGCTTTGAGCGCATAGCCCGGAAATACGGCGTGGATTTTGCCGTTAAGAAAGACCGCAGCGTTTCACCGCCGAAATACTTTGTGTTCTTTAAGGCGAGGGACGCGGATGCACTGACGGCGGCGTTCAAGGAATACACGGCATATGAGCTTAAACGCGCCGCCAAAGCGCAGAACCGTCCCTCCGTGCTGGCGCATCTGCAAGCACTCAAGGCGAAGGTTCAGGCCATTACGCCGGGTAAATCCCGAAACCAGAACAGGGGCATCACGATATGAAGAAACCTCTGAATATCAAGAAGTTCCTGCTGCCCAATATCCCGTATGTCTTTATCGCCCTCTTTGCCACCAAGCTGGGGCAGGCGTGGCGGCTTGCCCCCGGTATGGATTTCTCGGGAAAGGCGCTGCACCTCATGGAGGGCTTTGCCGCCGCGTTCCAATCGGCGCTGCCCAGCTTCCACCCCATCGACCTGTGCGTGGGCGTTGCAGCCGCTCTGCTCATTCGGCTTATCGTGTACGTCAAGGGCAAGAACGCCAAGAAATTCCGCAAAAATCTGGAATACGGCTCTGCCCGTTGGGGCAGGCCCGAGGATATCGCCCCTTACGTCGATCCGAAGTTTGAGAACAACGTCATTCTCACCCAGACCGAGCGGCTCATGATGTCCAACCGTCCCAAAGACCCCAAGACGGCGCGAAACAAAAACGTGCTGGTGGTGGGCGGCTCCGGCAGCGGCAAGACGAGGTTTTTCATTAAGCCAAATCTCATGCAATTACACAGCTCATACGTTGTCACCGATCCGAAGGGCAGCATCGCAGTGGAGTGCGGAAAGCTCATGCTCCGCAATGGCTATAAGGTGAAGATATTCAATTCCATCAACTTCAAGAAGTCCCACCACTACAACCCCTTTGCGTATATCCACAGTGAGAAGGATATTTTGAAGCTGGTCACGACCCTCATCGCCAACACCAAGGGGGACGGGAAATCCGGGGACGACTTCTGGCAGAAGGCCGAGACGCTGCTCTACACGGCGCTCATCGGCTATATCCACTACGAAGCCCCCGAGGAGGAACAGAACTTCGCCACGCTCATCGAGTTCATCAACGCCATGGAGGTGCGCGAGGACGACGAGACCTTTGAGAACAACGTGGATCTGGCCTTCAAGGAGCTGGCAAGCCGGGAGCCGAATCACTTCGCCGTGCGGCAATATAAAAAATACAAATTAGCGGCGGGCAAAACAGCTAAGTCGATCAATATTTCCTGCGGCGCGCGCCTTGCGCCCTTCGATATCCAGGAGCTGCGTGAGATCACCATGTACGACGAGCTGGAGCTGGACACCCTGGGCGACCGGAAAACGGCGCTGTTTCTCATCATGAGCGACACCGACAGCACCTTCAATTTCCTTATCTCCATGATTTACAGCCAGTTATTTAACCTGCTGTGCGAAAAGGCCGACGACGTGTACGGCGGAAGGCTCCCCGTCCATGTGCGCTGCCTCATCGATGAGTGCGCCAACATCGGGCAGATACCGAACCTGGAAAAGCTCATGGCTACCATCCGCAGCCGCGAGATCTCCGCCTGTCTGGTGCTGCAAGCCCAAAGCCAGCTAAAGGCTTTGTACAAGGACAACGCCGACACCATCATCGGCAACTGCGACAGCTCCATCTTTTTAGGCGGCAAGGAGCCCGGTACGCTGAAGGAGCTGAATCAGGCGCTGGGGAAAGAGACCATCGACACCTTCAATACCGGCGAGAGCCGTGGACGGGAGGTTTCCCACAGCCTGAACTATCAGAAGCTGGGCAAAGACCTTGCCACGATAGATGAGCTGGCGGTGCTGGACGGCGGCAAGTGCATCTTGCAGCTTCGGGGCGTGCGCCCCTTCCTCTCGGATAAGTACGACATCACCCGTCACCCCAATTATAAGTATCTGTCGGACGCGAACCCAAGGAATGCCTTTGATATCGAGAAATACCTCTCCACAAGACTGGCGCCGAAAGCGGATGAGGTCTACGAGGTGTTCGACGCGGGCCGCGTCTGAGCGCACAAGCCCGCCGCCCTCATGCGGCGGCTTTTCATATAGATACGGATGAGAAAAGACGCTTCCTCGCTTGCAGGGTCGGAACGAATCCACGAACTAAAATTTGAAAGGAGAAGCCGGAATCGGGGCTGCATTGCAGCTTTCGCTCCGGCTCCTGCTGTATCTGCGAGATTTCAACACAACCAACACCCAATGATTCCGGCAACACAAATATGGAATTTTTCAACTCTGCTGTCGGCGTTCTTCAAACTTTGGTTATTGCCCTTGGTGCCGGCCTCGGCATCTGGGGAGCCATTAACCTGCTGGAAGGTTACGGAAACGACAACCCCGGCGCTAATGCTCATGGTTAATAAAGAAGCACAACAAAACAGGACAAGGACAGTCAGCCCCGCCGCTATTCCGAGCAAGGCAAATTATAGGGTAAAGTCTAAAAAGCATTTGTAACATTTCTATAAACTCTATTGACTTGAACACCTCCGGGAGTTATAATATGTTTTGCTATTTAGGAACGCTAAATAGCAAAACTAAAGTGAGATAGAGAGTATGGATAACAGGTATGTGCAGCAATTCAAAAAAGGCTCTCTTGAAATGATACTTTTGTGCTTGATCGGACGCAAAGAAACCTACGGCTATGAAATCATTACAGAGCTAAATAACAGCGCGTCCGTTTTGGGCTATGCAAAAGAGGGAACGATTTACCCTATTCTGTATCGTTTGCAGGAAGCCGAGTTAATCCAATGCCGATTAGCCCCGGCAGCGGCAAATGGCGGATCAAAAAAATACTACTCCCTTACCCATAAGGGCAGAGAGGTATTAGACGAGCTGATTTTATTTTGGGCGAGCTATGAAAGTTGTGTAAATGGCTTTATTGCCACCTATCAAACAGCGGAGGTATCAGAATGAAAGAGCAATACATTAAGCAAGTGGAAAAGGAATTGAGTTTAACACGCAAAGCAAAAAAAGAGGTCGTGCGTGATCTGAATGAAGTCTTTGCTTCTGCGTTGGAGCATGGCGAAACGGAACAACAGGTAATCGAACGGTTAGGCACTCCCAAAGAGTTTGCAGAGAATACCGCCGAGCAGTTAGGCATTGACAGCGCAGCACCGCAGAAACGGAAAGGGATTATTTCGAGCGTTGCAGCCCTTGTCGTTGCCGTTGCAGCGTTTGTGATTTACGCCACTACCCAATCCGGGAAAGTGCCGGACGGGGCAATCGGACAAGCAGACGCAATGACAAACATTCAAGTTGAGGGAGCTTTTGGATTTGACGCTTCACAAATCATTTTGGCAGTCGGTGTAATCGCGGTTACAATCGCAATCATTCAGATTATCCGAACCGTCCGCAAAAACAGGAGGTAGCTATGAAAAAATTTGTTTCAATAATCGCTATTTTACTTATGCTTTCTTTGGCTGCCTGTTCCAATCAAGATACGCCGTCCGCTGCGGATAATCCAAGCAATACACAAACAGAAAGCAATACCATGCTTGACGCGGGTGTATGGCCTGTGAATGAATACACCGAGGGGCTTCCCGTCCCGTCCGGTACGGTCGGTTGGGCTATGCTTGATACGGAACATGAGAATTGCAGTATCAGTATTGTGGATATAAGCGAAACCGACTATAACGACTATTTAGAGCTTTTGAAGCAAGAGGGGTTTTCTATAATAGAGGAAGTGTCGGAAGAAATTGAGGGACAGGACTATGTTTCTATCGGTACGCTTTTGTCAAATGGCGAAAAGGGATTGAGTATCAGCTACATTCCCGATAACTTCACAATTTACATTTCTTTCCTTAAATAATGAAAATTAAAATGATTAAATCGCCTGATAGGTGGGTGCTTTGCCCTATTTGTGGAAATAAAACACGAACAAAGATACGCCCCGATACAATACTTGAAAATTTCCCTCTGTTCTGTCCGAAATGCAAACAAGAAACACTAATCAGCGCAAAAGATTTGAATGTAGCTGTAATCCCACAACAAATAGCGGAATCAGCCGGAGCAGTCAACGGTCAAGATGAACGGCGCATAAATGCGCCGCCGTTGACAGCCCTGCCTGTTTCCGCTGATGGGTAATCAAGGGAGCGACAGACTAAAGTGCTGTCGCTCCCCTCACATTATGGAAATGAAAATTGAATATCGACCAAGCTGCAACGCCACAGATTTTTTGAAAGTCCGTGGCGTTTTTTTTGCGCCCATTTTTGGCAGACCGCACATTCCTGTTGTTGTAGAAAGTGACGGGGAAATTTGCCCAAAACGGTCTTGCGTACCGTAGTAGTGATGAAAAGAATACCGCAGCCATTTGGAAGAAAGGTATGGGGCTACCGTAGTAGTGATGAAGAAATCCAAGGGAGCGTTTGGCATTTTCCATTTCCGTCCGTAGAAGAAAGCAAAACCACAGCGGGCAGGACACGCCACCGCAATCGCTATATTGACGGAAACAAGCCAAGCCGCCCCCTGCGGATTGCCGCAAAGTCAGCCGTAGAGGAAAGCGGCAGTTTCTTAGAGCAAGATTCTACCACGGTGCCAAAATCCGCATATCTGCGGTTTTGCCCCTGCGGTAAATCTTGTTGGGGAGTGCCTTCCCCAAACCCTGCTATGCGGCTTGCGCCGCAAAAAATCTTCCGAAACCGTTTGGCAATTTTGCTTTTTTGGTGGTGTGGGTAGTAAAAGGGGCAGCTTGCCTTTTTCAGACCACCACGCCGGAATACCACGCACAGAAAGGAGTGATACCCATAGCCAAGAGATACAACACGCCCCACCGCAGCCATGTAGTCAAGACCCGCATGACCGAGGAAGAATACGCCGACTTCACCGGGCGGCTGGAGCATTACGACATCAGCCAAGCCGAGTTTATCCGGCAAGCCATAACACGGGCTACCATTCGCCCCGTTGTTACCATTTCCCCGGTCAATGATGAACTGCTTGCCGCCGTTGGGAAGTTGACCGCCGAATACGGGAAAATCGGCGGCAACCTCAACCAGATCGCCCGCGCCCTCAACGAGTACGGCACACCCTACAACGCACTATCCGGCGAGGTACGGGCAGCCATAGCCGACCTTGCCGCCTTGAAGTTTGAAGTCTTGCGAAAGGTAGGTGAAGCGGTTGGCAACATTCAAACATATCAGCTCTAAAAATGCCGACTACGGCGCAGCCGAGCAGTATTTGACCTTTGAGCATGACGAGTTTACCATGCGCCCCACCCTTGATGAAACCGGGCGGCTTGTTCCCCGCGAGGACTATCGGCTTGCCACTTTGAACTGCGGCGGCGAGGATTTTGCCGTTGCCTGTATGCGCTCCAATCTCCGCTATGGCAAAAACCAAAAGCGGGAAGATGTGAAAAGCCACCACTATATCATTTCCTTTGACCCACGGGACGGGACAGACAACGGATTGACCGTTGACCGGGCGCAGGAGTTGGGCGAGAGATTTTGTAAAGCACACTTCCCCGGACACCAAGCCATTGTCTGCACCCACCCGGACGGACACAACCACAGCGGCAATATCCATGTGCATATCGTCATTAACAGTCTGCGGATTGAGGAAGTACCCTTGCTGCCCTACATGGACAGACCGGCAGATACAAAAGCCGGGTGCAAGCACCGCTGCACCGACGCAGCTATGGAGTATTTCAAAGCCGAAGTCATGGAGATGTGCCACTGGGAAAACCTCTATCAGATTGACCTCTTGCATGGGAGCAAAAACCGGGTGACGGAGCGTGAATACTGGGCGCAGCGGAAAGGGCAAGCCAAGCTGGACAGGCAGGCCGCAGCACAAGCCGCCGCTTTACCCGCCGGGGAGCAACCGCCCAAGCCCACCAAGTTTGAAACGGACAAGGAAAAGTTGCGGCAGACTATCCGAGCCGCCCTGTCCTCTGCTACCAGCTATGACGAGTTTTCCGCTTTACTTCTCCGGCAGGGCGTGACTGTCAAGGAGAGCCGGGGGCGATTGTCCTACCTCACGCCGGAGCGCACCAAGCCCATCACCGCCCGGAAGCTGGGGGACGGTTTTGACCGCACCGCCGTACTTGCCCTTTTGGAGCAGAACGCCCACAGAGCCGCCGAAAAAGCCGCAGCCATACCCGAATACACCCGCACTATCCGGGAGCGATTACAGCAGGGAAAAACAGCGAAAACCGCCCCGAAACAGGGCGCTATCCAGCGCATGGTTGACCGGGAAGCCAAGCGAGCCGAGGGGAAAGGCGTGGGCTATGACCGCTGGGCGGCTGTCCACAACCTCAAACAGATGGCGGCTACCGTTGCCGCCTATGAGCAGTACGGCTTTACTTCCCCGGAGCAGCTTGACGCAGCCATTACCGCCGCTTATGCGGATCTCCATGACAGCACCGCAGAACTGAAAACCCTTGAAGCGGCGTTGCAGGACAAAAAGGAGTTGCAGGGCTATGTCCTGCGCTATGCCAAGACCAAAGATGTGCGGGACGGATTGAAAGCGCAGAAATCGGACAAGGCAAGAGCTGCCTACCGACAGAAGCACGAAAGCGACTTTATCATAGCGGACGCAGCCGCCCAGTACTTCCGGGAGCATGGCATAAAGAAGCTGCCAACCTACAAATCCCTGCAAGCCGAGATTGAGCAGCTAACCGCCGACAAGAACGCCCGGTACAACGATTACCGGGAGAAAAAAGAGCGTGTCCGGGAGTTGCAGACGGTCAAGGGCAATATCGACCAGATGATGAGGGGCGCACCGAGCCAGCAGAAAAGGCACGAACATGACCGATAAACACCGCCCCGAAATGATACCGAAACCATACAAAAACAGGGGTATGCCCTGCACCCTACCCGCAATACCACCCGGCATTTTCAAGGGGCTTACAGGGCAGAAAATCCCCGAAAATGACACCGGGAATATACAGATTTACCGCCTATCCTGCTACACCGCAGGAAACGGCAGAAAGGAGCGTCACCCATGCCACGCATGAGCAAGAAGCGGCGGCTTGAATGGTCTTTCTTCCTCAACCACCGCAACCGTATCACCTACAACGACCTATGCCGGGGCTGTACCCACGACTGCAAGCAGAGTTTCCGGGCTATCGTGGTACTCTGCCCCCGGTATTACTCCAAACGCTGGAAAAAGGAGGACACCGCCAATGTCAGATAACCGCAAATATTACTACCTCAAGCTGAAAGAGAACTACTTTGACGAGGACGCTATCGTGCTGCTGGAAAGTATGCAGGACGGTATCTTGTACTCCAATATCCTCTTGAAGCTGTACTTAAAATCGCTGAAGAACGGCGGGAAGTTGCAGCTTGACGAGAATATCCCCTACACGGCGCAGATGATTGCCACCATTACCCGGCAGCAAGTCGGCACAGTAGAGCGTGCTTTACAGATTTTCTTGAAGCTGGGGCTTGTAGAGCCGCTGCAAAACGGCGCACTCTACATGAGCAATATTGAACTGCTGATAGGGCAATCTTCCACCGAGGGGGAGCGCAAGCGCAGGGCAAGGCTTGAACTGCAAAAAGCCCTGCCAAAGCATGGTGCGGACAAATGTCCACCATATCAAGCGGACATTTGTCCACCAGAGATAGAGATAGAGAAAGAGATAGAGATAGAAAAAGAGAGAGAGCGAGAGTTAGATACGGGACAGCCCGCCCGCGCCGCCTATGGCCGGTATGAAAATGTTTTTCTGACCCAATCAGAACTGGACGGGCTGAAAGCAGACCTGCCCGACAAATGGAACTACTACATTGACCGACTATCCTGCCATATCGCGTCCAGCGGCAAGCGATACCGCAGCCATGCCGCCACGATTTACAAATGGGCGCAGGAGGACGCAGCCAAGAAAGCCCCGAAAAAGGGCATACCCGACTACTCATGCAAGGAGGGCGAGAGTTTATGAAGAACGAGATCAACGCTGTTTTGGAAAATGTGACGGCTACCACCCCGGAGCAGTCAGACTACACCGGCGGGGACGGTTTACTCTACTGCGGTAAGTGCCATAAGCCGAAAGAAGCCTATTTTGCGCCGGATAAGGCCGCTATCTTTGGCTGTGACCGTCACCCGGCAGAGTGCGACTGCCAGAGAGCCGCCCGCGAGGAACGGGAAGCCGCCGAGAAACGGCAAAAGCACCTTGACACCGTGGAGGAACTGAAACGCCGGGGCTTTACCGACCCCGCCATGCGGAACTGGACTTTTGAGAATGATAACGGCCAGAACCCAGTGACCGACAAAGCCCGCCACTATGTGGAAAACTGGGAACGGGCATACGCCGGGAATGTGGGCTGCCTGTTCTGGGGGAGCGTAGGCACCGGCAAGAGTTACCTTGCGGGCTGTATCGCAAACGCCCTCATGGAGAAAGAAATCCCCGTCTACATGACGAACTTTGCCCTTATCCTTAACGACCTTGCAGCCAGCTTTGAGGGCAGGAACGAGTACATTTCCCGCCTTTGCCGCTACCCGCTGCTTATCCTTGACGACTTCGGCATTGAACGGGGGACGGAATACGGGCTGGAACAGGTTTACAGCGTCATTGACAGCCGTTGCCGAAGCGGCAAGCCGCTGATCGCCACCACCAACCTCACGCTGGAGGAATTGCAGCACCCGCAGGACACGCCCCACGCCCGTATCTATGACCGGCTGCTTGCCATGTGCGCCCCCGTCCTTTTCACCGGTGGAAACTTCCGCAGGGAAACGGCGCAGCAAAAGCTGGAACACTTAAAAGGGCTGTTGAAGTGAAAGGAGAGCCTATGGCAGAAACGAAACAGAAACATACCGCCCCGGCAGACCGCCGCCCGGACTGCGTGACGGAAATCCGCATGGGGAACTCCGTCCTTGTGGTGTCCGGCTTTTTCAAGAAAGACGCTACTTCCACCGCCGCCGACAAAATGGCTAAGGTGCTGGAAGCCGAAGCCGCCGCTACACAAAAACCGGCATTTTGACGGGCGATAAAGAAGCAGAAAGGGCTATACAGGCAGCCGCCCCATGTGGTATGATAAAGATACGGAATAGTGGGGCTGGCTGTCGGAAACGGAGGATTTTATGATAAGACAAGCCACCCAAAACCTAATCACCGCCCTTTACCCAAGACTTTCCCATGAGGACGAGCTGCAAGGCGAGAGCAATT
>ERZ827488.3485-NODE-3485-length-12739-cov-19.536266_pt1 | contig 12739 bp, 15 predicted proteins | sample MGYA00519771_ERZ827488 | MGnify/ENA primary metagenome ERZ827488 (study PRJEB31778, sample SAMEA3449323) | human gut metagenome | biome: human gut; feature: human-associated habitat; material: faeces | place: United Kingdom | collected 2010/2012 ...
CGGACAATGTTCTGCGGGAGCTGAAAAAGGCACACCAGTTTGAAACCAACCGCCGCAAGGCACTGACCGTGGCAGAGCAGAATCTGCTGCTGTCCTACCTCTCCAAAACGCCGAAGTACCAGCACTGGTATCCGATTTTCGCGGTCATGCTGGGAACTGGTTTGCGTGTAGGAGAAGCCACTGGCCTGCGCTGGTGCGATGTGGATTTAGAGGAAGGTACGATCTCCGTCAACCACACGCTGGTCAACTACGACCACCGTGAGAACAACGGCGGCAAGAAGGGCTGCTACTTCAACTGCCACTCGCCCAAAACAAAGGCCGGTGTCCGCACTGTTCCGATGATGGACTTCGTGAAAGAAGCCTTTGAAAAGGAACGTGCCTATCAGGAAGAAGCAGAGATCCATTGCACGGTAACGGTGGACGGTTACACGGACTTCATCTTCGTCAACCGCTTTGGTGAGTGCCAGCATCAGGGAACGCTGAACAAGGCCATCCGGCGCATCATCCGGGACTGCAACGATGAAGTGTTGGCGAAGAATCCGAACAGCACCGTACTCCTGCCGCGTTTCAGCGGCCACACCCTGCGGCATACCTTCACGACCCGGATGTGCGAAGCGGGCGTGAACATCAAGGTGATTCAGGATGCGCTGGGACATTCGGATATTTCCACGACCTTGAACATCTATGCGGATGTGACCAAGGAACTGCGTAAGTCTGAATTTGAAAATCTTGACCGTCAGTTCGCACAGTGGAAAGACCCTGAAGAATAAAATAAAGCATAGGCCAAATACGTCATACGCCATTCACGCCAATTCATACGCCAAACGATACCGTTCGAATAAAGGCTTATAACTGCTCGTCGATGACATCCTCACGATGAAGCCGATTGAGCAGTAAAATACAAAATTAAAACGCAGATACGACGAAATTTTGAACAGATTTCAAGCAACATCTGCGGTACTACACCACAACTACACCAATTTTGGGACGTTTTCCCGAAAAGGAGCCTTACAAAGCGGTGTGGTGTAAGAATTGAATAGGTGGATTGGTGTAGTAGACAAACTACCCACAATATGATGAAAAGCAGGTACACTGTAGAAATGCGGTGTACCTGCTTTTATTTGCACAAATGCATTGACATTTATCTATGCATTTGCTATACTACTCACATAGACGATTATCAATGCGAGGTGTTTTCATGAACGCTATAGATGTGGCTTTGATCTGCAAGGCTTTGGGGGATGCGAACCGGCTGGAAATTGTGAAGATGCTGTCGGACGGTGAGAAGTGCGGCTGTAAGCTGCTGGAACGGTTTGAAATTACCCAGCCGACCCTCTCTCACCACATGAAGATTCTGGTGGAGTGCGGACTAGTGAATGCCCGCAAGGATGGCAAGTGGCAGCACTACTCCCTGAACTGCGAAACCCTGACCCAGTTCAAAGAATTTATAGAGGGACTGACCTGCTGCGGCTGCGGCTCTAATAGCGAAGGGGGGTGCTGCTCCTGATGGGCAAGTTTATCACCGATCAAATCCTCGGCATGAAGTGGCTGAATACGCTGATTGGAAATCTACTCGGCACATTGGGATTGGACGCAACAAGCCGAATCGGTGGGAGCATTCAGTTCTTCCTCTATGATGTGATTAAGATTACCGTGCTGCTCTGTGTGCTGATTTATCTGATCTCCTACATTCAGAGTTATTTTCCGCCGGAACGCAGTAAGAAAATTATGGGGCGGTTTCACGGTATCTGGGCAAACTGCATCGCAGCCCTGCTCGGCACGGTAACACCGTTCTGCTCCTGCTCGTCCATTCCACTGTTTATCGGATTTACCAGTGCCGGACTGCCGCTGGGTGTGACCTTCTCGTTCCTGATTTCATCGCCTATGGTGGACTTGGGAAGTCTTGTTCTTCTGATGAGTATTTTCGGGGCAAAGGTTGCGATTCTCTATGTGGTGTTAGGGCTTGTGATTGCGGTGGCTGGCGGTACGCTGATTGAAAAGCTGCACATGGAAAATCAGGTGGAGGAATTTATCCGCAGGGCATCTGCCGTGGACATTGCCTCCCCAACACTGACGCAGAGGGAACGGCTAGTTTATGCCAAGGATCAGGTAGCGGAAACCTTCAAGAAGGTCTTTCTGTACATTCTCATCGGCGTAGGCATCGGGGCTGTCATTCACAACTGGATTCCCGAAAGCTGGGTTGTGGCGGTTCTCGGCAGCCATAACCCCTTCGGCGTAATATTAGCAACCATCATCGGCATTCCCATGTATGCCGATATTTTCGGCACGATTCCCATTGCTGAGGCTTTGCTTGGAAAAGGCGCACAGCTTGGTACGGTGCTTGCCTTTATGATGGGTGTTACCACGCTGTCTTTGCCGTCAATGATTATGTTGCGCAAGGCAGTCAAGCCGAAGTTACTGGGTGTTTTTATCGCCATCTGTGCTGCGGGCATTATCGTTGTAGGCTATTTATTCAACCTGTTTCAGGGCATTATCTTATAATTTGGAGGGACTATCATGTCAATTTTCGGATTTGGAAAGAAAAAAGAAGAGCAAAAGCAGTCTTGCTGCTGCGGAGGCAACTGTACATCGGAAACCATGCAGGCGGCAGAAGCAGAAAAGAAGGAATCCGGCATTAAAATTCTCGGTGGAGGTTGTGCCAAGTGCAACGCACTGGAAGCGGAAACCGAAGAAGCACTGCGGGAACTCGGCATGGATGCTACCATCGACCATGTGCGGGACTTTGAAAAAATCGCCGCCTATGGAGTGATGACAACACCTGCGCTGGTGGTAGATGGTCAGGTGGTATCCTATGGCAAGGTGCTGAAAAAGGATGAAGTCATTTCTATTTTGAAGAAGGTAAGAGCATGAACGAACGTAACACATCCAACTTCTTTGAATTGGCGGCTGCGGTAGCTATCGCTCTATTCGGAACGACTTCTCCTGCCGCACTTGCCACAACGGTTGGTGTATTGACCGAAGTGCCTGTGATGCTTTTCCTCGTAAAAATCGCAAACAAAACGAAAGGCAGGTTCCCCGCATGACCAAACCAAAAGTTGCATTTATCTGTGTCCATAACTCCTGCCGCAGCCAGATTGCGGAGGCATTGGGCAAAGCGCTGGCGTCCGACGTGTTTGAAAGCTATTCTGCCGGAACGGAAACAAAACCCCGGATCAATCAGGATGCTGTCCGACTGGTGAATGAGCTTTATGGCATCGACATGGAGCAGACGCAGTATTCTAAGCTGATTTCTGCGATTCCTGAACCGGATTTTACAATCTCGATGGGATGCAATGTAGGATGCCCTTTTATTGGTAGACCATTTGATGATAACTGGGGATTGGAAGACCCGACTGGAAAAGACGATGCTGCGTTTAAGGATGTGATTATGCAGATCCATCAAAATATCATAGCATTGAAAAATCGCCTTCAAACTATATAAATTTGTTTGTCAAGAGGGCTGGCATCGTCCAGCCCTCTCTCTTTTTGCCAAAGTTTCCCTCGCTTTTTCTTGCACCCTGCCGAAAGTGGCGCGTTTTCAAAAGTTCGCGTTTGCGCAGCGAAGCGGAGCAATGAAAGCCCCAGTGGGGCTTTTAAGCGACCGAACGGTCTTGCGTAAGCAAGATGGAGGGGCCCGCCCCGACAAGTTCGCGTTTGCGCAGCGAAGCGGAGCAATGAAAGCCCCAGTGGGGCTTTTAAGCGACAGAACGGTCTTGCGTAAGCAAGATGGAGGGGCCTTGCCCCGACAAGTTCGTGTTTGCGAAGCGCAGCGGAGCAATGAAAGCCCCAGTGGGGCTTTTAAGCGACCGAACGGTCTTGCGTAAGCAAGATGGAGGGGCCCCGCCCCGACAAGTTCGCGTTTGGTGTAAGAATCGGGCGTGTGGTGGATGCGTGTAGACCTGTAAAGGGCTGCGTCAGGGAGTGGCTTTATCCGATCCTCCCATGCGGTGGTCATCAGGACGTAGGGCTCCTCTGCCAGCTCATGGTCAAAGCTTGCGCGGACGCGGACGATCTCATCGGTCACAAAGCAGACCTTGACATCAGCGTTATCAGTATGCAGCAGGAAAGCGCCGTTCTTGCGCTCCATGCCGGTAAAACGGGAGCAGATCTCCATAGCTTTTACTCCTCTCAGTTGATTTTTGATAAAAAATGCCCCCATTCCCCTTTAGATGCAGGATATCTTCAGAGAAATGGGGGCAACGTATTCGTTGCTTTACCCGGAACAGTCAGGGATTAGAACACCCAGCAGCACCAGTGTACTGGTCGCGCGCGGTGGCCTACCTTCAGACCCATTATCAGGACCCGACCCTTACCACCGCGCAGCTGGCGCAAGAGCTTTACGCCAGCCGGGAGCACCTTTCCCGTGCGTTCAAGGAGTGCACCATGGAGAGCATCCACAACTACCTGACCTATCTGCGGATGCAGCACTGCCGCAAGGCGCTGGAAGAGGGCGTTTCCGTCCTGAATGCCTGCACCGAAAGCGGCTTTCCGGATTACAGCAGCTTCCTGAAAACCTTCCGCCGTCTGTACAGCATCACCCCCGCCGAATACCGCGCACAGCACCGGACAATGGTGCGTTAAAAGCTGCGGCAGGAGAATACGAAAATTTTTCTCAAAAAGGGTTGACATTCTACCCGCTCTGTGGTATTATACTTGAGCAGTCAGCGAGAGCCGCTGAAAAGCAAAAAAAGTAAATATCGCGGGGTGGAGCAGTCTGGTAGCTCGTCGGGCTCATAACCCGAAGGTCGTTGGTTCAAATCCGGCCCCCGCAACCACCAAGCAGGTTGAATTTTTTAAATTCAACCTGCTTTTTTTGTGTTCACATCAAAGTGGGAAGCGCCGCCGCTGTTGCACATTGTGCAGCGTGAACAGTGTAGAATATTATTATAACTTTTTATATTTGATCAGTGTGCAAAAAGAAACTGTCCTACGTTAAATGTTCACATCGTTCGGGTTGAACATTGTGGGTGCGGAATGCTGTGTTTCCAGGTCTGAATGCCCACATTGTTCAAAACTCTGTGGGTCATAGGCGCAGCCCGCTGCGGCTTGAACAGTGTAGCCCGCTGCGGGCAGCGCAGCCGAAGTCAGTATGTGTTTGTCATGCATTTATCATACTGCTTTTGCTTTGGAAGAGTTAGAAGATCTTCAAGGTAAAAACGGTCATTTTTGCGATTTTGCACGATTGCGTCTGCACTGCATCCGGAGGATATCGTGTTTGTTGCCCGGCAAAAAGCGTAAAACTTTCCCATTTTATAATAAGAACGTTCTGGCAAAGACCGTCTTTTTCTGTTATACTCTAGCCAATGAATACAGCTGTAACAGGAGGATGTTATGGAAAAGAATGTACTGAACACAGATCTCACCGGCAAGGTGGCTGTCGTCACCGGCGCAAGCGGCACGCTGTGCTCCATTTTTGCCAAGGCGCTGGCCCGGGCGGGCGCAAAGGTGGCGCTGCTGGGCCGCAACATGGATAAGCTCAAGGAGCTTGCGGACGAGATCGAAGCCGAGGGCGGCACCGCCAAGGGCTACACCTGCAACGTGATGAACAAGGCCAACTGCCTGCAGGTAGCCGAGGATGTGCTGGCAGACTTTGGCCCCTGCGATATCCTTGTGAATGGTGCCGGCGGCAACAACGCCCGCGCCAATACGGACAAGGAATATTTTGAGATGGCCGATCTGGAAAGCGATACCGTCACCTTTTTTGATCTGGACGAGAGCGGCGTGGAGATGGTGTTCAACCTGAATTTCATCGGCACCCTGCTGCCCACGCAGGCCTTTGCACGGCAGATGGTAGGGCGCGAGGGCTGCAACATCCTGAACATTTCCAGCATGAATGCCTACCTGCCCCTGACCAAGATCCCTGCCTACTCCGGCTCCAAGGCTGCTGTGACCAACTTTACCCAGTGGCTGGCGGTGCACTTCAGCAAGGTGGGCATCCGGGTCAACGCCATTGCCCCGGGCTTTTTTGCCAGCGAGCAGAACGCAAAGTTGCTCTTCAACGAGGACGGCACCCCCACCGACCGCACCAAAAAGATCCTTGCCGCCACCCCCATGGGACACTTTGGCGACAGTGAAAAAGACCTTGTGGGCGCACTGCTGTTCCTGTTGAACAATGATGCAGCCGGTTTCATCACCGGCATCTGCCTGCCGGTGGACGGCGGCTTCTCGGCTTATTCCGGCGTGTAATAAGTACTGCAAAATATACAAAACCACCCCTGCCTCCCGGTGCAGCAGCCCGGCGGGACAGGGGTGGTTGTTTTCAGCAGGGTTGAACAAAAGGCTTCCCCAGCCCGGGGGAAGCCTTTATGCGGAAAATGGATTTCTATGGGGTCACTTCTTCGGGTGCTTTTTGCGCCATGCAAGCGCCACGGCAACAGCAGCGCACGCCAGCACTGCCAGCGGCCAGACGGAGGCCAGCGCAACTACCAGCTGCTGCAAGCCATTCACAAAGTTGCCCCAGCCGGAGACAAGGGCCGTGCCGATGCGGGAGAAGAAGCCCTCGTCGGCGGGTGTGTAGGTCTGCACCTCGTTCAGGTCGATATACACGGTGCACTGCTGCACCTGATCGCTGTACCAGTCCAGCTGGCTCTGCCAGCTTTCGATCTGGGACTGCACCTCGGTGAGGGAGTCCTCAATCTGCAGCAAGTCCGAAAGAGTTTCGGCTTGTGCCTGCAGCTGCTGTAAGCGGGTGCGCTGTGCCTGCAGATTAGAAAGCCGCGCGGACACGTCCATATACTGAGTGGTCACATCATCGGCCTGCTGGCTGCGATAGGTCACATTACCGGCAGCGGCCACAGCATCCAGAAAGCTCTGGTAGTTGGCCTGCGGCACCCGGTAGGTCAGGCTTACGGAGCGGCTGGAACCGCTGCTGGAATATTCGCTGCTGGATTCCAGATAGCCGCCCGCCTCGGCAAGAGCGCTGTCCAGTGCACTGCGGGCCGCCTCGTAGTCCTTGCTTTCCAGCGTCAGATTGGCGGTGTAGATGATCTTGGCACTGTCCACCGCAGGCGCAGCAGCCTCGGTGCTGCCGGTGCCGCTGTACTCCGTTTCCAGAGAGCGGTCGTCTGCATCCAGACTGTAATTCACCGCCTCGGGGGTGCTGTCCAGCGCGGCATGCTGGAGATCAAACCCGCCCGCTGCCACAGAGGCAGCGGAGCTGTCGGCAGCGCCTTCGGCTGCGTACAGGGTGGGCGCGCTGCTTTTTGCGCTGCCCATCCCGATGCCCAGATGCAGGGTGCTGTAACCCAGCACGCACACGGCCAGACAGGCAGCCAGCGTGCCCAGCTGCTTTACCGGGAAGTGGATGGGCTTTTTCTTCTTGGCTTCGGTGTTCAGGGGTGCTGCGGGTGCAGCGGTCTGCGGGGCAGGGGCAGCCATCATGGGTTCAGCCTTTTCCTCCGCAGTCAGGGTGTCGGTCATGGCCAGCAGTTTTGCCTTCAGATCGTCCGGGGCAGCAAGGTCATCGACCTCCATCTTGTATTCATACCACCTCATCTTCGATCTCCTCCTTCAGCATCGTATGTAACTGTGCCCGTGCGCGCCGCAACCAGCTTAGTACCGTGTTTGTGGGCACCGCCATCATCCGCCCGATCTCTGCCGCAGTGTATCCTTCGTAGTAGTGCAGATAGATGGCGTTGCGGTAGTTTTCCGGCAGCGTGCGGATGGCATCCAGCACGCTGCCGTCCTCCTCCAGAACATCGGGGGCGGGCAGGTTCTCGTCCAGTTCAGTGTCCTTTTGGTGGGCGGCGCGGGTCAGGTCCCGGCAGCGGTTGATGGCCACCCGCAGCAGCCATGCTTTGAGATGCTCCTCACTCTCAAAGATGCCGTTGTAGTGCAGCAGTTTTTCAAATACATCCTGCACCACATCCTCAGCATCGGCTGTGCAGCGGCAATTATGTACCGCAGTGCGGTAGACGGTGTCGCTGTAACGCTGCACCGCCAAGGTAAATACTTCGTTTCTGGTCAGCTGTCCCATTGTATAAACTCTCCTTGGATGCCCGGAAGCGGGCTTCTCGATGGAATGTTTGTGGTTCTCACGGGGACGTTCACTTGATATACGGCTCAGCATCCCCGATTATTGCAGAATAAAACCCGGTTCCTTCCATTTTTTGTGTACCGGACGCACCGGACCGCAAGGCACGTCCACGTTCTCCGACAGAGGTTGGATATCCTGCCGGTTTACCGGTCAGTATACCACGGAATCGCAGAAAGTAAAAGAGGGGGAGGGTGCTCCTTCTTTATTTATAGACCCTTTGTAGCAGCGCCAGCCGCTCGGAGAGAAAGGTCTCGGCCTTGGGGTGATGCAGCCAGCATTTGCCGCTTGTGCTGTGCACCAGCTTCTGCGCCAGTGCGGCGGGGGAAGTGTCGATGGCCATCACGTCCTGCATGGTCAGTTGCAGGGTGAGCGCCGCCGGAACATCCGGCAGCGGCGGCAGTGGGTCCTCCCACACAAAGGGCGGCAGCAGCTGCACCGCCACGGTCAGGCGGGTACATTCCTCGGTCAGCAGCAGGGCGGCGGGGGCGCCGTCCGGCTGCACCTGCAAGCTGCTGTATAAAAGCTGCATCCGGGCAGGGGAGAGCAGCCGGGTCAGGCCCTCTGCCGGAGCAGCCGCAAGCTGTAAATACCCGGCGGCCTCCTCCCGGTAGATGCGCCGGGCAGGGGCTTGCAGCCCTGCGTAGAGGGCGGGCAGCATAAAGCTGCCGCTTTTTTCCAGCGCCTGCTGCGCCAGCAGATAGAACTCGGTCAGCGGGTACGCCGCGTCCGGCTGCGGCATCCCGAAATCTGGCCGTGATACATGACCTCCACCCATGGAAACCTCCTTGACAAAACACGATGGTGCGATTATACTATAAACAGAAGGGGCGCTGACTGCAAAGGTCAGCTTTCCATCCCGCATTAGTCAAAAAGATTGACCGCTAGTTTGGTAGACTGGGGCGGTCAATCTTTTTTGTTGTCATCGTTTTTCTTCTGCGAAGCTTTATCCATGACCTCAAGGGTCAGGCGAATTACCTCAATGATCAATCCCAACAGCGTAAGAATGACCATCAGCAGGTTCAGCATCTCCGACAGATCCATCTGACATCCCTCCCTTCGCCTTCAGGGCTTGGGGAGGCTTGGCTCAAAAAAGTTCTCCTCCCACAAGCCGCTGGTTCGTTCCATGTACAGGAAGAAGCAGTGCTGCGGGATGGGAAAGCATGACCACCGATTATGCAATCAGCGCCGTATTCTTAGAATATCATATTTTTTGACGGATTACAATATATCTATTGATTGTAAACCCTTTGCAAACTTTTCCGTTGACCTGTGGCGTACCGGTGCGGTATACTCGGGCACAGATGCCTTACAAAACGAAAAAACAGAGGGAAAACTGACCATGAAAGACAAAAAACTGACTACCTATCAGATGGCTGTCACCGCGGTGATGGCTGCCGTGCTGTGCGTGCTGGGCCCGCTGACCGTGCCCATCGGAGCCGTGCCCATCTCGCTGGCAAACTTTGTTATCTGCCTGACCGCATGGCTGCTGGGACCGAAGTTCGGCACCCTGAGCGTGGTCATCTATCTGGCACTGGGCGCCATCGGTATTCCGGTGTTCTCCGGCTACGGCGCCGGTCTTGCCAAGCTGGCAGGCCCTACCGGCGGCTATCTGGTGGGTTATCTGCTGCTGGCCTTCATCGGCGGGATGTTCATTGAAAAGAGCAAGGGCAACCCGGTGGTCTCCGCTGTGGGTCTGGTGCTGGGCGATGCCGCCTGCTATGTGCTGGGCACGGCATGGTTCGTGTTCCAGATGCAGTGCAAGCTGGGCTATGCGCTGACCGTCTGCGTCTACCCCTTCATTGCGCTGGATCTTGCAAAGATCGTGGTGTCCTGCATCGTGGGTGCGCTGCTGCGTAAGCGCCTGACGCAGGCAGGCGTGCTGAAGCTGCAGAATGCAGTTTCGGAATGATTGCTAAGCGGAAAATTATTTTCAGATAGAATAAGCCCGGAGGGTCTGCGAACCTTCCGGGCTTATCTCGTTATTCCTGATATCCCAAGGTGGCTGCCATGACCGCCTTGATGGTGTGCATCCGGTTCTCGGCCTCGTCAAACACGATGCTCTGGGGGCCTTCGAATACCTCGTCGGTCACCTCCATGGCGTCGCGGCCAAAGCGCTCACCCATCTCCTTGCCCACGGTGGTCTTGTGGTCGTGGTAGGCGGGCAGGCAGTGCATAAATACTGCATCCGGGCCTGCAATATTCATCAGATCCTGATTGATCTGGTAGGGGGCAAGGTCGTGGATGCGCTCCGCCCACACCTCAACCGGCTCACCCATGGACACCCACACATCGGTGTACAGCACGTCCGCGCCCTTTGCTGCCTTGACGGGATCCTCCTCAAAGGAGAGGGTCGCCCCGGTCTGGGCGGCAATGGCCTGACACTGCTCCACCAGTGCGGGATCCGGCTGGTACTTTTTAGGTGCGCAGGCGGTAAAGTGTAAGCCCATCTTGGCGCAGCCCACCATCAGGCTGTTGCCCATGTTGTAGCGGGCGTCACCAAAGTAAACGAAGTGGATGCCCTTCAGATGGCCGAAATGCTCCTGAATGGTGAGGAAATCGGCTAAGATCTGGGTGGGGTGAAACTCATTGGTCAGGCCGTTCCACACCGGAACACCGGCATAGTGTGCCAGATCCTCCACGATCTGCTGGCCGTAGCCCCGGTACTCGATGCCGTCAAACATCCGGCCCAGCACCCGGGCGGTGTCGGCGATGGACTCCTTTTTACCGATCTGGCTGCCGGAGGGGTCCAGATAAGTTACTTCCATGCCCAGATCGTGGGCGGCTACCTCAAAGCTGCAGCGGGTGCGGGTGGAGGTCTTTTCAAAGATCAGGGCAATGTTTTTGCCCCGCAGCTGGTCGTGCCGGATACCGGCCTTCTTTTTGGCCTTCAGGTCAGCGGCCAGCTCCAGCAGCTGCCCGATCTCGGCAGGGGTGTAGTCCAATAGCTTCAAAAAGCTGCGATTTTTCAGTTCCATTGTATATTTCCCTCTCTATGCAAACGCTCTTGAATATTTATTCAAGCTATGATTCTATTATAGTACGTTGCATCGGGAAGGTCAAGAGGGAGCTTACAGCTCCAGCTCTACCCGGCGTCCGGTGGGCTTATAGGGGGTCAGCCGGACACCGGCGTGTTCGAACATGAACCGCGCTGCAATGCTGGAATCGCTGTCGTGGTACTTGTCGCCGTAGTACACCACCTCGGCAATGCCGGACTGGATGATGGCCTTGGTGCACTCGTTGCAGGGGAACAGGGTCACATACACCCGGGCACCCTTCAGGTTGTTGTGGGCACTGTTGAGGATGGCGTTCAGCTCGGCGTGGCAGACGTACATATACTTGGTCTGCAAAGGTGCACCCTCCCGCTCCCAGGGCATCTCGTCATCGCTGCAGCCCATGGGCATCCCGTTGTAGCCTAAGGAAAGAATCTTATTTTCCGGGCTTACGATGCACGCACCCACCTGACTGTTAGGGTCCTTGGAGCGCATGGCGGTAAGCAGCGCAATGCCCATAAAATATTCGTCCCAGTTGATATAATCCTCGCGCTTCATCGCGTAAAACCTCCTGCCTCTTCCGGCGGGTCTGCGGCTTGACAAACCCGGAAAAATAGACTATACTACGAATAGAAAGAGCGCTGACTGCAATGGTCAGCTCCTCATCCGGCTAATCAGTCGTAAAGAATGACCGCTTGCTTTCTGAGGGCATGAGCGGTCATTTCTTTTTGCCGTTGGAAATCGTCCATGTGATCTCGAAGGTAATGTAGATTGCTCCGCTAAGCAGCGTGAGCAACAGCACGACCTGTTCAAACGTCATGAGGCATCCCCCTTTCCGCTTTCGCGTCAGGGGAAGCAAAAAGTTTTTCGTCCCCCTCTGGCGCGCAGCCGGAAGGAGCTAAACCACCGATTATGCAATCAACGCCCTTACCGCCGAAGCGGCACTTACAGCATACCACAAAAACCGCATATTTGCAACGAAAACTCCCGGTTCCGCGCCTGTACGCGCTGCCGGGAGTTCTGCTTTTTCTGCCCGCCCGTTTTGCACCCGAATGTCAACTTGCACAAAACAGTGCCCGGAAGTTTGGCAGGCGTTTTTGCTAAATTTTGAAACGATATATTTAAAAATCGTTTCGGATGTGGTATTATCTTTGTAAAATATGCCACAAAAACGGAGAGAACGCTCCGTGCGGCGGAAATGAGGGAAAAACCGATATGAAATACGCAAGCAACAACATCCGCAATATTCTGATTGCCGGCCATGCCGGCAGCGGCAAGACCACGCTGACCGAAGCACTGGTCTATTTTTCGGGCGCTGCCGAGCGTATGGGCCGGGTTGAGGACGGTACCACGATTTCGGACTTTGATCCCGAGGAAGCAAAGCGCAAGGCCAGCCTGTCGGCGTCCGTTGTGCCGGTGGAGTACGAGGGCATCAAGTACAACCTGATCGATGCACCGGGTCTGTTCGACTTTGAAGCAGGCGAGTACGAGGGCATCCGCGCCGCCGAGAGCGTGCTGGTGTGCGTGTCCGGCCGCAGCGGCGTTACCGTGGGCGCAGAAAAGGCGTTCCAGCTGGCCCGCAAGAACGGCAAGGCCACCATGGTGTTCGTGTCCAAGTGCGATCTGGAAAACGCCAACTACTTCAAGATCCTTGAGGATATGAAGATCAAGTTCGGCTCCACCGTCTGCCCCTGCGTGGTGCCCGCCAAGCTGG
>ERZ827488.3486-NODE-3486-length-12738-cov-15.910589_pt1 | contig 12738 bp, 7 predicted proteins | sample MGYA00519771_ERZ827488 | MGnify/ENA primary metagenome ERZ827488 (study PRJEB31778, sample SAMEA3449323) | human gut metagenome | biome: human gut; feature: human-associated habitat; material: faeces | place: United Kingdom | collected 2010/2012 ...
AGCGTCAGCGCGTGGGCATTGCCCGTGCACTGGCCGTGAACCCCGAGTTCATCGTTTGTGACGAGCCTGTCTCTGCACTGGACGTTTCCATTCAGGCACAGGTCGTCAATATGTTCGAGGATCTGCAGCAGGAGATGGGTCTGACCTACCTGTTCATCGCCCATGACCTGAGCGTTGTGAAGCACATCTCCAACCGCATCGGCGTGATGTATCTGGGCAAGATGGTGGAGCTGGCCGACAGCTACGAGCTGATCACCCACAGCATCCACCCCTACACCCGCAGCCTAATCTCCGCAATTCCGGTGGCAGACCCCATTACGGCTCGCCAGTCCAAGCGTATCGTGCTGCAGGGCGATGTGCCCAGCCCCCTGAACCCGCCGTCCGGCTGCCGTTTCCGCACCCGCTGCCCCTATGCAGACGAGCAGTGCGCCAACGAGGTGCCCGAGTTCAAGGAGGTCTCCACCGGCCACTGGGCAGCCTGCCATCACCTTGACCGCGTGAAGTGAGAACACTTCACACTAGTAAAAGGTGAAAGTAATTCAACTTAGCGCTGAAATGTTGTCACAAAATGGTTACAGTCCAGGTTTTGGACTTGTAACCGGCATGAGAACGCATTATAATCATTCGTGTTCCTCCGGTGTACATTTGCACCGGATCGAATATAGAGGCGGCTGGGGGAACCTGGCACACTCAAAATTTGATACAAGGGAAGGATATTATTATGAAACGCATTTCTCGTCGTAATTTCCTCAAGGTTGCAGGCGTGGGTGCCGCTGCTCTGGGTCTGGCAGCCTGTGGCGGCAGCAAGTCCGGTTCTACCGCAACCTCCGGCACTGCTTCTTCTGCTGGTTCTTCTACCGGCAGTGTCTCTACCGCTGGTTTTACCGTCCAGTACGGTTCTAACCCCGAGACTCTGGACCCCGCTCTGAACAGCGCTGTGGATGGCGGCAACACCATCATCACCGTCTTCGAGACCCTGCTGATCATCAACGAGAACAACGAGGCTGTCCCTGGTCAGGCTGAGAGCTGGACCACCAGTGAGGACGGCCTGACCTGGACCTTCACCATGCGTGACGGCCTGAAGTGGAGCGATGGCACCGACCTGAACGCTAAGGACTTCGAGTACAGCTTCAAGCGTATGGCTGATCCTGATACCGCTGCTCCCTACGCAGAGACCTGCCTGGGCATGATCGAAGGCTTTGAAGAAGCTGCCGGTTTCCCCGATGCAGACGGCAACCCCACCGTGGAGCCCAACCTCGATGCTCTGAACGTGAAGGCAAGCGATGACGGCAAGACCCTGACCATCGTTCTGGCTTACCCCTGCTCTTACTTTGATAAGATCGTTGCCTTTGCTGCTATGAGCCCTGTGCAGAAGGCTACCGTTGAGGCCAACGGCGATGCATGGTGCACCTCTCCCGATACCTATGTGTGCAACGGTCCCTTCATGATCACCGAGTGGACTCCCTCCGAGCGTATCGTTCTGACCAAGAACCCCAACTATGTTGGCGGCTGGGATAGCTCCAAGATCGTTTCCGAGAGCATCACCCTGCTGCTGCTGGAGGACTCCTCTGCTTCCTTCGCTGCTTACAACAGCGGCGAGGCTGTCCTGATCAAGGACGTGCCCACCGACGAGATCCCCAGCCTGACCAAGGCAGAGGACGGCGGCGACTTCTATGTTGACACCATTCTGGGCACCTACTACGTCAGCCTGAACCTGAAGCGCGATGCCTTCAAGGATGCCAAGGTGCGTAAGGCTCTGGCTCTGGCTATCGACCGCGACTATGTTGCCAACACTATCATGCAGGGCACCTACTCCACCGCCGACAGCATCGTTGGCCCCGGCATCGTGGACGAGCAGGGCTACTTCCACGACAATGGCAACGCTCCCTACATCTCTGCTGACTACGAGGCAAACCTGGCCGAGGCTAAGAAGCTGCTGGCTGAGGCTGGCTATCCCAATGGCGAGGGCTACCCCACCATCGAGTACAGCTGCAACGATGCCGGCTACCATGTGCCTCTGGCAGAGTACCTGCAGCAGGCTTGGGGCGATCTGGGCATCACCCTGACCATCAGCAAGATGGAGTGGTCCTCCTTCACCGCCGCTCGTCGTGCAGGCGAGTACGATGTTGCCCGTAACGGCTGGGTCATGGACTACAACGATCCCTCCAACATGCTGGATCTGTTCTGCTCCGGCAACGGCAACAACGATGGCAAGTACTCCAACCCCGAATTCGATGCTGCCATCGAGGCTTCCCGTGTTGCTGATGTCACCGAGCACTTTGCACAGCTGCACAAGGCCGAGGACATCCTCATGGAGGATACCGGTTGCCTGCCTATCGCTTACTACAACGACTACTGGCTGCAGAGTTCCTCTCTGAAGGGCATTTGGCACAGCCCCTACGGCTACTGGTACCTCCAGTACGGCTACATCGAGGAGTGATTTCCTCCCTGTGCTGTGCAGCGTAAGCTGAACCGTAAACCCTAAGCACCAAGCACCCCGCTGACCGGAAACGGTTGGCGGGGTGCTTTTTTACTGTTATCCTGCAAAAAAGACGAGTGCTCGGTTTTGCCGATGCACTCGTCTTTTTATGTAAACCATGCTGAAATAACGATGTCTTGCTTACACCGCAGCCATGGCGGCCAGAACGCTCTGCCAACTCTTGCTGCGTGCGGCAGGTACCGGCGCGGGGTGGGTGCGCCGTGTAGCAGGGGCACTATGACCTGTCGCAGAGGATACCGTCAGGGCAGGGGAGGAGCAGAAGAACACAGCGGTGTCCTTTGCCAGCCACTGCGCAGCCAGTGCGGCGGCCTGCGGGTCAGACTGCAACGCGCGACGCTCGTTCCCGGCCAGAAAATCAGCCAGCCAGTACAAAATTGCGGCCAGCGGCAGGCAGGGGGAAGCGTCCTGACTCCAATAACTCCAGCGTGCGCCGCGGCCGAGGTGGCTTTCGACTGTGATCTGTGCACCGGTGCGGGCATTCTGCGGGATGATACCAACATAGTTCGTGCCGGCGCGCTGCCCCAGTTCCTCCACAAGGCGCTGGGTGCGGGCGGCATCCAGCCGATCCTCCCGGCAGTAGGCGCGGAAGTCGGTCTGGCTGAGCAGGCTGTCGGCACTGGACGGAAAACGTCCGGTCAGCTGCCCATCGGCATTGTGGCACAGCTGCCAGCCCTTGCGGAACAGCTGGAAATTCAGGCAGCGCCGCCCCATGGTGGAGTAGCACACAAGGGCGCTCTGCTCCCCGGGCAGCTGTTTTACTTCAAGATAGGCATCGTTGCCGCAGGTGTCCTGCAAACGGATGGTGAGCAGTAGCTGTGCACCGGCGTGCAGGGTGGACATGGCGTTGTGCATGGCGTCAAAATAACGGGAAGCGTCCATGATTGATCTCCTTCCTAAAAAGCAAACAGCGAAACGTTGTAAAAGTGCCAGCCGGGTGATCGGGCCGACAGGCTGTATAAAACTTCTCTGAACGTAGTATAGCATACTTTTGAGGAAAAAACAACTGCAAGTTTCTTCGAAACGACAAAATTTTGCAAAAGCTTATGGCATGGAGCAAACAGAAGTTCAAAGCATGGTTGTGCTTTATGATAATCGGTTGTGAAAAATGACCCCTGCGGGAGATGCCGGCTAAGGCAGGAGTTGCTCCCACAGGGGTCATTTTATATTTTTCAATCGCCAAGCTCCCGGATCTCGTTCTGGATCAATCGCCCGGCAGCGCGGGCAAGCTGATCCATGCCGCGGATGCGCGCCATATTTTTGCCGTAGATCTGCGCGGCGGCACCGGCGCTGCTGTCCTCGCCCATAAAAACGGCAGACACCCGCACCCCCTGCCGCTGCAAGGTGCGCACCTGCGCGGCGGTATCGGTAACACCGGCGGCGTCCTCGTAGGCGCAGCCCAGCGGGTTCTCTGCTGTGGGCGGAATGCGGCGGCTGTCGTTGGGGCTGGCATCGGTCAGCAGGATCATCAGGTGGCGCGGGGCGGGGCCGGGGGCGTACTGAATCAGATCGCCCGCAGCTCGCAGCGCCAGACCGTCCCGGTTCCAGCCTGAGGCGAAGTACCGGAAGATGTTCTGCCGGTTCTTGTCCGCAAAGCCTTTCAGTACCCGCAGTACCGTGTAGCCCCGCAGGCTGCTAAAGGCGCTTACTCGCACCGGAATACCGCAGTTGGCCAAGCTTTCGGCCAGAATGACACCCTGCGCCGCGATCACCTCCTGACAGTGCAGGCGGGAGGCGGAGGCGTCCAGCAGCAGATCTACCGTAAAGGCAGGGCAGTTTTCCTCCTCCGGGCACAAAAACACTCTGTTATCATTCAGGTAAGGGGCGCGCCACACCCGCCCGGCGCACAGGTTGCCGCTGCGTGCCACCCGCTGGTCGGGCTGCTGATGCACCAGAATACAGTTGCGGATCTGCTCGGTAAGGCGCAGTACAACACTTCGATGCAGTTCCTGATTTTTTGCATAGTAGGCGCGGTTGCGTTCGGCCTGCAATTCGGCTTGCTGCGCCAGCTGCCGCGCTTCCGGGGTGGGTGCCTGCGCCGGGCTGGGTACACCGGCGCTGAACCACAAATGACAGCCCAAATGCACCCCAGTGCACAACTCCTGCTCAGTCTTGCGTAGCTGCTCCGGCGGGTAAAAGCAGCGCCCGAAGCAGCTTTCAATGTAGGCGCGATCCTGTGCGGCGCGTTGCTTCAGGGTGATGTTTGCCTGGCGCTTGTTCACCGCCAGCCCGCTGCCTGTGGCATCCACCGCACCGGAATGCTCCACTGTCACCCGGTCGGTTTTGATCATCTGGGTGGGCATGGTTTTGGTGGCAAGCTTTGCCCAAAAGCCTTGCAGCCGCAGATGCAGTGCGGGCTTCTGGCGCACCTTGCCGTCAAACAGGGCGAACTTTGCAAACAGCGCCAGCAGGTCGTTTTTGAGCTGTGCTGGTTCCGGTACGGTCTCCGGTTCCAGCGCGGCGGCAAGGCTGCTCTCGTAAGGGGTCATGACCGGGGCGGTGTGTCCCAGCACCTTGCGCCAGCGCGCAGCCTGCATGGTGTACACCAGTTGGTTTTTCGCCATCCACTCCTGCCGCGAAAGCTTGTACTGGATGGCAAAAAAGTAATCCGCGTGGGCAAACCGCAGTGCTTCCAGCACCGGGCGGCGGGGCAGCTCCAGCCGGTAGGCGGCGTTTTCTAAGTACAGCCACGCCATATCGTCCAGCATGGGCTGGCGTGTGTCGCCCTCCCAAGCGGAAAAAATGTCCCGGATCAGCGCATCACCGTAGTATTTATGCACCAGCCCTACGATGCAGTTCATGTAAAAATCAATGGTGCCGTCTGTGTTATGGGCCAGAAACAGCGGCTCAAAGCCGTAGGCTCCGGCAGCGGCCCAGACCTGATTGGCCGCACGCCGCTCCTGCGCGGTGTAGCTTTGGGCGTCCATCAGGCAAACAGCTTTCCGGCATCCAGCTTGGCCGGGATGCGCGCGGCGATCACGTCCCGGATCAGCCCCTGCTCGTAGGAGTCAAAGGCCTTGTTGGTGATGCCCATATCCAGCGCCGCCCCGGCCGGGATGCCCCGCCGAATCAGCCGCAGCGCGTCCAGCATACCGCGCAGATCCAGCGCTTTGGTGGAAATCTCGGCACTGTCGCACTTTTTCTGCAGGTCCAGAAACAGCAGTGCAAACTGGTGCACATATTTTGCGGTAAGATCCGGGAACTGCGCCCGCAGCAGCTTTTCCAGATTATCCTGCGTGATGGTAGGCATCTGCACCACTGCAAAGCGGGAGGTAAGCGCCTCGTTCAGCTCCCGGGTGCCCGCGTAGCCGTAGTTCATGGTGGCAATAAAGCGGGTCTCCTCGGCCAGCGGGATGCGGTCGTAACCGGGTACGTCGATGGCGCGGCGGAAGTCCAGCACCGCGTGCAGCACCGCCAGCGCCTCGTTTTTGGCCATGTTGATCTCGTCCAGCACGCCGAAGCCGCCGCACTGTGCGCAGCGGTACACCGGCCCGGGACGGAACACCACCTGCCCGCCCGCAAAGGTATCCATGCCGATCAGGGAGGCGGCATCCATGTTTACATGAAAAGAGATGTCCCATGCGGGGCGGCCAAAGGCGGCGGCAAGGTTTTCTGCCAGCACGTTTTTGCCGGTGGCCTTGCCGCCGGCCAGCAGCAGGTTTTCGCCGCAGAGGATGGCCGCCAGCGCCTGCTCCCACACCTCTTTGCCGTAGTAGGTAAAGGCAGGGGCGGGGATGCGCGGGCGCAGCGCCTCGCTGAGCGGATGGGCGGCGCGGTATTCCTGCACCGCCGTAAGCAGGGCAGGGTCCACCCCTTCCTGCCGTAAGGTATCCAGAATATCCGACATTTGTACAAACACCTCGATCTTGTGACCGGGCGGGAATGAACTGCCCGGTTTCACGCTTATCATAGCACAATCGCGGCCATTTGTGTAGGGGGCGTGCGGGGTAAAAACACAAAGAGGGGCAGCCCCAAATGGGGCTGCCCCTCTTCACATGAAAAAGAAGAAACGCTTAGAGTATGCCGGAGAACTGCGCTTTATCAGGCGTTCTCCAGACCAGCCATCTGCTTGACAGCCTTCATGGCGTAGGTCAGGGTACGACCCATAGCCACACCGGCCATCAGGCAGGGGTAGTTGTTGGCAAAGAAGCTGCCGGACATATCGCCGGTGATGTACAGACCCTCCATGGGCTGATTGTTGGTGTCCAGAGCCTGACCCTTTTCGTTGATGGCGATGCCCTGCTCGGTGGTCAGCAGGGAAGCACCCAGCCAGCAGCCGTAGAAGGGCGCGGTGCGGATGGCGCTCAGGCGGTAAGCGGGTTTGCCGAAGTCCTCGTCGTTCTGCTTGTCGTACAGCTCGTTGTAGCGCTCCACGGTAGCAAGGAAGGTATCCTTGGCAGCGCCGGTAAAGCCCATCTTGTCGGCCAGCTCGTCCAGCGTATCGCACTTGAACAGTGCACCGGCCTCGATAGCCTCGTCCATCTTGCCCTGAATGTACTTCTCACCGCCGTTGCGGGTCTGGGCAGAGCAGCCGATGGTGTGGAAACGCTTTGCGTCCTCCAAAATGTTGGCATCGCAGATTTGTGCGTAGACGCGGCCCGGCTGGTGGGCGGCAGCGTAGACGATATCGTTGTAGGGGCAGCTCTCGTTGGCAAAACGTTCGCCGTTGCGGTTCACCTTCAGGAAAGGCTGGGTGCCGGGGTTGAACTGGCGGATCTTGCCAGGGAAGGCCTTGCCACCAAAGGCGGAGTCGCTGTCCACATAACCGCCGTCCACACCGGGGGCAACGATGCCGCGGTCAAACAGCATGGGAGCGGCTTCCTTGTCCAGATTAGCGCCTGCCCACACTGCTGCACGGATGCCATAGCCCTTGTCGGCGGGGGAGTAGGAGCAGGCGGTGGTCACGCTGGTGCCCAGCGGGTCCAGCTGCTCCATCATGTAGGGGTTGCCGGGGAAGCCGCCGCAGGCCAGCAGCACGCCCTGATTGGCGTTGTAGCGGATGAAGTGGTCATCCTCGGTGCTCTGGGCGATGATGCCGGTAATGCGGCCATCGCTGTTCTTTTCCAGCTTGGCCAGACTGGTCTTGAAGTCTACATCGTAGCCCAGCTCCTGAATGTACTGCAGCAGCAGCTCGTTGCGGGGCAGGCCGGAGGCACTTTCGCTGGCCATATAGTTATGCTCCTGCACAGGGAAGAGATAGTCGGTGTTGTGCTCGGCATTCTCTGCGGGCCATGCAGCCTCGCTGCCGGAGGTGAAATCGCACACCCAGCCGTACTTATCCTCCAGAATGCTGCGCATGAAGTCGTGCATAGCGGCAGACTCGTTGATCCAGGTCTTGACAACGCGCTGGTCGCACTTGCCGGAGGCATAGCGGGAGATCTCGCTCAGCAGCTTTGCCTTATCGGTGGCGGGTTCGCCAGCCTCCTTAGCGGCAGCAGAATCAACAGCGCCGTACCAGTGACGGGTGTCCTGCACGTTGGCGTTCTGCTCGATAACACGGAAGTTCAGGCCGTTGGCAGCCGCATAGGCGGCAGCGAACATACCGCCGTTGCCAGCGCCCACGATCAGGATGTCGGTGTCCACGGTCTCGGTGATGGCGGCCTCGTCGATGTCAGGCTCTTTGCCCAGCCAGTCGTTCTCATCGCCGGTGGGCAGCTGCACGCTGGAGACCACGGCCTCGCCCTTAGCCTGTGCGTAGCAGCTCTTGGCAGCCTTCATCACGGCGTCGGAGGTGATGGTAGAGCCGGAAACGCCATCGATCTCGGCAGAACCAGCAGCCAGCAGCTGCTCGCGCAGCTCGTCGGCAGCGGCAGCGCCGAAGGAAGCGGTCTCGCCGGAGGTATCCACCACCACGTCGGTGACAGCGCTGTCGGAGAAGGTCATAGTGACCTTGACGGTGGAGGAAATACCCTCGGCAGTGCCCTCGTAGGTGCCGGGGATGTACTGACCGGCAGCACCGGAAGTGGAGGCAGAACCGGAAGCGGAATTGCAGGCAGCCAGAGCACCGGCGGTCACACCGCTCATGGCGGCGGCAGCGGCGATCTTGATAAAGCCCTTACGGGAAATCTTGTTCATAGGTACGCTCTCTTTCTTTTTGTTCTTCTTTGTGTTCCTTCTTATCGTGCAGCAAAGTAAAAGGCACTTTGCGGAATCCTTAACAATTGTAGCGTAGAAGGGCACTATTTACAATTCGAGTTTTGAATATTATAATTAAGGAAAACCTAATGTATTGCGGGAGGGAGAAAAGCATGAACGAGAGCGCACTGGAAGGCTTTGTAAAGATCGTGGAACTGAACAGCTTTTCTGCGGCGGCAGAGGCACTGTATCTTTCCCAGTCGGCACTTTCGCAGCAGATCCGCACGCTGGAAGGGCAATTGCAGTTTGAGTTGTTCCAGCATGTGCCGCGCCGGGTGGTGCTGACCCCGGCGGGACAGGATTTTTACCCCAAGGCAAAGCAGCTGGTGGCTCTGTATCAGCAGGCGGTGCGCCACGCCCGCGCGGTGCAACAGCAGGAAAAACCGCCGGAACGGCATCTGGTGATTGCAGGCTGCCATGAGGCAATGCGGATGTTCGCATACGACTTGTTTTCCCTGACAAGTGACTTGTGCCTGCAGTATACCTCCATTCTGGGGTGGTGTGCCAACCGCAGCGAGGTCTGGCGCAGCCTGAAAAAAGGGGAGATGGATCTTTCCTTCCAGCTGGAAAGTGCAGAGTTCTACGCGCAGGGGCTTACCTTTGTGCCGCTGTTCTATATGCCAGAACTTTGCATCCCCATCCACCCGCCCGCTGATATGCCGGTGGGCAGATTGACCTTGGAACAGGCATTGCAATATCGCTGGCTACCCATCAAGGAGATGTACCAGACTGTCTACGAAACAAGCCTGCTGCAGGAGGGAATGGACCGAGGGGTGGAGTTTACGCCGGTGGGCGGTATCCGCAGTGCGGCCTACGGCGACCCAGCACTCAAGATGGTCCCGGCGGTCTATTACCGCAGGCCGGACCTCAGTTTTGTGCGGGTACTGGACTGGGGCAGGGGACACCGCTTCGGCGTTGTGCTGGGGCAAAAGCGCGAGGATCCGGTAGTGATGGCCTATGTCCGCGCCTTGCAGCAACAGCTGCCGTCCCTCTCGGAAAAGCTGTTCGGCCTGAAGCTGGAACCGGTGGAGGAATCATAAAGAAAAGACGAAAACCCTCTCAGGCACCGACAGATGTAGAAAAGCTCCCCCCTCTCGGGGGGAGCTGGCATCGCGCAGCGATGACTGAGAGGGTAAAACAAAGAGCACCTATTGCCCTAAAAAGGCGACAGGTGCTCTTTTTGCAATTATATTGTGACGACAGGTGCTTTAATCCACCACGTCCTCAAACTGGCTGTTGTACAGGTCAGCGTAGAAGCCGCCTGCCTCGATCAGCTGGTCGTGAGTGCCCTGCTCCACAATGTCGCCGTCCCGCATCACAAGAATGAGGTCGGCATCGCGGATGGTGGAAAGGCGGTGGGCGATGACAAAGCTGGTGCGCCCCTCCATCAGGCGGTCCATGGCGGTCTGGATGCGCTGCTCGGTGCGGGTATCCACGCTGCTGGTGGCCTCGTCCAGAATCAGGATGCGGTTATCTGCCAGAATGGTGCGGGCGATGGTGAGCAGTTGCTTTTGTCCCTGACTGACGTTGGAGGCGTCCTCGTTCAGCTCCATCTGGTAGCCGCCGGGCAGGGTGCGGATGAAGTGGTCGGCGTTGGCAGCCTTGGCGGCGGCAATGACCTCTTCGTCGGTGGCGTCCAGACGGCCGTAGCGGATGTTCTCCATGATGGTGCCCTTGAACAGCCATGTGTCCTGCAGCACCATGCCAAAGCCCTCGCGCAGGGCGCTGCGGTCAAAGTCCCGCACATTGTGGCCGTTCAGGGTGATAGAACCGGCATCCACATCGTAAAAGCGCATCAGCAGCTTGACCATGGTGGTCTTGCCCGCACCGGTGGGGCCTACGATGGCTACCTTCTGGCCGGGCTGCACCGTGCAGCTGAAGTCGTGGATAACAGTCTTGTCCGGGGTGTAGCCGAAGCGCACATGGTCAAAGGTGACCTGTCCGTCAATGTCGGCGGGGTCGGCGCGGCGGGCAGGGTCGGCCAACTGCGCCTCCTCCGGCTCATTCAAAAACTCGAACACCCGCTCGGCGGCAGCGGCCATGCTCTGCAGCATATTGGATACCTGCGAAAGCTGCTGGATGGGCTGGGTAAAGTTTTTGACATACTGGATAAAAGCCTGAATATCGCCAATGGTGATAACGCCGTTTGCAGCAAAAATGCTGCCCACGATGGCCACTGCCACATAGCCCAGGTTGCCCACAAAGTTCATGATGGGCATCATAAGGCCCGAGAGGAACTGGCTCTTCCATGCGGATTCGTACAGCTTATCGTTGGCGGCGTTGAAGTCTGCCAGTACCACGGCCTCCCGGTTGAAGGCCTTGACCACGTTGTGGCCGGCGTAGACCTCCTCGACCTGACCGTTGACCACGCCCAGCGTGGCCTGCTGTGCCTTGAAGTACTTCTGGCTGAACTTGACCACCACCAGCACCAGCGCCAGCGATACCGGTAAGATCAGCAGGGCAATCAGGGTCATGCGGGGACTGATTGAGAGCATCATCACCAGCACACCGATCATGGTGGTCACGCTGGTGATCAGCTGGGTGATGCTCTGGTTCAGGCTCTGGCCCAGTGTGTCCACATCGTTGGTGATGCGGGAGAGCACCTCGCCCACGGTGCGCTTTTCAAAGTACGCCAGCGGCAGGCGGTTGATCTTTTCACTGATCTGGCGGCGGAAGTCGTAGCAGACCTTCTGAGAAAGGCCGGTCATCAGCCAGCCCTGAATAAAGCTGAAAGCGCTGCTCAGCAGGTACATCCCCAGCAAAAACAGCAGGATGCGGCCGATATACACAAAATCAATGCTGCCGGTGCCGCGCAGCCGGGCGATCCAGCCGGTGGCAAGGGCGGTGGTGGCTTTTGCCAGCACCTTAGGGCCTGCAATGTTGAAGATGGTAGAAAGAATTGCAAACAACATGGCTGCCGCAAGGGGCAGCTTATAGTGGCTCATAGTGCGGATGAGCTGCCGCAGCGTGCCTTTAAAGTTTTTGGCGCGCTCGGTGGTGGGACGTCCGGGTCTGGGCATATCACTCACCCTCCTTTTCCGTATTCAAGGTATCCAGCGCCAGCTCTTTCTGGCTCAGCTGGCTGCGGGCGATCTCCTGATATTCCGGGCAGCTGACCATCAGCTGGGCGTGGGTGCCCTTGCCCACCAGCCTGCCCTCGTCCAGCACAAGGATCTGGTTCGCGTGCAGCACGGTGGAGATGCGCTGTGCCACAATGATCACGGTGGCGTTGTCGGTCTGTGCCTTCAAAGCGCGGCGCAGGGCTACATCGGTCTTGTAGTCCAGCGCCGAGAAGCTGTCGTCAAACAGATAGACCTTGGGATTTTTGGCAATTGCCCGGGCAATGGAAAGCCGCTGCTTCTGGCCGCCGGATACGTTGGAACCGCCCTGTGCAATGGGGCTCTGGTAGCCCTCGGGCTTTGCTTCGATAAAATCAGTGGCCTGCGCAATGGCGGCGGCTTTGTGCACCTGTGCGTCGGTGATATCCTCACCGCCGAATTTCAGGTTGCTGTCAATGGTGCCGCTGAACAGCACACCCTTTTGGGGCACATAGCCCAGCAGGTCGTGCAGCTGTGCCTGCGGCATCTCGCGCACGTCAATGCCGTCCACAGTCACCTTGCCGCCGGTCACATCGTAAAAGCGGGGGATGAGGTTGAGCAAGGTGGACTTGCCGCAGCCGGTGGAGCCGATGATGGCGGTGGTCTCGCCGGGCTTTGCGGTAAAACTGATGTGCTCCAGTGCATCGCTGTCTGCACCGGGGTAACGGAAGCTCACATCCTCGAACTGCACCACGCCCTGCCAGTCGGTGTGTGCCTGTGCGGCCTTTGCGGCGGCTTCATCCGGGTCGTGGATGGTGGCTTTGGTGCGGATGACCTCGTCGATACGATCCGCAGCCACACCGGCGCGGGGCAGCATGACGGCCACCATCGCCAGCATCAAAAAGGACATGACGATCTGCATGGTGTAGGTGATAAAGGCGATCATCTCGCCCACCTGCATGGTGCCGGCATCCATGGCTTTGCCGCCGAACCAGACGATGAGCAGGCTGGTACCGTTCATGATCAGGGTCATAAAGGGCATCATGGCCACCATGGCGCGGTTGGTGA
>ERZ827488.3488-NODE-3488-length-12728-cov-3.257792_pt1 | contig 12728 bp, 8 predicted proteins | sample MGYA00519771_ERZ827488 | MGnify/ENA primary metagenome ERZ827488 (study PRJEB31778, sample SAMEA3449323) | human gut metagenome | biome: human gut; feature: human-associated habitat; material: faeces | place: United Kingdom | collected 2010/2012 ...
CTTTCCAGTTGTACGATTTTCAAACGGCGGAAAAACAGTAAGTGGTAATGGATATACATCTGTCTCTTTCTGATAGCGGTAGCCATTTTCCGGAATTGGCAGTGTTGGGCAGCTATAGAAGGAATCTCTTGGTGTTCCCGGCGCTGGTGCCTCAACTGTTGCCAGCTTAACAGAAATATTTTCTGGCAGCGTTACATTTGTAATCGTTGTCATATGATATGGCTGATCTGGTACATATTCTAGATTTGCCGGACGCTTATACATACTTGTTACAAAAGCTACTTCCTGCGTTTCTTTTGCTGTCTGAAGAGAAAGATCTTCAAAGCTTGCATCTGCCACATCATCAAGAACAATTGCATGACGCGTATCTTCTTTCTCAAAACCAATTGACAGACCCTTTACCTCTAATCCTTTTACATGACGGGCATAAAATCCGTATGCCGGCAAAATACCAAAAATACTTGGCTCCGGATAAGAAGTCGGAAGCTCTGGCACATTATAAGGATCATCCTTCCAGCTCTTTGTCTTTTCGTCCCAATCGACTCTTGGAAGCAAGCCCTCGTTTTTCAGGAAAAATGTATTCACAAGCCAAGGAAGGCTCTGAATGGACGGCTTTGTCTGATATTGTGTATACTCCCAGTTCGTATTTAACTGACGCTGCTCTGTCGCATGCTCCATCGTTAATCCGCCGCGATAAGTTACCTTAATATCTTCCAGCTGTACATTTTCAATATTGCTGCCATCAAGACCGGCAAGAAGAATCGGGTATCTTGGATCAACACTCTCTGCGTTGACACGTGCAATTCTAATATTTTTTACCTTTGCAAGCGGTCTTGAGCATCCATTTGCCCTTGATGCTGCCTCTGGTGCGTCAAGAGCTTTCGTACGGTCTGCCACATAGCCTTCTCCTGCCACATATACCTTACCATAAGTTACGCCATCTTCTTTGACTAAATTTGCCTGATTCAGCGTAACTGGATTTTCTTCATCCACAACTGTGAAGAAGGAACGTCCGTCCACACTTACAAGCTTTGTTTTATTGTAGGACGGTGTATAACGCACTGCCGGAATTACTGGATAATGCTCATTATCAGGAATAACAAAGCCCCTGTTGTCCAGACGAATATTAGGTGCCTTAGCCTGAATCTCCTCACTCATCTGCATACCTGTCACAGGGAATCGGCAGCGATCACCAACGCGGATAAAAATTGGAGAGCTGCTAATATACTTCATATGGCTGTCTTCAAAAATAATATCTGTCAGATCACTTCCGTCTACTGCTTCTAATGCAAAACCTCTTGAATGCTCAAAATCAACACGGCGCACCGTTACCTGATGATAGCCACATGAAGACTCGGTTCCAAACTTTACACGTCCTGTCGGGCCACAGCGATCCTCAGCCACAAGCTTTTCGTTTGTGTAGGTCTTTGCATAGACGCTTCCTGCATCGTAGCCAGATACCTTGCAATCCTCGATAAGCACATTTTCAAGCTGCATAAAAATACCAGCACCATAGGAGCTTTTCATAACAAGACCATCATCTGTAAGTGAATTGAATACACTATTTCTAACCGTCACATCTTTACAGCAGTCTACATCAAATGCATCTCTATTTGTATCAATCAAAATGCCGTCAACATACATGTTTTCAACACCTTCTGCAATAATGGCAAAATGGCCGCCGATTACAAGTGAGAAATCTGTCAGTACAACATTTTTACAGCGCACAAGTGCAATTGCCTTATTTCCAAACCACTCACCGTTATGACCTCTTTCATTTCTAAAAGCCGGCTCAGACGGATCACCGCCTAAAAGCACATATTCACGGCACTTTTCTTCTTCATTCCAGCTGCTTCCATCAATCAGTCCATCACCAGAAATCATGATATCACACAGATCTGCACCATAAAACAGACTGTTTGCAAAATAGCTGTGACCATGATCCTGCAGACCTGCAAAACGATTGATTTCCGGCTCAAGGTAATTGCCACCCTCGCCATCCTGATTGACATAAGAATGCTTAATATCAGTTCTCGCTGCACGAATCACTGCGCCTTCCTCGAAATGAAGATGCACATGACTTTTTAATTCAATAGTATAGGTACGATACTCTCCTTTTGCAATTACAACAGTTGCACCGCCCTGCTTTGATGCTGCCAGAATTGCTTTGTTGATCGCCTGAGTATTTTCCACAGCACTTTTTTTAGGCGCTGCTCCAAAATCGGATGCGTAAAGAATTGTTTCATATGAAAGATCGAAAGGACGAATTGCCGCACCTGTTGCTTCCTTAATTGTTTCCATTTTTCTCCTTTGCTTTGATGCCCTATGGCACATACTTATTTTACTTTTTTCTTTGCCAGTTTTTTCCATGCTGCAAAAAAAGCAAGACTTCCTGCCAGCACAAGAAGCATAATAAGTGCTGCACAGTGCATAAAAAATTCATCTGGCAAAATCGTAATAACTGGATCCGTATATGGATCAAATAGCCAATAATCATTTTGAAACACAAGCTTATGAAATGTAATAAATACCCATTCCCAGTTTGCTGTAATCAAAAGACCAAGTGATGCCGGTATACCAACACTAATAATTCCCGCTGCTGCAAAAAGACTTCCAAAACGCTTTTTCTTTGCCGCTATAATTTCAACAGCTGACAGTGGAATTAAAATCAATGCTCCATACTCAAAAACACTAAATACTTTTTTCACTTCCTCAAAGTGAATACGCCCAGATTCTGACATTGGAAAATCTGGGAAATTAAGTATCCCCGTATGCCAGATATTATTGTAACGAATCAACGCATCAAAGTTTTTTCTGATCACGTCATTACTGTAACCGCTGCTGTCTGAGATATGAAGCAGCTTCATATCTAAATAGTAGAGTGGGCGAAAATTCAGCGTAACAGTTACACTTACACAGACAAGGCACAAAAATAAAATGAGCCCGCCTAATACTGCGGCAAAACAACCTGTCAAAGTTAAGTTTCTGACAGGTCGTCTGCAATGAACTTGATTACTCATGCTGAAGCCCCTGCGCAATCTTTTGTCCTGTTGTTGTTGCAGCCAGTCCTCCCTTTCCTGTCTCACGAATAGCCTCAGGAAGACTGATTCCAACACTTCTCATCGCATCAAACACTTCGTCTGGCGGAATGATGCTTCGAACACCAGCCAGTGCCATATCAGCTGCTGAGAGCGCATTAACTGCACCTACAACATTTCGCTTCACACAAGGCACCTCCACAAGACCGGCTACAGGATCACATGCAAGGCCAAGCAGATTTTTCATTGCCATAGCTGCTGCATGAATGATTGCCTCGGTGTCTCCTCCTGCAAGGTAAACAGCTCCTGCTGCTGCCATGGAACTTGCAGAACCAATCTCTGCCTGACAGCCTCCTGCCGCACCCGCAAGAAATGCACGGTTTGCAATGACACCGCCCACACCTGATGCAATATACATTGCCTCAAGCATACTCTCATCATCAATCTGGCGCTGTTCCTGAAGCGTTAGATATACGGCCGGAACCACGCCACAGGCACCAGCCGTAGGTGCTGCCACAATACGTTTCATACAGGCGTTTGACTCACCCATCTTCAGTGCTTTTTCAATTGCCGATGCAATTACTGGACCGCAGATTGTTTTTCCAGACACGACTGCATCATGAAACAATTGTCCATTTCCGCCTACCATACCGCTTCTTGACTTTTGTTTTGCATCATAGGCTGCATCTGCCTCTTTCATCGCCTGATACATTGCCATCAATTCTTTTTTTGACTGCTCGGGACTCACCATGCGCTCCTTACAGTCATCCTCAAGGATCACCTGCCAAAACGGTATATTTTTTTGTTTTGACACCTGCGCAATTTCTTCTAATGATTTATACATATCTCAATCCTTTCGCACTGCATCATTTTAATCTTCCCTTTGTGCCTGACTCAAATATGTGACTTTGACAATTCCTTCCTGTCTGGACAGCCACTTGATTGACTCTGCCGGAACCTCCTGATCACACTCAATGACCATCGCAGCCTGTCCTCCTCTGCTCTGACGAAACAGCTGAAGCGTAGCGATATTGACACCCTTGTGACCAAGCATTGCCGTAACCTCCATCACATGTCCTGGCTGGTCAATATTTCTCACGATCAATGTCGGATAATCACCCTCAAAATTAGCTGGAAGGCCATCAATTTCACAGACGCGAATGCGTCCGCCGCCTATGGAAGCTGCTACTACCTCAAGCACACTTCCGTTTACACCTGTAAGATTTAGCTTGACAGTATTGGGATGTGCATCGACTAGCTCCACATGATCAAATGAAAATTTCATTCCAGCCTCATCTGCCAGCTCAAAGCTGTGTGGAATCCTTGCATCATCTACTGCAAGTCCCAAAAGTCCGGCGACAATTGCCCGATCTGTACCATGGCCGCTTCCAGTCGCCCAGAAGGAACCATGTAGATGAATCTGTGCCTCTTTGATCGGTTCTGCCAAAAGCTTTCCTGCTACTAGGCCAATTCGAACAGCTCCCGCTGTATGGGAGCTTGACGGGCCGACCATAACTGGTCCAATAATATCAAGAATATTCATTGCTCCTCCTATTAATCAAAAGGAAAGGCCACTCTGCCTGATTCAGAATGGCCCGTTATTCTTAGCATTAGCCAAAAATACCTTTTTTATAAAATGGTTTAATATTATCTACGATTGCTAACGCTGCCGGATCTGCTCTACGGCATTCAATTTCTTTTCCGTTTAAGTAATCCTTTGCAGCAAGCTTTAACTGCTCAAGAACGGTATCAGAGCTGCTTGTAGTCTCTGCTACCAACAGATAACCTTCCTTGCTTCCCTGTACACGCTGTGCTAACCACATACGCTTTACCTGTCTTGTTGCCTTTGCAGTTCTCTTTAAGGCGCCAATCAGCATATCTGGTTCATCAACAAGATCTCCATATGTGACTTCACCCTGCGCTTCATTAGATGCGCTCTCTGTCTTTGTCTCAGTCGGCATTACTGTCTTTGGTACATTTGAAACTGGTGCAGGTGTTGGCTCACTTGCGGACTCCTCACCATTTTCTGCTGCCTCAGCAGCTTTCGCCTTTACTTCTTCCTTCTTTGCACGGATCTTATCAATCAAACCCATTACATGCTCGTTTACAGTAAGTCCAGTTCCATTTCTGTTGATTACAATCTCGGCATTGTTTGCCTTTGCCATCTTCTCAGCTGCCTCGTAAGTCATAACTGAAATACCCATCTCATGCGGCTTATATACTCTCATGAACTCTGTAATATCAGTGAACAGCGGAAGTGCCTTCTGATCAGAATCCTTCTTTCCCATAAACACAATTGCAGGGCGTGCACCCTCTGGAATCTCCTCTCCAGCACGGAAGGCCTTTCCATCCTTCTCCATAACTGTCGGTGCCATAAATTTAGCGTCACATACTTCAAAGAATACATTGTTAGCTAAAATCGTATAAACCTTTAACTTTTCTTTATCATCCTTAAATACAGATGCATCAGGATTCTGTGCCATAAACTGTGCATGCTGAATTAATGCTGCCTGTAGCTTTCCATTGCAAAGATCCTGCTTCTTCTCATCCTTCTTCTGATCCATCTCTGGCATCACATCAGAACGCTTTACGATCATCGGATGATTCATGTTGTCAACAATCACCTGCTCAATGCCCCAATAATACAGCTGAGCAAAAAACGGAACAATTACCTGATTTGGCAGCTTCTGATAAATCAGATGCATTCCACGATCTTCCTCAAGTTTCTTAAGTGCTCTAGTCAGGTTATCCTCTGTTGAAAACAGCCATACATTTCTGCCCGGATCAAGATACGGATACTTCGGTCTTTCTGTAAATGCAACATACAGTGTCTCTGCTTTCTTAATCGCATCGACAACACCCCAATAAATAATCTGCTGCTTAATCGGGAAATGAATTGCCTTATATTTCTCATCTTTTTTTGCAATCTCTGTGTTGAAGTAAATATAAGTAAGCTCGTCCAGGCTCAGATCTCCAATCTCGTCATCTGGCATTTCCTGTGATACGACGAACTTTCTAATTAATTCACTTTGACGTTCTTTTTCTATCATGGCTGTGCTACCTCTCATTCTGCCTGCTGTTGTTTTGTACGAAGCACAATATACAGTACCACTATATATTGTGTCCAATTTTGTTTTCATCGGCATAACTGTAGTTTATTGTAACAGGAAATGCGTAAAACTGCAAGTCTTATTGCTATTTTTATCAACTTTTTGAAAGTTTTGAAAATTCTTGTTGACAAAACGATATTGTTATGATATTATACTTCATGCATTGGGGCAAGCGTCACGATGTCAGATTGTGAATAGCAAGCGGGCGTGGCGGAATTGGCAGACGCGCTAGATTTAGGTTCTAGTGTCAATGACGTGCAGGTTCAAGTCCTGTCGCCCGCACTGTTTTCATAATAACCAATGCAGACAAGTGTATTTGCAGTTGTGGCGGAATTGGCATACGCGCATGATTCAGGTTCATGTCCATGTACTTGGGTAGGGGTTCAAGTCCCCTCAACTGCATTACAAGCTAAGAGAGAAGATGAAAGTCTTCTCTCTTTTTGGGTATTATCGAAAAGCTGCCTCTAGGCAAAGAGCTCCCCAACCTGTGCGAGGATTAGGTACGGGATAGCCTGGAAGTTCTTTTGCACCTGCAATCAGCCATGCCTTTAATTGTTCTCCATATAAAAATAAATTGTTTCTTTTTACAATTCCCCATTCCATTAAAAGAGCAGCACTGCCTGTGACAAATGGTGCAGCAAAGGATGTACCAGATACGGTTTGATATCCGCCAGGAAATGAAGGTACTATGACAGAAACACCGGGAGCGACAAGATCAGGCTTTGTTAAAAGATTTGGCATTGAAGCAGCTCCGCGCCCTGAAAAATCTGCCGGAGTATTCGTTTTTGCATCATAGGCTCCTACAGTAATAACTGAATTAGCAGAAGATGGTACTGTGAGTGTATTATATGGATCGGGAGAAAGAAAACGTGTAGCACCATTTAAGCTAGAGGCAGCAGGAAGCCACATCTCGAATGTACCATTTTTTATTGAAATTGGTTCAATGATAAGACTCCACACACCAGAAGTTAAATAAAAGCTGTCAGCTATTGGAAAAAATTCAAAATAATATTCCTGAAGACGCTGAAACGGAGAAGGTGCACTATTATAAAAAGCTATTTGTGTTTGATCCAGCACTTCGATATTTGTTCCAAATTTGTCAGGAAGCGTGTATTCTGCTCCGGAAGGCGCTCTTAGTCTAATGCGTACAATATCTGAGTAATCCTTCCATAGCTGTACATTAAGAGAAACCTGACGTTCTGAAATCGAAAAATCAACAGTTGTTGTTTGATCAAGAAAACTAGAGGCATGCACTGGTGAAGCACCTTCATTTCCAGATGCAGCAATTATGCTGATGCGCCCACGCAGTGATACACGGTTTAGATAAAGTTCAGAAAGTGAGCTTCCGGTATGTGAACCATAATTATTTCCAAAGCTTATATTTAGTACGAGTGGACGATTAAATTTTAGCGCTTTTCTTATACAATAATCAATTCCACTAATTAATTCTGTAGTTCTAGGATACAGCCCTTTATTTTTCCGCATTTTCACTACGATTAGTTCAGCTTCAGGCGCAATACCGCGATAGCGTCCTTTAGAAGCATTGCCATTTCCGCAGGCAATCCCAGCTACAGCAGTACCGTGTCCGGATTCATCTCTCGACAAAGTTTTTCCAGTCCGAAGAGCCTCATTAATTTGATCATTATTATATTCTGTGCCAAACAGATATCCATCTGGTGGATCTTCATCTCTAGTTTGATCCCACAAAAATAAAACGCGGCTGTTTCCATTTGAATCTTGAAAATCTGGGTGTGTCAGATCAATGCCGGAATCCACAAAACCAACTAAAACTCCATTTCCAGTCAGTGAAAGTGGCGGTAGTGTTACCTGTGTAATACAGGACGAGCGTTTTCCAGAAAGAATTTCAAAAGAAATATAGTGCGGCATCTCTATATAAAGAATTTGCGGCAGTGCGCTAACTGTTGGAATTAGTGATGGTGGCAGCCTAAGCAGTGCAAAATTTTCAAGAAGCATTGAGACCTCGATTTGAGGGTACTGTTTTGTTAGAAAAGACAAATCTTGTGATGCCAGCACTAATATTTCCCATACACTGCCAGTCAAAACAGCAGACAAAGACGTCGACTTTTCATGTAAGCTTTCAGGCAGCGACAAAGATAAATTTAAAGCGGCATCTGCTTTGGGGTTATTCATATACTTTCTCCTTAAATTTTTGATTTTTTAGAATGAAAAGTTATATTTCTGCATATATATTTACGATGTTACACCGAAGGGCTTTAGTTAAAGGGCCGTTATAAGCTATCTAACCCTTCCTTGAATTTTTGTATAAAATATGGTATGATGCAACAGGACTTAAAAGTACAAAAACAGGGAAAGAAAGGAGCGGCGCTCATGCGGTATTCAGATGAAGTGATAGAGGAAGTACGTGCAAGAAATGACGTAGTAGATGTGATCGGAGGATATATTCATCTGCAGAAAAAAGGAAGCAACTATTTTGGACTGTGTCCGTTTCACAATGAAAAGTCACCGTCATTTTCAGTGTCACCACAGAAACAGATGTATTATTGCTTTGGATGTGGAAAAGGCGGAAATGTTATCACGTTTGTCATGGACTATGAAAATGAAAGTTTTCAGGAGGCAGTTGCGTCGCTGGCAGAAAGAGCTGGAATCGAGCTGCCGCAAGAGGAAGAAAGCGAAGAGAGCAGAAGGCAGGCAGATTATAGAAGTATTTTATTTGCCATACAAAAAGAAGCAGCACGTTATTTTTACCATCAGCTTATGAGCGAAAATGGAAAACGAGGCTATCTTTATCTTCGAGGCAGAGGACTTTCTGATGAGACAATCAAAAATTTTGGCCTTGGATATGCAAATCAATACCCAGACGATTTATATCGCTTTTTGCGGCAGAAGGGGTTTTCGGATGCACAGCTTAAAGATTCTGGTCTTGTAAAGATTGATGAGAGAGGCTGTTATGATAAATTCTGGAATCGTGTTATGTTTCCTATTATGGATATAAATAACAAGGTGATAGGCTTTGGTGGTCGTGTTATGGGAGAGGGAGAACCAAAATATTTAAATTCCCCTGAGACACCGATTTTTGAAAAAAACAGAAATCTTTACGGCATGCATGTTGCAAAGAGAAACAGAAAATCATATTTTCTGATTTGCGAAGGATACATGGATGTCATCAGTCTCCACCAGGCAGGATTTACAAATGCAGTTGCGTCACTTGGAACTGCATTTACAGTACAGCATGGTCTGCTGCTTAAGCGCTATACAAAGGAAGTTGTGCTTACATTTGACAGCGACGGTGCAGGTATCAAGGCAGCACTTCGTGCGATACCGATTCTAAAAGAAGCTGGACTGTCAGCTCGCGTGCTGACGATGAAACCATATAAGGATCCTGATGAATTTATTAAAAATATGGGAGCTGAGGCATATCAAAAGCGCATTGATGAAGCAATCCCCTCCTTCATGTTTGAAATTCAGGTGCTGCGAGATGGCTATGATTTTTCAGATCCAAGCAAAAAAACAGAATTTTTCGAGGAAGCAGCGAACAAGCTTCGCACGTTTGAGGATGTGCTTGAACGAAATAATTATATAGAGGCAGTATCTAGAACATACGGCATAGATTATCAAATTTTAAAACAGAAGGTGGAGGAACATGCCTACAAAGCACCTCAGGCTATGCAGCAGGAAAGAAAGCAGGTACAGAAAAAAAGAGAAAAGGATGAGGGGTTAAAGGCGGCACAAAGACTTCTTTTAACATGGCTTAGCGATCATCCTGGACAGCTTAATCAGCTGGCAGATATTATTATGCCAGAAGATTTTTCTGATTCTCTTTATCAAGAGGTGGCTCGCCTTTTATACAAGCAGATCGAGCAGGGAAAAGGAAATCCGGCAGAGTTGTTAACAAATTTTATTGAAGATGAAAGTCAGTATCAGGAAGTGGCTAAAATCTTTAATGGTGAACTTGTTCAGGAGACATCCGGATCAGAAAAAACAAGAGGAATACGCGAATGTGTGATTCGTTTAAAGCGTCACAGCCTGCAAAAGGAAGCCGACACGACAGATGATATAAAGAGGCTTCAGGAGGTAATGGAAGCGTTAAAAGGATTGGATCATTTGAATATATCTTTTTAATAAGGCAACAATATAGTCAGATATCATAACAAGTAAAACAAAAAAGCCTGCGGGCAGAATGAAGGCAGACATGAAAATGAAGGCAGACATTGAAATGAAAAAGTTAGAATCTGACAAAAGAGTAATGGAATTGATTCGTCTGGGAAAGACACAGGGAGGTTTTGTGGCACTTTCTCAGATTGAGGAAAAATTTCCGGAAGCCATGCGTACAGAGAAGGGATTAGATCATGTGACAGAACTTCTTGGACGCAGCCTAATCTCAATTGGTCAGGAGGAAGAAGAGGATATAGATACGCAAGAAAGCACTTATTACGATGAGGATGAGCCGATAAAGCTTTATATGAAGGATATTGGTAAGGTGCCGTTATTAGATGCAGAGGAAGAGACAAAGCTTGCAAAGCAGGCTTCTCTAGGAGATGAAGAGGCACGAAGAAGGCTTGCAGAGGCTAACCTTCGCCTTGTCGTCAGTGTGGCCAAGCATTATAATGGATGTGGGCTCGCACTTCTTGATCTGATCCAAGAGGGAAATCTTGGCTTGATGAAAGCAGTTGAAAAATTTGATTACACAAAAGGTTATAAATTTTCAACATATGCTACCTGGTGGATTCGTCAGGCAGTTACGCGTGCAATTGCCGATCAGTCAAGAACGATCAGGATTCCAGTCCATATGGTAGAAAACATGAACCGCATCATACGAAAGTCGCGAAGTATGGTGCAGGAGCTTGGAAGAGAGCCCAGCATTAAAGAGGTTGCACAAGCACTCGATCTTCCTGTGGAAAAGGTTAGTGATGCTATTAGGATGAATATGGAGCCAGTGTCTCTTGAAATGCCAATTGGAGAAGAGGAAGAAACACATCTAGGTGATTTTATTCAGGACTGTGGTTCAATGATTCCACTTGAAGAGACAACACGTGTTTTATTAAATGAGCAGCTTTCTGAAGCACTTAGCACACTTACACGCAGAGAGGAGGAGGTGCTTCGTCTTCGCTATGGACTGACAGATGGCAGGGCAAGAACACTTGAGGAGGTCGGTCAGATCTTTCATGTGACAAGAGAACGTATTCGTCAAATTGAGGCAAAGGCGCTTAGGAAACTAAAGCATCCTACAAGAAGTCGTAAATTAAGGGATTATTTAGAGTGATTTGTAAAGAAATATAATATGAAATACAATATAGAGAGGAAATAAAATATACGTATGAAATTATCAAAGAGATTGGAAACAGTTGCATCCATGGTGACAAAGGGAAACCGCGCTGCGGATGTTGGCTGTGACCATGGTTTTGTCCCGATTTTTCTTGTAGAGTCGGGTATATCACCTTTGGCTGTTGCGGCAGATGTGCGTTCAGGTCCGCTTTCGCGCGCAAAGGAGCATATAAAAGAGCATAGATTAGAAGAAAAAATACAGACAAGGCTGTCTGATGGATTGGCAAATATAAAGCCAGGTGAGGCAGATTCATTAATTATGTCGGGCATTGGCGGCATTTTGATGATGCGTCTGCTGCAGGATGAGGAGCATACAGCAAAAAGCTTTAAAGAATTGATTTTATCACCGCAGTCAGAGCTTTTTGATGTGCGTCGCTATCTTGTATCAAACGGTTATTTGATTGAGTATGAGCATATGCTTTGTGATGAGGGAAAATATTATTTTATTTTTCATGTTCTTGTAAAAAAAGATGAAAGAGAGTGGTCAGAGGAAGAGTATCGTTATGGAAAAGATATCTGTAAGGACGATATGAAGACATTTTTGGCATATCTTGAAAAGGAAGAAAGACAATATGAGCAGATCCTTGAGAAAATGAAGCAGGCACCAGAAAACGATCGTGCCGCGCAGCGAATTGCACAGCTGCATCAGGATATCACCTGTCTGAAAAAGCGCAGACAGTTAGTATACGATTGTGGTTGCTTCGCATAGTTTTGATCAGTTACAAATTTAAGAAAGGCGGATGATACATATATGAAATGCAGTGATATTGAAAAACAGCTGGAACTTTTTATTCCAAAAGGATTGGCACAGACTGATAAAAAAGAAAATACGGGATTAATAGTAGGCAGAAGTGATAAAAATGTTTCAACGATTATAGTTGCTTATCGCATTGATCAGGAAACAATAGATTACGCTGTGTCTGCACAGGCAGATATGATTATTTCTTACGAGCCAATAATTGAGGAGCCTATTTTAACAATTGGAAGCACCAATTATCAGGGCCGCCTTTTACTGCAGCTGCTGCGCCATGATATTGCATGTTACGCGACAGGAAGCAGTTTTGATAAATGTAAGGGAGGCAGTGCTGATTGGCTTGCCTCAAGATTAGAACTTTCTGGTGTGTACATCACTGAGCCGCAGGCATCATATGCAGGAATGGAAGATACAGTCTGCCAAAGTGGTAAAGGACGAATTGGATATTACAAAAAGAAAAAGTCACTTGAGGAACTTACAGACATGATCTGTAATTTATTTTCATTGGAAGGGATCAATGCA
>ERZ827488.3490-NODE-3490-length-12724-cov-3.155024_pt1 | contig 12724 bp, 14 predicted proteins | sample MGYA00519771_ERZ827488 | MGnify/ENA primary metagenome ERZ827488 (study PRJEB31778, sample SAMEA3449323) | human gut metagenome | biome: human gut; feature: human-associated habitat; material: faeces | place: United Kingdom | collected 2010/2012 ...
CCTTCAGCTACGGTAGTATTCCATTCGTTCACAAGGTTTCCGGAGCTATCGGCTTTTTTTGCGCAAAAGACAAACCTGACAGTTCCCTTGTATGCTGCTACATTTCGACTCAGCACCCATGAGAACGTTATGTAATCACCGCTTACTGCCATATCCTGAATCATGTAAGAGTCTTTGTTTCCATTGCCATTCTGGTAATTGATATACAGATGCAGCGTTGATAAGTCTATATTGTCACCCACGATTTTAGGACACTTGAACTTTTTTCTTTCAACATTTTGATCTGATTCAACTCCAAAGAATTTTTCTGACTCAGGAATGTATATGGATCTCGTATCTGCGTCAATGAGTAGTGTTCCAGATCCATCTATGCCTGCCTGAGCCAGCATTAAAGCTTCCTGTTCTGTCATTTCTGTAATACCTCCACTTCATTCGTAGTTATTTTATAATTTTTCTTATGACCGATTACAGATATGTATATCCGCGCATAAGTAAGAATTTCGTTTGGTATGTCACATACATTCTTGCCGTTGATTTCGTATACCGGTGCGGATTCTTTCACGCAACCAAATTCGTCCCGGAATTTTACGATTTTTGCGCATCCATCCCAATCCTCATCAAAAGAAAAGGATGCTTTCAGATATCCTTCACTTCCCTTCACCAAGCCGGCAAATGAACATGTGCTGGATTTTTCAATTCTCTGTCCGTGTACTATAAATTCTAATCGTCTCATACAAACAACTCCTTATATAGCCATAATGATATAGTTAATACGCACCGGCAGTGATATTCCGGAGGTGTTGCGCCCGGCGAAACATGCGTACCAAATATTATCTTGATACGTACAGCCTTCCATATGAATTCCATATGCAGCTCCATCGCCATTAGATATGGTTACGGTCGCGTTCGCTGAACCACCATCAGTTATTCCGAGCAATGTTGCAACTTCGGCCGCAGTGAATAATGCCACTGAATCTTTCCCATTTGCAATCTTGACTACTTTCGAACCAGCGATCATGCCAGTTGCCTTCTGGATCAGATGATTCAAAGATGCGTAAATCGGTAAGACTGTATCGTTGTCTCCGTTCCACGGATCCCCTGCTCCAACCCACCAGTCTCCGTTCATCGGAGTCAGTGATGTTTTTGTTCCAGCAGCTCTGTCTCCATAGACCAGCTGATAATAATTAACAGCCAACTGTGCCGCATTTCCGGCTGGGTCCTTTCCCATGTAGCATGTAGATCCGGCTCCGTAACTTGACGATGATCCATTGGTATCGTTGTATGTATCGATTATGCCTTTTTCAACATCAAAATTAACGGTACCTTCTTTATTTTTTATGATGCCTGCTATCACTGTGCCTAAATTTGCTGCAATTGCACTTAATACCTCTACATCAAGATTTTCTACCGACAGATAATGCACTACCCATTGCGATCCAGTCCAACGCTTTATAGGCTCGCCTGATGCAGTCTGCCATAGTTGATCGATCTCCGGTTTTTCCGGCGCTGTCTCTGATATCAATATGGCATCTTTCCCAGGCGTTCCGTTTTCACCGTCTTTTACAGTTTCTACATGATCCCCGGTTCTATCTGTGATGCTGATCGTCGTCACATTTCCGGATTTTGTGATGTCTACAGTTGGAGATATTCCATCTTCTCCCGGTTCACCTTTCTCACCATCCACGCCATCTTTCCCCTTTGGCCCCTGAAATTTTCCCCACCGGTACTTTGTCGGATCCTCAGAATCAGCTTTTTCAAAATCTGCATACTGTCCCATGTATGTTTTCCCGGCAGTATCTGTTGTCGAAAATCCAGTTTTTCCATCCGCACTGGTCGCATAAGCAAAATGCACATAACTCGTCTCGCCGTTCTCTCCATTTTTCCCTGGAATTCCATCTGCACCATCTTCGCCATTGTCGCCCTGGAATTTTCCCCACGTATATTTCGATGGATCTGTACTGTCATCCAGTTCATAATCTGCATAGGTTCCAATATATTTGTTTGGCGTTTCCGTCATGTCACTGTATGATGTCGGGTTCGGTACCGCCGAATATTTCATATGAAAATATGTTGTTTTACCATCTTTACCCGCTGCTCCCGGAATGCCCTGCTCACCTTTTATCTTTACCCATGTGTACTGCGTCGGATCAGAAAGATCTGCTTCTTTTGTAAGTCTGTTCGTCGCGATTCCGAGATAGTCTTTTCCGTAAGCATTGGCCGAAATTCCTGTCCCGTTTTCATCATCTGCAAAGGCTGTCCACGTATAAAAATTACGATTCTTAGCGATCTTCTCAAATCGCTCTGCCAGCTCAATGACTTTTTCATCAATTCCGCTTTCCTGTCTTGCATAATCACCCAGCTCTGCTTCTTTCGTATCGTTCGATTCCGAGGTCTCTAATTTCAACAACCTTGCAGTAAGATATGTATTATCGTCATCATCAACAATGGATACCGTATCACCTACCTTTACTCCATCCGGAAGATATAACAACTCAACCTCGTAGGTAACAGCTTCATCACAGATCTTCTTAAGGCTGGACACGGCACGATTGCACAGTTCTGATTTTGATGTCGTATCGTACGTAAATGACTTCACGATATGCCCCACATCATCCTCTTTCTTTTCCGTCTTGATCTGATACCGGCTCCACTTTTCCAGTGCTTTTCTGGACATCACATAGTTCCCGAATACATGAAAATCACCATCATCATATTTATACCCATCAAGTGTGATCGGATTTTCTGATCCTTCCGGTGTTCCGCCGGTACAGCGGTATGCTGTTGCAAGATCTGCGATAGAACTCTTGATTCGAAATCCACTAACCTCTTTACCAACAGTCAAAGTAACACCCGAATCATTCCCTCTCTTCTTATACACATTGATGTATTTTCCAGTCACAGCCATATTCTCGACTTTGAAGCAGAATTCAATCTCAGCATTATCAAACTGCGTAGCTACGCTCAATAGCCTTTCCGTAGCTGTAGCTTCACCGTCCCAGGATAACTTTCTTGTAAGATTGCTTACTTCGTTGATCCCGATTTCAAATCCGGAATCATATGCAAATTTATTAATATAATGATCAATGCTATATGCTTTGTCTGCAGTGTATGTTCCAACCACTTCGTTCAGCAGGTCCAGTCCCGCATCTTCAGCATAGATGGATGCATCCTTTTGAATCGGATCTATCGTCGAATCAATAATCGTATAAACTTCTGCCTTACCGTCGTCTGCGCTCTGTTTTAAGATGAAATTCCCGACTGCTGCAAGCTTCTTCACATCGACTTCCTGTTTTTCGTCCTTATTCGAATTTGCGAAATCGTAATCCAGATTACATTCGAAGATTGCTACACCTTCTGATATTTCTTCTGTTTTTTTGTCATTTGTGATCATCAGCCCTTTTGGTAATCCCGTGGATGCTGATCCTAAAATATTCATTGCCCTGTCAGCAAAATATATGATCACAAGAACACCTCCCTGTACTTCATTCTAAACGTCGGTTTCTTCGCCCAGCTGGAGCACAGGCATTGAACCTGATTAACTCCCGGCTTCAGACAAAATGTTTCCCAGTCGTTACCAAGAGCTCCCAGCTCCGGTTTCGGCAGCCCATTCATAGTTACCGAGGCTTCTTTGCAATCAGCAACAACTTTGCTGGTTCGTGCGAATTTATTCGGTACGTCTCTCCATTTGTCTACATGCAGCTTTTGGAACCAAAAATTATTGATTCCGTTATATGTCAGATACCTGCTGCCGGATCTGCTTCCCCATTGTTTTATCGCTATCTGTATTTTGGTGCATTTCATGTCCTCGATCTCCGGCACTGTAAAACTTGGGTATCCACCCCAGTAGAAGAATGTAAGCTTACTTCCTTCTTTCCGGATATCGCAATGTCCCCAATCCCAATACCAGGGGTTTTGCGTGTGTAAATGACTGGTCGTGTAGCTATACTCTTTCAGCACTTTTCCCGCTGCTTGGCGATCCGTATCTTTTTTGTTCGCGTTATAGCATACCAGCTCATAGTGTCCTGTATTTCCTGACATATCTATCTTATACCAGTTCACGCCGCAGATTAGCTTGTTATCCTCTGTGAGAAAATTGATACACATTTCTCCGGTCTGCCCCATCAATCCTGCATAAAACAAGATATGGAAATATGCGTAGAAATTTTTACATCCACTTTTATCCCCATTGGAATCTGAACATGAAGTAGGAGGTAATTTGTCATGCGTCTTTCCAATTTGACCTGGCCCCATGCATTCGCACCGCCAACCTGCGTCCCTGTTTCTTTTAAGCATAGGAATTTGTTATTAAACCAAGTTGTCGTTCCAAGTTTTCCTTTTGCTCCATAGAGAGGATGCATATAATCTGTTCCTGATGTATCATCTGGTGCATTAAAAAAATCCTGTAGTGTTGCAAGAGTTTCATTCGCCTTGTAGTTCTCTCCATCTGCTTCCTCAATATTTCCAAACTGCAAAATATGTTTATCCTGATCAACGAATCCGACAAAACCGTTCTCTCCGTTTTCCATCACCGCTTCGAATGTTGGGTGTGCTTTATAAGTTCCCTTGTAATCAACAACAAATGTTGTTCCATCATCTGCAGTCGGTATAACCTCGTACTCTTCCACGGAATACTTAAACGGATCTGCACAATAGAACTCAATTTCTGCAGTGATCGCATTCCTTCCATGCGGCACATCGCCGGCATTTACCTTTGTTCCGACATAATACTTATCCGGTTCATCCAGGAAGATCAGCTTCGCTTCTGCCACATCAAGTAATGAATTCAATTTGTTATACGCATTCCGGAATTCTGCGTTGCTCTTGGCAATCAGTTGGTACCCGACAGTAATGGTCCTTGGCTTATATCGTTTTCTCCGATATCTAGATCCGTCCATAATCTCTGTAGATAGATCTGTTATTTCTGTTTCAATCATTTCCCGGCCGGACACATACAGTGTCCGATATCCGGGAATTACATTTTCAAAATAGACTCCGTTAAAGTTGAGAGCTTCGGAAGGCAGTATCTGCTCTTCCTGTCTCTCTGTAGTGTCCACAAATTTATACATATCTGCCCTCCTTATCTCATGCCTTTCTTCCTTAGATCTCTTTTCTGCTGCTGTTCAATTTCTTCTTTGGTGTATTTCGCCGTTGCCTTTGCCACCTGCCGGCCATCTACTTCAACAGGGACGTAAATGGTATAGGTTTCGTTTCTGGTGTAGTCATAATCATCATTCAGATCTTCGATGCCAATTCTTAATCCAGCTCCAATTTCCGGAACAGGAACTAAATCCGGAATGTCTACCAGTTTCCATGCTGCCTTTTTCGCATCTGTGACCCTATCAGAAATTCCATTTACCCATCCTTCACCGAAATAGCCGCCAAGCTTATCTGTTACTTTTGACGGACTGTGAATTTGTGCTTTCGCCCGAATTGCCGCCTCTGCTGCAGCTGCCAATTGTGCCGCAACAGATCTTACACGCCCAACCTGACTTGCCATACCATTTGCAAGGCCTGCCCCTATATATACACCGCAACTGTATGAACCGGATCCGGCTGATCGCATCGCTGATACCGTGGATGCAGACATGGATCTTGCTGTGGATACCGCTCTGTTCATTCCATTGCGTACTCCGTTATTGAAGTTATTTCCAACAGCATTCCCGGAGCTTCTTGCTTTTCCTTCTGCGTTTGAAAATTGTCTTACCAATGTATTAACTGCTGACTTTGCTCCACTTCCCAATGCATTCAGTCCGGAATTTACCACATTTACACTGGCACGCATACCTGTGAGCGAGCTTTGAGCGCTTTTGGCATTGCCGGCAATTGATTTCATACTTGAATTAACAGACTTTAATGCTACCACCATTGCAAGGGTGCCAACTGCGCCGCCTGCCATAGCAGCTCCAAATGCTACCACTACAACAGCCGATGCTCCCATTCCGGCCGCAAGACCTAATGATAATGCTGTTAAGGCTGTCAGTGCCCCTACCGTTGCTAAAGCTCCGGATGATACAGCAGGGAATGCAGCTCCCATCAACAGAAGTCCTGCCCCAGCTACCGTAAGACCGGCGCCAAGGGCCAGTGTTCCCGCTGCCAGAAGCAACACACCCGCTGCCGCTATCAGGACAGCTGCACCAACCACCGTAAGTCCGGCACCTACCACTACAAGTCCGGCACCAAGGACAATGCATCCCGCTCCGGCTACTGCAGCCCCAGCGCCAAATACGATCATGCCTGCTCCGAGGGTTGCGATGCAAGCCGCTCCCTGAATTCCATATTGCACAATGGTCGGAAGCACACCTGCTACTATGGCAAGCCCAACACTTGCCAGCAGTGCTCCGGTTGAAACCAGTAATATAGCTACACCAAAGGCAACGAGACCTACTGCTCCGGCTGTCAATGCTGGTCCTAGTGCTGCTGCGCCAAGGGCAAGTCCGGCAATTGCCGCAACCATACCAACCATACAGCCTATAGCAAGCGGTCCCGCATTCGCCAGATTAACAGCCGCCAGTGATAATACAGCAATCCCTGCTGCCGCTATCAGGACAGCTGCACCAAAGGCAATGAATCCGGTTGCTCCGGCCGTCATAGCCGGCGCCACATTTTTGGCAACAACCATTAAGCCTGCCACTGCAACCGTCATGCCGATCAGTACTCCTGCTGCCAGTGGTCCAGCTTGTGCGATTTGCACGGCTGAATATGCCAAAAGGGAAAATCCTGCTGCAATCAATGCTACTCCTGCTCCGATCGCTACAAATGCTTTTGCTGATTCTACGATAGTCCCTGATGATTCTTTACTTGCAGTGCCTACCGCTTTTTCACCCGCTGCTACGCCAAATAACTTACCTGCCAGTGTCGCTATTCCTTTTCCTGTCATGCTTACAATTGCGCCCGCAAAAGTTTTGACACCAGGGGCAACTGCACTGACTATTTTAAAGCCTTTAAAAGCAACATATAATTTCGGTAACAGTGTAATCGCTTTTGCCACTTCTTTATCATGATCTTTTAGAAAATCCGCAAATGTAGTCAATGCATCTGTTGCAGTCCCGAGAGAATCCGAAAAGTTTTCTACGCTTTCTTTTTTCCCAAATGCACCCGTAAGATTTTCCACTTCTCCAACGATTGATTCGGCTGCTTCTCCAAAGGCTTTTCCCACTTTCACCGCATCGTCTTTAAAGACGTCCCAGTATGGCGATATAATCTCGATTGCTTTCGGGATACCCGTAGACAGCTTGTCAAATCCAGTCTCCACCTTACCGGTCATCCCATTGATTGCATCAATCACTTTAGGCTTTGCGAAAGTATCATAAAGCTTCATCATTCCGCTTACTGCAGATGCTTCCAAGTTACCCATAGCGCCTTCAAATGTGGTTACGGATGTAGCTGCTTCTTTCGCCATGTCGGTCATACCAATGTTATTGATAGCCTGTCCGAGCATGTCTGCGGTAATTGCACCCTTTTCCATTGCTCCTTTGAAGTCGTTCCCTAATGTTGGATTCAGCTTAATCAACTCTTTCCGTAAGCCTCCAGCAAGCTGCGGACTGGCATTAATGATCTGGTTCCAATCCTGAGCATGTAAAGCTCCTGCCGACATTGCCTGTGAAAACGCAAGTGCTACCGAGGAATATTCCTTTGCACCTCCGCCAAATACAGCAACTGCATTACCGACCGCTTCCGTCAACTTGTCTGCGTCTTTGATTCCATTCGCCGAAAGTGAGCCAAATGTACTCATAACATCCTGCAGGGAGAATACTGTTTTATCTGCATATGTTTTTAATGTACCTGTTGCTCCGGCTATTCTCTGTATTTCCGCTTCGGAATACCCGGAAAATCTCATAGCTGCCTGTAACTTATACATGGAATCCGATGTTTCTATCGTCTCTTTCGACAAATCACTGACTGAATTTGTCACCAGCGACATCGCCTTTCCACCGATTGCAGCCATTGCACCAAATCCAAGACCGCCGGTGAGAGTGGTTTTCAGATTATTTGCATATCCCTGGCATGATTTCATAATGGATGAAAAGTTTTTGTCCTGCGCTGATAATATTGCTTTTACACTATACGATTCTGCCATCCTCTCACTCCTCTCTATCCAGTAGTTTGGTTATTCCGGCAAATCTGGATGGTTTCCTTCGATTCTTCATTTTTTTCAGTTCTTTATCGAAATCAAAAAACTGCCGGAATCTCTTGTAAACTGGTTTGGTCTTGCCTTTGCCGGCTTTCTTTTCTGCCTTTACCGCAAAATTTAAAAATGCCTGACGATGTTCATGTAAACTTTCGTCAAGCATCCGAAGTTCTAAAGCTTCCATCATAAGTTCATATTCCGCCAATGTCAGCTGATCTACCTGTTTAAATGATGTGAAGCCAAAATAACGGAAGCAATTCCTTGCTACGGTTGTATATAGGTCTTCCTCTTCTACTGCTCCTGAGTCTTCTTCTTCGCCATCTGTTCCTCGTACTCTTTCAAGATCTCTTTCACTGCTTTCTTGGTAGCATTTGTTTTCGATAAAAAATCTTTTGTTTTCTCCATGAGTTCATCGATGTCTACCTCTTCCGAATCAATGTAAGAATCTAACATTGCCTTTGTTACTCTTGGATTCTCTCCCTTATTTGCCAAATCTAACAGATCTACCAGCGCGTTCGGTTCCTGGTCAACCACAACACTAGCGATCAGATACCTTGCTCCTATTTCTTTTGTTGTTCCCGGCATTCCCTGAACCGGAACTACAGTAATCTTATTTGCTTCTCTTAAGAATCCCATTCCGAATTTAAACTGATATACTGTTCCGTTGATAGTAAGTTCCATCATATTGTTTTATCTCCCTTCTGTGCGATGTCGCACATCAAAAAGAGGACGATTCTTCTCGCCCTCTTAAGCTCCTGTCTTCTGAGTATCTGCAAATACATATGCTGCTACTTCCTGCTGTTCTGCAGTAACCGTTGCATAGCCATCTACGCCTTTTCCTTCCAGTCCAAATGTCAATGATAACTCAACATTATCCTCTGCATTGGATGTCTTATCGATTTCCGTAAGATATCCCTGGAAGTATTTTGCCTTAAATTTATCAGTCGAGCTTGCCTGCGGCTCTGCTAAGTTTACTTCCCAGATCTCCATCTTTTCGTCATCATCGAGTGCTGCTTCCAGCTCATCGATGAACTTATCTCCTTTTTTTAAAAGGCTTGATGCTGTGATTTCTCCTTCTGCTGCTCCCGGTGTACGTACTGTGCCGTCTTTTGTCACTGTCGAATCAGCGTCCTTCGACTTTGTACGTTCATTCTCTGTTGTGAACGCAAGTGCTGTTGCATCATGATCTTTCTTGGTGCTCAGGATGCGGTACAGATATACGATCTTTTTGCCTGCTACTGCTTCTGCAAATAACTGCAGTCCAAATAACTTTCCGTTCTTCACTATTGTCATCTCCTAACTAAATTTATATCCCACTCCCAAAATTCCCATAAGAAGCGGCTGTTTCGTTGTATTATCCGGCGTAATTCTTTGTGTCGGTCTCTGCATATTCCAGGCATAGTGCGCTGTATGTTCGATAGACCTGCAGATGTTTTTGATATCTGCTAAGATACCAGATACCGTTCCTCTCTGCCGTATATTATCATGCCAGACTTTCAACGTTAGATTAGTCTCGCCGATAATCTCATTCTTTGTAGCCTGATCACTCTCAGAGCAATCTGCCAGATAAATAAATGGATACGGCGTGTCCTCCGGCGGTAAAACCGTGTCATACACACCAACTCCCGTATCCTTATATTTTTCTTTCAATGCCATCAAAACGGCGCTGAACAATTCCTGCTGTGGATCCATCTTATCACCTCACAAGCTCCTTCATATCTGCCTTGAACTTTTCCTTCTGTTCTTCAAATGCAGGCTTTAAATACGGTTGAGCCTTCATAAATCTTGTACCCAATTCTACATACGCCCCATACTCTGCTGTTGACTCGACTTCTGCCGTTTTCCCACCATCTGTAATTTCCAAAGCAATTTTTTGTCTCAAATTTCCTGTATCAATTGGTGCATTCTTTTGTGCCGTTTTCTGCAACTGTGCACCGTTTTTTTTCACAGTTGCTTTGACTTTCGATAAATCCATGTTTTTAGTCAGTTTAGCCTCCAACTTTTCAAAACCAATCAGCTTTACTCCCATCACATCACCTCCGACACAACATATACCTGCTTCGTCCGAAGCTTCCTGCTGAAATCTACACCGTATGTTTTATTTCCTACGCGAATCCTGTCAAATGGCCGGTCGTAATGATTCTGCAGGTGAATGGTAAGGCTGCCTTCCTTAATTCCGGAATAGACAAGCATCATCGTATTCGTACCGGTATCCATGACTGATGCAGACTTTATATCTTCTGATATCGCATCTTCCCCGTAATTACCGGTAGCCGGATCATACTCTCCAGGGGTGAGTTTCTGGAAGTATATAGGTGTGTCGTATCTCATAGGAATCTCACCTTACCTTTCTTTGATTCTTTCTGATCATCCAGATATGCCCGGATGTCATCCATATATCCTGCAAAATCATTTTCCGACCAGGAAAGACTTTCTCCCTCAACACTGTGAGAGGAAAGTCCTTCCGAACCGATTCTGTTGAACCGTATGATTGACACATCCAGAATGATATAATTCATCTCTTCCGGAGGCTCTAACCCCCCGAGAAGAAAGCGCAGTCTTTGCTTGGTGGCCTTTAAAATCAGCAGTAATTTATTTTCCAAGGCTCCGTCTATTTCTTCCGGCAGTCCCAACAAGGTTTTCAGATCTTCAATCATACGATCCTCCTATTCTGCCGGCTCTTTATTTTCGGGTTCCTTCTTTCCGGCTTCTGGTGGTTTTTCATCGACATCTGTATCGGTCACATTATCCTGATCCTTTTCTACCAATTCGATCAGCGGAGTGTGCTGTTTGTTGTTACTGCCGGCCAGCTCCTCGATTCTTTCTTTGCTGACATCTACTCCTTCACGAGGGAAGATATCTCCCTCGTTATAGGAATGATCGTTATCATGGAGATCAATAAAATGCTTGATTACCTTATACATACTTTTTTTACCTCCTATGCTCCCGGATTAACCGTTACAGTCACATCACCGGAACGAACAGCTTTGTAGTTCTGATCACACTCAACTAAGGTGATGTGATGACCTGCTGTTGAAGTAATCTCTGATTCACCGTCCCACTTAGACCAGTTCTTAACATCCATGCCGTAAGTTACTGCTGTTGCAGCTGCAGCATCTTTGTACTTCCAGCAGTTTCTCATTGACATTAACTGCTCTTTCACTGTCAGCTTTGTGGTTCCTGCTTCTGATCCAGCCTCTGACGTTACGTTTAACGTTCCTAATGTCTGTGTATCAGCTTCTCCTACAGAGATGTAAGCAATTGCATCCAGATACTCGCAGAACAGACGTAAGCCCATGATTGCGTAGTTATCCGAAATCATACGGTTGTATGTTCCTTCTGAGTGGAATCCGATAAACCCTGTCTCTGAATCCGTTGTGAATCCAAGTCCAGCTTTGGCAAACTCTGAATCTCCCGGATCAACATAATATGCAATCATGTTGTTGAGCGGTGTTGCAATTACAACATTCTGCGGGATCTCAGAAGTAACAAATACCACATCCGCTCCAAGGAAATTTGTCAGATACTTGAAGCCGAATGCTGTCTGCAGTGTAATATCTGCTGCACCGAGATACTTGTACACATCCAGAGTATTTACCCAAACAGCTACTCCGGTTGCCGTTCTCTTCATCTTCTGGAACTTAGCCACAACCTTTCCGATTGCCATTGCAACAGCCATCTGCCAAGTTGTTTCGTGTCCTGTAAGAGATCCGGCTTTTAACTGTGTGTAGAATTTATCAGTCACTACATTCTGCAGATCGGACTTGAACTCATCATCCGTATCCTGTACTGCCGTCTCATAACCTTTTTCCAAAATGGCTTCAAGAGATACGCCTTTACGATATTTTTCAATCTTGATCGTATCAAAAGGCTTTTCTTCTACTGTGTATCTGGACATCGGGATTTCTTCGCCTTCTCCAACATCCCCTGACTGCAGTTCACCTTTTACCGTTTTGGTCTTTAATACCGAATTGTTTTCCTTCCTGATCATTCTGGTAATTCCCAGAATATCTAACAGTGCCTTCAGGTTCTTACCGAAGGATGTGACAAAGTCAATCTCTCTGGCTTCTACATGGATCTGCGCTTCTCCTGTCAGGTTATTCGGTGCTGCAAATACCTGCAGACCTAATCTTCTAATATCATGCATGTTTCATACTTCCTTTCTTACCGAAATAATGTGATGTTCTCAGCAATCAGCTTCTGTCTTTCCGACGGATTCTTCACTGCTAAGATCTGTCCTTTTGTCATCGGTGGTTTATCTCCACCATTACCGGCTTTTGGAGGTTTTCCTTTTAAGGCATCTTTCACTGCATTCTGTACCGCTTCCTTGTACATAGTTGCAAAAGCTTCTACTGCTGCCTTGGTTCCATCTGCGTCCTCTGCTACTAGATTCATAACTAATTCATCCGGAATAGTGATATCCTCATCCGCCAGCATCTTACGTGCTTCTTTCGCCATGTCTGATCTGGCGTTCTGGCGCTTCATTTCTTCTAAAGCATCCTCTGCTTTCTTCGCCCGGTAGTTCGCCTTTTCTTCATTGGTCATGTACCGTGTGGGTGTCAATGGCGGTAAAGTTCTTATACACACCAAAGCTGG
>ERZ827488.3491-NODE-3491-length-12721-cov-4.888284_pt1 | contig 12721 bp, 7 predicted proteins | sample MGYA00519771_ERZ827488 | MGnify/ENA primary metagenome ERZ827488 (study PRJEB31778, sample SAMEA3449323) | human gut metagenome | biome: human gut; feature: human-associated habitat; material: faeces | place: United Kingdom | collected 2010/2012 ...
GATCTGGTCATCCCGGATGTAACCTATCTTAAGGAAAATATTTCCAAGGTTAAGGGATTTGTGATCACCCACGGACACGAGGATCATATTGGAGCCCTTCCTTATGTACTGAAAGAGATCAATGTTCCAATCTATGCTACAAAGCTGACACTGGGACTGATCCGCAACAAACTGAAAGAGCACAATCTTGTGCGTTCTACGAAACTGAAAGAAGTAAAACACGGACAGGTGATCAATCTCGGAGATTTTGCTGTGGAATTTATCAAGACCAACCACAGTATCCAGGATGCATCCGCGCTTGCCATTTACTCTCCGGTAGGAATCGTGGTACACACAGGAGACTTCAAGGTAGATTATACACCTGTATTTGGTGATATGGCAGACTTACAGCGCTTTGCAGAGCTTGGAAAGAAGGGCGTACTGGCACTTCTTTGCGATAGTACTAATGCACTGCGACCGGGCTTTACAGCGTCTGAGCGTACAGTTGGCCATACATTCGATACAATTTTCTCTGAGCACAGAAACCAGAGAATCATCGTTGCAACATTCGCATCTAATGTAGACCGTGTGCAGCAGATCATCAATACTGCCTACAAATATGACCGCAAGGTTGTTGTAGAAGGACGAAGCATGGTTAACATCATTGGAAAGGCAAGCGAGCTTGGCTATATTAATATTCCAGAGGGCACTTTAATTGATATTGAGCTGCTTCGCAATTACCCACCGGAGAAGACCGTTATTATCACAACAGGAAGCCAGGGCGAGTCTATGGCAGCACTGTCTCGTATGGCAGCAGCCATTCACAGAAAGGTCAGCATCTGCCCAGGTGATCTTGTCGTATTTTCCTCAAATCCGATTCCTGGAAATGAGAAATCTGTATCAAAGGTAATCAATGAATTATGCGTTTTAGGCGCAGAGGTTATTTATCAGGATACGCACGTATCTGGTCACGCATGTCAGGAAGAGATCAAGCTGATGTACTCACTTGTTCGCCCGAAGTATTCAATTCCTGTTCATGGTGAGTTCCGCCATAGAAAGGCACAGGCTGAGATAGCAGAATCTCTTGGAATTCCGAAGGATAATATCTTTATGATTCAGTCCGGCGATGTGCTTGAGTTAAGTGAAGAAAGTGCACTTGTTACCGGACAGGTAACGCACGGCGGTATTCTTGTGGATGGACTTGGTGTTGGTGACGTTGGAAACATAGTTCTTCGTGATCGTCAGAATTTGTCTCAGGATGGTATTATTATTGTTGTTCTGACATTGGAGCGTTACACCAACAACCTGCTTGCAGGTCCAGACATTGTATCAAGAGGATTTGTTTATATCCGTGAGTCTGAGAATCTGATGATTGAGGCACAGCAGGTCGTAGAGGATGCTGTATTTGATTGTCTGGATCACAAGATTTCTGATTGGTCAAAGATCAAAAATGAGATTCGCGACAGCTTAAGCAACTACCTGTGGAAGAAGATGAAGCGCAGTCCGATGATTCTTCCGATCATCATGGAAGTGGAGTAAGTGAATGTTTGATTTTGAGCGGGCAACCGATTATATTCGCTCCCTGGAATTACCAGGGAGCGCTCTGAGTGAAGAAATTCAAAAAGATGCGCTGGCAGGAGACGTGCCGATTATTCGGCCGGAGACTGCCAGTTTTCTGCTGTTTTTAATTAGTTTGAAAAAGCCGCTTTCTATTCTTGAAGTTGGGACAGCAGTGGGCTATTCGGCGATTCGCATGAGCGAGGTGATGCCAGCTGGTGCAACGATTACAACGATTGAGAAATATCCGCCGCGAATTGAGGAGGCAAAAAGAAATTTTGCAAGAGCACCGCGAGGCTGCGACATCACGCTTCTTGAGGGAGATGCAGCTGATATATTAAAGACGCTGGACAAACCGTATGATCTGATTTTTATGGATGCGGCCAAGGGACAGTATATTCACTGGCTGCCGGATGTGGTGCGGCTGCTTGCCCCGGGCGGAGTCCTGATGTCAGATAACGTACTTCAGGAGGGCGAGCTGATTGAATCCCATTATCTTGTGGAACGAAGAAACCGTACAATTTACAAGCGTATGAGAGAGTATTTGTATGAACTGAAACACCATCCACAGCTTATGACAAGTATTATTCCGCTGGGAGACGGCGTGTCTTTGAGCGTTAAGGAGGAAGCATGAGAAATATAGAGTTACTGGTACCTGCAAGCAGTCTTGAAGTACTGAAAATAGCCGTTGTATTTGGTGCAGATGCGGTATATATAGGTGGAGAAGCATTTGGCCTCCGCGCAAAAGCCAAGAATTTTTCACAGGAAGATATGGCAGAGGGAATTGCGTTTGCACATGAACATGGAGTAAAGGTTTATGTGACAGTAAATATTCTGGCGCATAATGATGACCTTCTGGGAGTCAGAGAATATCTGCAGGAGCTGAAAGAACTGAAACCGGATGCACTGATCATTGCAGACCCGGGAATTTTTACCTATGCCCGTGAAATTTGTCCGGAAATAGAATGCCATATCAGTACACAGGCAAACAATACAAACTATGAGACATACCGTTTCTGGTATAAGCTCGGCGCGAAACGTGTCGTAACGGCAAGGGAACTTTCTTTGAAAGAAATCCGTGAGATCCGTGAACATATTCCGGATGATATGGAAATCGAGACTTTTGTTCATGGAGCAATGTGTATTTCTTATTCCGGAAGATGCCTGCTCAGCAATTATCTGGTTGGAAGAGATGCGAATCAGGGGGCATGCACACATCCGTGTCGTTGGAAATATTCTATTGTGGAAGAAAAACGTCCTGGTGAATATATGCCGGTATTTGAGAATGAGAGAGGAACTTATATCTTCAACTCCAAGGATCTCTGTATGGTAGAGCATATGGATGATATCCTGAACAGTGGTATCGACAGCCTGAAGATTGAAGGACGCATGAAGACTGCTCTTTATGTGGCAACTGTTGCAAGAACTTATCGCAAGGCAATTGATGATTATATGGAGGCTCCGGAAAAATATAAGGCAAATATGTCCTGGTATCAGGAACAGATTTCCAATTGTACGTACCGTCAGTTTACGACAGGATTCTTTTATGGCAAACCAGATGAACATACGCAGATTTATGACAACAATACGTATGTAAAAGAATATACTTATCTGGGATATGCAGAAGAAGTTGATGAAAATGGTTTCGCACATATTACGCAGAGAAATAAGTTTACTGTTGGTGAGATGATTGAGATCATGAAACCGGATGGCAGAAATATCACAGCAACCGTTCGTGCAATCTATGATGAAGATGGAAATTCTGTAGAAAGTGCACCGCATCCGCAGCAGAAACTTGCCGTAGACCTTGGAACAGAGATTGAAAAGTATGATCTCCTTCGAAGGGCCGAGGCATAAAATACAGACGAATCTGTAAAACAGAACTTAGAATAAAAAGAGAGCAGATATCCTCATGAGAAGTGATATCTGCTCTTTTTTTATTTAATGAAAAATTTAGCGACTGCGCACAGGGGCATTCATAACAAGCTGAGCGTTGGCGTTCCACTGACTACCATTTACAGGGGCTGCCATAACCTGAATTTTAGTTACTTTACTGCGATATTTCCATTTCGCAAGAGACGTTTTTAAACGGACAGTTTGATCAGCAGGTACAATTCTGGCACATTCGAAGATATGTTTCCCACTGTAAAAGCGCAATTTGATCTGTACATATCCATTCTGTGCACCACTTGCGCGGAGCGTTGTGCAGAAATTTGGATATGATTTAAAGGAAAGACTGCGTTTCATTTTTTGTGAGAATCCCCATAAACTGTTTTTGTTTCGGCGGATATCATGAAGAGCAGTAAAGGTATTTCCTGTTTTATGTGAAGTTGTAACAGCACCATAAGGAGACCAGCTCTGATATATGGAAGCACCGCGGCGATATGCATTTACCTGTTCAAGTGCTCCGATGGTACAGTTTGATTTGTTATAGAGTTTGGAACTGTATGAAGGGATCAGCGATTTCCAGTTGCTGACACCGATCGTGGATGGAATAAATGCGGTTTCGGAAGCAGAACGACTGCTGTCCATATATTTAAAGACACTCCAGGATCTTTTCTTTGTGTTGGCAGATTCAAAATCAGCAGATCTGGCGTCGGTTGTCCATAATCCAAGATTCAGTCCCTGTTTGATCTCTTCTTTGTGGTCGATCTGACGATGAATGATCAGTGAGTCAATCATATTATCTGATTCAGCAAGAAGGTAACTGTAGGCAACCGCAGCTGCCTGCAGATTTTCAACATTGTGTTTTCTCTGAACAGAAGTATAACCGGTCTCGGACAGAATGATCCTTGTTTTTGAACCATATTTCTGACGTATATAGCTGGTCAGCAGGCGGATATTTCCCATATTGATCACAGGCGTTGTAAGTGATTTGGTGAGCTGCCCGTTTGTATTCGCCCAGAAACGAGGCTCTGTCAGTGGAGAACTGTATGGGTGATATGCAAGGTTCCATTGCAGATTTCCACCGGCACGTATTTTTGAAGCAAAAGAATCCAGCATTTTTCGTGAAGCAAAGGTTCCATTCACATAATTTGTATTCCACAGATGATCAAGTGAAATATAAACTCTTGCATTAGAATAAACACTGACCAGTGTATTATAGGCAAGACGAAACTGATCTGCATAAATCTGAGAATACTGTCTCAGTGTCTGGGAACCGGCGTAATTATAAGTGTTGTAATTATTGACTTCATTTCCGATGATCCAGTTGGAAATCTGTCCGTATTTTTTTGTGGAAGTACTGTAACGTCTGGCCAGAAAATTCAGTGTTGCCTGCAGCTGCTTTCTCGCAGAACGGTCTTTGGTATTCCAGGCATAAAAAGCATGTCCCTGCTGGCGTCCCTGTGGATAGATCAGGCTGGTCAGGTCACTGCGCCAACTCAGAAGCAGAACAGCAGAATTTACAGATGAAGTGGAATTCAGTGCAAGCAGCTGTCTGTCGTAATAAGAGACAGAATCTTTTACAAACCAGTAAGTTTGTCCCTGGTATTTCCAGGAGTAAGAGTACCTGGAATTTTGAAGTGCCGGTGGTGCGATCAGCTGACTGAAATCAATATTGATCACAGAATTTCGTACATTCAGTTCTTCCGCATCTTCCATCATGTCAGCATTGACCTGAAGTCCCTTTTTGGAGATGGACTTTGGAAAACGATATCGATATTTGGCCAGTGCACCGGGGTTGGAAATAAATCTGCGTGTGCTGATATAGGTATATTTCCCACTGGAATTCCGAGAAGCGACAGCAAAACCGGAATTCAGAAGGTTGACACCACCGGAATTTAATTTACAGGTAAATGTCATTTTTTTTGATTTTTTACAGGATGCTACTGGCCTGGCCGACATGCCCGGAGTCAGTGCAAAAAGGTAACAGCGAGATCCGGATATTTTACGTGGATTTGCCGTGACAGCGGTTACGCGGACTTTGCTTTTTCCTGAAATCTTACAGCTGCTGATCGTTACAGGCCGTGAGGCTGCAGAGACCGAAGCGGGTGCAAAACCTGTTCCGATCAAAACAGTACAGAGCAGAAGAATCATCAGTTGTTTCAATAGTTTGTGCATATATACAAAGCCTGATCGTTCAGTTGTATCTGTCATATGAAAAGAAAACCTCCTTCCGACTGAAGACATCTCAGTCTGTTTCTAATTTTAGAGTATTTCTGACAGAAAATCAACCGAAGAGAGTTTTTAATTTTTTTAATGCGTTTTTTTCGATTCTGGAGACATAGGAACGACTGATATGAAGCTGATCGGCGATTTCACGCTGTGTCATTTCGTTGTTTTCAAACAGTCCATAACGACAGCAGATGACCTGGTATTCTTTTGGTGTCAGGATATCCTTCATAGAAGAAAAAAGAAATCGTATATCCTGACGGGTAGAATATTCTTCTACGATATCCACCGGCGGACTTTCGATAATATCCAGCAGACTGATCTCATTTCCCTCTTTGTCTGTTCCGATCGGTTCATAAAGAGAAACTTCACGTGAACATTTCTTTCTTGCACGCAGCATCATAAGAAGTTCGTTATCAATACAGCGGGCGGCATAAGTGGACAGCCTGGCAGAACGTTCTGAATTGAAGGTGGAAATAGCCTTGATCAGTCCGATCGTACCGATAGAGATCAGGTCTTCCAGTTCTTCTCCGTTTCCCTGATATTTTTTTGCAACATGGGCAACCAGACGAAGATTACGTTCGATCAGAATACGTTTTGCTTCCGGATCCCCTTCCTGGCAGCGTCTGAGGCAGAGCCGTTCCTCTGCTGCGGTCAAAGGTTTCTGAAAAGTTTTCAAATATCCACCTCAAAAGGGGCTTCTATATAGAATATGTCAGAGGCTGGAGCAACGTGCTTTTCCCATAAAATTATATGATTTGCGTATCCTCAGGATGTAGTGTATAATAAATTTTATATGAGAAAAATACACTTTCAAGGATAATCAGGTGAACTATTTTGAAAAAAAAGATAGAACAGATACTCAATGGAAAATTCAAATATGATCAGCCGGAACTCCTTTTTTCAAAAGAAAAACTGGAGATAAAGATCAAAGCAGGAACGACTACACAGGGGGAGCTGTATCTTGGAACGGAGAACAATGATAAGATACAGGGATATATTACTTCCTCAGATCGAAGATTTGTTCCGGGAAACAGTCGGTTTTCGGGTACAACCGTACGGCTGCCTTATGGAATTGACGCAGTGGGAATGCAGGCTGGTGATATATGCAGAGGCTGGCTCTGTGTGACTTCCAGCATAGGAGAGTACAAGCTTCCGTTTGCAATTGAGGCAATAAAAGAAGAAATCATAAGTTCTGTAGGAAAAGTTGAGGATATGCAGACATTTTGCGAGATTGCCAGAAAAGATTTTCGAGAAGCTTATCATCTTTTTACCGAAAAAGATTTTTGTATGATGTTCAGGAAAGCAGACAAAAAGCAGAAAGCGTTGTATGCAGGTCTGTCCGGACAGCCAGTAACTTATCAGCATCTGGAGGAATTTCTGATCAGTCTGAAGGAAAAAGATCCTGTTTCCGTATCCTTAAAAACTACCGCAGCAGAATTTTATAATGTAGAAGAAGATATGCAGGAATCTTTTGAGATACACAGAAGCGGATGGGGACATCTTCGCCTTGAGATCGAGACAAAGGGGGAGTTCCTGGAGCCAGAGCGTCATGTGATAACGGATGAGGATTTTATTGGAAGCAGTGTTCAGATCAACTATCTTGTTCATGCAGATCAGTTAAAAAGAGAAAATCACATAGGCGAGATCATTGTAAGAAGTCCGTATCAGGAACTGACGTATCATGTCCTTGCATCCAGGGGAGCGCGCATTCATATTGATGTACACAGAGAAGAAAAAAGGCACAAACTTGCACTTGTGAAGGATTATCTTGAATATCAGGAAAACAAGATTAATTTTCAGACATGGAAAGAAAATGCAGGGTTTGAATTAAATCAGCTGAGGGAAGCAGGCTGCGAATATCCGGAGTACCAGTTTCTGGAGGCATATATGGCACATCTGGACGGAAAAGATGATGTGGCAAAAAAAATCCTCAAGAATTTTCACGGTAAAGAATTTACAAGAGAAGAACTGGAAACAGCCGGAACTTATCTCTATCTCTGTACAGTGACCGGTTTGTATAAGGATCGGGGACAGGCAGTATGGAAATTGCAGAATTTTTTCAGGCAGAAAGAGGACAGTTTCCAGCTTTTGTGGCTGTTGCTTCAACTTGACAGTACATATCGTACCACACCATCGAAAGTACTGTTCATGATGGAAGAACTATATGAAAAAGGCTGTACAAGTCCGCTTCTTTATATAGAAGCCTGGAAGATGATCAGTGAGGATGTTTCTCTGCTTCATCGTCTTACCCCGTTCTGGATGCAGGTATTCTGCTATGCTGGTAAACATGATCTGCTTACCGAAGAGCTTGTGATGCGTATGGCATATCTCTCCGGATATGAAAAAAGATTCTATGGAAGTCTGTATCAGGCGCTTGCAGCCGGATATGAGAAATTTTCATCAGATGATGTGCTGGAGGCTGTCTGCAAATATATCATGAAGGGGGAACCACGCAGACCGGTATATTTCAAATGGTTCTCGCTTGCGGTAAGCAGAGGATTACGTATCACCAGATTATTTGAATATTATGTGGAAACCATGGATATTACATATAGAAGACAGCTGCCGAAGCCGCTTCTGATGTATTTTACGTACAATGACAATTCACTTGGTGATGCACGCAAGGCTTATGTATATGCGAGTGTGATCGCATTTAAAGAAAAAGATCCGAAAACATATGAAAATTATAAGGATAATCTGGAACGGTTTGCCTATCGCAAACTCAGAGAAGGACAGATGGATGAAAATTATGCGATCCTGTATCAGGAATTCCTGTTTGATCCGGTAAGTGCTGAAGATGGAGAAGCAATCGCTCCGAAGATGTTTACCTATCGTCTGTACTGTGATGACAGCAAAATCCGACAGGTGATCGTGCGGCACAGTCAGTTTGCAGAGGAAGAAATCTACCCTTGCAATAAAGGAATTGCATATCCGAGAATCTATACAGATGATGCGGTGATCCTGTTCCAGGATGATAAGCAGAGACGTTATGTTTCTACAATCCCATACAATCTTACAAAGCTCACAGATGAAAGCAAGGCAGTACCGGAACTTCTGGAACTGGGAGTCAGAGAACGGGGACTTCTGCTGTATTATTGCGAATCGACAACGCTGAATGCGGATAATCTGGAGTATTTTCAGAGTCTGGCAGAACTTGAGGACTGTACAGAAGAGTATAGAAATTCTGTAAGAAAACAGATTCTGGATTACTATGCTGCGAATGTTCAGGATCAGAAGCTTGATAAATATCTTGAAAAAATGGATTTCCGTCAGTATGCACAGGTTGACCGTACGACACTGCTTGAAGTATTGATCACCAGAAGAATGTTTCGTCAGGCAATGGTGATTGTAGAAGAATTTGGTTATGAAGGACTGGATCTGAGCTGCCTTCTCAAGATGACAAGCCGGATGATCCTGAAAAGTGACATGGCAGAAGATGACGAACTTCTGGCACTGGCATCCGAGGTTTACCGGAAGGGTAAATATGATGAAGTGATCCTGCATTATCTTATGCTGTATCGGTTTGGACCACTGGATGAACTTATTTCGATATGGAAGAGTGCCAGAGGATTCGAAATGGATACGTATGATCTGGAAGAAAGAATCTTAAGTCTTCTGATCTTTACGGAAGATTACCGTAAAGAGGGGGAAGCTGTACTGGAATCTTATGTGAAGCAGTCCGGAAAAGAACGAATCACAGGAGCATACCTTACACTGGTTTCTTATGGCGTTTTTGTCAGAGAATATACAATGAGTACGTTCATCAGAAGCAGGCTGGAATATGCATTTACCAGTAAGTGGCCGGTTAATCTTATCTGCAGACTGGCGCTTCTGCAGGAAATTTCCAGAGAAAAAGATCCAAAACCGGAATATGTGGGAATAGCACAGAGCATACTGGAAGAGTGTGCAAAAGAAAATCTGAAATTTGCGTTTTTCCGCAAACTCTCACCGGAACTTTTGAGTCCATATCAGTTGGATGACAAAACATTTGTGGAATGTCGTGCAGTACCTGGGGCAAAGGTTACGTTGTTTTACAGACTGGATACCGGACTTGGAGCAGAGACAGCATATAAATGCGAACCTTTGAAAGAAATGTATCAGGGCATATTTGTAAGGACATTTACTTTGTTTTACGGGGAGACACTGCAGTATTATTTCCAGATCGATGAGGGAGATAAAGACAATACAAAGAAGACTTCGGAACGCAGCGTTTCAATGAAAAAAGTCGAGGGTGCCTCTGGAAGCAAGTATCAGATGCTGAATCAGATGTTGTCTGCAAGAAGACTGGACAAAACGCAGGAAGTGACAGACAGTCTGAAAGATTATCTCAGACAGGAACAGTATGTGAAAAACATGTTTAGCATAGAGAAGGAAAGCGGAAGATGAATGAAACAAGAGACTTGATAATAGGAATTGATTTTGGAAAAGAATATTCTCAGATCTGTTATTATGACCGCAAGGCAGAGGAACCGCGTTCACTTCCCGTAAAAGTGGGAAGCAGCCAGTTTGAAATGCCGACCTGTCTTTGCCTGCGCCCAGACCGCAAGACATATTGTGCGGGATTGGAAGCAGAATATTTTGCAAGAGAAAAAGGTGGATTTCTCGCTGGAAACCTTTTTGAGATATCAGCACAGAACGGACCGGTAGCGGTTGGAGGTGAAAAAAAAGAAGCATGGGAGCTTCTTGCACATTATCTGCATGAGATGCTGAAACTTACAGGGATTGCGGAAGTAGAAAAAAACATCCGGAGTCTGTCGATTGCCATGGACAGTCTGAATGCTGTACAGGTAGAAAATCTTCAGCGGGCATGCAGAGAACTGGGAATCCCGGAAGAACGTACGATTCTTCTGGATTATGAAGAGAGTTTTTATTATTATGTTATGACACAGAAGATAGAAACCTGGAACAGAAGTGTAGGCTGGTACAGCTTTGAACAGCAGAAGGTAAGTTTTCGACGCATGTCCATGAATTCAGGAACACGACCGGTACTGGTACATCTGGAAGAGCCTGTTACAACGACTCTGAGTGCGAAGGTAGAGGAGCGGGATGCAGAATTCTATACATTTATCAAGAACACACTTGGTAAAGAATTGTATTCCAGTATTCAGATCAATGGAGAGGGATTTGACCAGGAATGGGCACAGAAATCTGTGAAGCTGTTATGTTATCAGAGAAGAAAAGTTTTTTATGGAAATAACCTGTTTGCAAGAGGAGCCTGCAGCGCAGGAGCAGAACGGGTGATCAATCATGACCTGAAAGACTATCGTTATATGAGCAGTTCGCTGGTACTTTCTGATGTTGGAATGGAGCTGCGTGTCATGGGAGCACCGGCTTATTATCCGTTGATCGAATCAGGCAGAAACTGGTATGAAAGTAATGCATATGTCGAGCTGATCCTGGATGGAACGAAGGAACTTGTTTTTATTGTAGATACAATGGGCGAGGCAAAAAAGAAACGGATCGCAATGGCATTGCCGGGGCTGCCGGAGAGACCAGAGCGGACAACGAGACTTGGTGTGAATCTGCAGTATACTTCACAGGATGAATGCAGGGTTACAGTAAAGGATCTTGGATTTGGTGAGATGTTTCCATCAAGTGGCAAAGAGTGGACAGAAACGACCAGATGGCAGGAGGAGACAAAGTGAGCGGATATATACTGTGTCAGACAAAACGGGCAAAGCTGCCTTATTTCATAGAAAATATCAGTACCAATGTGTATTCCATTGAAGAACTCTGCTATTATCTGTATCATAATCTGTATCTGATCGACCAGACGATCATGAATGAAGGATTGTGCAGCTGGATACAGGAGGAACTGGAACTTCCGGCACTGGCAGCCAAACTTCGTTCCAAGATCAGCAAATTTGCAAGTGCGGAAGATATTGTTTATCCGGTATTTAAAGAAATCAATTATCTGACATATGAAGAACTGAAAGAACTGAATGTACGTCTGCAGAAGATGAATGAAGAAACTCCGGCAATGCGTGAGAAACAGAAGGCAGATGCATTAATGGAGAATGAAATGTATGTACATGCGATACAGGTTTACCAGAATCTTCTGGAAAGGGAAGATCTTGAGGAAATCCGTGAGGGGATGACAGAAAAAGTGTACCACAATCTTGGCTGTGCTTACAGTTATCTGTTTCAGATGGAAAAAGCTACAGAGTATTTTCGAAAAGCATACGAGGGAAGCAGGAGCCGGGAGGCACTGGAAGCTTATCTGATCGCTTTTGGAATGACAAGAACATCTTCAGAATATGAAAAAATGGCAAAATCAATAGGGACAGAGAAGGAAGTTCTGCAGAATATCCGAGAGAGACTTCAGGAGTTTTCCAAAACACCGGAGCTGGTGGTGAATAAGACAAATATGGACGAAATACTCACCAGACTGACACGAGAATATCACAGAAGTACGGGTTCGTGAAAATTGTAACAATGTATACAGTTTTTTTACACGATTATAGTAGACGAAACAGATTTAATCTGTTAAACTAGACTTATAATTTGGGTTTGGTAATACCGCCCAAAAAGATTAGGAGGAATTTATCATGTTAGTAAACGCTTCAGAAATGTTGAAAAAAGCAAAAGCTGGTCACTATGCAGTAGGTCAGTTCAACATTAACAACCTTGAGTGGACAAAAGCAATCCTGCTTACAGCACAGGAACTCAACTCTCCGGTTATCCTTGGTGTATCCGAAGGTGCAGGAAAATACATGACAGGTTATAAGACTGTTGTTGGTATGGTGAAAGGAATGCTCGAGGAACTCAATATCACAGTTCCGGTTGCACTTCACCTGGATCACGGCAGCTACGAAGGATGCCTGAAATGCGTAGAAGCCGGTTTCACATCTATCATGTTTGATGGTTCCCATTATCCGATCGAAGAGAACGTAGAAAAAACAAAAGAACTGGTTAAGATCGTTGCAGAGCATGGAATGTCTCTGGAAGCAGAAGTTGGTTCCATCGGTGGTGAAGAAGACGGTGTTGTAGGAATGGGCGAATGCGCAGATCCTCAGGAATGCAAGATGATCGCAGACCTTGGTATTGATTTCCTTGCAGCAGGTATCGG
>ERZ827488.3497-NODE-3497-length-12703-cov-9.877846_pt1 | contig 12703 bp, 10 predicted proteins | sample MGYA00519771_ERZ827488 | MGnify/ENA primary metagenome ERZ827488 (study PRJEB31778, sample SAMEA3449323) | human gut metagenome | biome: human gut; feature: human-associated habitat; material: faeces | place: United Kingdom | collected 2010/2012 ...
TACCCAGGAGCTCTTCGCCGCTGCGGTCCACAGGGACGTGCTGTCCGGCAATGGGCTCATCGGGAGCGGGGGGATGGTAGATGACATGGGAGCCGGGTTCCGTGGTCCGCAGTCCGGCAATGGACTCCAGCAGCTCCTTCTGGCCGCTGCCGGAGATACCGGCAATACCCAGAATCTCGCCGCCAAAGGCCTGGAAGGACACATGGTCCAGGGCCTTCACGCCATCCGGCGTCAAAACGGTGAGATCCTGCACCTCCAGACGGAGGTGGCGCGGCTCCACCAGGGGACGGTCAATGTTCAGTGTGACGGCATGGCCCACCATCATATCGGTAAGCTTTTGGGGGCTGGTGTCCCGGGTGGCCACATCCCCGATATAGCGGCCCTTGCGGAGCACCGCCACCCGGTCGGACACGTCCATGACCTCGTGGAGCTTGTGGGTGATGATGATGAGGGACTTGCCGTCGGCCTTCATGTTGCGCATGACGGCGAACAGCTTGTCCGTCTCCTGCGGGGTCAGCACGGCGGTGGGTTCGTCGAAGATGAGGATCTCATTGTCGCGGTAGAGCATCTTCAAAATCTCCACGCGCTGCTGCATACCGACCGAAATATCACTGATGAGCGCATCGGGGTCAACACGCAGACCGTACTTCTCGCTCAGCGCCACGACCTTCTTGCGGGCCTCGGCCTTCTGCAAAAAGCCCAGCTTGTTGGGCTCCACACCCAGAATGATGTTGTCCAGCACGCTGAAGCACTCCACCAGCTTGAAGTGCTGGTGGACCATACCGATGCCCAGTGCATTTGCATCATTGGGGTTGCGGATGGCGACCTCCTTGCCGTTTTTGAGGATCTTACCCTCCTCCGGCTGATACAGGCCGAACAGCACGCTCATCAGGGTACTTTTGCCTGCGCCGTTCTCGCCCAGCAGGGCATGGACCTCACCTTTGCGCAGCTGCAGGGTAATGTCGTCGTTTGCCTTGATGCCCGGGAACTCCTTGGTGATATGGAGCATCTCGATCACAAAATCCTCTGCCAATCTGCTCACTCTCCTTTCGTGTCCAAACGACACTTATACTATTGTAATGCCCATTATACCGTATTTTTGCTGTTTTGCACACTTCTTTTTGAAAATTTAGTGTTTTGCTGTATCATAAGTATTACTTTTGTGCATTTCGACGAACATCCCTTCCTCGTCTTGAAAAAGCATACAAAAAAGGCGGGACGCCCTTTGCAAAGCGTCCCGCCCGGGAAGTTTCTGATTACTGGATGTAGTTGACGGTGGTGAACTCGCTGACGGTAGGCTTGGTGCTGTCGTCAGAGCTGTTGTCCACAGTGATCTCGCCGCTCTTGATCTTCTCCTTCAGAGCCTCGTACTCGTCGGTGGTGAAGGTCTCGAAGTTCCAGCTGTCAGCATCGGTGGGCAGGCCGACGTAGTCGCCGTCCTCCAGACCGAAGTTGCCGTTGGAAGCAGCGATGTCGCCCCACTCGCCTGCATCGATGTCGGACAGAGCGGTGTTGACAGCCTCGGTCAGGCCCTTCATAGCGGAGGTGATGAAGGGGTTGTAAGCGAAGGAGCCGTCTGCCACGCCGTTGACACCGATGTAGTTCTGGTCAACGTCAACGCCGACGACATAGCCGTTGCTCTTCAGAGCAGCCTCAACAGCGGAGGTGTAGATGCCGCCGCCGCAGGCGAAGACGACCTGCGTGCCGTTGGAGTACCAGCCCTCCATACGGGAGGTGATGTTAGCATCGCCGTAGAACTGGCCGCCGTAGAAGTAGTTGATGTCGATGTTCTGGCCCAGCTCCTGAGCAGCAGCATCAGCGCCCTGCACAAAGCCGTAGCCGTAACGGATGACAGCGGGAACAGCCATGCCGCCCAGGAAGCCCAGCTTGGTCTTGCCGTCCTTGGCAATGGCGTAACCTGCCAGATAGCCTGCCTGCTCCTCCTTGAAGGTGATGCAGTAGCAGTTGGAGGGGATCTCATCGGTGCCGATATCGCCCTGGGTGACATCGACAGCGACGAACTTGACACCGGGGTACTGCTCAGCAGCCCATGCCAGAGAAGCACCATACAGGTAGCCAACGCAGACAATGACCTCAGCGCCATCGTTGACAGCCTGACGGATCATGGTCTCACGATCCTCATCGGAAGCGTCAGCCTCGGGGATGTAGTACTGGCAGTCATCGCCCATGTAGCTGGAAACAGCGCTCCAGCAAGCCTGGTTGAAGCTCTCGTCATCAATCGTGCCGGTATCGCAGGTCAGAGCGACCTTTGTGATCTTGCTGGCAGCCTCGGAGCCAGCCTCAGAAGCTGCAGAGGAAGCAGTGGAAGAAGCGGTGCTGGTGGAAGAGGAAGAACCACCGCAGGCGGTCAGAGCAGCGGCAGCAGCTGCAGCGCCAGCCACAGCCAGGAAGTTACGACGAGAAATCATCATAAGAAAACTCTCCTTTTTATACATTAAAAATTGCGCTTTACAAAGGGAATGCGCACACTTGCACATTTACTGACCCAAGTATAGCCGGGTCATGTGAGGAAAGCAAGACATTTCCGATTACAAAATCTTTACAGATTTTTTGTAAAATTCGCGTAAAAGTCGTACTATTTTGCCAGTTTTGGCAAAATCTCCGCTTCCCGCCTCACTCTTCCACGGCTTTATTGCCCGCCACGTTGGAGGGGCCAAAGCCAAAGGGCAGCAGCTCGTCCATGCTGCGCTCGATGAAATCATCGGGGGTCTTTGCCATGATGACATTCAGCTCCGGCCCGCCGAACTCAAACAGCGCCTGACGGCAGACCCCGCAGGGTGAGGTGATCTGCTTGTTCACCTCGCCGCGGCGGGAGCCCACCACAGCAATGTCGGTGAAGCGGGTCACGCCCTCGCTCACCGCCTTGAACAGGGCCGTGCGCTCAGCGCAGCTGGTGGGGGTGAAAGCAGCGTTTTCCACATTGCAGCCGGTGAAGATGCGGCCATCTTCGGCCCGCAGGGCAGCACCCACCATAAAGTCGGAGTAAGGCACATAGGCCTGCTCCCGGGCTTCCAGTGCCATCCGGATCAGGGCTTTCTTTTCGTCTAAAGTCAGATTGGTCATAGGGGCCTCCTTTTCATTCTAAAGTATAAACAAACGTTTCTGCGTCTTTCTGAACAAATCCTATACTTTCAAACATTTTGCGGGACTGCTTGTTGAAGGAATAAATTTCTGCATAGCATTGCGGATATTTCTTCTCTTTTGCCAGTGCAAGAATCTTCCCAATCACTGTTCTCCCAATGTGCCGATTCTGATACTCTTTGCAGACCACAATCGAAATTTCTCCGCTTGTCTGCAAGCATACATCTCCGCACAGAATGCCCTTATATCCAATGTAGAACAAATCACCATGACTATCCAGATACTGGTACATATTTTTCAGGATAGGCAGGTCATAAATGCGATTCTGATTATCTACATGATGGCACAGTTCTGCGTCCTGATACCACGGAAGGGCAATTTCATAGGCTGGGTAATAAGGTACAAGGCAGATATCCTGATTTGGTTGAAAGTCGTCCATCTTTCATCCCCTCTTTTGCACTTCAATTATACGGCGTGTTCTCAAATTCTTCAAGAGATTTCTCGTTATCCATTTATTATGTAACGAAAGTTCTTGCATTTTTCATTACAGACGCATATAATAGAATCAAGAAGGAGGTGTATTAGAATGGCAAATGCAGTCAATGTGAACTTCCGGATGGACCCAGACCTGAAACGCAGCATGGAAGAGGTTTGCGCCGAGATGGGACTTTCTATGACAACGGCATTCACGATTTTCGCCAAAAAAGTTTCCCGGGAGCACCGCATTCCCTTTGAGGTTTCCGCCGACCCGTTCTACTCGGAAAGCAACATCAATCATCTCCGCCAGATCGTCCACGACATCGATACCGGAAAAGCCAAGCTCACTGAGCACGATTTGATCGAGGTAGATTAAATGAGATTGCTTTGGGAAGAGGAAGCATGGGAGGACTACTGCCTTTGGCAGACGCGAGACAAAAAGCTGCTGAAGCGTATCAACACACTTCTGAAAGATATCCAGCGGAACTCCTACGAGGGCATTGGAAAACCCGAGCCCTTAAAAGGTGATTTGAGTGGATGGTGGAGCCGCCGCATCGACGATACGCACCGCATTGTTTATAAAGAGCAGGACGGCAATATCATTATCGCATCCTGTTTCGGACATTATAGTGACACTTAAAACATAAAAGGGTTGTTGTCGTGTGACAACAACCCTTTTTGTGAATGCAAATCAGTACTCCGCGCCCAGTGCGACCTTCATCATGTTGGTGAAGCTGGTCTGACGCTGCTCGGCGGTGGTGATCTCCGGGGAGACAAAGCTGTCGGAGATGGTCAGCAGGCAGGCGGCGTTCTTGCCCAGAACCTGAGCGTTGGCGAAGAGGGCAAAGCTCTCCATCTCCACACACAGGCAGCCGCGCTCATCCCGCAGCTTTTCCCAGTAGGTGGGCTTTTCATCGGAGGGCTGGCGATAGAACACATCGGAGGAATGGATGTTGCCCTCGATCAGGGGGATGCCCTGCTTTGCGGCAGAAGCGCGCAGCTTGTCGTTCAGGCTCTGGCTGGGCAGCGTGATGTCCCCTTCAAAGCCGCTCTGCACGCGGGCATAGTTGCTTTCACTCACAGCACCGGCGGCCAGCACCACGTCAAACAGCTTGGCCTTGTCGGTATAGCTGCCGGCAGAGCCGATGCGGATGATGTTCTCTACATCGTAGAACTTGAACAGCTCATAGGAATAAATGCCGATGGAAGGCATACCCATGCCGCTGCCCATCACGCTGATGGGCCGGCCCTCGTAGGTGCCGGTAAAGCCCAGCATCCCGCGCACGCCGGTCACCTGACGGACATCCTTGAGGAAGGTGTCCGCAATGAATTTTGCACGCAGAGGATCGCCCGGCATCAGGACGGTCTTTGCAAAATCGCCTTTTTCAGCACTGATGTGAGGGGTAGACATAAGATCATCTCTCCTTTTCTGTTACATAATACAGCAGATGGGCCTTCTCCGGAGAAAAAGCCCTCTGCAAACTTACCTATACTTTCTGCGGTTGAACACATTCTGCGGCGCGATGTAGCTGCCGTTGCGGCGGATCTCAAAATGGCAGTGGTTGCCGCTGGAGCGTCCGGTGCTGCCCACATAGCCGATCAGCTGGCCCTGCTTGACCGACTGACCAGAGTGCACCGCCAGCGACAGACAGTGCGCATACACCGTGGTGTAGCCGCTGCCGTGGCTGATGATGATGGAGTAGCCATAACCCGTACCGGCACCGGCCTTGTTGTAGCCGGCCTTGGTCACGGTGCCGCCCGCCGATGCGTAGATGGGCGTACCGGCAGCCGCACAGATATCCACACCCTTGTGGTTGCCGCCGTACCAGCGTGAGCAGTAGCGATAGCCGGGCACCGGCCAGATGAACTGACCGCTGCCGGTGATGTAGCTGGTGCTGCTGGTCACCTTTTTGGTGCCCTTCACGATTTTTTCCGTGACAGGCTCCTGCACCACTTCCGTGCTCAGGATCTTCTGGGAAAGCTGGATGCCATCGGTGTTATAAACACGCTGCGCCGTGATCTGACGCAGGCCGTTCACACCGTTCTGCACCGTTTTCTTGGTACCCACCGTGTACTCGTTGGAGGTGGTGGTCTCGGTGGTATAGGGGATCTCCTCCTGCCAGGTCTCCACCTTGGTGATGCGCACTTCCAGCGTAGCTTCCTGCTTGGTCACAATCAGCTCATCACCGGCCTGAATGTTAGATTTCTCGTTCAGGGGCGCGCCCTTGAAATTGGTATTCAGTTCGCACAGCTCACGGAAGGTGAGGTCGTTTTTCTGGGCGATGCTCCATAGCGTGTCGCCTGCGCCCACTGTGTAGATCTTTTCCTGCTGCTGCACACCGGAAAGTTCCTTTTCCACATCCGCTTCGTCCTGAAAGCTGTCGTTGAAGTAGATGCCGTTTTCCAGTGTGACTTCCTTGTTGAAGCCCACGGTCACGTTGGAGTTCTCAGGGTCCTCATAGGGTTCCAGCAGGCTGCTCAGGTAGCTCTGCAGGCTGACACCATCGCTGCACACTGCGGTCAGCTCGCCATCCAGATACAGGGCCGTGCCCTCGCTGATCTCGTCGCTGGCGCTCTTCAGGATCGCGTCCGCCATCTCGTTTTCATCCATGGTCTTGTGGGCCACGGTAACGGTGTAGGTAGGCTCCACGGTCCACTTTGCATGGTCGGTGTCTGCGTAGTTGATACGCTCCTGCACCGCCTCGCGGGCCGAGTTGAACACATCCTCATTGGCCACATAGCCGACGGTCTGGCCGTTCACCTGCACCTCCAGCGCATAAGGCTGGCGGACGGTATGGTTGAACACGGTCACCATAACGGCCAGTGCGCACACCGGCAGCACATACATGGCCATGCGCGGCAGTGTTTTCAGGTTGCGGCGCACGCCGCTGGCCAGATAATGTACGCTGGCTTTGCAGGCTGCGGCAAAGCCTTTTTCTTTCCGCACCCGTTGGGCGTGCACCAGCAGCGAACCGCAGCCCCGGAAGAACAGCCAGATCGGGCCGAACAGGTCCCGGAACATCTGCGCTGCCCCCGGGAACGCCATTGCCGCAGCATTTGCCAGCAGTGTCGTAAATGCCTGCCACAGCCACAGCCAGCCGCTGCGCAGGCCGCGCCCAACGCGGACGAATCCATACTCTGTAGAATAGCCCAGTGCATACAGCGTCTCCCCGATGACTGGCACGGCAGAATTCTGGGCAAGCTTTCTGCCAAAATCATTCACATGATTCTGGGTTTTACGGCGCAGCCGGTGCCGGTGCAAAAGCCCCATGCATTGCAGCTGTGCCCAAAGGGAGCGCAGCCTCTGGCCGCGTTTCGGTTTTACCGGTGAAGCGGGCTGCTGCTCCTTTGTCTTGTCTTCGATCAAAAGGTTTTTCTCCTTCCTTGCCGCCAATGCACACACGGTGCCGGGATAAGACGGCGGCGGTCTTGGGCGCACATGCCCTTTCCAGCAGGCTCATGCACACAACATTCTTATTTTATTATACACCCTGCCGTCTTTGAAACAAGCATTGTCACAAAATTTGGGCGGTTCTTTCACTTACTTTTCACCAAAAAGCTGTTTCATATCCTGCGGCAGCGGGCTTTCCGCCGCAGCAGTCTTCCAGTTATTTCCATTTGCCGGGCATTCCACCCGGATTCCGCCCTCCACCGGGGTGTACACCGGCACCCGGAAGCTCTGCCTTGCACAGTGCAGCGCCTGCCGCCCAATGCGCTCCCGGCTCCCGCCGTAAAGGTCATCCCCAGCCAGCGGGTGGCCGATGGACGCAAAATGCACCCGGATCTGATGGGTGCGGCCCGTTACCGGCACACAGGCTGCAAGGCTCAGGCCGTTTTCTGTCTTTAATATGGTATACTCGGTACGGCTGGGCTTGCCGTCCGGGGTCACGCAGCGGCCAATGATGCTCTCCGCCTGGCGGCCAATGGGCGCGTCGATCACGCCCGGACCCAGCGGCAGCTCTCCCTCCACAACGGCATAGTAGAGTTTTTCCACATTCCGGGCCAGCAGCGGCGCAGCATAGGCGTGCTTTGCAGCCAGAACAAGGCCGCTGGTGTCCTTATCGATGCGGTTCACCGGGCGGAACACCGGGCTGATGCCCTGCTGCGCAGCCCATGCCGCATACCCGTTGGCAAGGGTATCGTAGGGGTAGTTCAGGGTGGGGTGCACGGCCAGATGCGGCGGCTTTTCCAGCACCACTGCAAAGGCATCCTCATAGACCACGTTTACCGGGATCTCCGGCTGCGGGGCCACGCCTTCCCCTTCCGGCGGCAGCTCAAAGCTGACCGTCTGCCCCGGGTACACCCTGCGGTTGGCAAGGACAGGCTCTCCATCCGCAAAAAAGCCGCTGCCCCGGAACTTGACTGCACGGGCAAGGTCGGTAGAAACGGCACACTGGCGCAGAAAATTGCGCAGAAGCACTCCGTTTTGGGTCTGCGGCGTATCGGGCACCGTAAAAAACAGCCGCATATGCACCCACCTCCTGCGCAAAAAAGCATAAAAATATATAAGATATTATATCAAAAAAGGCTTCTACTTGCAAATCCTGCTTTTTTATGGTATCATGAGGAGCGGAAAACGAGTGGAACATACGGCGGCGGGGCGGCTTTGACCGCTCTGAGGAAAGTCCGGGCCTCACAGAGCACGGTAACTGCTAACGGCAGCCGAGGGTGACCTTAGGGAAAGTGCAACAGAAAACAAACCGCCGCAGCAATGCGGTAAGGATGAAACGGCGAGGTAAGAGCTCACCAGCGCATGGGTGACCATGCGGCTTTGTAAACCCTACCGGAAGCAACGCCTATATGGGACGTACAGCGCTGCTCGCGTGTCCCGAAGGCGGCACGAACCTGTCAGCAATGGCAGGTCTAGACAGATCGTCGTTTAATACAGAACCCGGCTTACGGTCTATCTCGTTTTCCATCTTTTGTTTTCAGCGCTGTCTGCGGTATGCAGGCAGCGTTTTTTGTTTCTTTAACCACACTGTCACTTTTCGTTTGGGCCGGTTTGTGGTATACTGAACAAAACCCCGCAGAGCACGTCTCCGCCGGGGCCCTAATTCAACAGACAGGATGTGAAATCCTCCGATGAAAGATGGTTTTTTGAAAGCAGCCGCCCTCTCGCCCTCACTGCGGGTGGCCGACTGCAACTATAACGCTTCCCAAATCGTATCTCAGTTGCAGGACGCTGCCGCCCGCGGCGTCAGGCTGGCGGTGTTCCCCGAGTTCTGCCTCACCGGCTACACCTGCGGCGATCTATTCTTGCAGCGCACGTTGCAGCAGGGCGCGCTGGACGCCCTGCAGACCGTGCTGGACGCCAGCCGGGAGCTGGATGTCGTGGCCCTCGTGGGCCTGCCGCTGCTGGTGCGGGGCAAACTGTACAACTGCGCCGCCGTCCTCTGCGGCGGGCGTCTGCTGGGCCTTGTCCCCAAGACCTACCTGCCCAACTACGGCGAGTTCTACGAAAAGCGCCAGTTCACCCCGGGCAGCACCGAGGTGGAAAATGTGACGGTCTGCGGGCAGGAGGTGCCGTTCGGTACGTCCCTGCTCTTCCGCTGCCGCCAGATGCCCAGCTTCGTTCTGGGCGTGGAGATCTGCGAAGACCTGTGGAGCGCTCTGCCCCCCTCCACCTTCCACACGCTGGCCGGTGCCACCGTCATTGCGAACCTTTCGGCCAGCGATGAGACGGTCGGCAAGGCCGAGTACCGCCGGGCGCTGGTGTCGAACCAGTCTGCCCGCCTGCTCTGCGGCTACCTGTACGCTTCTGCTGGCCACGGCGAGAGCACCCAGGACATGGTCTTCGCCGGCCACGACCTCATCGCCGAGAACGGCGCCCTCCTCGCCGAGACATCTCCCTTCGAGGGCGGCTGGGCTGAGACGGAGCTGGACTGCCAGCGGATGGAGTCGGAGCGGGCGCGCAACACCAGCTTCGAGCCCAGCGCTGAGGGGTATCTGACCGTCGATTTCGACCTCGCCCTCACGGAGACGAAGCTCTCCCGCTGGGTAGACCCCACGCCTTTCATCCCCCACGACGAGCGCCGCCGGGCCGAGCGCTGTGAGTTGATCTTGAAAATGCAGGCCGACGGCCTCGCCAAGCGCCTCGAGCATGCCCACGCCAAGACGGCGGTCATCGGCATCTCGGGCGGTCTGGACAGCTGCCTCGCTCTGCTGGTAGCCGTCCGCGCCATGAAACAGCTGGGCCGCCCCACCAGCGATGTGCTGGCCGTGACCATGCCCTGCTTCGGCACCACCCACCGCACCCGCAGCAATGCCGAGATCCTGTGCGATGAGCTGCAGGTCTCCTTCAAAGAGATCGACATCGCCGAGACGGTGCACAGCCACTTCCGGGACATCGGCCAGGACGAAAGCGTGCTGGACGTGACCTTTGAAAATGGGCAGGCCCGTGTGCGCACGCTGGAGCTGATGGACACCGCCAACCGCACCGGCGGCCTTGTGGTAGGCACCGGCGACCTGTCGGAACTGGCACTGGGCTGGGCCACCTACAACGGCGACCACATGAGCATGTACGGTGTGAACGCCGGGGTGCCCAAAACGCTGGTGCGCCATCTGGTGCATTACGAAGCCGACATTGCCGCCACTGATGCCCTGCGCACCGTGCTGCTGGACATTCTGGACACTCCGGTCTCCCCGGAGCTGCTGCCCGCCAAGGACGGCGAGATTGCGCAAAAGACCGAGGATCTGGTGGGCCCCTATGAGCTGCACGACTTTTACCTCTATCAGGTGCTGCGCTTCGGCTTTGGCCCGGCCAAGATCTTCCGGCTGGCAAAGGCCGCCTTTGCAGGCCGCCCCGAATACCCCGACAACGTGCTGTACAAGTGGCTGCGCAACTTCTACTGGCGGTTCTTCGCCCAGCAGTTCAAGCGCAGCTGCCTGCCGGACGGTCCCAAGGTGGGCAGCGTGACCCTTTCGCCCCGCGGCGACTGGCGCATGCCCAGCGATGCCTGTGCCGCCCTCTGGCTCGCCGAACTGGAACAGCTTTCGATCAAGGACTGACACATGAAACACAAAAAACTGCTGACCAATCTTCTGTTTGCCGCCGTCGTTCTGGCCGTTGCCGCCGTTCTGCTGCTGGTGCGCAGTGCACACAGCAGCGGTTCCAAGCTGCGGGCCGAACTGATCTACGGTGACAACAACACCACCATGAACCTTCCGCTGGACAAGAACGATACCTATGACGTAGACACCGGGTACTACACGGTGCACATCGAGGTCAAGGACGGTGCTGCCCGCTTTGTGGACTCCCCCTGCCCGGATCACATCTGTGAGGGCTTCGGCTGGCTGTCCAACGAAGACCAGACCGCCACCTGCCTGCCCGCCCGCGCGGTGCTGACCATCGTGCCGGCTGACTGAGCCTGAACGCTCAAAAGGAGATTTCCCATGAAGGATGATTCCAACCGTTCCCTGCGGCGTGTGAACCGCAAGAGCCGCAGTGCGGCAGACCGCACCGTGGAAGTGGACAGCTCCGCTTTTTTTGCGGAGGACCCGTCCCCCACGCCGCCGCCCCGGAAAAAGCCCGGTTCTTCTGCCCCGCGCCGCAGCGGTGCCCCGGCACAGGCTGCCGCCGCCCGGCCCTCCGCTTTCGGCAGGATCCTGCTGCCGGTGCAGGGCATTCTCAGTGCAGCCTCGCTGGTACAGCTGTGGCGCACCCAGATGCTGCCCGTGCTGTATCTGGTCATTCTGGCCGCCCTGCTGTTCCTGCTCTGGCTGCTGGTCAAGCGCTGTCAGGAGTACAATGTGCCCGGAAAGGTGTCCCGGGTGTTCTCGGTGTTCCTGTGCGCCTGCATGGCGCTGGGCTGTGTCTGGGCCCAGCAGGGTCTGACCGCACTGGACAACATGACCAACGGTCTGCTCACCGGTGCCGAGGCCAACAAGATCACCAAGGAGCCTTTCGTCATCTACCTCAGCGGCGTGGACACCCGTGGTGAACTGACCGAAAAAGCCCGCAGCGACGTGAACATTCTGGCTGTGGTGAACCCCCAAACCAAGCAGGTGGCGCTGATCAACACGCCCCGCGACTACTATGTGGATCTAGCCGGCACCAACAGCAAGGACAAGCTGACCCACGCCGGTCTGTACGGCGTGGAGACCAGCATGGCTACCTTGGGCAACCTGTACGGCGTCTCGGTGGACCACTACATCCGCATCAACTTTGCGGGCTTCATCAATATCGTGGACGCCCTGGGCGGCGTGGACGTGTATTCTGACCAGGCCTTCACCTCAGTGGGCAGCCCCGGCTACTACGACCCCACCACCTTTGCCGAAGGCTGGAACCATCTGGACGGTAAGTCCGCCCTGGCCTTTGCCCGGGAGCGCCACGCCTTTGCCTCCGGCGATATCCAGCGCGGCATCAACCAGATGAAGGTCATCGACGCCATGCTGAACAAGATCAAGTCCCCTGCCCTGCTCATGGGCTTTTCCAAGATCATGGACGCCGCTTCGGACTGCTTTGTCACCGATTTTTCGCAGGATCAGATCAGTGCGCTGGTGCGCATGCAGCTGAGCGATTTTGCCAACTGGGACATCCAGAGCTACACCGTTACCGGCTCGTCCGGCACCAGCACCCAGTGCTATTCCGCCAAGGGCCAGAAGCTCTACGTCATGAAGCCGGATGAAGCCTCCGTCAGCAAGGCCAAAGAGATGATCGCGACCGTGCTGGGCGGTGAGGGCACTGTGAGCGACACCACCCAGACCCCGGAAAAGACCGACATCTTTACCCCCACCACCGACCCGAACGCCGCTGCTTCCATTCCGGAAGAACCGGCGGAAAGCGTCATCGTGGAGGAGCCCGCCGAGAGCGTGCCGGAAGAGACCCCGGCCGAAACGCCTGCTGAGCAGCCTGCAGAACAGCCTGCCGACACCCAGCCCCAGGAACCGGAGACTCCGGCCGACAGCGGCACCAGTGACGGCAGCACCGAAGCTCCGTCCATCTCCCTGCCCACGCAGGAAGAGGTGGAACAGGCTGCATCCTCGCTGTACAACGCAGCGTCCACCATTCTGGATGCCATCTACAATGCATCGTCCCAGAACGACGCCGCCTGAGTTCCCACAACTGTATAGTCAAAACCACCGGCTGAGCCGGTGGCTTGAGTAAGCCCTAGAAGGGCATAAT
>ERZ827488.3502-NODE-3502-length-12688-cov-3.472334_pt1 | contig 12688 bp, 8 predicted proteins | sample MGYA00519771_ERZ827488 | MGnify/ENA primary metagenome ERZ827488 (study PRJEB31778, sample SAMEA3449323) | human gut metagenome | biome: human gut; feature: human-associated habitat; material: faeces | place: United Kingdom | collected 2010/2012 ...
TCATGTAGTCAATCTCGCCGTTTTCAAATGCGATGGACTTGGTGGAACCGGAACCGATTACCTTCATAACAACCTTTTTGACTTGCGGAGTGCCTCTGTAGTAGTCGTCACGAGCGGTGCAGACAAAGCTGTCGTCGTTGATTTCGCTGACAACATAAGCACCGGAGGTAACAAAGCCGGGCGTGCTGTAGTATTCGGTTGCAGCTTCGATAGCAGCCGGATCCCCGTTGAAGACGTGTGCCGGGAATACGTTCATGCCGGACAGAGTAACGACCTCGTAGTTATACGCTTCCGGCAGAACAAACTCGATGGTTTTGTCGTCGATGATGTTCATGCTGCCTTCTACGCCGTTTACACGGATGTAACGGTTGTAGCCATACTTATGAATGGAGTAGTCTGCACAGAACTTGATGTCTGCGGTGGTGATTGGAGTGCCGTCAGACCAATTTGCATCGTCACGAATGTGAATCTTGTAGGTCTTGCCGTCTTCGGAGATTTCCAGGCTGTCTGCCAGGTAGTAATCCAAACCGCCGGTGGTGTTCTCGATGAAGAGTTTGTCGTACAGTGGACGGGTCATGGAAGTGTAGTCGTCCGAACCGCCGGAGTGTGGAGCCAGGGTGTCAGGCATATAGCTGATTGCGATGGTGAAGGTATCCTTCTCTTCGCCGCCGGCAGGTGCAGCAGCTTCGGTGTTTTCTTCCTTCTTCTCTTCTGTTTTTTCTTCGGTTGCCTGGGTGGTCGGCTGCGCATTTGCATCCTTTGCCGGTGCATCGCTGGAGCCGCATCCTGCAACAGACAGCGCCATGGCTGCTGTCAGCAGCAGTGCCAAAATTCTTTTCTTCATAGATGTTTCCCTCCGTTTTCAACTTCTCCAACTGATTCCTCTTGGAATCAGCCTTGCTGCAACCTCTTCGTTCTTTGTAGATGTTTTATAAATTACTATACTAGAACGATAGGTTTTGCACAATTTCTGAATTCAGTTTAACGTATTGGAGAATAATTATCAAATTGTTTTTCTATATATATTCCGCGAATCTTATCGACAAATTCTTTCACTTGTTTGGATTTTGACAAAGCAGGTGAACATTTTCACCGATTTTTTTGCATATTGACAAGATATCCCCCAAGGGAATGCAAATTTATTGAAAATTTTTTTGTGTTATTTTTTGGATTTCAGTAAATCTTTTACTTTACTTTCGAAAGAATACAACTGTAAAACAGCAAAAGACCTGTCCGAAAATACGGACAGGTCTTTTGTGATACACTTTGTTTAAAATGAACCCTCTGCGGTTTGACGTTTTCTGCTGCTTCCAATCGGCAGCTGCACGATCCCGATAATCTGACCCGACAGCAAAACGGTCAGCAGCGACAGCGCAATGCGCTTAAAGTCCAGATAGCTCAAGGAGAGCAGCAGCACAATCAGGTCGCTGGCAAGGTAAGCCCAGCGGATGTCCCAGTGGGTCACCTTGCAAACCGACATCGCCAAAGCATCATCTCCTCCGGGTGCTCCGCCTGCGCGCACGCACAGTCCCGCGCCTACACCGACAAAGACTGCACCCAGTAAAGACGCCACCAGCGGCATCTGCGCCAGCTGCGGCCAAAGCGGAGGAAACTGCTCCACGATTGCATAAATCAGCGAAAAACAGCCGCCGGAAATTGCCGAATAAAAGATAAAGGATTTTCCCAGCAGCTTCCATCCCAGCACATAGCACAACACATTCATGATGCCGCCGGTGACCGCCGGGGAGATGCCGGTCCAGTGCTCCAATAACAGAGTTGCTCCCAGTACACCACCCTCGGTAACACCGGAGATGGAGTGTACATGATATAATCCAAATGCCAGAATAAAACTTCCCAATAAGGTTATAGCACAATTTTTTAATGTGATGTTTTTCAATGCTTCTTTCCATTCGTGAATCTGTGATTTCATTTTGTTCATTTTGTAATTTCTGTTCTTTCTATAATTTTATATTCGTATCTTTATGATGTCCCGCCTTTGATGCCTACGGATTGTTCCGTGCTGCGCACTCTCACAATTCTACCCTCTATTCGCATATCGTGGGATTATCATTCTTACATTATAACCACGGATATCGGTCTATCGTCAAGTCTTATCGGAGAATCGAAAAACCCCAAGCTGTTATACCTGGGGTTTTTCGATTTTCTTATGAGGGGGGGAGATAGTGAGTTCATCAACTATCTGAAATACATATTACAGAGAAAATGTGTCCATTTTGTGTTCAAAAAATAAAAAATTTAACAATAGTTCTGCATGACGAACTGTACTTCCGTTTTCCCCTTATAGGTATTCTGGCTGACCTGATATACCACGGACAATGGGAAATTCCCTTTCCCGGCATAAAGTGCCTCTTCACTTCCAACACCGTATTTTTCATCCAGGAAAGCTCCCAGTTTCTCCAGATCTCCAAAAAATACCACCGTCTGTGTCGTACCCTCCGGTGTCTTCACCCGGAATCTGGCACAGGTCTTGTTGGCACCCATTTTAAAGCCCGCCTGAAAGACCAGCCCCTTCTGGGCAAACAAAGGACGTGGATTCCCGGTGCCGAAAGGCTCCAACAGGGCAAACTCTCCCGCCAGCGCATCATCCGCATACCCCATGGGCATTGCCACATCGATATGTACTTTCGGAATAAAATCATCCTCCGTCAAAGTGCATTTTTTATTCAAAGCAGCTCTCAGCGGTTCAATATCCTCTTCTCGCATGGAAAGGCCTGCTGCCAGCTTATGACCGCCGTACTTGGTAAAATACTCTTTTACCTGCGTCATGGCATCATACATGTGATAGGCTTCTATGGATCGTCCGGAACCCTTAACTCCATCTTCTCCCTTGGTCAGAATGAAGACCGGATGATGGTATTTTTCTCTGACTTTTCCGGCAATAATACCGGCAATGCTCTCATGTACCTCCGGCAGATAGATCACCATAACTTTATCTTCTGCCATATGATGTTCCTGAATGTACTCATCCGCTCTCTGAATTCCCTGTACTGTCAGGTTCTTGCGGCTCTCATTCAGGTCTTTCAGCTCTCTCGCCGCAGTCATGGCATCCGCCCTGGTAAAGCTCTGCAGCAGTTCCAATGCCCGTTTGGCAGTATCCAGTCTTCCCGTGGCATTCAGGCAGGGTCCCAGCACAAATCCCAGATGATAGGCGCTCAGCCGGTCTGGCGCAATATCATTCACTTCCATCAGCGCCTTCAAGCCTTCGTTATATCCCTTCTGGATACGCTTCAACCCTTCCTTCACCAGAATGCGGTTCTCATCTTTTAACTCCATAACATCGCATACGGTAGACAGTGCTGCAAATTCCAGTAACTCCTCCTGAATATTTACAAGTCCCGGATTTCCTGTCTTTTCCGTGATCGCCTGGATCAGTTTCAGTGCTACCACGCCACCACAAATGCCGGAAAAAGGATACGTATCGTCTGCTCTCTTGGGATCCACCACTGCCAGCGCCGGAGGCAGCTGTTCCTTCCGCTCTCCGTTTTCTTCTATTATATATGGAACTTCATGATGATCCGTAACGATCACCCGCATGCCGAGAGAATTTGCCATTGCGATCTGGGGTGCCGCTGCAATTCCGTTATCGCAGGTCACGATCATACCGACACCTTCTCTTTTGGCCTCTTCGATCAGATGCTCATTTAATCCATAGCCGTCATGGATTCTGTGGGGAATAGCCGTGTCCACCTGAGCCCCCAGCATCTGAAAACCTTTGGTCAGAATATAGGAAGAACAGATTCCATCCACATCATAATCCCCGATGACCCGGATATGCAGCCCTTCCCTTACCGCTTTTAGAATTTCCTCCGCTGCCTTATCCATATCCTTTAACAGCCAGGGAGAATAACAATCTTCCAGTTTCCCGTAGAGGAACCTCTGTATCTCACTCTCTTCCGTCAGATCCCGGTTTCTTAGGATTCTCGCCGTCACCGGACTGATATGAAATTCCTTCGCCCATTTATCAAAATCTGCCTTTTTTGCGGCTACATACCATTTTTCCATACTTTTCCCACTTTCATAATTTTGCTCACGTATTCGTGCTTTCGCACTCTACATTCTGCTTCACAGCCGATTGTTTTTCCCTGAGACTCATTACATTGTACCATAAAAATTCTTGTGCATCTTCTCTTTTTATGCTATAGTCAATTCAATTTCTATTTTAAATTTCTTACATCCGGCGTTTCGCCATTTTTCAAGCAACTTTTAATGACACTAAGGAGGATTCTGCCTATGAAACACAAACAAGTATTTTCCATGAACCTTACCGGTCCTATTGACTACGGTTTCCGCAATGACTATATGTTCCGCGCTGCCCTGCAGCTAAGTCAAAAGGCTCTGATCGGTCTCATCAGTTCTCTGCTCCATCTGCCACCGTCCGCAATTAAGTCCGTCACCATTACCAATCCAATCACTTTAGGTGCAACCATTGAAGACAAAGATTTTGTTCTCGATACCAATGTCTTGTTGAACAATAATACTCTCATAAATTTGGAAATGCAGGTGAATAACCTCTACAACTGGCCGGAGCGTTCCCTGAGTTATCTGTGCCGTAACTTTGATCAACTAAATAAAGGTCAAAATTATTCTGAATTAAAACCTGTAATTCACATTGGTTTTTTAGACTACACCCTGTTTCCGGAACACCCTGAGTTCTATGCTACATATCGATTACTGAATCTTAAGGATCATTTTGAATATAGTGACAAACTCACACTTTCTGTGGTAGACTTAAAACATATAGAATTGGCTACCGAAGCTGACAAAGCATATGGTATTGACAAATGGGCTGCTTTATTCCGGTCTATTTCATGGGAGGAAATTCTTATGACTGCTAAAAATGATGAATACCTGATGGAAGCGACAAAGACTTTATATAATCTGAATGCGGATGACATGGTCAGACAACGCTGCCAGGCACGAATGGATGCTGAACTCCAGGAACAGTATCTGCTGAAGAAGATTGATACTCTGACTGCCGAGAATGCCGCGAAAGACGCAGAGATTGAATCTCTGAAAAAGGAACTTGCCAGTTTGCAGCAGAATGTATAACCATAACTTAACTTTAAAAGGAGCCGGAACATTTCATTCCGACTCCTTTTTTGATTCCATTCTACTATGTGAAATCTTATTTTGCCTTCGGCGCAAACTTCTTTCTCAATACATACCACAGGGCACCTGCAATACATACAGAGGAGTAAGCACCACAGATGATACCTACCATCAGAGGCAGTGCAAAATCACGGATGCTGGTCACACCCCAGATGTACAACGCACCTACCATTACCAGCGTGGTCAGGGAGGTAAATAAGCTTCGGGACAGTGTCTGGGTGATGCTGTGGTTTACAACATCCTGCAGATCATCCTTCTTGGTCATAACTGCCATATTCTCACGTACACGATCGAAGATTACGATGGTGGCGTTGATAGAGTAACCTACGATGGTCAGCAGACATGCGATAAAGGTATTGCTGACAGATACTCTCGCCAGTGCGTAGAAGGTAATTACTACCAGCACATCGTGAAGCAGACAGGCAATACTGCTGACACCGAAACGGATATCGCTGAAACGGAAGCGGATATAGATCAGCATGCAGATGATTGCTACTGCTACTGCCAGGATCGTATCGGACTTCATTTCATTACTGATGGTGGAACTGATGGTCTCGGAGGTGATCAGTGTCTCATCCACACCAAAGTTATCCACGAATACCTGATTCAAAGCCTGTCTCTGATCCACATCCAGAGAAACGGTCTTGAAGATAACTTCGTTGGAGCCCTGTACGGTCTGGATCTGAACTGCACTGCCGGTGGTGCTCTCGATCAGAGGTACCATCTCGCTGTTGATCTCTTCCAGCGTATAGCTCTTATCAAAAGTGACAGTAGTTGCAGTACCGCCCTTGAACTCCAGGCTGTAGTTCAGTGCATCACCACTGTTTACTTTATATACTCCCATGGTAATGAATCCAACCAGGATCACTGCCAGAGACAGTCCAAAGAAAATACCCTTCTTGCCGAGGAAGTTGATCGGCTTGTGCTCCTTGCCGATACCATACCACTTAGTATCTTTCAGTCCCAGTGCGTAGAAAGCTTTCATAATGTACTTGGTCACTACCAGTGCAGTGAACATGGATAATACGATACCAAGTGCCAGCGTCTGTGCGAAGCCTTTGACAGTACCGGGGCCTAACAGCCACAGCACTGCCGCTGCGATCAGGGTAGTCACGTTACCGTCGATAATAGCGGACAGTGCCTTGTCATAACCGATCTGCATAGCACTCTTAACAGTCTTGCCTGTTGCCAGTTCCTCACGGATACGGGCAAAGACGATAACGTTGGCATCCACTGCCATACCGATCGACAGGATGATACCTGCGATACCGGACAGGGTCAGGGTAACATCAAAGCCATTCAGCAGCAGAACAACCAGCACCGTGTAAATGCACAGTGCGATGGAGCTTGCAACACCGGGAATCCAGTAAACAGCGATCATGAAAACAATAACAATCGCAAGACCAATTGCACCGGCAATCAGGCTCGTACGGACCGCTGCAGATCCGAGCTGTGCGCCTACTACGTTGGAACGCAGCTCCTCCAGCTCCAGCTTCAAACCGCCGATACGGATGGTAGAAGCGAGGTTTTCCGCCTCTTCAAAGGAACTCATGCCATTGATGACTGCCTTACCGTCTGTGATTTCTGCCTGTACAGACGGTGCGCTGATCACCTGATTGTCATAAACGATGTAAATAACATCATGGTTCGGATATGCTGCCTTTGTCGCATCCGCGAACTTTTTGGTTCCATCTGCAGTCATAGTCAAAGATACAACCGGCTCCTGATTATTCATGCTATTGGTCTGATAGGCTGCCTGTGCATCTGCTACATCCCTACCGCTTAATACTTCCTTACCGTCCTTGTCCAGGAAGGTTAAGGAACCGGGCTTACCCAGTTCTTCCAGAATCGCATTTGCGTCAGTTACTCCGGGAATTTCAATATTGATCCGGTCGGAGCCCTCCTGATATACCTGCGCCTCTGTGGAATAATTGTCTACACGCTGCTGGAGCTTATATATGGTATCTGCCATATCCTCCGAGCTGGGTGCTTCGTCTCCCACCACCTGATAGGTGATGCTTACGCCGCCTGCCAGATCAAGTCCCTGCTTAATGTTTGCAGCGGAGCCTGTCTTTGCGCTATCCAGTCCGAATACCGCAGTCCAGGTACCTGCCAGCAGAAACGCGATCACACAGACAAGTGTAATGATGCCTTTCTTCTTGCTCATTTTGCGTACTCCTTATTCTTCTTCGTCGGCCAGTGCCGCTTTTATCATAATCGCGCATTCCACGCGCTTTTTCTGAAGCTCACAGCCAAGCTCATAGACGTCGTCGATCTTTCCGTGACAATTATAGGAATTGGCAGCACAGCCGCCGCTGCAGTAAAATCTGGCAAAACAATCCCGACATTTGTCTTTCGCATAGACATTGCAGAGCTTGAACTCGTCGCGGACTGCCGTGTTGGTCACGCCCGTATCCACGTTGCCGAGCAGGAAATCTTCGTTTCCTACAAACTGATGGCACGGATACAGGTCTCCCCATGGGGTAACTGCCAGATACTCTGTTCCTGACCCACATCCGGACAGACGTTTGTATACACAAGGACCTCCGGTCAGATCAAGCATAAAGTGGAAGAAGTTAAATCCGTTTCCTTCTTTATTTCGTTTGATCATCTCTTTTGCCAGGGTATCATATTCTTCAAACAATTTCGGAAGGTCTTCCGGCTGCAGTGCATAGTCCGCATCCGAAGGTGCTACAACCGGCTCTACAGATATCTGTTTGAATCCCAGATCTGCCAGGTTCAGTACATCCTTGGAAAAGTCAAGATTATAATGGGTAAATGTACCGCGAGCATAATATTTGTCCTGGTTACGGCTCTCTGCCCATTTCTGGAACTTCGGAACTACCAGGTCATAGCTTCCGGCACCTTTGCGGAACGGACGCATATGATCGTGGACTTCTTTTCGTCCGTCGATACTCATAACCACATTGCCCATCTCTTTGTTACAAAACTCCATCACTTCGTCGTTAACCAGAACACCATTGGTGGTCAGGGTAAAACGGAAGTTTTTATTATGTATCTTTTCCTGCTCTCTTCCGTAAGCTACCAGGTCTTTGACAACCTGCCAGTTCATCAGAGGTTCCCCTCCGAAAAAGTCTACTTCCAGATTTCTCCTGCTTCCGGAGTTGGCAATCAGAAAATCCAGTGCTTTCTTTCCTACTTCGTAGGACATCAGTGCACGTCTTCCATGATATTCTCCTTCTTCCGCAAAGCAGTACTTACAGGCCAGATTACAGTCGTGGGCAATATGCAGGCACAGTGCTTTGACTACAGTTGGCCGTTCTTTAAAATGCTCTATCGCATTTTCATAAATGTCCTCGGTAAACAGCATTCCCTCATCGGTCAGTTCCTGAATCTCTTTAAGAGCTGTCTTCAGGTCTTCTCCGGAATAAGAAGCCGACAGTTTTTCTGTCACTTCTTCGTTGGAACATCCCTGATCCAGCAGGGCGATACAGTCATATACAATATCGTCCACCACATGAACGGATCCGCTGTTTACATCCAGAACAATTGCGTATCCATTACTTTTATACTGATGAATCACTTATTTGTTCTCCTTCTTCTTTTCTTGAGCAGCAGCATCTTCTGCTTCGATATACAATGTAATCACAATTGATCCACCGGATCAATTTTTGATATGCTATGTAACAAAAAGCAAGCAGCGGCTTTTGGACCGCTGCCTGTATGTTCCAAGCATCATAGAGCCTGCTGATTTCTTATTTTGTGTTTTCGCAGCTCTGATTTCCTACTGTACAAGAAGTCTTGCAAGCAGACTGGCAGGATGTCTGACATTCACCACATCCACCTTTTTTCATTGTGTTCTGTAAACTTTTTGTATTTAAAGTTTTAATATGTTTCATTTTGCTTCCTCCTTATGTTATTACTTCTTGCATTATAGCATATGTTCTTTCATTTTCAAAGAGTTTTTTTCGCAACTTCCAGCTATTTTCACGATCTGCCACTGTTTTCAGGCTCCCGTCACCATTGCTCCCAAAGTTGACGACCCTGCACAGATAAGAAGTGTAAGAAATGCACCTTTTACCCCCGATCCCGTACCTGCACCGGAAAAGATGGTAAGCAGCATCAGAATACCCCAGTATATACTGCCAAGTATCATTCCCCACAGATATCTTTTTCTTTCTGCTGTTTTTCCCATATAAATTCCTCCCGATAATCCGGATAGAATATAAACAGCCAGAATACCAGCGGACACTTTTCTCTCATCCAGCTGGTACTTCAGCAACAGCAATGCCAAAAGCAAAAGCCCTGCCCCGCTGACCAGATAGGACACGATCAGACCTTTTATGACTCTGCTGCTCTTTTGTATCCAGATGTTTTTCCCTGTATCCAAAAAAATCCCTCCCATACAGTACTATATGGGAGGGTTGTACATTCTATACCTTATCGGCTTCAGATTTCTTTTTTTCGGTTTTTCTTGCCTGCGATACCAAGTGCTGCAAGTGCTGCTGCCGCGAGTCCTGCATACCAGGCTGTCTGCTGATAGTCTCCGGTCTTCGGATTGACTCTTTTCAGTGTCGTACCGTAAGCCTGCTGTGTCTGGCTCTTCTGTGTGTTTTTCTTTGTCACACTGCCGGATGTGCTTCCGTTTGAACTGCTGCCTGTATTTCCTGCGGACACATTCGGTGTCAGTTTTGTCGTAGTACTTCCGGAAGTTGTTGTATTTTTATTTGTATATGCCTTATCCGTATTGCCTACCAGAGACTGGCTTCCTGCAATCTTCAGACCTGCCACATTGTACGGACTGAAAGAAGTTGTCACAAAGCTCAGTGTTCCGTCTGCATTATAAATCGGAGTAATATACTCGATGCTTCCATCTTTCAGATAATGAATCACAACAAGCTGTGTATAGAGCTGATCGTCCGGTGCCGGCATCGTGATGCGCACCTGTTGTCCGTTCAACTGATATTCATTATCATTCATCATATCCCACAGCTTCATCTCATATGGGCTGATAAAAGTATCTACATTCTGACCGTTCAGAACGGAACTGTCAGATTTATCATTATTCAACTGTACCTGAAACTGTATGTACCATGGAAGATCACCGTCTACCGTAACGCCGTTGCTTGTCCGGTTGACCGTCTTCGCCTGTTCCTGGGCTGTCTGTAACAGTACCAGACTGTCAGCCTCTATATAAGCTTTCTGTGCTTCAGACAGTGTCTCGTATTCTTTTGTAGCCGCTACGATTGCTTCTACCTCTTCCGTTGTCGTCACTTCGCTTGGAAGGAAATCCAGCTGTTCCTGTACCGTTGCAATCTCATTCATCTGCTCCCAGGTAAGTCCGGATCCTTCTGCGCTTTTTGTATCTGCCGGTGTCTCTGGTACGGTATCAGACGGTACCTCCGGCTGTGGTTTTGGTGTTTCAGGCGTTGGTTCTGCCGGATCCGTTGGCGGTACTTCCGGTTCCGTCGGAACATCCGGCACTTCTGTTGGGTCCGGGGTAATCGTTGTGTCCGGATGTGTCACTTCTGAACCAGGATCTGTCGGTTCCGTAACCTCAGGTGTTGGCTGCGGTGTGCTCTCTGGCTGTGGTGTGACTTCCGGTGTTGTTGTCGGTTCCGGTGTCACTGTAACCTCAGGTGTTGCTTCCGGAGTCGGTGTGACTTCCGGTGTATCGGTTGCTTCCGGCGTTGGTGTGACTTCCGGTTTCAGAGAACTTACGCGAACAGTAACCTTTCTGGTCACAGTTTCGCTGTCTTCGTCCCATCCTTTTTCCTTGCTGTAATCAATCTTTTTCGTGTCATAGGGATGGAAAACCACCTGATAGTCTGTCTCGTATTCTGTTGGAACTGCATCCTCTTTTTCCCAGGAAAATACTCCGTCTCCATCGCAGCCTTCCAGGGAAATCTCTGACAGTGCTTTTGTATCTTTTACCGTAATTACTTTCGGAACATAAACTTTTTCTTTTTCTGCTGCTCCTTCTACTTCACCATCGCCGGTGATATCCTCTGTATACAGGCGGACATTATCCAGCTTCAGACAGCCGGTCACGCGAACCAGTGCATCTTCAAAATCTTCTGCGCGGCGGATAGAAACTCCGGATGGTAATTCCCAGGTTTCTTCCTCATCTACAGTAACTGTACCACAGATTCGGATCACACCGCTAGATCCTGCAAGTTCTGCTGCCTTTTCAAAACTTTTCACTGCCTCATCCTGGCTCTCGCCGCTATTCTTATCATTTCCCGTTTTTCCATTCAGATATACGATGGTTTTTTCTTCTTTCTTTTCCCCATCCTGAGTATCTTTCTGGTCTTTTGCAGACTCCGCATATACCATCTGACCGGTTGTGGAGGAAAGAACCATCACGGATGCCATCACCATTCCCACCGTCTTCATGTATCGCTTCGCTGCCGGTTTATTATTTTTCTTCATTATCCACATCTCTCCTGCTTTGTATTCTCAGCTGCGGTTTCACAGCTTTTTTTACTACTTTCACAGTTATTCAGTTTTATATTATAACATATCCTTTTCTTTTTCAACACCCCAAAAAATATGATTTTACAAGAATTTGTCTTGATTTTTGAATCGAATTCCTGTATATTCAAGTACAACTACTACATATTTTCAAAGGAGTGAATATTTTTGGATTCTGGCGACGCCATACAACTAATTGTGTTACTGCTGTTAATTTTGCTTTCCGCATTTTTCTCTTCCGCAGAGACGGCCATGACTACGGTCAACAAGATCCGTATCATGTCTTTTGCTGACGATGGGAATAAAAAGGCAAAAACCTTATTGAAAATTATTGAAAATCCGGGAAAGCTTCTGAGTACGATCCTGATCGGCAATAATATTGTCAACCTGTCGGCATCTTCTCTGGCAACCACCTGGACCACAAGAGTTCTTGGTAATGCCTTTATTGGTTTTATCACCGGCGTTCTAACCTTGCTGATTCTTCTGTTTGGTGAGATTACTCCGAAAACCCTGGCAACATTACAGGCAGAAAAAATCTCTCTTGCCTATGCACCGATAATCTATCCTTTGACCAGACTGCTGACTCCTGTAATTTTCCTTGTGAATCTGCTTTCGCGAGGTGTCTTATTTCTGCTTCATGTAGATCCCGATGCCAAGCCAAATGCCATGACAGAGCAGGAACTTCGTACCATCGTGGATGTCAGTCATGAAGACGGTGTCATCGAGAGCGAAGAACGGCAGATGATCTATAACGTTTTCGATTTTGGTGATTCTCAGGCCAAGGATGTGATGGTTCCCCGTATCGATATGTCTCTGATTAATGTGGATGCCACTTATGACGAAGTAATTCAGGCATTCCGTGAAGACGGTTATACACGTTATCCGGTCTATGAAAATTCAACAGATACCATCATCGGCACTCTGAATATGAAAGACCTGATTCTGCGTGATCCGGAAAAAACGTTTTCTGTACGGGATTTTCTCAGAAACCCATATTTTACCTATGAATATAAAAAAATATCTGAACTGTTTTTTGAAATGAAATCGGCATCAATCCCAATGGCAATTGTTCTTGATGAATACGGCTCTACATCCGGTATTCTTACTATTGAAGATCTGATAG
>ERZ827488.3503-NODE-3503-length-12687-cov-30.933186_pt1 | contig 12687 bp, 16 predicted proteins | sample MGYA00519771_ERZ827488 | MGnify/ENA primary metagenome ERZ827488 (study PRJEB31778, sample SAMEA3449323) | human gut metagenome | biome: human gut; feature: human-associated habitat; material: faeces | place: United Kingdom | collected 2010/2012 ...
TCTGACTGATTTTCCGAACAGCCTTCAAACGCACTTTGTTCTCCAGAAATGGAAGTTGCTTTCAAATCTAATTTGAATAAATTTTCACATTTATATTCTGCTGGTATCTCTCTTATTTCTCCATTAATAGATGAAAAATGCATTGTATGAAAATCCGATACCTTATTACGAGCAGTCTCAACTAACTTTCTTGCCGAATCACTGATTTGTATATCATCTTCCTGAACCAAAGCATGAGAACTATTTTCTTTTTTCTCAATATTTCTGCTTGTCATATCAGGATTATTAATATACATATTACTCTGAATCTTCATAGCAGCCTCCTAATCCACTGGATCATAATTGTAATTTGCCTGTACTCCACTTACCCTTGTCCAATGAAGAACCACTCCATTGTCATATAATGGGTTTGGTGTCATTACATCAACAACTTTTCCTGTATCAGAATCAATAATTACTGTTGCACAATTACTTGTTAGACCATCATAGTTACTTGAAAAACTATTAACTCTCCAATTAGTATTAAACAATCCTACAACAAGTGCATTTTTATAGGAATTCCAACCGCTGAAAGGCGCACTTACATTGATAAATGTTGGAACTTCCTGCATTACCTGCATAGCTTCTGATTGAAATAAGACAACATTTTGATCCTTTGTTTTATATAAATTAAAGTAAATATTTCCATTGGACTTAACAGTTCTTTCATAAGTAAAATCTATCGGATTTCCATTTACATAAAAATTTGTTCTTGAACCGTCAAACTGAAAAATTGCTGCCTTATCTGGTGTATACCACATATATTTCGCATTTTCATCATCTGCCAATTTGTACTTTTGAAATTTTATTCCATAATATTTGTCATCGCTATAATTCATAGAACTAGCCATAACAATGAAATAATATGTACCTGTATTTAATCTGTATGTGCCATTATTGATTGTATAATAATTCTTTCCATCATATACTAAGACCTTATAATCACAACCTGTTGGCTGGTCAAAAGTATATTCCAGAATATCATTTTTGCTAATAACTACTTTGTAATAATCATAATCAAATGGACTATCAATCGTAGCCGTCATACGACTATTTCTCACATAAGAACTCGCCAAGTCTGTTGTATCATTGATTTCTTTGCCGTCATTAACTCCTGCATATGTATACATTAAAAAGCTACCATTTCCTGTCGCTGCTTCTATTCCAATAAAATATATACCTTCATCAAGCTTTAACATTGATAACTCTTGCGTTCCGGCTCCTACTATTGCACTTCCACCCACAAGTTCTAATGTTCCATCTGTTTCATTTAATTTATATACATATAAATCAAAATCCGCTGTATCATCCATTACCATTGCCGCTGTAAATTTAGTCGCTTTTGCAACGCTAAATGCATACCAACGCTGTTCTAATTCTGTTGCAACCGTATCATAAACCTGTGTTCCTAATGATATTGCTTTTGCATCATTAGGATTATCATTTACTGTCTTATTATCTTCAGTATTATCCGCCATATCTACCAAATTTACAGAATAGTCCTCTGTACAAATCTTTTCCATATCATTAATATCCGAAGGCAAATAATCTGCAACTTCTAAATCCTCATTATCCTTTATCGCAGAAAAATCAATAACACCCTCCTGCGATGCTGCGGTTTCACCTAATTTTTCTGTTATCACTGCATTTTCATGAGCATGAACTACAACAGGACCACCTGCATTATACCCTAACGATAACGCCATAATCATAGCAATAGTTCCTGCCATCTTCTTTCTATTTTTCATAAAATTTCCACCTTTCCTTTTATGTCAGTAGTTTGTTCTATTTTTTTCAATTTTTATAAGCTCTGCATTTTGTCTGAATTTTTCCACATAAATTCAGTAGTGCAGCAACTATCATACCGTTTAATAACCACTGGCATACTTCAATATGAATTTTGTGTGATATAATAATTGCCATATCTGCCAATACTAAAATTATTAACGCCTGTTTTCTAAATTTTTTCTGTTCCTCTTGATCTAATGTTCGATTTTCATTTTCTATTGGAGCAAATGCAAATATAATTGCATTTGCCCCAACGCTTGTACCAGATCCTCTACCGGATTTAGTAAGTGCTGCGACATCACCCCGTTATATGCTTCCTTATCTTTAATAGCTGTATTTTTATAATTAGATGTAAGCCCTCTTGTATTAGGATTAATATAACTTGATATTGATTGCATCATCTCAACCTCTCTATTCTCCTTCCATTTACACAGTAATATTTTCATTACCTATTTCAGTTTTTTAGGTCTTTTAGGCTGATGCAAAATAACCGGGCAATAGCGAGAAGCTTCATTTCCATTCTTCTCTACCTCAAGTTTTACAGCTTTTTGCATTAAGCCTAATAACTCTTTCTTAATATTATTACTCATCACATTTCACCTCCTGTCCCGTTATTTTTCCCAGTGTTAATAAAATTGCACATAAAATCATTCCAAAGCTCATAAACAGAATATATTTTTCTGCCATTCCAAGATATGTAAGTGCAATAACAACTAGCAATTCCACAAATACTGTTATTCTGGCAAGTTTCTTATTTTCCTCGAATTCTTCCTTATTCCAATCCATGCCAGGATGATTTACTGCTCCTAATACAAAAATAGCCATTGCCGATACAAGAAAAATAATCATATTTATCTTCATATTATTAAGAAGATATGGGTATATCAATTTTATATATATAAGATAAATACTTACCGTTCCAATAAAACAGCCTCTAAAACTGTTTGCATGATACCCACCTGTGCACTTTCTTAAATTTGATAAAGATATAGTAAATAAAACAGTTTCAAAAAAATATCCTTGAAATAACGCTATCATATAAATAGCCGAAAATCCTATTATCTTTTCAACAATAAGTTGTATGGAATATGAATAAATACTCTCTTCGCTTTCTTTAATCAGACCATCCATATACATGTTCTTTGTCAACATATTTGCAATATATTCTGTCATGACTTCATCATCTCCAGTTCACTTTATCTTTTTATTCGTCATTTCCTGTCTAATTCTGTATATCCATTGCAGAATTGGAAATTTTAAAGCAGAATTGGAAATAAAAAAAGTAGATACAACTATAAATCGCATCTACTTTTCCTGATTATGTATTAAAATTGCAACCTTAAAATTATCATCATCATGTTTTATCACGCAGGAACCGTCATATTTTCCAACGGTTTCCTTTATATTTTCCAGTCCGATCCCATGTCTGTCTGCTTCCTTAGTTTTTGTTGTTATGTATCTTTTCCCAACGATTACCGGGGTGACTGAAAATGTATTTGCAACAGACAGGACAATCTGATGTTCTTCTTTTACAAATTTCATTTTTATGATTGGTTTTTCGCACTGCTCACATGCTTCTATCGCATTATTTAATAAATTTGACAATATCAGAACAATATCCTCATCTTTTATTCTCAAATCCGACAGGTCATTTACCTTTACAACAAATACAATGCCTTTTTCCCTTGTCTCCTGATACTTTGAGTTTAATATTGCATTGACAATTACATTATTTGTATCAATGAAATCTGTGTGCTGCATGATTTCATGATTGTATTGCTTCAGATAATGATTGATCTCGTCTACTCTGTTTTCACTGGCTAACGCTGCAATGAGTGCAAGCTGGTTTTTATACTCATGTTCTCTTTTTTTCTGTTTATCATAATTTTCTGAAATCGTCCGGTACATTCCGGTTTCATTTTTAACCCGCTCCAGCAATAAGCGGTTCTCTGTTATCTGTACTTCCCGCTTCAATATATCATTGATCAGGCAAAAAACAATAATATTCATCACCAGTAGTCCAAATGCGATACAGATCAATATATTTTTCTGATGATCACTTTCCGGAATTTCAAAATTTGTCAGAAGTGCAATCAGGACAATGATTGTATAAATCGGAAAGATTGTAAATCTTACCCATTCTAATGTGGTAAGCATTTCCGAGGATTTTTTTACAACATATCTTCGCAGCACCATAATAAAACAGACCTGCAGCATCTGGCTTAAAATTCCTAGCATTGCATTTATCAGTGGTTCCGATAAACGTTCCATCGTAATTGTCGGAAAACATTTAGACAGCATTATAATAGAAATATAATCCGTCACAAAACAGATTCCCTGATATAACAAAACAAAGATTGCTGTTTTTATCCACCGCTGTCTGAAACACAAACACATAAAAAGCGTTCCAGTCACAATGATTGCTATTTCTTTCAGTATAATGTCACCATCCAGTTTTACGGAAATAAAGTAGTCTGCCAAAATCATAGCTCCGATGACAGCATAGCGGCACCATTTACCCGACAGGTCTCTTTTTTCTGAAAAAGTCCCGATAAACATCACACACAATATTACAAAAAGCACTGTATACAGCACTCCAAAAATATGCATTTCCATTAAATTTCACCTCTGTAACAAGCAAATTCGTTTCTTGTATCTAAAAATCTCGCCTTTGATATTGCAAGACTTTTTCCATTTGAAAGCACAGCCCTGTAACGCTCCACACTTTTTACATATTTCAGATTTACCAGATAACTTTTATGAATCCGGCAGAAGCCTTTATTTTGCAGCAATTCTGCTACATCATCCAGTTTCGTATATATTGTATAATGAACTGCATCTTCACCCGCCATATAAAATACTAGTCGATGCAGATTGCTTTCTACATAAATAAGGTTTTCCAGACTGATTGTTGTTTTCCCCTCCTGAAAATCAAAAGTCATTTCGTTTTCTTCATAATCCATTTTTTCAAGGATTGTATCCATACACTCTGTCATTGCTCTTTCAAGGCTTTCATGATCCTTTATGAGATACCTTACTGCATCCACCTTGTATCCTTCCAACGCATATGTAATAAAAGCCGTCACAAAAACAATAAAAACATCTTTCGTGATTTTCCGTATTTCCTTTGCTGTCTCTATTCCATCAATTTCTTCCATATTCACATCAAGAAAAATAATATGATATTGGGAAATTGCTGACTTTAATGCTAATAATTCTTTTCCAGACTCATACATGTCAATCATACATTCGCAGTTTTTCCCTGCCATATATTTTAATATAAGCTGCTTTTCGGTTATTCGGAAATATTCTTCATCATCGCATATTGCTATTGATAACATTGCATTCACCTCCTCATATCATAGTCTACTCTGTGTGTATATCGGCAGGTCATCAATTTTTTCATATATTATCCCATAATTATTATCCGTGTCTTGCAGTAAAGTTCAAGTGTTATTGCAGAATTGGGAATTTTGGAGCAGAATCAGGAATATTATATAACTTTTGATTTCATCATGTAGGTTCACACACAGAGTATTGTTATATATATCTTTTCATTATAACCTTCCCCATAACCATAAACACCGCCACCAGAACAATACTGCTATATCCTGCATAAAAATAATCCTTTACTCCCAAACAGAACAAAATGATAAGAACACATACCTGCAATGCTACGATACAATGCGTTACTCTTGCATAATACTTTTTCTCTTCATCATCAAGCGGCTTGTTGATGCTCTCCACCGGGCTTAAAATAAGGATTACAACCACTGCCGCAATTCCAATCATCAAAATTACAGTTGCCGGGACATTGTTCATTACAAACTCATGTGTATAAACCGGGATTGAAAGAATTGCCATTGATATCAAAAAACAGCCGATTCTACTCTTACAGTGGCTGCCCCCACTATAGCTTCTCAACGAGGCATAAAATAACAGGAAGACCAGAACAAGTCCCGGTCTCCCCGTCACAATGCCAAATATTCCAGAAGCCAAAAGGTTTCCTGCAACAACAATGCCATTTTCTATCCCATATCGGTACAGTTCTGCATCCTCTTTTTGCACAATCCCCTTTTGTATCAATATTTCATTTATCTTCTTTGCAAATTTAGCAATCATACCCTGTTACCACCTTAAAATTTTCTAAGTTTTTTCGCATTATCCGGTAACTTGTCCTGTCCGAAAATAAACCAGCAGCAACGGTTCATATTTGTTGCAGTTACCGTAAGGGCAAGTGCTGCCACGCTTGTTAATGCTCCATGACTGAGTCGGTTCATCAATCTTCTTAATTTTGACATATGTATATGTCCTCCTTTACATTTGATGAATGCACTATATCATACTTTATGGGAAAATCCGGCAAAGTGTAACAGATTGACATTTAAGTGTAACGCTTTGCATTTATTCCTTCACTTCAATTCCATAGAGCATTGCTGAAACCTCAAATATATCCCCTTTATCTGTAAAACTGACCGTTCCATTGTATTTTTCTACCACTTTACGAACACTCTGAACACCATGCCCATGTCGGATATTATCTTTCTTGGTTGTTTTCAGGCTTTTATTTTTCTTTCCTGTTTTGCTGTTTGTTATTACAAGAAGCAAAATCCCCGACTGGTACTTATTTTCAATCTTTACAAAACGCTGTCCCTCCGGCACCTTGCTACAGGCTTCTACCGCATTATCCACAAGATTTCCATACAATACACCTATATCCCCGTGATCAAGCTGCATCTGCTTTGGAATACGAATAGATGTTTCTACTTTTATTCCCCTTGCCTTTGCCCTGCCAAATTTAATACGGAGCACAGAATCTACGATTGGATTATCAGAATACTGCTTTTCATCTATCTGCTCAAATTCCTTGCACATTGCACCGATTTTCTCTGAAAGTTCCTGCCCATCACTATTTTCCACCAGATGATACAGTTCATGCAATTTATGTTTCATATCGTGCTTTAACTTCTGCACTTCCTTATTCTGTTTTTCTGCTTCTTCATAATAGATGTCTTTATAGTGCATTTCTTCCCTGTACATTGCATCCTCATACTGTTTTTGCACAAGATAATTAAAACGCTCCATCATATACAGCATAAAATAATCCGTCAGGACAAGGGAAATTACAATACTGGCACACATAAGCAGGCTTTTTTCACTGCCCGCCTCCAATGACAAAAGAATAATAAAGCAACAGTTCAACACCGTAAAGGTAAATACCATAACCAGCACACCCAAAATTTCTTTCGGAAAGGCAGCAATTTGCATCCCTTTCTTTGAAATCAATTTTGACAGAATATACATCACATTTCCACGAACAAAGCTGCATATTACCATTACAAAATAATATTTATAACTTTCTCCCATATGAAAATTCATCGCATGGAGTAACAGCAAAGCTACAGGTTCAAACAGCATTCCAATACCCATGAATGTCACAATATTTATAATTCTCGTCCACATTCCTGATTCATAATAAAATGATAACAGTATAAGCACAATCAAAAGAGTCGCAAGATTCAGATACGGATTTTTTATGTTGCTGACAAATGTCCATATAATTGCAGCAATGGTAAATCCAGCCAATATCCATACCTTTGATACTGGTTTCATTTTCTTATTGGAATGAAAATAATACATAAACACTGCCAGATCAAACAGGCTGATGGCAAAGCGTATCACATATTCCATCCTTAAACCATCCTCCTTACAAACTCCATATGTTTTTCTTTTAAATTCTGCTTATGGGAACGGGCAATCAGAAGTCTTTCTTCATTGTCCATCACTACTTCATCTCCCTCAATCGCCCTGATATGCCCAAGATTGATGATATATGATACATGAATATGGGCAAAGACCTTATCATCAAGCTGTTTCCATATTTCTTCAGTTGTCATATTTGCCTTGAAATTTTCTGAGATCGTATGTATCACTGCCTGACGACCTTTCTTCTCAAAATACACAATATCATCGCAGCTAATACGAAACTGATTTTTTCGGAACTGAAAGACAAAGTCACGCTTTATCATATGAAGATACTGCATGGCTTTTAAAAGGACGGACTCCAGCTTTTCCACTGTAATCGGTTTAGAAATATAGTCAAAGGTAATAACCTCAAAAACATCCATAACATACTGCGTATATCCAGTCAGGAATACAAACAATGCTTTGGCATCTATTTTCCGGATTTCTTTTGCAAGCTGCAAACCATTCATCTCCGGCATTTCAATGTCAAATATATACAGATGATACATTTCTCCATAATCTATAACATGCTTCAGCAACTCCTTCGCTGTAAAATACACTTCATAAGAAAACTGGTACTGTGCTAACTTATCAAAAGCACTTTCCAGCATTTCTACATCTGTTCTGCTGTCATCACAGACCGCAATATTAAGCATAACACTTCCTCCTTTTCGAGCTTGGAAGCAGGAAGCACTTCAATTTATCTAATCAACTTAGATAAATACGCCAGCACACGGTCAAAAAAATCATTTCTCTGCTCTTTTGTGCTGTTCGCAACATAGTAATCCAAATTAAAATCTTTTATGTTGCTGCTCTCGCCTGTTATAAGATATGTAGGATCAATTCCATATTTATGATAGAGTGTCAGCACTTTATCTACAGATATTCCCGTTATACCCGCCTCAAGCTTTCGATAATGTTCCACCGTAACACCCAATACATCCGCAATTTCTGACTTTTCGAGGTTCATATTCAGTCTTGCCTCTCTTAGTCTCTTTCCTATCTGTATATTGGCATCTTTTCTTCCTGTATCCAAGATTTTGCACCTCTTTTCCATGTTAATCATATCAATGGGACTTTGATTCTCATAGTCCAGAAAACAACCCAACGCACATCATTTTATGCTCGTAAGTAGGTTAATTTGTGCTTTTATTAAAAAAACGAATGGCACATCTGATACCATTCGTCTTTATCTGCTTTATATTCTGTTGTAAATTCTATTTGCGGACGTTTTTTGGCTATTTATCATATCCATCACTGCATTTCTTTTACTCTGACATCCACAGTGTTTTTAAAATTTTCAATCTGATGTGAATACTGTTCATTCATAAGCGTGGAATGAATCATAAAATCCGCTGTTGCAATATTATTAGCAATCGGTATAGCAAAAATATATAAGAAACTGCAACGGACAGAGAATATTTACACACTTTCTGCCCGTTGCAATTTTTGTCTATTTATTTTTTTATTTTGGCAAGTAATATCCCCCTTCGTGTTTTATAATGACAGCGTAAACAGAAAGGAGATGAACTTCCATGAGAAACAAATTCCACAACTTTATTGAAAACTTACTTAGCTTTTATGCAAACTTTTTCACACACAGATTTTACCCTATGTAATATGCAGTTGTCCCACAAACAGATCTTGCAGATCATTATGGTAATAGTCATAGGAAAACGAAAGGCGATAGACTTCCATGAAAAATAAACTTCACAACTTTATTGAAAATATACTTAGCTTTTATGCAACTTTCTTCACAAGAGGATATTATCGTTTTTAAATATTATTTCATACTTTCCTCAATCTGCCCCGTCCGTCAAATCATAGCTCATATCAAGAAAATCTAATATCTTCGCCTCCTGGACTGTCCCATCCAGAAGAATTGTGATCCAATTACTTTTATCCATGTGATATCCCGGCAGAAAGCCTTTCATGTGTGTCATAACACTTATCATATCCGGCTTACATTTTACAACCATAATATCAACCCTATCTTTTGTATCCAATCCGATTTTAAAGCCTTCCAAATTCATAAATACTGCGTACCATTTTCCATTGTCATTACGAAGTATTGCACTATCTGGTAAATCATTCCACAGATATTCTGGAATTGTTCCATATTGTTTTTTTACATATTGAAATATAGTGTCTCTGTACATACTGTGTATACCTCTGATCCTGTAATTTCATATTTGAATATAATCATATCATATTTTCCTTATATACAGTTATTTAAGATTTAGCGTATTACTATTGGAATGCTCAAAATAAAAAGATGCAGAAATGTATAATTGTTGATAATATACATCTCTGCATCTTTTTTGTTTTATGAATTATAACTTTTCTAATTTTTCCAGAAACGCAACATAAAATTCTCTTTCTTTCATACAAGCTCGCTGAACTTCTATACTTTTCGGAACATATTCCTTTGGGTGATCTAAATCGTACAGTGCCTGTTTCGTTGCCTGAATTGCAGATTCTGTTGTATTTCCCAAAATGTCGATGTTATCCACATCGTCTTCCCCTTTCATCTGTTTATTCAGCCTTTGTACCATCATCTGCGATATATGGCTCAACATTCCGTTTCCCTTTATTCCCAAGCCATTTGCATTTACTTCCTTAGCAGCTTCCATCCATGCATCCTTTACATCCTGTGGAGCGTTCGATCCAATCATATCAAATGCTTTTTCATCAAAGTCTACTTCTTCCATATACGGATTTATATTTTCATTTTCCTGAACAACACATTCTGTACTAAATTGAGGGATATTATCCTGCTTACGTCTAGTTTCATACAGCACACCATTCATAGAATAATTAGAATTAATCTGCATAGTGCAAATCCTCCTTAGTACACATTAAATCTCAAACTCATTGTATTCCACGGAGAATTTGCCGAAGTGGAATTTGCTGTAAATGTTCCAGCTTCATATTCACTTCCTTCATATGTCCAAAGACAATAATATCCATCTACGATATTATCACTGTCAAGATACATCGGCTCTGTTGCTGTCAATGTCATTCTAACACCGTTAAAATATGCGTATCTGGTTTTAGCATACCCTACTTCTGCCGTTATTGCCTGAAACCATGTTCCACCATGATCTAAACGTGAGCCTACCTGCATTGAAGATGAAGAATTTTGAATAGTCTCCTGCCCTGCTTTTTCAGAGTTGATAAGCAGTAACTTAAATTGTGTTAAGGCTGGAGCCGGTGCATATAATTGTATTCCATCATCAGCTTCCATCAATTCCTGAGTGTATGTATCTAAGTCAAGTTCACTGAGACTTTCTATTTTTGTTGATTGAATCTTTTCAGCAGCACTAACTGGAACAACATTCGTAATCAATAATACTCCAAGTGCCATTACGCTTAATAACATTTTAAACTTTTTCATATTAATACATCCTTTCTCTTATTCTCTAACTCTCTTTGAATCAAGATTTGTATTTGTCAAGAAAAGTTTATTTTATGCTCTAGCTTCAAAAGACGGTCTATCCTGATCCAAATAATCTGGCATCTCTCTCAATTCGGAACTTCCATTTTCTTTTACTGAATTATATTCACTCCAATAAATAGAATAAAATTCATCTTTTTTTGCAAGTTCCGCTGGTGTCATCTCATAACCCCATCCGTTTCCAAGATTAGATAATACTTTTACTCCCTGATACTGAATTTCAGCACCATAACCACCAGAAGTTAAAATTGGGCAATTCAATGTCCCTCCTCCCGCTAGCACAAACTGCTTTTCCGCAAAATCGCTATTTTTTCCTTCCGCTTTCTCCAAAAAATCCAATAATGTTAATTCTCCACATCCTTTACATTTTTGATTACTGCCTTGGTTTTTCATTGTATTTTTAGCCTGTTCATATAATTGTTTTCTATCAGGTGCAACATCTGATAGATATTCTGCTCGTAAACAAAGAACCTGTTTGGAAATATATTCGGATTCTGTCTTATTTGTTGTCGTAGCTGCTTGTCGTGCCAATTCTCTAATCTCACTAACAAATTCAGCCTGCGTTTTTGAACTTTCCCCCTTTGTTGGAATATAAGACCAATTCGGTTCTCCGTTACTGCATGAGGAAATTAATTGCTCTTTTCCAATAGCTCCTATACCTGACAATGATATACTCATTAACTCGTCTCCTTAAATCATACTAGCGATAAGTAACTATCATCTTTCCACCAAATACAGTAAATCCATCCATCCCTGTATATTGTTGTATAATCTTTCCCTGAATTTTCACTAAAAATTTAACATTCGCTGCCTCTCCTGAAAAAGCTGTAGTTTTACTTGTTGAAGATGGGCTATTTGTTTGCTTAAAAGATACAGTCGCTGTTGTTCCTGTTTCATAACTACTAATCAAATAATTGTTTATTGTGGTATATTTTGATTGCGTTACTCTAGTACCTGTAGGACAATAAATTGTAATACTTTCAATTACTGATCCTTGTGGAATAATACTACTGAAATCTACATTCTGTCCTATCGAAGTGATTGCACCTGTCTGCCCTGTTGAAGTAGCATAATCCTTTGACAATGTCTTTGTTGATGTACTCGTACTGGCATATACTATAGCATCCCCTGTTGCAACATCTTTCATATCTACCATAACCGTCTTCAATTCGTTGTTTTCCTGCAATTGTGCTGCCTTTACAGATACTCCACTCATCGAAAAAATCATCATAACTGACATTGCACTAGCTATTATCTTTGTAAAAATTTTACTTTTCACACAAAAGTTCACCTTTCTAATATATCTTTTCTCTTATTTTTCCAACCGTGTTAATTATGCGATACTTCATAATCACCAAATATGTCATTGATTCTTGTTTCATATGCGTACCATCGTGTAAATACAGACATATTCCCCAAGAAATTTTTGATGTTAGAATTATCTCCTGACTCTGAATAATAATCTTCCATTAAATCCCAAACGTTACAAATTTCGCCTTCCGATCCAGTTCGTAAGGTCTGAAATGGAACCTTTAAATCGAATTTGTTCTCTCCGATTGTTATTTTCAGATTTCCATTAAATTTATTGTCTTCTGTAAAAGATGTTACCTGTTCCTTAAAAAACATCTTAAAATTCTCAGGCGGTATCGTTGATTCCT
>ERZ827488.3505-NODE-3505-length-12672-cov-15.885234_pt1 | contig 12672 bp, 9 predicted proteins | sample MGYA00519771_ERZ827488 | MGnify/ENA primary metagenome ERZ827488 (study PRJEB31778, sample SAMEA3449323) | human gut metagenome | biome: human gut; feature: human-associated habitat; material: faeces | place: United Kingdom | collected 2010/2012 ...
TGCCGCACCTCGCTCGCCGTATCGGCACTTAGAATTATGCGGTATTGCCCTAAAAGTAAAGAATAAAAATAAAAAAGCCCCGCCTGCCGGGCAGAACATTCTGCATCCGGCAGGTGGGGCTTTTGGTTGTTGCAAATAGATAAATAAAAATTTACTGCCTTTTCTGCATCCGCAGCAGGCTGTACGGCATCAAGGGCGTGGCACAGGGAATGGTATACTTCATCATCGGGTGCGGGGTGGCATCCACCGCTTCCCCTTCCGCGTTTTTGATCCATTCAGGGGTTACGGGCACGACCGAACCATCTGGCTGCAAAATTTCCAGCGAATCTCCCAGGCAGAACTTGCTGCGCTGGGTGCAATGGGCAACGCCGTCTTCCCACGAATCCACAGTGCCGATGAAATCCCAATCTCGCACATAAGTATGGCTGGGCGTCTGCAGGGCTTTCTCTTTGCCAAAATAGAAACCGGGTGAATAATGGCGGTGACTGGTACGGTTCAGCTCATCCAGCACGGAATCCGGCAAATCAAACGTATCACTGGCGGGGTTTGCCAGGTACTGGTCCAGCGCTTTGCGGTAAGCGGCGGTAACGGACGCAACGTAATAGAATGTTTTGGCGCGCCCCTCAATTTTCAGAGAATCCACACCAGCCTTGCAGATCAGGTCCAAAAACGGTGCGGTGCATAGGTCGTTGGCGTTCAGGATGTAGCTGCCGTCCTCATTTTCGCCAATGGGCATATACTGGCCGGGTCGGTTTTCTTCTACAAGATAGTATTTCCAGCGGCAGGGCTGGGCACATTCGCCGCGGTTGCCGCTGCGTCCGGTCATATAGCTGGAAAGCAGGCACCGACCAGAAACGCTCATGCACATGGCGCCGTGCACAAAGGCTTCCAGTTCCAGCTCCGGCGGGGTGTTATCGCGGATCTGGGCAATATCGGTCAGGGTCAGCTCGCGCGCCAGCACCACACGCTTGGCGCCCAGGTTGTAGGCCATGGTTGCAGCAGCATAATTGGTGATGCCTGCCTGGGTGGAAAAATGCACATCCACATCCGGAGCATACTGTTTGGCAAGGCTCAGTACGCCAAGGTCCGCAATGATAAAGGCATCCACCCCGGCTTCGGCCGCGTCCTTGATATACTGCGGCAGCTCGGAAAGCTCATCGTTGGTGGGCAGGTTGTTCAGGGTCAGGTATACTTTTTTGCCGCGAGCATGGGCAAAAATGCAGCCATCATGAAGCTCGCCAATGGTCAGGTTGACCGGTGCGGCGCGCATACCAAAGCGCGGCAGTGCGCAGTATACGGCATCGGCACCATACATGACGGCATATTTCAGGGCTTCAAGGCTGCCGGCAGGCGACAGCAGTTCCGGACAGGACAACATAAGATAACGGCTCCTTTGTTCAGTGAAGTTCAGCTTTTATCAGCCCCAACCGGCGATGATGCAGTTCTGATGGTGTTCGTCTGCCGTTTTGGCATAGAAATATTCGCCAGGGTGGTCGCCGTTCGGGTTGCCGGTAACAAAGAAATAATAGCCTTCGTCCAGATATTCCTGGTCGGGATTCAGCGCGGCGGCAATGGCATCAATACCGGGATTGGTGATGGCACCGGCGGGCAGGCCGCTGATGCGGTAGGTGTCGTAATGAGCAAGCACATCATCCGGAATAGCACCCTGTTCCGGCCAGCCGTAATAAACGGCGGTGGGCGAATTCCACAGGTAGTTATTGTCGCTATCGTTCATGATATAGCTGCTGGCATTGGATTCCAGCTTATGCTCTGTCCACTGCGGGTCATCGGATTCCAAACGATTGTGGAAGCAGGCGGAAACCTTGGCATCTTCTGCGGGCATACCGGCTTCTTCCTGAATAAAGCTGGCCAGAATGACAACATCATTCATTGTGGTGCCCTTTTCGTTGATGGTATCCCACAGGTCGGAAGTTTTGGCGTCGAATTCCTTATAGAAGGTGTTGACGTAATTATAGACCGAGTCATCGGTGAAGAACTCATAAGTGTCCGGGAACAGGTAGCCCTCGCACTTCATCAGGCGGCCTTCGGTATCCGGGATGGCATTCCAGAAATCATACTGGCTGAAATCGGAACCATCCTCGCCGTTGGCGCAGGCAAGGAAATCATCCACCGAGCACAAGCCATTTTCTTCCATCTTCTGGGCAATAGCAACGGCTGTGTAGCCTTCGGGGAATGTGATGGTAATAGTCTTGCGCTTGACCTGCTGCACGCTGAGGGTTTTCAGGATCGTGTTATAATCCATGCCGGAGCGCAGGGTGAAATCGCCATACTGCAAACCGGAAGCGCGGCCGCTGTATTTGGCATACAGCTTGAACAGCCAGTCATACTGGATGACGCCATCCTCTTTCAAAACGTTTGTGATGTCTGCAACAGTGGAACCCTGTTCAATGGTAACGGTCTGCTCCGGGCCGAGTTCGCCGTTGCCGGCAACTTCGCCGTAGAACTGGAACACTTTCCAGCCGCCGATGCCGACGATAGCCAAAATGACAACAAGAACCACAAGCCCAATGGGAAAACGGCGGCGGACGGGTTCATCATCGTCATCCTCTGCGTACTCGTCTGGACCTTCGGCGTCTTCGTACAGATCCTGCGGGTCAGGATCAGGCTGTACCGGGCGCTTTGGTGTGGGGGCTGGCGCAGCATGGTAAGCCTGGCGCGACTGCGAGCCCTTGTCCTGGGAATCACCACGATTGATTTTCATTCCAAATCTCCTTTACCAGGCAGCAGAACTGCCCTGTTTCACGTGTGCACGGTCTTACAGCAACAGGCGGAAATAAACGTCCGTAACGGGGAACGGCTGCCCAAGGTAACAAATCATGCCGTAACCACAGCGCTTACCCTCGCCCAGGTACAAAAACTGATTTTCCGCCAGCAGCAGCCGTGCTTTGGTCAGACCGGTATGTTCCCGCGCGGCCTGCAGCAGAATATCAGCCGAATGGTCGTTATCGGCCTGCAGCTCCATAAAAAGCAGCTCGTCCTTTTCCTGGCAATAGAGGCCGTAACCGCGCTGGTTGGAAACAATGGTCATACCGCGGCGGTAGAGCCGGGTGATCATGGTGTTCATGCTGCTTTCCGGCAGGGCGATGCAGGCGGGCTGGTAGCGCATGCGGGTGTCGATCAATTTGCGGACTGTCAGGTTATCAAACTCTGCTCGTGCCCACAAATTGTGTTCAATGGGCTTGCGGATGATGCGCAGCGGGAAGCGCCCCTGAAAATTCAGCTGGGAAAACGCTTTTGCGGCCCGCGTGCTTTGCGGTGCCGCCACAGCAAAATCACACCCTTTGGCGGAAAAGGCGCGCAGGCAGGTTGCCAGCAGTTTGGGCATCAGCCCGCGCCCCTGCAGGGACGGGTCCGTTGCCATGCAGCAGAGCCATACGCCGTGGTGGTGCCCGCATTCCACTGGAACCGCACCAATCATGGCGGCCGGGATGGGCTTTGCACCGGGGGCCGGGTCCCGGGCAAGGATCAGGATATTATCCAACCCCACAATTCCACAAAGCCAGTCCAAAGCATCCTGGCGGGTTCCGCCATACGTTTTGCGGCGGAACGCAACCATCTGCTCCAAATCAGCTTCCGTTGCTTTGCAAAGCATATTCTATCCCCTCCTTGCCGTATTCAACGTGTGGCTTTTGCTGCCAACGGTTTTAACTCAAAATCCGCTCCAGGTATGCCATCACTTCGGACTGAATATCCTCCGGCGTGCGGATGGTTTTCTGGCCGTCTACCGTTGTGGTACACTCAATGCGGTGCCAGCCCAGCTTGCGTGCGCAGTATTCAGCGGCGGCGCGGGAACGGGCCAGGTATTCGGTATCGCGTTCCTGAATATCTTTTTTGCTTTCATCGCCGTGGTAGCGCTGCGCAATCAGGCGCTGGCTGACATCGGGATCAACCGCAAGGTATACAACCGCATCCGGCGCAGGCAGCCCGAGCTTTTTGTACTCGAACTCAAACAGCCACTCCAGAAAACCATCCCAGTGCATCGGCGGCAGTTTGGAACATTGGTGAACAGCGTTGGAGGTGGTGTAACGGTCAGAGATGATTAGCCCATTCTGGCGGTAGACATTGCCCCACCTGGTTTTGTAGCTGGCAAAGCGGTCAACAGCATAAAACGTTGAAGCTGCATAAGCGTTCACGTCATCCGGGCGCTGGCCGAACTCGCCGGAAAGATACATCTTGACCAGTGCGGAGGACGGACTGTCATAATCTGGGAAGCTGATTTTCAGCGGGTCATACCCTTTGCTATGCAAATTCTGGCAGGCAAGTTCTGTCTGTGTGCCCTTGCCGGAACCATCCAGGCCTTCAAAAATAATCAGTTTACCCATGGTTTTCAGCCTCCTGTTTCAGTGTTGCATATTTATCACGCACGGCGTTCTGCTTGCCGCAGCACATACCGCCCTCCGGGCAGGGACCCGCCAGGCAGCGGGGACCAGCTGCGGCAAAAACATGCGGCGCAAGCGGGTATACAAGGCGCAGCATTTCATCGGCAACGGCGCGGATCTCCCACTGGGCACGGTTGCAGCAGCGCAGGTTGAAAAAGTTGTTCAGGCTGCGGCAGTTCATGGTCATTACCATTTTTGTCTCGCAGGCGTTGGGCAATACAAAGCGGGCGTCCTCGTTTGCCATTTTGCTGGCTTTGGCGCGGGCGGTCTTTTCCGGCATGCCCTGCTCCATCAAGGTGTGGGTATGCTTTTCTTCCAGTGCTTTGACCAGCTCCAGGTAGTGTTTGGCATCGGCGTTCATTGCATCAATAAAAGCCGCTTTGGCCGCAGGGTCAGCCTCAATTTCCGGGGGAATCACATAACGGAAATCTTCCAGCCGCACATAGCGCTGGCTCTGCACACTGAAACTTGCAATGCGGTGGCGGGTGACCTGTGCCAGAAAGGTGCGGGAAACGCCCTCAATGCCAAAGGTAAAGCTGGCATGTTCAATGGGGCTGGCGTGGCCGAAGTCATTCAGCTTTTGCAAAAAGGCTGCGGTCTTTTCCGGTGTTAGGCCATCCAGCAGGGTTTCGATATGTGCATCAGAATAGCACAGCTTGGCGGCTGCGGCAATGGTCTTTTCGGGGTCATTGGTGTGGGCGATCAATGTTACAAGCATGGGCCCGTTCCCTCTTTTCCTTTTTATCAGTGGTTTATTCTTCGCTGGTCAGCTTGGTCAGCGGGGCGTAATTGGCCATTGTTTTTTTGATGCCAACGCGGTCAAACTGGATTTCTACAATACAGTCCCCCGCAACCGGCGTTACTTTCAGCACCTTGCCGCGGCCAAACACCTTGTGGTCCACAAGATCCCCGGCTGCAAAGTTGGCGGCCTTTTTGCGTGCGGGTGCGGCGGGCGCAGTGGTAACGCCACCGCCCGCCGGAGCAACCGGAGCACCGGAATGATGGTTGACGCGGCTACTGCCATACCCGGCGCCAAAGCTACTGCTTTGGACCGTGTGGCGGCCGCCGGGGTAGTTCGGGCTTTCGTGCCCGCCGGAAGCAAACCCACTTTGGAAGCCGCCGGCATACTTGCTGCCAAAGCCGCCGCGGTTGTATTCACTGTTCAGATACCCGCGGGAAGCCCCGGAGTATCCGCTGCGCCCGCCGGGAACATTGGTGCTGTAGCTGCCGTACCCGGCGCCAAAACCGCCGCTGTAAGCAAGCTCTGGGCTTTCGGTTTCGTCCATCACATTGGGGTCAATCTCATCCAAAAAGCAGGAAGGCGGGTTGCGGCGCGTCTGGCCGAAAATCATACGGCTGCGGGAGGAAGAAAGATACAGCTCTTTCTTGGCGCGGGTAATACCGACATAGCACAGGCGGCGCTCCTCTTCCATTTCTTCCTCGCTGTAGCGAGCAAGGTCACCGGGGAAAACGCCATCCTCCATACCAATGATAAACACATACGGGAATTCAAGGCCCTTGGCGCTGTGCATCGTCATCAGGGTAACGGAATCAGCATCTTCATCATAGGAATCAAGGTCTGCAATCAGGGCAACTTCTTCCAAGAAACCGGAAAGGGTTGCGTCTTCCCCGTTCTGCTCCGCATAAGTCTTTACGGAAGAAATCAACTGGCCCAAGTTTTCCAGCCGGGTCTCGCCCTCTTCTTTCTGCGCTTTCAGCATGGCTTCGTATCCGGTCTTGCGGATCACTTCACCGGCAAATTCATCCAGCGGAAGGGTGACGGAAAGATCACACAGTTCACGGTACATGGAGTAAAACGCGTTCAGCGCGCTGGCGGCACGGCCCAGTGCGGGATAAGAAGAAGCCTCCCGGATGATCTCCATCATCGGCACGCCGTTGGCGGCGGCCAGTTCCCCGATCTTATCAATGGTGGTGGCACCAATCTTTCGTGCAGGTTCATTGATGATGCGGCGCAGGCGCACGTCGTCCCGCGGGTTGACCACAACGGCCATGTAAGAGTTGATATCCTTGACTTCCTTGCGGTCAAAGAAGCGTTGGCCACCCACAATGCGGTACGGGATACCGGCACGGGCAAAATAAGTTTCGATGGGGTTGGACTGCGCATTCATGCGGTACAAAACGGCATGGTCTTTTAAGGATGCACCATTTTTCAGGTTCTGGCCAATAACCTCGGCCACATGGCTGGCCTCATCCTGTTCCGAAGCAGCCGTATAATGGTGAACTTTGTCACCATCGCCGTTCTGGGTCCACAGGGTCTTGCCCTTGCGGCCGTTGTTGTTCTTGATGACGCTATTGGCCGCATTCAGAATGTTGGAGGTGGAACGGTAGTTCTGCTCCAGGCGGATGGTTTTGGCCCCGGCAAAAACTTTTTCAAAGTTCAGGATATTTTCAATGGTAGCACCGCGGAACTTATAAATGCTCTGATCGTCATCGCCAACAACGCATACATTGTTGGAACCACCGGCCAGCAGGCGCACCAGGTGGAACTGGGCCACGCTGGTATCCTGGTATTCGTCCACCACGACATAGCGGAACTTCTGCTGGTAGTATTCCCGCGCTTCGGCATCGGTTTTCAGCATCTGCACGGTATGGAAAATCAGATCGTCAAAGTCCATGGCACCAGCCGTGCGCAGCCGGTTGGAATAGGCGGTATAGATTTTGGAAATCAAAGCAGCCTTGGTATCGCGCGGCGCTTCGGCGGCGACATCTTTGGCGGAAAGAAGTTTATCTTTGTAACCGCTGATCTGGGAGATGGCTGATTTGACCGGCAGGAACTTGTCATCAATCATCAGTTCTTTGTAGATCTGCTTGATGACACGCTGCTGGTCGTCGGAATCGTAAATCGTAAAGCTTTTGGGGAAGCCAATGCGTTCGGCATCGCGGCGCAGGATCCGTACACAGGCAGAGTGGAAAGTGGAGGCAAATACATCCCCGCCCATGGTATCGCCCAGCATGGCTTTCAGGCGTTCTTTCAGCTCTCCGGCGGCTTTATTGGTAAAGGTAATGGCCAGCACATTCCACGGGCGGGCCGGGGCAACGCTCATCAGCGGCATCAGGGACTGCGGAACCGGCTGGCCGCACATGATGGCGGTGCGCAGCTGCTCCAGATCACTCTGCGCAACCGGGCGGCTGACCTCTTTGGAGCCATAGGCGCGGCCAAAACGGATGATATTGGCAATGCGGTTGACCAGAACGGTGGTTTTGCCGGAGCCTGCACCTGCCAGGATCAGCAGCGGGCCTTCGGTGGTAAACACAGCCTGCTGCTGCACCGGGTTCAGCTTAGTAAAGCAGGAAGCGATATAGCGGTCCCGCAGGGCCAGAAATTCAGTGGTAATGGTATCGGGCATAATGAACCTGTCCTTATATTATATGGCAGAACCAGCCCGGAACCATGCAGGGCTGGGAATTTTGGCAAACGCTGTATAGTATAGCACACTTTTGCCGGATAGAAAAGTAGGCTGGCGGAGGTATCCGCAGAAAATCATACTTTTTACAACCTGCACAAAAGCTGCGCTTTAATTGGAAAAACCTTCTGGGGATTGCAGTCGGTTATGCCACGCTCTGGGGGTGGCATCGCGGAAACCGGCTGTCAGGTATTGGCCCAGCGTTAAGCTGGCTGCGGTTCCGCGTGCCACACAGTTGATGGGGTCTGGTGCGATGGCAACATCCACATGCAGCTCCCCGGCAATATAACCAGCCAGGCCACGCAGCATGGAGCCGCCGCCAGTCAGCAGAATGCCGTTCTTGGCAACATCAGCGGCCAGTTCCGGCGGGGTGCTTTCCAATACATTGCGGGCAGTGGCGGCAATGCGGGCGGCCAGTTCCTGCACGGGCAGGTACAGGTCCCGCGTATAGACAAGGCGGCGGGCGGGCAGGTTGGTCTCCCAGGAATGACCACGGATCTCCATTACGCCCTCAAACTCGCTTTTGGTGCAGCAGGCAACCTGCTTTTTCAGCGCTTCGGCGGTTAGAGGGCCGATGGCAATGTTGAATTTTTCCTGAACATACTGGGCAATGCACTGGTCAAAAGCGTTGCCGGCGACCGGCAGGCTGGCGGCGCGCACCCGCCCACCCATGCTGATCACGGCGATATCCGTGGAGCCGCCGCCGATATCAATCACCATGCAGCCCATGGGTTTGCGGATATCCAGCCCTGCGCCAAGGGCGGCGGCGACAGGCTCATCCACAAGGAAAACCTGCCGTGCCCCGGCTGCCATGACGGCTTCTACCACGGCGTCAGCTTCAATGCCGGTAATGGCTGCCGGAACGCAGACCGATACGCGCGGCTTGATGATGCGCGAACGGCATACCTCATTGATAAACCGCACGATTAGTTCGTTTGTCATGCGGTGGTCCTGAATAATACCGTCCCGCAAAGGGCGGATGATATCAATATAAGAAGGCACACGCCCCACCATGCGCAGGGCTTTGTCCCCCACTGCCAGAATGGTGCTGCTGCGGGTATCAACAGCACCAATGCTGGGCTGATGGAACACAACTCCCTGTTCCTGTGTGGCAATGATAATGGAAGTTGTGCCAAGATCAAGGCCGATATCATATTGCTTCATGTTTATCTGGTACTCCTTGCTGCCAGAAGCAGCACTTTGTTATCTATTGTGAATTGCCATCAACCATCCGGCAGATAAAAGTTATTTGCTTTCTTTTGGCGTTCCGGCGGCACCGTGGCTTTTGGGCATCAGTTCCGTCGCTGCAACACACACGCCGTCCACACTCACAGCGCCACCCTCCAATAGCGCTTTGGCGCAGGCAGAGATGGTGGCACCAGTGGTGATCACATCATCCAGCAACAGCAGCCGCATTCCGGAAAGGTCAACCCCAGTACGGCAGGCGTAAGCATCCTTGACATTGGCAAAGCGCTTTTGCTGGTCCAGCGATTTTTGCGGTAAAACCTGCCGGGTTAGGCACAGCGGCTGGATGACCGGAATGTGCAGGATGCGCCCAAGGCGCTGCGCTAGCAAAAGAGGCATATTTTCCGCGCGGTTCTTCTTTACGCGCGGCGGCACCGGAACAATGGCGCTGTACAGCGAAATGCCGGATAGATTCTCGTATACCGGGCGGTACCCTGGGGTACGGGCGGGCTGTGCGCCAAAAATCAGCACAGCCATCAAATCCGCCAGTTCTCGCGCATACCAGGGGTTGCCGTTCTCCTTGCAAAGCAGGATAGCATGGCGCACACTGTCTGCATAGTAAAAGGCAGCTGCGCAGGTGTTGACAGCGTAAAAGGCGTGCTCCGTTACAGGCAGACGCGGTGGAAGATGCCGCAGACGCTCGGCTTCCGGTATACAGGAACGGCACACGGCGGCTTTCCAGGCGCTTTGCTCAAGTACCGTGCCGCACAGCGGGCAGTGCCGCGGATAGGCAAGGGCCAGCAGCGGTTCCAGAGCCGTTCGCCCACGGTCCAGCCAATCCAGAGATATGCGTTTTCTCTGTTTCATCTGCGTTTTTCAGCCGGAGTGACTGCCTCGCGCAGCAGGTAGCGCAGCCCGCTGTAACGCATGTTCTGGCGCACATTATCCACCATGGCCTGCTCGGTGCGCCGGGTTCCCGCCAGAATGCACAGGCGGCGTGCGCGGGTAACCCCGGTGTACAACAAGTTGCGGTAACAAAGGCGCGCGGGTACATCTGCCACAGGCATAATGACGGCCGGAAATTCAGAACCCTGGCTTTTGTGCACTGTTACAGCGTAAGCGGGTTCCAGCTCGGCAAGCTGGTCAGCACCGTAAATATACTTTCGGTCATCCATCTGTACCGTCACAGCACGGCTTTCAGGGTCAACGGCAGTAATAATACCCATATCCCCGTTATAGGCACCCACACCGGCTTCGGCACCGTCCCGCTCATAGGGAATGTCATAATCGTTTTTGATCTGCATTACCTTGTCGCCACAGCGCAGCACACGGCCGCTTTGCTCCCAAATGATCTGCGGCTTATCCGGTGCAGGCGGGTTCAAAATGGCCTGCAGGCGGCGGTTCAGTTCTACGCTCCCGGTGGGGCCAACCTTGGTGGGGCAAAGCACCTGGATGTCCCGCACGGGGTCATAGCCATAACTTTTGGGCAGCCGGGTACTGACCAGGTCGCAGATCAGCCTCTGGCAGGCAAGACCGGTGGATTCGATCATGAAAAAGTCATCATCCCGCCCGCCTTTTATGGGCATCTGCCCTTCCACAATGCGGTGGGCGTTCTGTACAATCATGCTTTTCTGCGCCTGGCGGAAGATCTCATTCAGCCGTACGGTGGGCAGAACGTCTGCCTGCAAGATCTCCCCCAGCACACTGCCGGGGCCAACGCTGGGCAGCTGGTCGGCATCACCTACCATAATAATGCGGCAGTGGTAACGCGCGGCGGCCAACAACGCCTGGAACAGCTTGGCATCTACCATACTCATCTCATCCAGAATGATAACGTCAAACGGGAGAAGATTCTTTTCATTATGAATAAAACGCACGCTGCCGGTAGAATAGTCCACTTCCAGCAATCGGTGGATGGTGGAAGCGCTGTGGCCGGTCAGCTCGGTCAGCCGCTTGGCGGCGCGGCCGGTGGGGGCACACAGGGCAACCCGGTCATAAATACCTTCATACAAATTCAGAATCGCTTTGACCGTTGTGGTTTTGCCGGTACCGGGACCGCCGGTCAAAACCATTACGCGGGAAGAGAGTGCTAAGCGGATTGCTTCCCGCTGCAAAGGGGCATATTCAAAACCTTGGGTCAATTCCAAAACGCGGATATCGCTTTCCAGCGTTTTGGGGCTTTCTGTCGGGAATGTGGCAAGCTCCCCCAGCCGCGCAGCAATATCCTGCTCTGCGCTGAGCAGATCTGGCAGGTAAATATATTTCGTTCCGTCAAAGGTGCAGGCGCGCATTTCGTCATGCTCCAACAGGCTTTGCAGCCCGGCCTTTACGGCATCCGGCTCCACCCGAATAAAGCGCGCAGTGCTTTCGATCAGCTTATCTGCGGGCAGGCAGGTGTGGCCGTTGTTGGCGTTGTGGCGCAAAGCGTACAAAAGCCCGGCGGCAATGCGCAGGTCGCTGCCCTGTCCTACCTGCAGCTGGGCGGCGATACCATCGACCTGGCTGAATTTCAGGTTCAGCGGCTCCCCGCACAGCATGTAGGGGTTCTTTTTCAGTGCTTCTACCGTGGCGGGGCCAAACGCGCGGTAGGCTGTAACAGCCATCTGGGCGGAAAGCCCAAACTTGGCCATCCAGGCAACCACTTCCCGCACACCGTACATACGTCGGAACTCGTTGGAGATGGCGGCGGCCTTTTGCGGGGTGATACCTTTTAGCTCACAGAGTTTGTCCGGCGTTTCGGAGATGACGTTCAATGTATGCGCCCCAAATTTTGCCACAATCTTTTTTGCTGTGGAAGGCCCGATATAGGGCAATACCCCACTGGAAAGGTAGCTCAGCAAAGCCGCGGTATCCTGCGGCAGGCTGGCCTCACAGGTTTCGGCACGGAACTGTTCGCCATAGCTGGGGTGGTTGACCATATAGCCATACGCCGTAATGGACATACCGTTATCCACGCTGCCCACGTTGCCTGCCACCACAATATCGGTGCCACCGGCATCCACTTCAAACACGGCATAACCGGTATCCGGGTTTTCGTATATCACATGCTCAACAACGCCCTCTAATTTGAGCATCTCAGCAGTTTGTGTTGCACTATTTGTCTGTAAAGTATCCGTGCTTGCCACCTCCTTCCGGGTGCAAATGGGGTAAAAACCGTTCAATACACAATTTTTTATTTTATATTATAGCCTATTTGTATCTCTTTGGCAATTTTTTTGACAACTTCCCCTTGTAGCTGATATAATAAATGTCCTTTTGCGGTTTTGAAGTGAGTGCAAAAAGAAGGCGCTGGGCAAGGAGGCGAAGCTGAAATAAAATTGCATGGATCGAATTTTCTGGCAGCGGCAAGTCCACAGTGGCGCGGACGCTGAGGTAGGAATACGCGGTGTAAATGCCTTGCAGCTTGACTGCGTACAGCATATACTGGGCAGGCAGGTACGCCCGCTGGAAGAAAAGCGGACAGCCGTACCCGCAGGCAAACTGAAAAAATCGCCAGGTTTTTGCGCAGTGCCCGAGGAAGTGCGTGTGATCAAAAAAGCAGGGAGAATTGGATGAATTTTACCGGGAAACGGGAATGCGGACAGAGCAGACTTTGCAGCAAAAGCGTTAAGGCAACACCGCACAATTCCCGCCTAGCGGCTTAAGCACCGCTTCGGCGGCTG
>ERZ827488.3508-NODE-3508-length-12656-cov-4.264423_pt1 | contig 12656 bp, 10 predicted proteins | sample MGYA00519771_ERZ827488 | MGnify/ENA primary metagenome ERZ827488 (study PRJEB31778, sample SAMEA3449323) | human gut metagenome | biome: human gut; feature: human-associated habitat; material: faeces | place: United Kingdom | collected 2010/2012 ...
ATGCTTTTTTTCTTTCGGGAGACCTGCTCCACAATCTTATAGTCGTACATATAAACGATTCCTTTCTTTTTTTCTACCATCCTTTTTCTGAATGAATGTCAAATCGCAAAAGCTGCTGTTCATAATTCTCCGGCCGTTTCCTCCATTCGACTGGAGTAACGCCCATTAAATGCTTGAAATTTCGATTAAATGTCGAATTCGTCGTAAATCCACATTTATGTGCAATGTCCGCAACTGGTTCATCTGTTTTCTGCAGAAGTTCACACGCTGTATTTATTCGTACAGTATTAATGTACTCCAATGGCGACATTTTCATATAAGATGTAAAAACTCTTCTGAAATGCGTTTCACTGATATGGCAGCTTTGGGCCAGATCTTCGACTTTGATATCCTCCATATAATGATAAGACACAAAATCCTGTACCCGGGTAATCATATTTGTAAGTTTTCCTTTTTCTTCTTCAACTCGCTCTTCTTCAGATCTTCTGTTCAATCTGGCAATTTCCACAAGAAGTGATGCCAGAATCCCTTTCGCCTCTTCCAGATAAAATTCCTCTCCATCCCTCATGATATTCATGATTTTCAGAATCTTCGCTGAAATCGACGGACTTTGGTTTTCTTCCAGAAAAAGGGCTTTGGAGTAGATTCGCTGAATCACTTTATCTGCCTTTACCGGGGTATCCAGAAAGCTTCTGAGGAATCCTTCCACATCAATAAAAAGGTATTCCCAACGACTTATGGTTCCCAAATCACTGTCCGTCGTATGCGGATAATTCGGAGGAATCACTGAAAACTCTCTTCCACTGAAACGCACCTCTTCCTCTCCCAGAAGCATTCTGCCCTGTCCTTCATAGCAGAAACCAATCTCAAGATAATTATGAAAATGAAGATAATCAATATTTTCCCCGTAATGCTGAACCCACTTCTGTCCAAGCAAAGCCAGGATCGGGCTTCCTGCCGGCATCTGATAATATCGAAATTCCATCTTCGGCTTTCTTCTTTTTTTTGCCATTTATTCACCCCGTTTCAGATATCTGTTTTTTTATTTTACTATATAATTCCAAACAAAAAAAGATTACCTTTCAATTCAGGTAATCTTTTTTTTATGAAGTTCTTCAAACAACTCCAAAACTTGTTTATCTTTCTGGAATATTTTTTCATAGGCAGCTTGAGCGGCAAATGGTTTGCCCTCGATCATAGCGTCCAGGATTTCTCTGTGATACGGAACGGTTTCTTTCCAGAAGCCTTCCCCGTTTGTCAGGCTCTTTCCGTAATCATCCAGTGCTTTTGTAAGATTATCAAGCACCTGTTCCATTGTGCTGTTCCCGTAGATCTTACGAATGCGGCTGTGAAACTTATAGTCCTCCTGCTGCAGGAAAATACCCATCTGTATTCCCCTTTCCATGGCAGTCATTGGTTCATTCAAAGAATCAATCTGCAGCTGCGTCATGTTTCCGCACAGCTCCCTGATAATATGCATCTCAAGAACACTCTTCATTTCCAGAAGTTCTATATAGTTAACTTTCCATACCTTGAGATAAAAAGAGTTCTCGGCCTTTTTCTCTGTAATATAGGCACCTTTGCCCATTTTTACTTCAATAATACCATCGTTTTCGAGAACTCTTAATGCTTCTCTCACAGAATTACGGCTTGTATTAAATTCCTGCGCAAGCTCGCGTTCTGAAGGTATCCTGTCACCTGTTTTCAGGTCATTCTCCTTGATATATTCCATGATTGCGTCTGCTATTTTTGTATAGAGCAGATCGTGTTGAATCGGTTTTACCTTAATAGGATTGTTCATCTGGCAATCATCCCTTTACAGCACCTGCTGTGAGACCTTCCACTACATATTTCTGAACAAAGATAAACATAATTGCACTTGGCAGCAATGCAAGAACACCTCCGGCCATCAAAGCTCCCCATTGTACAGAATACTTACCAATAAGGGATTTCAGTCCTACAGGAATTGTCCACATATCCGGTGTATTGATGAAGATCGTACCTGCGATCAATTCATTCCAGGCACCGATAAACGCAAATACAAATACGGCTACGATTCCCGGGAACATAACCGGAAGTACGATTTTGCGCAGTGTCTGCATCTTGCTGCAGCCATCAACATAGGCAGCCTCTTCCAGAACATATGGAATACGTTCAAAGAAGCTTCGCATTGTTATTACACAAAACGGTAAGTTTGTGAGTGAATAGAAAATAAACAATGACATATAACTGTTGATCAGTCCCATTTTGATAAATACTACATACATAGGAATGATAACAAGAATACTCGGGATCATCTGAGTGATAAGGAAAAACAGAAGTACCGCACCTTTTCCGCGGAACTTAAATCTGGCAAGACCATATCCTCCAAAGATTGAAAGGATCACGACTACAACTGCTGATGACAGTGTTACGATTAAACTGTTCTTCAAATATATACCATAATCCATCATATTAAACAAGGACTGATAGTTTTCTAATGTGAAAATTTTCGGAAAATACGTAATATGCTGCGCATTAATGATCTCAGGATTCGTCTTGAATGAAGTAATGACCATCCAGTAGATCGGCAGTAATACTATCAAAAGATAGATAGCCAGGATAATAAAACGTACAGTATTTGTAATTCTCTTTTTCTTTGATTTTGTCATCAGAAATCACCTGCCTTATCGTAATTGGAAAGTTTCAGGAACAATACGGCATAAACACCCAGGATTACCATCAAAAGCACACCAAACGCACCCGCCAGACCAAAATCATATCCTGAGAATGCCTTTGTATACATGTATGATGGAAGTGTCTGTGAATAGTTGGCAGGACCTCCCTGCGTTACGATAACTACCAGGTCAAATGAGTTAAAGATCCAGATCGTACGCAGAAGGATTGTCATAATAACTGTAGGTTTAATGTAAGGAAGTGTCAGACTGAAAAACTTACGGAACATTCCGCAGCCATCCATATCTGCTGCTTCATAAATTTCATCCGGAATTGACTGAAGTGCTGCAAGGATCATAATTCCAAAGAACGGAATTCCGATCCAGATCATGGCAAGAATAACAACCACCAGAGATAATCCAGGTGTACCAAGCCATGCAATACCTTTTTTAATGATTCCAAGCTTCATCAGCACGTCATTGACAACACCATATTCTCCGTTGAATGACCAGCGGAATACAAGACCGACTACGAATGCCGAGAAAGCCCATGGAAGAAATACGATAGACTGATAAATTCCTCTTCCTTTGAATTTATCTCGCAGACATAACGCAAGGATCAGGCCTCCGATAAACTGCCCGAAAACGGAAACGACTACATAAACTACAGAGTTCTTCAGCAAGAGCAGAAAGTCTTTGTCTCCGAACATCTTGTGAAAGTTGGCAAAATCATTAAAATATACATTTGCATTTCCAAGTTTATAATTCTGGAATGCCATCACAACGCTCTTGATCAGCGGATAACCAAACATGATCACAAGCAGAAGGAAAATCGGACCTACATAGTACCATGGCTCCACTCTCTTCTTGCGTGCCATTCGTCCTTTTTTATTTGCACTACTCATAAGTTACCTCCTCTGTCCAAAAATCTCAGCCTTTTAAAAAACGGGGCATCTTATTTTCTCTCAGGAAAACAGGATGCCCCGTTTTGACTGCTTACAGTGTTAGTTTATTACTTCAGGGTCAGTGCAGTTTCAACTTTTGTATCTGGATTTTCTTCTATGAACTGTTTCATACGTGACTGCAGCTCGTCTGTGATTGTTGTGAGTGCAGTTTCAGCATCTTCATCACCAAGCAGATATTTCTGAATTTCTTCGTGGAACATACCCTGGTGAAGGTCTGTATAATCAAATGGTCCGAAAGTTGTCGGAACTGCAAGATCAGGATCATTCATCTGTTCTACAAATGCTGCATATGGTCCATCTGTTCCATAAGTATCATCGTTTTCAACGTCTTTTTTGATCGGAATCTCGCCTGTAAGTTTGCAATATTCGATATTGTTTTCTGCATTGGTCATGAACTCAATGAGCTTCCATGCTTCGTCTGGATTTTCACTGTTTCCGGAAATAGAATATGCATATGGTGCATTAATTGTGTTATAGATTTTTCCGTCTTTTGTGCTCTTTGGCATTGGCATAACGCCCCATGTACCCTCTTCCATGTTCTGTGCACATGTTGGAAGAACTTCGGAGTCATTGATCAGTGTTCCGGTAAGTCCACCAGTAAAGTTATCAACCATTTCTGTGAATCCCCAGTTGATAGCATCTTCTGGTGCATAGCCGTTCAGATATACATCTGTCCATTTTTTGAATGCTTCCAGACATTCGTCTGAGTTGATCTGAATATTGCCTTCCTGATCATATGTGTTTCCATCTGTGAATGACTGCAGATAAACAAGGAGCGGATCTAAAGCACCACGTGCTCCACGATAAGATGCTCCATAGTGTTTTTCATCTTTGTTGGTCAGTTTTGCAACTGCATCAAAGTAGTCATCATAATCCCAGCCTTTTGTCGGATCAAGATTAAGTCCTGCTTCCTCTGCCCAGTCTGTACGATAGTAAACACCTTTTACCATAAGTCCGTCCGGAACTGTGTAGATATGTCCATAACGGTCTTCTTCACTTCTCCATAACAGTTTGTTTACAGCGTCTGTGTACTCGCCTCTTGTATCTCCAACATAATCGTCAAGCGGAATTACCCAGCCAGCAGATGTGTACTGTCCCAGCCAGCCTGACCATACTGTCATAACATCCGGAAGCTGTCCGGAAGCGCCAAGTACTGTGATCTTGTTTGCTGCATCATCCCAAGGAACGCTTTCGTAAGAAACGGAGATTCCGGTTTCTTCTTCGAATTTAGCAAAAGTTTCCTCGTAGTACTTCTGGCGTGTTTCACTTGGACTTACGTCCAGGAAACGCAGCTCTTTGCCATCCGCATGTACCTCACATACGCCAGCTCCCGCTACTGTTGCAGCCATTGTTACCGCTGCTAGAAATAAGCTCATACCCTTTCTCATTTTTTTCCTCCTTTTTATTTAATCCTTTATTTAATTTTCGTTTTAATATGGATCAATATTTACAATTTTTTCAATGCTGTTTCAAGATCTTCGAGCAGATTCTCTTCTCCCTCAAGGCCACAGTAAAGACGGATAAGTCCACGGTCAGTGCCCAGGAAATCCAGTTCTTCCTGTGAAGCTTTGTAAAGCGGGCAAAGAGCAAGGCTCTCAAATCCACCCCAGGAACATCCCTTTCCGAAAAGCTTCAGATTATCAATGAACTCCACTGCTTTATCCGGAGAAGCATCCAGTTCAACGCTCATAAGACTCGTATGTCCCTGCTGCTGTCTGCGGATGATATCTGCCTGTGGATGTGATGCAAGTCCGGTATAATTAACTCGCTTCACCTTATCGCTCTTTTCCAGGAATTCTGCGACCGCCATTGCGATCTCCTGATGCCTCTTAACTCTTGCTTCAAGAGTACGGAGACCTCTGATGCAGAGCCATCCTTCCATTGGTCCGAGTACACCACCGAACCACTCTCTCATCTCACTCATGATCTTTCGCATCAGTTCTTCATTTTTGGATACAAGAACTCCGCCGATGATATCACTGTGTCCGCCGATATACTTTGACATCGTGTGCATGGAAATATCAATTCCAAGCTCCAGTGGTTTCTGGTAAAGTGGTGTCATGCATGTATTATCAATATAAGTTATAACTCCATGTCTCTTTGCGATCTCACTGATTGCTTTAAGATCTACGACTCTGAAAACAAAGGTCGCTGGGCTCTCCAGAATCATAAGTGCTGTATTATCCTGAATAGCTGCCTCAATCTCATCCAGATCATTTCCAGAAACATAGGTTACGCTGAAATTCAGTCTTGGGATTCCTACTGTATGAAGGAATCGTTTAACCGGCTGGTAAACATCTCTCATACAAACAATGTGGCTTCCTGCCTTGCAGGTTGCCATGATAGCTGCTGTACACGCTGCCATTCCTGATGAAAAAGCAACTGCACGGCTTCCGTGCTCCAGTTCTGCGATCTTTCGCTCCAGGATATGCACGGTAGGATTGGAACTTCTTCCATAAACAAACTGATCATCTTTATAAACATCTACATTGCAATAATCTTCAAAGCGGTCATAAACATGTAATGAATTCATAAAAACCGGTGGGACAACCGCATTGAGATATTTGTCATACTCATCTGCTGTGTGTGTTAATGCCAATAGATCCTGATTCATATTTACTGCCCTCCATTCTCAGTTCAGTCTGTAGCTGTATGGTAGACTGGTTCAACCAGTTTGGATATTAAAAAATCGACGAAGTCCTTCACTCAACATGAGGATCTTCGTCGATTACACCTTGATTCTATAATGCAAACATGGGCAATGTCAATATATTTTCTGCACTTTTTTCGTTCATTTGCAATGTTTTTACTATTTTACCAAAAACAAGCCTTAATTTTTAGACAATTTTTTTGCGCGTTTTTCGAACATTCCATTGCAATCACATCTTCTCAATGATATATTTAAGCTAGTTTCATGCGTTTAGTTTTTGTGCATATTGCACAACTCAACAAAAGGAGGTTTTATATGAGTGATTTATACCGCGACAGCAGACGCTGTTACCTGATCGATCATCATTCTCCTGCTCCACCTGCTGTAACACTTGACCATCTGGACATCGCTGAATATGAAGAATTTTTCGATACAGCTCAGATTGATTCTGTGATGGTATACTGCAAGGATCATTGGGGAATGACCTATTTTGATTCTAAAGTGCCAGGTTCCATGAAGCACCCAGGAATCCAGGGCGACTGGATCCGCACTGTCCGTGATTCTGTTGCACGCAAAAATCTTGAATTTATTGCTTATTACTGCATCGAATATGATGAAGGAGCTGCACGTCGTTTTCCTGAATGGCGCGTACGCCAGGCTGATGGCACACCACTTATCCGTGATGACCTCTATGCAAAATGGAGTCTGTGCTGCTATCAGACCGGTTATCGTGAATACAGCCTGTCCCATATGGAAGAAATTATTCGGAATTATCACCCGGATGCACTCTTTATGGACATCTTCGGTGCTTCCCTCTGCTACTGCGAGCACTGCCGCAGCAAATTCCGCGAAATGTTTGGATATGACATCCCGGAAACAGATGAGGATATAAAACTTCACCGCCGTGATCTTGTCACTTTTCTTAATAAGAATACTTACGACTATCTGTCTGAGCTCCGCTCCCGCGTAAAGGCAATCGATCCTGCCATTGCGATCACGATCAATTTCTCCTGTCATTATCCTAAAGAGATCCGTGATCTTTTAGACTATCAGTTCTCCGAACCACTGATGAAAGATAACTGGTATTCTTCTATCTATGCACGCGATACCGCAGTCGGACAGTATCCGATCCTTGCTCCTGGCGAAGCTTCCCAGGTATACAATTATGACCGTGAAGAACAGTATATCTGTGATCTTTCTTCCATCGCCGCACAGGGATGCCGTGTAGGTATGTACAGCGGTTCCCAGCACATCGATGGTACTCTTGAGCATCTGGAGGCAGAACGCCTCGGCAGTGTTTACAGTATTCTGAAAGAACTGGAGCCACATTTCAAAGATCGTCAGCCGGTCAAATGTGTCGGCATTCTTCAGAGCGATGCATCAAAAGCCATAAACGCTTTTCCATTCCATCCAGATGCAATCCTTCGAATGAAAAAGCATAATCCTCATACTTATGCGATCCTCGGCGCTATGCAGTTATGCGAACAGGCCAAACTTCCTTACGGAATTCTCCCTGAAGGCGAGGTAAGTGCAGAGCTTCTTGCTCAGTATGATATGATCCTTCTTCCGGAGGTTTATGTTCTCACAGAATCCACAGCCAGCCTTTTGAGAAAATATGTATCCGGCGGAGGCAAGCTCCTCATTTCCGGAAAGACCGGATTATGGGACACTGATTTCAATCCTCTGAATAATTTTATTCTGTCTGATCTGATGGGCGTTTCCTTTACTCAGATCCATACAGAATATGCCCAGAACACCTGGAGCTCCTATATCAAAAAAACACCGGATTCCTCATTCAATGGAATCTTTGACCGTACAACACCACCTGTAAGCGACTTCTTTATCGAAGCAGAATGCACAGATGCCCACCCGGAATTCACGTTCGTACTTCCATGTACTGCATGTTCTCCGACTGACTGGGTTAACTGGTGGAGCCCGCCGCCGGGTGCCGAAACAACTCATCCGGCACTGACCATTAATCAGTATGGCAGCGGTTCTGTTGTTTACACAGCGTTTGATCTGTTCACAATGGCAGCCGAAGAAAGCTACCGTGCTACCGGAGACCTGTTCAGACAGATCACCGAAAAGCTGAATATCAAACCTGTACTCCGCAATATCACAGATATTCCAAACATCCTTCGGACAGCATATTTTGAGAAAGATGACTGTTACCAGATCCATCAGGTTTCTCTTATGGCTCATCAGTTCAAAGGAGATGTGGCAACTGTCAGCGGTGGCGTGATCTCCGTATCCACACCGGTCAAAGAAGCGGTTGTGATCTATCCGGAACACAAAACTCTGCCGATCACACAGAATGGCTGCGAATGGCTGATACAGCTTCCGGATTTTACAATCCAGCAGTTTATTATTCTAAAAAAATAAGGCCAACAAAAAAACCAGCATCCTGTAAGGACGCTGGTTTTTTACGCTTTATTTATTTTTCTCTTTTGTATATTTCTCCGACCACATAGCACAGAGCTGCAACAACCATACCATTGATGGATGCAATTCCCCATGTCACTACGTTTGCTACGATCGCACCAAGAATAACTCCGGCAACTGCAAACCAGTTGACTGTTACAATCTTAATGGTATCTGTATCGTAAGCCTTTTTGTTCATGAAATAAGAGATTACCAGGATGATACCAACCGGCGGCAGTGTACAGTTCAGGATGTTCAGCCATCCGCAGAAATTGTAGTATAGCCATACAGAAAGCAGTGTTCCGATAACACCGGAGATCAGAACCATCGGTTTCTTTCTCTTATTGAAAATGTTTGCAAGACCAAGTCCTGCTGTATACAGAGCATTGTCATTTGTTGTCCAGATATTTAATCCCAAAACCAGGATTGCAAGATAGAACAGATTCAGACGAATCATAACTTCAAAAATATCATTTCCGCCAACAAAGATATAAGAGATTGCTCCAAAGAAGAACATCAGGGAGTTTCCGATAAAGAAAGCAACTACTGTTGCGATCGTTCCCTGTTTACCATTTTTTGCAAATCGTGTGAAGTTCGGTGTTGCAGTTCCTCCTGATACAAAAGAACCAATTGCAAGTCCTGCACCGCCGATGACACTCAGAGAGCCGCTGGATTTAGCAAACTGATCAACGATCGTTCCATCTCCCTGCTTAACTGCCATGATCATTGCCACTGTTCCAAGAATTGCAACAAGCGGTACGGCAATATAACTGATCACGGTAAGAGACTTAATTCCAAAATATGCAGATGCAGTCATACATGCTCCTGCGATCAGGATCAGCACCCATTCTACCGCAGTGCTTCCGCCAAAAAGTTCACGTGCTACCGGAATTGCAAACATTGCAATACCTACGCCAAACCATCCGATCTGTGTAAAACTTGTCAGCGCAGAAGAAATATAAGAACCTTTTTCTCCAAACGCTCTCTTGGAAAGCAGGTCAAGGCTTAAGCCTGTCTCTGCACCTACATAACCAAGCAGACCTGTGTAAATACCAAGGATCGCACCACCCAGAAGGAGGGCTTTGATAAATCCCCAGAAGTCCAGTCCTGCTGCCATTTCCTGGCCTACCCACATACTTGCAGAAAAGAAAGTAAATCCAAGCATGATCATAAACATTGTCACAAATCGGCGTCTGCTCCACTTCGGAACCGCGCACTCTGCAAAGTCAATATCCACCTTTCCCTGCTCTGCGCTGTTTGCTGTTGTCATTTTTTCACTCATTTGTTCTCCCCGTTTTTCCTTAATCTAAAATATATTTTCGCAGTGCGCCCGTAAATTCACCGATACGTTGCTCTGCGAGTTCTTTTAATGTGATATCTTTCATACTTTCGATGTATCCAAGTTCCTGACGATACAGCCATTTTGCATCTGCCGGGCGAACCTTCTGATAGTGGTTTGCCTTGATCCAGTCTTCATAGCTGATTGGAGTAGGATAACCAAGTTTCTCATCCAGAAGCTCTTTGAAATCGATCTTGTCAGCTCTTTCTTTGATTCCTTCCCAAAATTCCAGAACCTCTTCTACATGCTCATGGATCTCATAACGTCTTGCACCGCCATCATAGATGATACATTTTTCAAAAAGAGGACTGCACATGGAAAGTGTTTCTCTTCTGAATTCAGGCGCAACAATACCACCCTTCCAGTAGAAATCCACGTCCGGAAGGTTGATCCCGGAAACGCCCTTGTCCTGATAGGTACTGAAGATTCCTTCATAATAAACAGTGATAAAGCCTTCGAACTCCGGCCAGAATTCACGGATCTCTGCAGTAAGCTTCTCAAGGATATCGATTCCCTTGGTTCCGCCGATTGTAAAAATAATGATATTACGGAGTCTTGCGCCATGATCTCTGTAAAAATCAGTCACATAGCGAAGACAGTGGATCAGAGTCTCTCCACTTGCAATGATGTCACCGATCATCAGTGTGCTGTCCGGCACCATAGTAAGTTTGCTGTACTTGATCTCCAGACCTGCGATCTCTTCTTTTTCAAATACACGCTCACTGGAAAGAAAGCTGATATCATGAACACGGATATGCTCTCTGTAGCATGCCTCTTCCAGAGGATAGTTCAGCGCGCCTCTAAGAATAGAAAGAATATTTGCAGTTGTAACCTTCTTCTGTTCCTTCAGATAATAAAGCATCTGAGAAGTCGAAGAAACAAGGCAGTTGTATACCTCATAACCTACTATTTCCGGTGTATTCAGAAGCTTTCTTGATTCTGCTTCAGAAATAACATAATACTCATTTTCATAATCTCCGCCTTCCAGACGATAGCAGGCAACACCCTGCTCATCGAATTCCGGCACCAAAACTACATTGTCCCAGTTTTTCATCTGTATCTTTTCCCTTCCTGTGTATTTTCCCTTGACCTTTGTAACTTATGAATTTACATAACAAAACATCTTACAAAAGAGTATGATGAACTGCATGGATTGTCAAGTAGAAAAAGCATTTCCGACCACTATATTCATAAAAAAGATCCCCCTGCCATCACTGGCATTGAGATCTTTTTTATTTCCAGTCTTCTGACCGGTTTATATCGCTCCCAGAATTTCTCTGGCGTTATTGATCCGTTCTTCGGATGGCGGTCTGACGCCTTCCAGCGGATAAGGAATTCCCAGCTGTTCCCACTTAAATACACCGAGTGTATGGTACGGAAGCACTTCGACTCTCTCCACTGTTTTTAAAGTATGGATAAAATCAGCAAGCCTGTGGAGATACTCATCTTTATCGCTGCCTCCGGGAACAAGTACGTGACGGATCCACATTGGTTTTCCCATATCTGACAATTTCCGTGCCATTGCCAGGATATTCTTATTGGACTGTCCTGTAAGCTTGATGTGTTCTTCTTCGTCAATCTGTTTGATATCGAGAAGGACAAGATCAGTATACTTCATAAGCTCCAGCCATTTGGAATAAAAAGGTTCTTTTTCTGTGTAAGGATTGGCGCTGGTATCAAGAGTTGTATGAACTCCTGCTGCCTTTGCCTGACGGAAAAGTTCTGTCAGGAAATCAATCTGGAGAAGCGGTTCTCCTCCGCTCACAGTGATTCCACCTTTGTTACCCCAGTAATTCTTATAGCGAAGAGCCTGTTTCAGAAGCTGAGACGGGGTGTACTGCTGCCCCTCTCCCATTTTCCAGGTGTCCGGATTATGGCAGAACTGGCAGCGCATTGCACATCCACTCAGGAATATCACATATCTGACGCCCGGTCCGTCTACTGATCCGAAGCTTTCCAGAGAATGGACATATCCTTTGATTTCTTCACTCATTATTACATTCTGTCGTGGCAGGTTCTGGCAATAACATCCAGCTGCTGCTCTCTTGTAAGGTCGATGAATTTAACTGCATATCCGGATACACGGATTGTGAAGTTTGCGTACTCTTCTTTTTCCGGATGTTCCATTGCATCGATCAGTTTTTCTTTACCAAATACATTAACGTTGAGGTGATGAGCACCCTGGTCAAAGTATCCGTCAAGTACATGAACAAGGTTCTCTGTACGTTCTTCTTCTGTATGTCCCAGAGCATCCGGGTTGATGGTCTGAGTATTGGAGATTCCGTCAAGGGCATCTTCATAGTCCAGTTTTGCAACAGAGTTGAGGGAAGCAAGAAGTCCGTTCTGCTCTGCGCCGTAGGACGGGTTAGCTCCAGGTGCCAGCGGCTCGCCTGCTTTTCTTCCATCCGGAAGGGATCCTGTAGCTTTACCATAAACAACGTTGGATGTGATGGTAAGGATAGAAGTAGTAGGTTTGGAATCACGATAGGTATGGATGTGTTTCAGTTTCTCAAGGAATGTAGAAAGCAGTGTTGTTGCGATCTCATCTGCTCTGTCATCATCGTTACCATAGCGTGGGAAGTCACCCTCAACCTGGAAGTCTGTTGTGATTCCGTCCTCGTCACGGA
>ERZ827488.3521-NODE-3521-length-12612-cov-11.019352_pt1 | contig 12612 bp, 8 predicted proteins | sample MGYA00519771_ERZ827488 | MGnify/ENA primary metagenome ERZ827488 (study PRJEB31778, sample SAMEA3449323) | human gut metagenome | biome: human gut; feature: human-associated habitat; material: faeces | place: United Kingdom | collected 2010/2012 ...
TCTGCCGTACCTCGCTCGCCGTATCGGCACTTAGAATTATGCGGTATTGCCTTAACGATCAGCTGTGCGGCTGTTTTTCAAAATTGCGGCGCAGGCCGCACCTTAAACTCCTAACTCCTAACTCCTCCCTCCTAACTTCCAAACTGGAGGTACAACGTGAATTACAAATACTATAACCCCCGCAAGGCTGCGCTGGATACGGCGCGTGAGCTGCTGACCGGCGCGCTGAATGCTGCTGTGGCGGACGGTTCCCTTCCGGAAGCCCCGCTGCCGGAATTTATTGTTGAGATTCCCGCCGATGTCAAAAACGGCGATATTGCATCCAACGCCGCCATGGCCGGTGCCCGTGCGTTCCACAAGGCTCCGCGCCAGATTGCACAGGCCATTGTGGACCACCTGAACCTGGAGGGCAGCCTGTTCGACCGTGTAGAGATCGCAGGCCCCGGCTTCATCAACCTGTTCCTGGGTGCTCACTGGTTTACCAGCGTGCTGCAGGCAGCTGCCACTGAGCCGGAATACGGCCGCACGGACGGCGGTGCAGGCAAGCGCTACAACGTTGAATTTGTTTCCGCCAACCCCACCGGTCCCATGCACATGGGCAACGCCCGCGGCGGTGCTCTGGGCGACTGCCTGGCTGCCTGCCTGGACTGGGCCGGTTATGATGTGACCCGCGAGTTCTACATCAACGATGCAGGCAACCAGATCCAGAAGTTCGGCAAGAGCCTGGCCGTCCGCTATCTGCAGCAGTTCTGCGGCGAGGAAGCCTATCCCCTGCCCGCTGAGTGCTATCAGGGCGGCGACATCAAGGTGCTGGCCGGTGAGTTTGCCGAGATCAACGGCGACAAGTACGTTGCAGCCTGCTCTGGGCTGGACGAAGAGGCCCTCTTTGCCAGCGAAGCCTTTGAGACCCTGAAGAACGCTCTGGTGGATTACGCTCTGCCCAAGAACATTGCGGCCCTCAAGCGCGACCTGGGCAAGTACCGCATCGATTACGATGTCTGGTTCCACGAGAGCACCCTGCACGAATCCGGCGCTGTCCTGGATGTTGTGAACAAGCTGCTGGAGCTGGGAGCCTGCTACAAGGCCGAGGATGGTGCCATCATGTACCGTAGCGCCCAGTATGCTGCCAAGTACGGCACCGTGAACAAGAAAAAGACCGAGGACGGCACCGAGGAGGAAGCCAAGGACGAAGTCCTCGTCCGCGCAAACGGCATCCCCACCTACTTCGCCGCCGACATTGCCTACCACTACAACAAGCTGGCCACCCGCGGCTTTGCCAAGGCCATTGATGTCTGGGGTGCCGACCATCACGGCCACGTTGCCCGCATGAAGGGTGCCATGGATGCCATCGGCCTGAACGGCAACGATCTGGATGTTGTGCTGATGCAGATGGTCAACCTGATGCGTGACGGCCAGCCTGTCCGGATGTCCAAGCGCACCGGCAACGCCATCACCCTGACCGACCTGCTGGAGGAAGTGCCCATCGACAGCGCGCGCTTCCTGTTCAACATGCACGACGCAGGCAGCGGCATCGACTTTGACCTGGATCAGGCCGTCAAGACCGACAACGACAACCCCGTGTACTATGTCCAGTATGCTCACGCCCGCATCTGCTCTATCCTCAAGAAGATGGAGAGCGAGGGCGTGGCCTTTGCCGGTGCCGAGCAGGTAGATGCCACCCTGCTGACCGACCCCAGCGAGATGGACCTGATCCGGATGCTGGCCGCCTTCCCGCAGGAGATCGTTATGGCTGCCGAGAAGTACGACCCCAGCCGCATCAACCGCTTTGTCATTGATCTGGCAAGCGCCTTCCACCGCTTCTACGGCAACTGCCGCATCCAGGGTGCAGATCCCGCCGTGCAGCAGGCCCGTTTGGCCCTGTGCATCGGTGTGAAGAACGTTATCTTCAATGTGCTGACCATGTTCAAGATCAACGTCCCCGAAAAAATGTAAAAGAGAATGAGAAGGGGCTGTTGCAAAACAGTGCCAACGAAAAGATGAGATAGACTTCCCCGAAAGGGGGTGCCTATCTCATTTTTTATTGTATGCTGAGCCTTCAATAAACCTGCTGCAACAGGCTCCAGGAAAGCTCTGCACGTACCAATCACTCCCCAAAAGCCCGTGAATCCCTGATTGGGAAGTGCACAAAAGCCCATATATATCACAGGACTCGGTTCTTTTTGTATCTTCCGTATAAAAAAACTCTCTGTTTTTGTGTTCTCTCACAAAGCATGTCCCATTATATTGACTTTATATTTTCATTTACTGTAAAATATTTTGTGCAAAGCGTCATATTCATTCGCATTATGACGCGCATCGGACAAGTCTTTTACGAAATGCAAAGGAGGATTTTCTTATGAAAAAGCGTCTACTCAGCTTATTTCTGACATTCAGTATGCTGCTGACCTTTTTCCCTGTGGGCACTGTCACTGTTTTTGCAAGCGATTCCCCTATGGCATATACAGATGGTTCTTATCAGTTTATCCTCAATGCTGACAATACTGCAACAATAACCAAATATACGGGCAATGAACATAGGATCACGATCCCTGCTCAGGTAACACATGGTGCTCAAACATATCCTGTATCAAAAATCGGAGACCGGGTATTCTGCAATTACAAGTACGTCCTGACAAGTGTCCAGATCCCCGACACTGTAACAGAAATTGGCAGCAATGCTTTTTATAATTGCACCTCACTGAAAAGAGTTACCATTCAGGACAATAAACCATCCTGCGTGAAAAAGATTGGCCGCCAGGCATTTATGTTTTGCAGCGAATTGACAGATATTCCCATTCTTGATTCTGTAACAGAGATTGACTCTGAGGCTTTTCATCATTGCGAAGAATTAGATACTGTCACCATTCCAGAGGGTGTAACATCCGTTGCAGACGGCATGTTCCGTTATTGTTACAGCTTGCACACCGTTACTCTTCCAGACAGCGTAACTGCCATTGAAGAGCGGGCTTTTACCGGAACTGCATTGACTCAAATTCATATTCCTGCCAATGTGACACGGATCGGAACCGATGCATTTTCCGAATGTTTCGCTCTCTCAACGATCACATCAGACAGCGAAAGCTATCCGGCAATAGACAATGTGTTGTACGAAAAAGCAGCAAATGGCGATTACGCCTTAATCCGTTATCCTTCTCAAAGGGAAGATCCTGCTTTCAAAATACCCAATGGTGTGGCAAGAATTGAAACTCATGCTTTTGACTGTTGTTCGTATCTGGCCTCTGTGAAGATGCCAGACTCCGTGGTCTCTATTGGAACCGGTGCCTTTATGAATTGTCAAAAGCTACACGACATTGAATTTTCATGCAGGATAACGGAACTTCCGGAATCAGTTTTTGCAGGTTGTATCAGTTTAAAGAGCATCGATATCCCGGAGGGTATCACACAGATCCTCGATGATGCTTTTGCTGGCTGCGAGCAGCTCGAACGGATCGCGATTCCCAGCAGTGTAACAAAAATTTCCGAGTATGCATTTTCCAATTGCACAGCATTGAATAACATAGAGTATTCAGGCTCTCGTTCTCAATGGAACGCTATTTTCACGGATTCTGGCCTACAAAATGTCCCTGTAGCACCTGGTTCTATTGATGTTACGGTAACCAGCGACATCCGTATCGTTACCGCCAAAGTTGATGGCAGCAGCGTTCCCATCAACGATGGCAAATTCATTGTCACGATTGGTAAAACTGTAGAATTGACCGTCAGCGATCCCCACTACAGAGATCGTTATACCTGGGCAGGGGGCAGCGGCACTGTGAGTGCGGACAATACCACCTATACTTTTGTTGCAGGTCAGAATGATACAGCTGTAACTCTGACCACTGTCGAACACACAAATTATGACACCGGTGATTTCACCATCAGCGGTCTAGCGGACTATTCCTATGGGGACAATATCGATCTCAGGATCGAGCCCAAGGATACACGCATCACAGATTACATTGTAAAATATGTCAGGAACGCAGGCACCTCAAACGAAGAAGAATTCAATGAGCTTCCAAAAGATGCCGGAACATACACCCTGCGAATCATTCAGGGTGATACCGTCCGAATCGACATTCCGGAAAAGATCACGATCCACCCCGTTACCATCACCAATGATACTTTCCAGAACGAACTCACTGTCACCCTTCCAGCGGATGCTGTGGAAGAGGAAGGTAATGATCATACGGCCACAGTGACTGTCCGAGCGGACAGCAGGCTGAATGCTCTTTTGCAATCTGACGAGATCAAACTTGAGCTTGTCTATCTCAACGATATGGGAGAAAAAGTCGTTGCCCCCACAAAAGCAGGCAGGTATACCGTAAAGGTAAAGATCCATTCCAATAGTCCCAATCTGATTTCTGCCATCGTGGACGGAGGCACGTTTGAAATTCGCCAAAAAGCTGCTCCCATTGTTCCCACTGCAGATCTTTATCCCCTGACCATTAAGAATGCTGCCGTTTTTATTGAGCATGATGGCGAAGAGATTCATGCTGAGAGAAACGAGATTGGTGATCTGGTTGCAAAGGTGCCTGAGAACGCCAGTGTAACTGTCACCTACATCAGCCAGAGCGATGCCATTGCGTTCGATCAATGGTTGGTCAGCGGTTTGGACGATTCGACCGATGTCAAACAAAATCCATTGCGCTTTCAAATGCCCGCAGGTGAAAAGGGTGTAACGATTGAAGCCATGACAAAAGATGCTTCCATCGAAGATGGTGGTTCTGGCATTCTGGGCACCGTTATGGTCATTGGTGCTGCCGCCGTATTGACATGGCAGGGCTGCCGAATCGGCACGGAGCTTTATCTGAAACGTATTCTCCCCGATGGCGCAGCGATCCCCGCCAATACCACCGAACTTGCCGAACTGGTGTGGGTTGATGCCGACAAGCCTGTTCCCGCTGCTGTGTCGGACACGGATGCCACTGACGCACAGAAGGCTCTCACCTGGGCCTCTGAGAACCAGCTGCTTCCTTCCAATAAAACTGCAGATGCTTCTGTAAGTTACTGGGAAGTGATCCAGATCTGGCGCAAGGCGCAGACACTCAAGAGCTAACCCCTGGCAGGCAGAAAGCCCCCTGACAATTACACTGTCAAGGGGGCTTCCTGCTGTTTATTGGTGAACCCAATAGAGTGTTCACGATCTTCTTCGTCTTTTTATGATGTACACCACCGGCCTGAACATCATGGGCACCTTCTCTTTTTACCGCTTCGCGTGGCGTTCGCCCATGGGGATGACATCACAAAAGACGCACCGGCTCTTGGTGGAAAGGGCCACATCCTTGTGGTAGCAGCCAAAGAACCACTTTTCGTAGGTCAGCTTCAGCAGGACCTTATCAAGAAACAGGTGCAGGCGGTTGGATTCGCCCACCGCGAGGGAAGTAAAATCAAGGAATCTGCTTGGGGCATCGTGGGTCAGCACATAATCTACCTGCCAGCCATTTGCTTCGAGATTGGTCTCACAGGCTGCGTATTCCTCATCGCTGGGCATCTCCTGCGGCCACCAGTTGTATCCGGCCTCCCGCTCTTCCTTGTCGGGGCTCTCGGTGCCGCCAAAACAGAGATATTTCTTTCCCTCCAGCTCCAGCACGCTGCCACGGCAGACATGGTACACATTGCCGCCCAAAGCCTGGACCCTGCCGCCAAACCGCTCCTCGACGGGGTACTGGGCCAGCAGGTCGTAATTCTCGTGGGCACCATCAAGGAAAAGCAGGGTGTAGGGGCGCTTGCGCAGCCAGTCGAGCTTTTTCTGTTCCTCCTTGCTGCCATCCCACACAAAGCCGAAATCGCCCAGCACCACCACAATGTCCCGTTTGCCCAGCCAGCGGAGCCTGCCGTGCTTGAAGCGGTCAAGCTCGCCGTGGGTGTCGCCTGTCAGATATACCATAGTCCCCTCCTGCCGCTTTGTGAAACCGTGGCAAAACCCTTGTCTCTGCGCGGCAAACCTGTTATTATTAAAGGAGCGAATCTTTGTTCGCCATTCTTTGTCATTTCCGGGCGCAGCGCCCGTATTTTATATATTATCGCTTTTTGAAGGAATTGTCCACATGAAACGTATTTTTGCACTGCTTTTATCCCTTGCCGTCCTGTTCAGCTGCCTTGCCGTGACGGCCGGAGCCATGTTCGACCCCAGCACGGTCTACGATGTCAAGGCCCAGAGCGCCTATATCGTGAACACCGACACCAACATCATCGTCTATGAAAAAGACAGCGAGAAGCAGGTGTCTGCCGGGGGCCTGACGAAATATATGACCATTGCGCTGGTGCTGACCAACTATGCCGACCAGCTGGACAGCACGTTCACGATGCCCTTTGCCATCTCGGACTATGTCCACAACTCCGACAATGCCGACATGCGCTCGGGCGAGACCTTTACCTACCGGGAAGCCCTTTACGCCATGGTGACGCGCAACGCCAATGAGGCCGCCATGGGTCTGGCCTACGAACTCTCGGGCGGCGACTTGGCGGGCTGGGTGAGCCAGATGAACACCCTCTCCCAGCGCATCGGCACCACCAACAGCACCTGGACAGATGCCTGCGGGCTGGACAGCGGCAACACCACCACTGCCGTGGACATGTACCTGATCCTGCGCTATCTGATGAGCTTTGATGCCTTCAAGGAGATCTCTGCCGCCCCCACCTTCACGATGCCGGCCAAGGAAAAGCACGCCAAGAGCTTTGTGCTGCTGAGCCAGAACGTGGCCCTGAACAAGACCAGCGGCGGCAGGTTCTACCGCAGCGCCATGCAGGGCGGCATGTGCGACGTGATGGCCTACAAGAACGACAGCGGCGATCAGAGCTATGTCTCGTGGGCCAACAAGGACGGGGCCACCTACATCTTCTGCATCATGCAAAGCCCCGACACCTGCGATGATTACGGCTATTCCAACCGCCGCCCTGCTCTGTACGAGACCACCAAGCTCATCGACTGGGTGTTCGAGAGCTTTTCCATCCAGGCTGCGCTGGACACCGACCAGGCGCTGGCGGAGATCCCGGTCAAATACTCCTCCGATACCGACACCCTGCAGCTCTACCCCGCCGACAGCATGATGACCCTGCTGCCCTCCACGGGGGATGGCTCGGTGACGCAGAAATATTTCCACCTGCCCGATTACGCCACGGCCCCCATCCAGCAGGGCGACGTGGTGGGCACTGTGGAGCTCAAGCTGGCAGGCGAGACCATTGGCGTGGTGAACCTCATTGCCGGGCAGGATGTCCACCAGAACGCATTGCTTTTCACGGTCTCCAAGGTACAGACCTTCTTCCACAGCCTGTATCTCAAGGTGGTCATCGTCCTCTCCCTGCTCACTCTGGCGGTCTACGGCCTGTGGGTGTTCATCAACCTGTGGAACGGGCGCAGACCGAACCGAAAGATCCATAGAAGATAAACCCCACCGTCATCCCTACGGGATGCCACCGCCCCTGGTAGGGGCGGCCTTGGCAAAACTGGACAGCTTTACGCCATGCCAAGGGCCCCACTATTAGGGGGGCTGTCACGCGAAGCGTGACTGAGGGGTTTCGCCACCGATTGCAAAGAAGCTCCACCTTCACGGCGGAGCTTCTTTCTATTTCTTAGTCGATCGTCGTTTTTGTTCTGCCAATGCCGATCACAGCCGTCGTGATCTTTTTCCAGCTGTTGCAGCCGCACACGCCGTCCACCGTCAGGCTGGTGCGGCGCTGGTAGCCTCTCAGGGCTTCCTCGGTGCGGGTGCCGAACAGGCCGTCGATGCGGCTGCCGGTCTGGTAGCCCAGTGTGGAAAGTGCGTCCTGCAGGATCATCACATAGCAGCCCCGGCTCCCCCGCCGCAGGGTGGGGTAGCCCGCTGTGGTGCCGCTGCAGGCCGGGGTGCCGTAGCGGCGGTCAAAGTGCACCCAGGTGGGGGTCTGGCTCAGGGGCTCCACATAGCCCCAGGCTCCGGTGGACCGGGCGGCCCTATAGATGGCTGTGCGCTGGCTCTGGGTCAGGCTCTGGCCCACATCAAAGGCCACGCCGGCGTAATGCTGGCTGCGGGTGCCGTGACCGCCCTCCCAGATGCGGCGGAAGGCATACCCCACCGGGATGCCCTTGCCGTACTTACGGCGGGTCAGGTTCCATGCCTCCATGGCGGCGATTGTCGTCCAGAGCACCGGGCTCCCCGATTTTCCCCGGAACTCCCGCAATGTCAGGGTGCGCTCGGTGCTGTAAGGCATCGGGTCGTTTTCGTTCAGGCTGTTGTAGGTGTACACCTTGTTCTCATAGGCATCGTAGATCAGCAGCCGTGCCATCCGTCATCCCTCCTCGCATTCGCAGCTCTGGGCACGGAGCGCGGCCCAGGTCTCCTCATTCACCGTACCTGTTACCAGCAGGTCCGCCCGCTCCTGTGCTGCCCGGACCCCTTCTGTCTCCTTCGGGCCGAAGCGGAAGTTCTCGGTCACATAGTCCTCGCCGCAGTTCCGCATATAGCGCCCATTGAGCCACTGTTCGATCTGCCCCACATCCGGGCCAACGCTCCCCTCTTTCATGGCGCGGCCCGGGTAAGCGTCGGCCTGCCCGGCATCCCGGTCAGGGTTGGGGGAAACTGCGGCCAGCTGCAGGCTCAGGGCCTCCACCGCCGTCCAGGTCTCTGCATCCGCGACCCCGGTCTCGGGCAGGTCCAGCAGGGCCTGCGCACTGCGGGTAGAGGCCGCCGTCTCGTCGGTATACCGGTCAGACAGGGGCGGGCTTTCCACACTGTCGAAATAGTAGGCAATGCGCTGCAAAAGGAGGTTGTAGTAGAGCACCGCGTCCCCCGTGGCCCCCACTGCCAGCGGTGTGCCCGGGTAAGGCAGGCGCTTCAGCGTGACCACCGGGCCGGACACCCGCAGGATGCTTGCTTTGCCGTAGAGCGAATTCCAGGTCGTGCGCCCTACTACACCGTCCACCGTCAGCTTCGCAAAGCGCTGGTAGGCCCGCACGGCGTTCTCGGTCGCCGCACCGAAGCTGCCGTCGATGGAAACCACGGGGATGCTGCTCTCGTAGGCGCTCATCAGGTAAAGGTAGAACTGCAGCTCCCGCACTGCCGTTCCGGTGCTGCCCCGGCGCAGAATGCCCGGATACTCGCCGGGACGCAAGCTGGCTGTGAGCAGCCGGTTGGCGATATCGTTGTAGACCTCATACAGCTTGTTCCAGGTCGTGCGGCCCACCACGCCGTCGCTGGTCAGGCCGAAGTAGCTCTGGAATCTCCGCACTGCCGCCGCCGTGCCTGCGCCGAATTTCCCATCTACGGTCAGGGTGTTCAGGCTGGGATACACCGTGCGGGCGATCTTGAGCCAGAACTGCACCAGCCGGACGTTCTGCCCGCTGCTGCCCTGCCGCAGGGCTGTGCCCGGGTAAGCGTTGGGCCTGCCGTTGTCGGACTGGATGCTGCGGAACTGATTGTAGAGTTCTGTCCAGGTGGCGCGGCCCACCACACCGTCCACAGACAGGCCGTATCTTCGCTGGAAGGCCCGGACCGCACTGGCGGTGCCGCTGCCATACACGCCATCCACTGTCACGGAGGGGATGCTGCTCTCGTACTGGGCCAGAGTGTTCAACCAGAACTGCAGCTGCTCCACAGCGCTGCCGGAAGAGCCGACGCGCAGGACGGTGTCGCCCCAGGTGCCGTCCGAGAGGGTGCCTGCGGCTGTTTCTCCCTCGCTGGTCAGCTCTGCAAGGTCTTTCACCGAAACATAAATATAGCTGATCTTATACCAGGTCTGCCGCCCCACCACGCCGTCAGCGGTCAAATTGAACTGCTTCTGGAATCTCTTCACGGTCTCGGTCATCCTGCTGCCAAAGACCCCGTCCACGGTCAGCAGGCCAAGGAAGGGGTAATCCTTGGTGATGCGGTTCAGCTGCCGCTGCAGGGTGAACACCGCCGTGCCCCGGTCTCCCTGCCGGAGAGGAGAGCCCGGATAGCTTCTGGGGATGGACTGGATGTTGCTGGTGCGGACGATCTCGATATCGCTGCCGTAATAGTACTTGAGGATGCTCAGGGCATTGCGGCCCTGATTTGCCAGCGTGACCGTGCCCCACTGCTTGAGCCCCGGGCAGGTAACGGACTTTCCGTCACAGTATTCGGAGTAGTAGGGATTCACGGTGCCGGTCTTGCGGATGTAGGTGTTGAAGATGTCATCCGTCAGCTTTACCATCACATCGAACACAGTGCGGCCATGGACGTAATACTGATCGTAGCTGGTGGAATTGGTGATATTGAAGGTGTAGCCCTTGCTGGGATACCACTCGGTGTAAATACGGTTGAGCGCCAGCGAGATCTGGCAGTGGATGTTCGCTTTTAACGCTTCAATGGGCCAAGTGGGGTAGACCTCGCTGGAAGCCACATTGGCGATATAATCCCGGAAAGACACCGTCACGTTCCGGGCCGAGGCAGCGGGCCTGCCCAGATGGACCGTAATATTTTGGGGCACGATGACACGGTCCAGCACCCGGCTGCCGGTGCAGGGATTGGTGGGAGCCGGGCCGCTGCCGCCGTTCCCCGCAAACAGAGCGTGGGTGGGGATGATCACAGGCGGGTCGACAATGTCTTTTCCCTCCTCGGTGTCCGGGATCATCTCAGGCCGGGCCAGCGTGACCTGCCCGGCAAAGATCTGGATGCCCTGGATGCGGACGGTGCGGTAGCCCGGCTTTCTGGCCGTCAGGCTGCACACGGCATAGGGCAGGGTCGTGGTGTTGTTCTCGTCCAGCGAGAGGGCGCAGGCCGGGGCACAGATGGCCACATCCTCGGCATTGCCCTCGGCATCGGTGATGCGGTGAGCCGTGAAGCCGCTGCCGGTGATCACAACAGTCACTCCCTCCACCGGAGCCGACTGCCGGGGCCGATAGGTCTGGATACGCAGGATGCCATTCATCATATAAAAAAACTCCTTTGCCGATAAGCTGATTCTCTTACAGCTTATTCCGCAAAGGAGCAGAGGGTGCATTTTTCAGTTGATGTAGCAGCGGTCCTGACCCACCAGCCAGTCCTCGCACAGGCGCTCGGCTTCTTCCACGCTGCGGCTCACACAGCGGAACAGCGCCCCGTTCAGCGAACAATAGGAGTAGCGGACTTTGGGCACACCGTTCGCATCCTTAAACTTTTCACAGCGTTCCTGCCCGGGCATCAAATAAAATGGTTCCATTTTCCACGCGCTCTCCTTATTTTTGTCATGTTATGGCATTCTGCGGCACCGCCGCGCAACACCTTGCCTATTGTATCACCATCCGGCGGCAAAGGCTATTCGCCGATTGGACAAAAAGAACCGTGATTCTTCGGCCATGATTGCCATTGACAAGGTGTTTTTCGCATTCCGCTTCGGGCGTAGCGGTCATCCCCACCCTTACACGACCATGCACCACAGCGGTGTGGTGATGAGGGAGAGCACCGTAGAGACCGCCACGCACTTGCTGGCAAAGGCGGAATCCCCGCCGTACTTTTCCGCCAGAACGGCGGTCACGCCGCCCATGGGCATGGCGGCCAATACCACGGAAACACCGGTCACAAGGCTCTCCGCGCCGCAGAGCCTGCAGCCCAGCAGCACCGCCGCCGGGATAAGCCCCAGCCGGATGAGGCAGTAGAGGAAGCAGTCCTTATCCCAGAGTTTGCCCATCCGGCTGCTGCCGATGATGGCACCGATCAGGATCATGGAAACACCCATGTTGCAATTGCTCAGGCTCTTGACGGTGCGGCCCAAAAAGCCGGGCAGCGGCAGCTGAGAGGCCATCAGCACCATGCCCACCACGACCGCCAGGATGCAGGGGTGGGTGAATGTTTTCCGCAGCACAGCCCTGCGGTCTGCCCGCATCTCCTCTTTGGAAGCGGGCTTTTCGTCCTGCAGAAAGTAGCTCACGCCCACCGACCACATTGCCACACGCTGGGGGATAAGGTAGATGGAGCTGAGCAGCAGGCCGCTGCTGCCCCAGATGCCGTCCACCAGTGCGCTGCCCAGAAACGCACCGTTGGAGCAGACCGTGCCATACTGGTAAACGCTCCGCCTTGCAAAGGGCAGCCAGTTGTAGCCCAGGGCACACAGCACCACACAGCCGATCTGCAGCGCCAGCGAGATCACAAGGATCGACGCACTGCTCTTCAGCACATCCCAGCTGAACTCCACCAGAAACGACTGGATGATGTTCGCGGGCAGGATGACATTGATGAGCAGGTCAGTCAGGCACTTGCGTCCCTGCGCATTGATGATGCCCTTGCGGGCCAGAAAAAAGCCAATGAGGGTCAGCAGCGCAAGCTGGCCCTGCAATGTCAGCAGACTTGAAATTTCAGCCATGATTCCTCCTGTGTTTTGCACCAAAAAAGACTTCTTTGTTCAAAGTATAAGAAATCCGGCCGGGAAAAGCAAGGATTCCGATCAATTTTCAGCCCAGCGGCAGGTACACCATCGCTTTGGCACCGTGGGGGGTGTTCTGTCCGAACACTGCCCTGCCGCCATGGGCGGCGGCGATCTGCCGCACTACATACAGGCCAAGGATATGGGGTGCGTTTTCGGCAGGCTCCACAGCGTTCAGCGCCGCCAGAACGGCAGCCGGATAGCCGATGCCGTCATCTGCTACGGTCAGGCAGAAGCGCTCCCCTACCTGCCGGGTGTGCACGGTAATGTTCACCG
>ERZ827488.3527-NODE-3527-length-12582-cov-3.045262_pt1 | contig 12582 bp, 7 predicted proteins | sample MGYA00519771_ERZ827488 | MGnify/ENA primary metagenome ERZ827488 (study PRJEB31778, sample SAMEA3449323) | human gut metagenome | biome: human gut; feature: human-associated habitat; material: faeces | place: United Kingdom | collected 2010/2012 ...
TTCTTGTGCATTCTGGAAGCTAACGGTACAAATACAGTCTTAATCTGCTCGCGAAGCTTCTGTACATCTTCCTTGGTATAAGAATTACGGTTCATGCGGAAGTAGCCCATATCAATGTAATTCTCAAAGCCCAGCATCTGTGCCTGTCTGGTACGGTTCTTCACCATCAGATCGTAGATTTCATCAAGCTCAGCCTGGTTCTCCTCAAAGAAGCCTGAAAAAGCATCCCATGCTTTCTTACGGGTATTCCGATCCTGGGAGCGCATATACTTGCGCATAAGGGAAAGGTTCAGTTCTTCTCCTTCCCACATGATCTTGGCAGAAGCGATCAGCTTGCTGTAACGGGAAGCAAGGGCATTCTCCTCCTGCATCAGCGGAATCAGACTGTCATCGAAAGATTTCATCTCCAGTTCCATGGACTTAAATGCAACCGGTCCGATTTTCTCTTCCATATACTGACGATATGGGGTGGCAAAAAGTACTTTCTTGTACTCATTTGTCACTGCGTTCAGTTCCGGGAGCTTCTCATCATAGTAGCTCTTCTCGCCGTCATAAAACTCATTTGTCACATCTCCATCCCTGCGGATATGGGCGATGGTGTAAAGAGTTCTCACGTGATCCATCAGCTTGTTAAACTCCTGATGAATCTCGAACTGCTCTTCTCCGCTCTTCGCAGAAGATGCGCGCTGGATAATCTCTTGTGCCTGTGCGATCACAGCCGGAAAATCCACACGAGTGTAAGGCATTTCTGAAAATTTCATCTCGTTCCTCCTTTATAGACACAAATGGGCGGACAAACTTCCTAAAGCTTATCTTCAGAATGCTGTCCGTCCATTGTCGCGTATTATTTACTATATCATAATCACATCTAAATTAAAAGGCTTAAATTTATAAAAAATGTTAATAAAAGAACATTATGACGTTGAAAGTGTGTTTTGCCAAATCTTCAGATTTTATTCAGCTACGCCTTCTTCTCCTTCTTCTACGATTTCCAGATCATCAAGCGTGTCATCTTCTTTGGATTCCTCTTCATCATACTCTTCTGGTGTATATGGAGTTTCTGTCACGTTTGCCTTTTCCAGAAGAAGCTCTGTTACCTTGCTCTCATAAAGGGCATTTACAAGCGTTTCCCGTGTATAAAGAGTCTCAAAATCAGCAGGACTCTCGCCATAGTAGTCAGCATACTCATTCACATAATTCACGTATTCCTCTTCTGTTACCTCAATATTATTGGCTTCGGCATATGCACTGATGAAAAGACGGCGGTTTACAAGATTTTTGGCTTCTTCTGCAATATCATCCTCTGTAACCCCGAACATATCCAGTACATCATTTACATCTCCGTCTTCCTCTACAAACATGGAATAACCGGAGAGTGCCTCTTCCCTGCATGCCTCAAACAGGTCGTCCGGATATTCTCCCGTAAACTCTGTACGTGCCAGGCAGGCAGAAATCAGATCTTCTGCCTCATCATAAGTACTCTGTTCCTCATAGGACTGCTCCAGATATTCTTTTACAGAAGCCTCATATTCTTCCTTCGTGTCATACCCGGTATAATTCTTCACATAATCCTCATCATATTCCGGAGTATTGGAAGCTGTAACATCTGTTATCTCCACTGAAAAGTCAACGGTTTTTCCCTGCCAGTCTTCCTGCCAGGTGTCATCTCCGTATGTGATGCTAAAATCCAGTTTGTCTCCTGCAGAAACACCTGTCAGCTTCTGGTCAAATTCTGCACCAAATTCTTCCTGTCCCAAAGTGATAAAAGTCTCGTCAGGATCAGCAGCTTCCTCACCCTCCACAGTGGCAGTAAGATTCATATATACAATATTTCCGTCCTCGGAAGGTGCATTGGTAGACTGCTCATCACTGGCATCTGCCAGTTCTTCCTGAATCTCATCCTGCACCATATCATCAGTGATCTCATAGGTGTACCTGGTAACCTCTACACCATCATAGTCTCCAAGAGTTACATAATCAGAAGCATTCTGAACCAGATATTCAGAAGGAGTAATGGGATCAAGCGCCACTTCTTCCTCTGCGTCATCGGCATCGATTACTTCATTATTCTCTACATCCTGGGAAAATTCAGGATCCAGTTCTTCTCCATCTTCATCCGGATCTGCAGCTGTCAGATCATCCTCTGTTGTGCTCTCTTGGGTAGTATTGTCCGTGTTTTTCTGCTGAGAAGCATTATCTCCACAGCCTGCAAGTACTGTCATAGCTGCCAGCGCAGCAAGAACATATCTTTTTTTCATATTTTTATTCCTTTCTGATAACTGTATAGCTAAGAGCCAGCTATCCTTTCTATATGTTTCGCATGTTATTTAAAAATAATATAACATTTTCGAAATATTTTGTAAACTTTCATTTCCTATGGACACTTATTTTTCACAAATCGTATTGCCGTCTGAAGAATAAAAAATCCTCTGCATGCTGCACCATACAGCATAAGCAGAGGATTCTGAAATTTCAATATTCTATCAAACCAATCCCTGTTATCTTTCCTCTCGGAAGTAGGAAAGTCCCAGGCTTTCCGGAGGCTGATTCTCTTTTTTCTTTCGAAAGCTTACTACAACCAGTACGATAATGGTAACCACATAAGGAACCATCTGGATCAGGTCTGTGACATAGCTTGCAACCTTGATTCCAAGAATACTTGGAAGGAACTGATACAGCCAGTAGAGCATACCAAAAAGATACGCACCCCAGATACAGTTCAGAGGTTTCCAGGTGGTAAATATAACCAGTGCAACAGCCAGCCAGCCAAGAGCTTCTATCTGTCCCGTTGTCGCCCAGATGCCCTGATTATAATCCAGAACGTAATATAATCCGCCGATTCCGGAAAGGCCGGCACCAATACAGGTTGCCAGATATTTATATTTGGTTACATTGATTCCGGCTGCGTCTGCAGTTCCCGGATTTTCACCTACAGCCCGAAGATTCAGACCTACTCTTGTTTTGTTCAGCACGTAATGCAGCACAACAGCAATGATGATTGCCGCATATACCAGAAAACCATAGGCAAAAACAGTTTTACTTACAATTCCCAGCTTACTGGACAGGAATGGAATCTTCTTTGAAAAAGAAGCGTATGCCAGCGGTGCTGCAGTGTAGCTTGCACCATTTAAAATAAATACACCAAAGAAATTAGCAACGCCCATACCGAATGTGGTAAGTGCAAGACCGGTTACATTCTGGTTTGCACGAAGGGTAATGGTAAGGAAGCTGAAAATCAGCCCTCCCAGCATGGAGGCTGCAATTGCTGCCACAAGCGCCAGGATCACACATATCCAACCCTTTGGATCTGCTGAATTTTTCTCGTAAAAATAGGAGCTGGCGAAGCCAGCAAAGCCGCCAAGATACATAATTCCCGGAACTCCCAGATTCAGGTTTCCGGATTTCTCAGTGGTGATCTCACCCATGGAACCAAACATGATAATTGTTCCAAATGGAATTGCCCTGATGATCCACGCAATCAGATTACTCATTTAGTGCACCTCCTTTTTGGAACCACGGAAAATCATCTTATAGTTGATAAAGAATTCACTTCCAAGGATAAAGAACAGGATCACACCTTCAATAATACTTGCTGCATAATCGTTCAGGCTGTATGCTGAAGCAATCTCTGCTGCACCTTTGGAAAGGAAGATCAGCAGGAAGGAGATCAAAGCCATATAAAAAGTATTAAACTTTGCAAGCCAGGCTACGATAATGGCGGTAAATCCGTTTCCACCTGCAGATGTGGTGGAAATGGTCTGGTCTCTTCCTGCTACGATCAGGAAACCAACCAGACCGCAGATAGCACCGGAAATGATCATGGTACGGATGGTTACCCATTTTACATTGATACCAGCATATCTTGCAGTGTTCTCAGATTCTCCGACAACGGTGATCTCATATCCCTGTTTGGAATATTTCAAATAGAAGAACATGACAAACATCAGGATCACAACAATCAGAATGTTAATATTATATCTCTGTCCCAAAAACTGCGGAAACCATCCAACCTGTGTAGACATGTTCAGTTTACCAAGGCTGGAGGCTTTTCCACGAAGAATATTAGTCATGCATGCCACAATGCTGGTTGCCACATAGTTCATCATCAGGGTAAACAGTGTTTCGTTTGTGTTCCAGTATGCCTTAAACACAGCCGGGATAAAGCCCCACAGACCGCCTGCGATCACGCTGGTAAGGAACATTACCAAGAAAAGCACCGGTGTAGGAAGGCTGGCTCCGCATTTTACCATAACCATGGCAGTGGCAAGACCACCCACCAATACCTGTCCCTCTGCACCAATGTTCCAGAAATGCATTTTAAACGCAGGGGCAAGAGCAATACCGATGCAGAGCAGGGTTACCAGATCTCGCATTGCCCAGGAAAAACGAATACTTGTCATAAAGGTACCGTTAAACATAACTACATATACGGATAACGGATTCAGTCCGGTTACGCTGTAAATGAAAATTGCATCTACAACCAGTGCCAGTAAAATGGCAGCTGCACGAACCCATACTTTGTAGCCGAAGCTGCTTTTGTCACGCTTTATAATTCGGACTAAGGGTTCTTTTGTTTTTATTTCACTCATTTATTTCCCCTCCTTCCGAAGATTTGTCATCAGCAGACCAACTTCTTCTTTTGTGGTGGTTCTGGCATCCAGGATACCATTCTCCCTGCCGCCGCAGAGAACCAGAATGCGGTCGCACAAGTCAATGAGCACATCCAGATCCTCACCTACATAAACAACTGCAACGCCCTCTTTTTTCTCCTCATTCAGAAGATTGTAGATCGTATAGGAGGTATTGATATCCAGACCACGTACTGCATAGGCAGTCATCAGGACTGTCGGTGCCTCTGCGATTTCACGGCCTACCAGAACCTTCTGTACATTACCGCCAGAAAGGCGGGATACAGGAGTATTTAAGCTTGGGGTAACTACCTCCAACTCTTTTTTTACCTTTTCTGCCATTTTCTTCGGAGCACGCATATCGGTAATCGGAGATGGACCATTTCCATAACTCTTTAACAGCATATTTCCCGTCATACCCATGGAACCAACAAGTCCCATTCCAAGACGATCCTCTGGAACAAATGCAAGATGCACACCGGCATCCCGAATTTTCTTTGGTGTTTTGCCAACCAGCTGAAGGGGCTGGTCTTCTTTACCTTTTTCATAGAATTCAATGCTGCTGCCCTGGGCTGTAATCTGAAGTCCTGCAATGGCTTCCAGAAGCTCCTTTTGTCCATTTCCTGAAATTCCCGCTATACCAAGGACTTCTCCGCCGAAAACATCGAAGCTTACATCGTCCAGCACCTTGATTTCCTCACGGTTATAAACAGTCAGATGGGAAACTGAAAGGCGTTTCACAGGATTTACAGGCGCAGAGCGGGCAATATTCAGTTCTACCTTCTTGCCAACCATCATCTCTGTAAGGGAATTTTCTGTAGCTTCACTGGTCTCTACTGTGCCTATGTACTCCCCTTTTCGAAGGATTGCCACGCGGTCAGAAATCTCCAGAACTTCGTGAAGCTTGTGGGTAATGATAATAACGGATTTGTTATCTGCTTTCATGTTTCGGATTACTTCAAAAAGTCTTGCCGTTTCCTGAGGAGTCAGAACTGCCGTAGGCTCATCCAGAATCAGGATGTTTGCTCCTCTGTAGAGAACTTTTACAATTTCCAGAGTCTGTTTCTGAGATACACTCATCTCATAAACCTTCTGGTCTAAATCCAGGTCAAAGTGATATTTATCGCAGATAGCCTTGGCTTTTTTCTTAACCTCTTTCAGGTCAAATTTCTGTTTCTTGTCAAGGCCGAGGGCGATGTTCTCCGTAGCACTGAATACATCGATCAGCTTAAAATGCTGATGGATCATACCGATTCCCAGATCATAGGCATCTTTCGGAGAGCGAATCTCCACTTTCCTGCCGTCTACCATGATCTCGCCGGAATCTGGAAAATAAATACCGGAGATCATATTCATAAGAGTGGTCTTACCACTTCCGTTTTCTCCCAGAAGGGAGAGGATCTCACCTTTTTTTACGTCAAGGTTGACATTTTTGTTGGCAACAACTTTTCCAAATGTTTTGGTAACATTTTTTAATTGAATGGCATATTCCAAAGTGTTGTGCCTCCCTTCCCGTTTTATAAACAAGGCAAAACAAGCTCTTCTGGTTTTGAACTTCTGGTTTTGCCTATCTTTGAAGCGTTCGCCAAAATCCCACATCCGCGTGGATTTTAACTTTCCCGCTTACGAAACAAAAGGGAAGCCTTTTTACAGCTCCCCTTTTGGATTTCATGTAATTCGATAACTGTTCAGGTTTCTTCCCAGCTACCTGCTCCGCGATGCACAGAAATCATGCTTCGCAGGATTTCGCATTACTGCTTATTCAACAGCGTCTGCGTCCTCTGTGATTCCATCAATACGAAGTGTAAAGTATGGAGCGCTTCTGAATGTGGACTCTGCAAAGTGTCCATCCTCGATAGCCTCAACAGTCTCGCCCTGATATACAACAGTTGCAGGATCAGTTGTGTAATCCATGAAGGAAAGATCAACCGGTGCAGAAGTAACTTCCTCGCCGCCTACAGTAAATGTAGAGGTATCAAATACCTGAAGAGAACCGTCTTTCAGTTTGCTCTCGACGTCAGCAACGTAGTCTGCAGTTCCTTCTGCGCAGGACTCACCAAGTTCTGTGATTCCTACTGCATCGTCATTATATCCTGCGGACCAGTCCTGCTCAAGGTCACCACCGCCCATTACGGTTGCAATTGCATGTTTGTAGTATACTGCCCAGTTATTGGTAGCAGAGGTAAGTGCTGCTGTAGGAGCAGTCTCAAGCATATCAATATTGTAGCCTACAGAGTAGCAGATCTTGCCATCATCGTGAAGCTTCTGTGTAGCTGCAGGAGCACCTGTAGAGTCTGCATGCTGTCCGATGATCACACAGCCGTTTGCAATAAGTGCCTCAGCTGCTGCACCCTCTTTGTCAATATCAAACCAGGAGTTTGTGTACTTAACTTCCATTACAACGTTCGGAACAACGCTCTTAATACCAAGGTAGAATGCGGTATAACCGGAAACAACCTCAGCATAGCTGAATGCTCCAACATAACCAACCTTTACATTGCCGTCTGCATCAAAGCTGTCTGGCTGTGTCTCTGTGGTAAGAGTGCCATCCTCAAGAATCTCTTTCAGCTTCAGACCAGCTACAACACCGGATACATAGCGGGATTCATAAATGTTGGTAAATGCATTCTTGAAATTCTCGCATCCGCTGATTGCTGCAAAATCACCTGTCATGGAAACGAATGTTACATCCGGGTATTCCTGAGCAGCCTGTACCAGATAAGTCTGATGTCCATAGCTGTTACCGATTACCAGGGAGCATCCCTGTCCAACAAGGTCGATTGCTGCATCATAGCAGCTGGAGTCTTCCGGAACTTTGTATTTCCAGATGATCTGGCTGTCGTCAAGGCCCAGCTCTTTAGCTGCTTCCTTAACACCGGCGATATGAGCTGCAGAATATCCTTCTGTCTCATCACCTACAAGAATAACTCCCATCTTGAAGTTCGGATCAGCTTCAACGCTGTCCTCGTCAGCGGCATAAACAACAGAAGCGAAGGCGGTCATTGTAAGCACCATCACTGCTGCAAGAAGAAGGCTGACTACTTTTCTACACATTTTTTTCATTTTACTTCCTCCTTGATATTTTTATTTGCCTGAGACTTTTCCCCTCTATGTAAGAAAAATCTTAAACGTTACAGTTATTTTATTTTTTTTCTAATTAAATGTCAACCATTTATATATAATTCAAAAAATATTTTTGAACAAATGATAATTTTTTTGTAAACATATTTTTACGCGTTCTTCATAATCTTACTTTATCATTTTTCTTATTAGCCACGCGGAAAGCTCTTGGCGTTACTCCATATCTTTCCTTGAATACACGGTGAAAATAACTGTTGTTCTCATAGCCCACTGCTGCAATAATATCGCTGATAGGAAGGTCGGTATCACACATCAGTTCCACAGCCTTGCTAAGACGTTTCCGCTGAAGCAGCTCCTTAAAATTAAAGCCTGTTGTTTTTTTTATCATTTTACTTAATACATGCATGGGAAGGTGAAGCATGTCGCATAGCTCAGTCAAGGTGGCTGTGCGGTATTTCTGCTCAATATAATCCAGAGTAGTCATGGATATCATGTTCTCGTACTGATTTGGAAGGCGCATTTCCACATACTGTACAGAGTCCATAAGGTAAAGAAAAATAAGTCCCATGGTAGTCTGATTGATTTTATTCTGGTTGCCTCTTCCTGTTACAAGGGAATAAATAATATTTTCCAGAAGATTCTGGATCTGCAGCACCTCAGATACCTTAAAATGAAGATATTCCCCCTGCTGGTTATCCCGGCGCAGTACATTCACCAGAAAATCTGCCAGAACATTGTTATTTCCTGCCATTGAATATGCCACATCAAAAAACTCCGGCAATACCATAAAATTTATGGCAATGTCATTCCTGCCAGCTGCCAGAATCTCATGATGGGTAAACTGATTCAGAAAAAGCAGTTCCCCTTTTCGCACAATAACCTGTTTGCCATCTATAACATTAGTAAGAGTTCCCTCGCATACGTAGAGTACTTCCACATAATTATGGCGATGAAGTGGAAAATGAACAAACCTGGTATGAGTGCGGATTGCGATCAGCTTCCCTTCCTCCAGCATCTTATTGCTGTCAATGGTAAAATCGCTTCCCGACGTGTAAAGATCCCTGTCCACCTCTACTTCCCCGTTCAGGATTCTTCTCTCTTCTTCTGTAATTTCACGAAGCTGCTCCAAGAGTTCTCTCTGCACTGCACATCCCCCCTGATAACTGCATGATTTCTGTTTTCTCTAAAGCATGTTTAAAAAATCATTCCCGCAAATTACGGCGCACATCCTGCAGGAAGCCTTTTTTCAAACACATTCTAATTATATACACAAAAAGAAGTTAGTGTCAAAACCTCTTTTCACACTAACTTCTTCCGCTATTTTTAATCTCTATTTTTTCTTTTTCAGGACCCTGGTTGCCAGCGGCTGCATAATCTCATCCGCTGCGCCGTAGATCACTTCATATTCTGCCGGAACCGGAACTGCCTTGGTTTCTCTTGCATAGTTCTGGATAAACAGATATTCATTTTCCTGATTTTCACGTAAGGTGACAGAAACCTCTTCCGGTATGAATTCCAGCGGTGCCTGAATGTGCGCTTCTTTCGCTGTTCTTCTATAGAAGTCACTGTAAAAAGCCTGCTCCATGTCTGCGCCAACATAGTATACGTGACCTTTTCCATATGCTTTATGTGTCACTACAGGAGCTCCTGCATAAAAGTCATCGCCATAGCGCATAAGCACTTCTGCATCGGATACCTTTACCAGCTCGCACAGGTTCTTACAAGTATAGATGCCGCTGATTCCCAGATGATTGCCGGGTTCTGAAATTCCATGGTTTTCTTCCCAGTCATAAAGAGCATCAATCTCTGTAGCGCGAAGACCAGCTGCCTCCATAAGCCCGTATGGTGTACCTCCAAGGAAGCACTTGTCTGTGCCATCTACAAGACCGGTCCAGTAAGTGATCACCAGAGTTCCACCATTTTCTGCATATACTCGTAATTTTTCTTCGTATCCATCTTTGAACATATAAGCCATTGGCGCTGCCACAATCTTATAGTCGGAAAGCTCATGCTCCATGGAGATCACATCCACATTCAGTCCCTGTTCCCGTAGGGCGCGGTACTGCTTCTGTACCGCTTCTGTGTAGAACATGTTCTCATTCCTTGGTCCCTGTGTATCCTGAATTGCCCAGTTATTTTCTCTGTCATAAAGGACTGCTGCCGGAGACTTCATCTGGCTGCCGCAAACTTCCTTCAGTGTCTCCAGTGCCTCTCCAACCTCTGTTACTTCTTTAAACACACGGGTATCATCTCCACCATAGTGGTCGATCACTGCGCCGTGGAATTTCTCAGAAGCCCCCTGGCTCTGGTGCAGCTGGAAGTATAAAACGCTGTCAGAGCCGTGAGCCACTGCCTGAAGAGAGGCAGCCAGCATCATTCCCGGCTTTTTCAGCTTATTGATGGGCTTCCAGTTTGTGGCAGATGGGCAGGACTCCATGAGAAGGAATGGCTGATTCTTAATGCTCCTCATCAGATCATGCTGCATACCTGCGTCAATGGCAGTGAAAAATTCCTCTTTCTTATGCCAGCTTGGATAGTTGTCCCAGGATACCACATCCAGAACATCGCGAAACTTCTTGTAATCAAGACCATTGTAATCATACATCAGATTGGCTGTTACCGGCAGTTCAGAACCGCCTTCACGGATTGCAGCAACCTCTCCTTTGATGAAATCAATGGTGCGGTCTGTAACGAACCGGTTCCAGTCAAGCTTCAATGCATGAAGCTCGTTTTCCCCCTTTGGGGATGGAGCTTCAATCTGATCGAAGCTATTGTAAATGTGGCTCCAGAATGTGGTGCACCAGCTGGAATTCAGTTTCTCAATGGTTCCATATTTTTCTTTCAGCCATTCCCGGAATTTCTGCTGGCAAAGAGGGCAATAGCATTCTCCACCAAACTCATTGGAAATGTGCCACAGAATCACACCAGGATGACTGCCCAGTCTCTGGGAAAGCAGCTTGTCCAAATCATGGACCTTCTGACGATATACCGGAGAGGTATAGCAGTGATTATGTCTGCCTCCGAAAAATCTTCTGGTGCGGTCCGAATCCATGCGAAGGACCTCCGGATACTTGTCTGCCATCCACTTTGGCCTTGCGCCTGACGGTGTTGCCAGGATTGTGGAGATTCCTTCTTTATATAAATTGTCAATAATTTCTTCCAGCCAGCCCAGATTATACTTTCCTTCTTCCGGTTCCAGTACTGCCCAGGAAAAGATTCCTACAGATACTGTATTAATGTGGGCTTTTTTGAAATATTCAATGTCTTTTTTCAGAATGTCCGGGCGGTCCAGCCACTGCTCCGGGTTGTAATCACCACCATGCAGCATACGGCCATATTCTATTTTTCTTGCCATCTCAATCTCCTTTTTCTTGCCATGATAAGAGTATTTTTGTTACTGGTCACGGAATGAACAGTAATGTATTTTTTTCTCAAATCCCCTTAAATACAAATGAAAACTCCATAGGTTTACTTGTATCCAGCAGATATTCTTCCTGGGTTCTTGCTCCCCAGCTGTCATCTCCGGCAATTCCCATCTGGCCTTTTGCCACGCGCACTACTGTATAATGAATCTGGGGCAGCTCATATGGATGCATTGCATTTTCCATCTCATGAGGTGTGTATGGCAGGGCAGAGAACATCATCGGACCGTTTTCTTTATCCATCTCAAAAAGCATTCCTCTGCCTTTCCGGTCTGTGATCTTCGCCCATCTGACCTCTTCCTTGGCACCGCATTCCTGTGGAACCATATATCTTGCCACATTATCTTTTACCATATTGTCGTAGATTCCAAGCTTTGCACCTTTCTTACGGTCTGCATAGGTCTCAGCTTCTCCAAGTCCATACCAGGATACATGATCATAATCTGCATTAAACTTGAAAATCACACCAAATTCCGGCATATCGCCAAGCTCCTTCACCGGATCATAGGAAAGTGTGGTACGAATTCTTCCATCTCCGAAAACTTCATAAGCAAGTGTACACTCAGCCGCCGGAACAGTTGGAAGAAAATAGGTATAGGATACCTTTACGGAATGCTCTTTTTCCTCTACCTTTGGTACATTTCCAGGTCCATATGCCGCTCCGCGGTAATCCTTATGGTTTACATACATGCTGGCAAGCTTCCACTGTCCATATCGCATTGCCATCAGATTTCCACAGTCATTGTCAGTTGGTGCACGCCAGAAATTAGGCTTCGGAATTGCCTCGATCATTTCTTTTCCTGCATATTTATAGGAAACAAGACCACCGTTCAATACGGAGAAAAGCACCTCAAATTCCGCTCCGCGCACGCCAATATTATGGGTACTATGAATTACCTCCAGATGCTCTGTGCAAGGCTTCACAGCTGTTTCCACCTGGTAAACATACTGTCCAAAGGCAACCTCATGACCTGCTTTCGCCCATGGCATATCCTCTTTCAAATGGAAAGAAACCGTTACCGTGTACTCACCTGCTTTCTCCTCCTTCTTAAATGGAAGAGCATATTCCATCTGGCTCAAAGGAGCCACTGCTGTATCCAGTACTTCTGTATGAATTATGTTTCCATCCTTCTGAAGGGTTACTCTGCATTCAAATGTGTCCGTATTTACAAACAGATTTTTGTTGATCACATTCACTGAATCAGCACTTACCTGTGCGGTAATATTCTGATAATTAAATTTCACTTCCTGCATCTTCGGAGACGCATCACGATTTCCACCATATGCAATACCATTTCCACTGAAATTATAATCAGTAGGACGCTCGCCAAAATCTCCGCCATATGCCTGGAACTCTTTTCCATAACGGTCTTTTTTGTAAATAGACTGATCGATATAATCCCAGATAAAGCCACCCTGATATTTCGGTTCTGTATCTGTAAGATCTGTAT
>ERZ827488.3530-NODE-3530-length-12570-cov-3.224211_pt1 | contig 12570 bp, 8 predicted proteins | sample MGYA00519771_ERZ827488 | MGnify/ENA primary metagenome ERZ827488 (study PRJEB31778, sample SAMEA3449323) | human gut metagenome | biome: human gut; feature: human-associated habitat; material: faeces | place: United Kingdom | collected 2010/2012 ...
CCATATATGCTGCTCTGCGAGGGTTATATGGATGTCATAGCGCTGCATCAGGCGGGCTTTGACAATGCGGTGGCGTCCCTTGGGACCTCATTTACGAGTGGACATGCCAGTCTTTTAAAACGTTATACGAAAGAGGTCTATCTTACGTTTGACAGTGACGGGGCGGGGATCAAGGCGGCACTGCGCGCGATCCCGATCTTAAAAGAAGTCGGACTTTCCGCCAAAGTCATCAATATGAAACCTTACAAAGACCCGGATGAATTTATCAAGGCACTCGGGGCGGAGGCGTATCAGGAGCGGATCGACCAGGCGGAAAACAGTTTTATGTTTGAGATCCGCATCTTACAGCAGGATTATGACATGAAAGATCCGGAGGGAAAGACGGCGTTTCAGCATGAGACCGCAAAGAAGCTGGCGCAGTTCCCGGAGGAGATGGAACGGAATAACTACATTGAGGCAGTCGCGGAGCACTACCAGATGGGTTATGAGAACCTGCGGAAGCTGGTCAATCAATATGGCGCGCAGGGCGGGCTTGCGCGCGAGCCGGTGAAATTAAAATCTGCCACGCGTGAGGTCAAAAAAAAAGAAGACGGCATGAAGCAGTCGCAGAAACTGCTTTTAACCTGGCTGATCGAAGATACCGGGCTGTTTGATATTGTAAAGCAGTACATCACGCCGGAGGATTTTACAGAAGAGATCTATAAAAAGGCGGCGGAGATTTTGTATGCCCAGTTTGCGGAAGGCGCGCTAAATCCGGGGAAAATCGTAAGCATGTTTCAGAATGAGGAAGAACAGCGGGAGATCGCCGCTTTGTTTAACGCAAGGATCCACGAGATCGATGGAAAGCAGGAACGGGAGAAAGCATTAAAAGAGACCATTCTGCGGGTGAAAGAAAACAGTTATAATTACCGTGCGGCGCATATTGCGGTCACGGACATCGCAGGCACACAAAAGCTGATCGATGACAAAAGGCAGCTTGAGGCATTGCGGAAACTGCATATTTCTATCAATTAAGGACAAAATAATAACAGATTTTGGAATACAAACCATGAGAGGATGAAATTAAGATGGAAGAAAAACTCGAAAAAAAGGCAAAAACTGCAAAAAAGACAGCGGAGGAAGCAGCTTCTGCGGAAAAAGAAGCAAAATTCATGGAAAAACTGCAGGGACTCCTCGCGGTCGCGAAAAAGAAAAAGAACATGCTGGAGTATCAGGAGATCAATGATTATTTCCGTGAACTTGAGCTGAACGCGGAGCAGTTTGAGAAGATCCTGGATTTCCTGGAAGCAAACAATATCGACGTCTTAAGAATTACCGAAGATGATGATGAGGTAGATGAGGAACTCCTGTTAAATGACGACGAGGAAGAGATCGAGGTGGAAAATATCGATCTTTCCGTGCCGGACGGTGTTTCTATCGAAGATCCGGTCCGTATGTATTTAAAAGAGATCGGTAAGGTACCTCTTCTGAGTGCAGAACGTGAGATTGAGCTTGCACAGAGAATGGAAGAAGGCGATGAGGAAGCCAAGAAAGAGCTTGCAGAAGCGAACTTAAGACTTGTAGTCAGCATCGCAAAGAGATATGTTGGAAGAGGCATGCTGTTCCTTGATCTGATCCAGGAGGGTAACCTCGGCCTGATCAAAGCAGTTGAAAAGTTTGATTATCACAAGGGATATAAGTTCAGTACTTATGCTACATGGTGGATCCGTCAGGCAATCACAAGAGCAATCGCGGATCAGGCAAGAACAATCCGTATCCCGGTTCATATGGTTGAGACGATCAACAAGCTGATCCGTGTATCCAGACAGCTTCTTCAGGAACTGGGAAGAGAACCGCTTCCGGAAGAGATTGCCAAGGAGATGGATATGCCGGTAGAACGTGTACGTGAGATCCTGAAGATTTCACAGGAACCGGTTTCTCTTGAGACACCGATCGGTGAAGAGGAAGACAGCCACCTTGGAGACTTTATCCAGGATGATAATGTACCGGTTCCGGCAGAGGCAGCTGCACAGACACTTCTGAAAGAGCAGCTGGATGAAGTACTGGATACATTGACAGAGAGAGAGCAGAAAGTCCTCCGTCTTCGTTTCGGAATGAATGACGGAAGAGCACGTACACTTGAAGAGGTTGGACGAGAGTTTGATGTAACAAGAGAGCGTATCCGTCAGATCGAGGCGAAAGCACTCCGTAAGCTCCGTCACCCAAGCAGAAGCAGAAAACTGAGGGATTATCTGGATTAATGATGGAATTATCGAAAAGATTACAGGCGGTCGCAGATCTTGTGACCGCCCATTATAAATTAGCGGACATTGGAACGGATCATGCATATATTCCGATTTATCTGACACAGCAGAAGAAGATTACAGAAGCAGTTGCACTTGATGTCAATGAAGGACCACTGCAGCGAGCAGAGGAACATATCCGCGAGAATGGACTTGAAGCAGAGATAGAGACGAGACTTTCCAATGGATTTCAGGCATTACAGCCGGGAGAAGTCCAGTCTGCGGTCATCGCAGGAATGGGCGGCGGACTTGTGATCCGGATCCTGACAGAAGGAGAGAAAGTGGTGCGAAAGCTTGAGGAGTGTATCCTTCAACCACAGTCAGAGATCGAGAAAGTGCGGGCATTTCTTCTTGAGAAGGAATATGAATTTCTGGAAGAAGATATGGTCTGTGAAGATGGAAAATATTATCCTATGATGAAGGTAAAACCACCGGTGGCTGATACAGCAGGCGAAGATACAGAAGTAAAGTTCTGGGATACGGTTCAGTTAAAATATGGAAAGCTTTTGCTGGAGAAACAACATCCGGTACTCAGAGAGTATCTGGAAAGAGAGATACGTATTTATCAAAGTATTTTAGAAGGATTGAAAGCGAAAGATTCTGACCGGATCCGTCAGAGAAAAGAAGAATTGGAACAGGAACTTGTAGAAGCAGAGAAAGGGATGAAATATTATGCAGTGTAAAGAGATTATACAGGTAATAGAGGCAACATTCCCGCGAACAGCAGCTTTGGCATTTGACAATGTAGGACTGCTTGCAGGACGTTCAGAGAAAGAGGTGTCCAGAATTTATCTGGCACTGGATGCAACAGATGTTGTGATCGACCGTGCGATCAAGGAAGGCGCGGACATGCTGATCACACATCACCCGCTTTTATTCTCAGCAGTAAAGAAAGTGACGGATGAAGATTTTATTACAAGAAGAATTGTGAAGCTGATTCAGAATGACATTTCCTATTATGCAATGCATACGAATTATGATGTGCTTGGTATGGCAGAACTGTCCGGAAAGATCATGGATCTTCAGAATGGGGAAGTGTTAGATGTTACCTATACAGATGAAGAAGGGAATCCGGAAGGAATCGGAAGAATCGGTAATCTGGAGAAAGATATGACATTGGAAGAGTGCTGTGTCTATGTGAAACACAGACTTGAACTTGGAAGTCTGAAAGTATTTGGAGATATGCAGAAGAAAGTACATCGTCTTGCAATTTCTCCGGGATCAGGAAAGAGCTCGATTGCAGTTGCTCTCGAGAAGGGGGCAGATGTTCTTGTAACAGGAGATATCGGTCATCATGATGGAATTGATGCAGTAGAGCAGGGGCTTGCAGTAATTGATGCAGGACATTATGGCACAGAATATATTTTTATTGAAGATATGAAGCAGTTCTTCGAGAAGAAGCTTCCGGTGCTGGATGTACTTACAGATCCAATCGAGCATCCATTCCAGATCATATAATCAGAAGTGAACGCATAATAATGTTCAGCAGGGCAGCTGTGGGAAGAAAGCAGTTCACAAAGACAGTGGAGGTGGCTGAGGAGTTGGAAAGTCAGAAATGTAAGGTTACGATAAGCGGAAAAGAGTATCTTTATGAGAAGGGGACGTCTTATCAGGAGATCGCGAAGGATTTTCAGAAAGAGTATAAACATCAGATCGCACTTGTGATGCTGGATGGACATCGTCTGCAAGAACTTAGAAAACAGGTTTCCGGAGACTGTACGCTGCAATTTATTACAACACAGGATACGGCGGGGTATGACACGTATCGGAGAAGTGTCTGCTTTCTTTTTATTAAGGCAGTACACGATGTGATAGGCCATGAGCGTCCGCAACAGGTGCGTGTACGGATTCATTTTTCGTTAGGTGCAGGATTTTACTGTACGGTGGAAGGAATCGATCATGTGGGAATGGAATTCCAATGGAAAGTTGAAGAACGCATGTATGAACTTGTACAGCAGAGACTTCCAATCACAAAAGAGTTGATCCATACAGAAGAGGCAGTGGAATTATTCCATCGATATGGAATGTTTGATAAAGAACGCCTGTTCCGGTATCGGAGAAGTTCCCACGTGAATCTGTATGCCATGAATGAATTCCGTGACTATTATTATGGTTATATGATGCCGGATACAGGAGATTTGAAGTATTTTGCATTGTATCTGTATCAGGGCGGAATCGTACTTCAGATGCCGCTGAAAGACGAACCGGAGAAAGTCCCTTTATTTGTGCCAAAGGATAAGCTGTTTCGTGTACTCAGTGAGTCTGTGAGATGGGGAGACCAGCAGGGGATTGATACCGTCGGTGCGCTCAATGACATGATCACACAGGATGATATGCGTGAGATTGTTCTTGTGCAGGAGGCATTCCAGGAGCGCAAGATCGGAGAGATCGCAAAGCAGATCGCAGATCGCCCGGGGGTAAAGTTTGTTCTGATCGCAGGACCTTCTTCTTCCGGCAAGACAACATTTTCACATCGCTTATCCATTCAGCTCAGAGTGAACGGGCTTCATCCACATCCGATTTCTGTAGATAATTATTTCGTAGATCGGGAGAAAACACCGAAAGACGAGGATGGAAATTATAACTTCGAATGCATTGAAGCAATCGATGTGGAAAAGTTCAATGAGGACATGAGCAATCTGCTGGCAGGCGAGGAAGTCTATCTTCCGGTTTTTGACTTTAAGACCGGTAAACGGAATTTTGAAACAAAGCCAAAGAAACTCGGTGAAAATGATATCCTTGTAATCGAAGGAATCCATTGCCTGAATCCGAAGCTGACAGAACAGTTATGTGATGACCGGAAATTCAGGATCTATATCAGTGCATTAACACAGTTGAATATTGATGAGCATAACCGGATTCCGTCTACAGACGGACGTTTGATCCGAAGACTTGTCAGGGATGCAAGAACAAGAGGGGCATCGGCGACGAAGACCATCTCAATGTGGCCGTCAGTGAGAAGAGGAGAAGAGAAGAATATTTTCCCATATCAGGAATATGCAGATGTGATGTTTAACTCTTCCCTGATCTATGAACTGGCAGTGTTGAAACAGTATGTGGAGCCGTTGCTTCTTGGCGTAAGCAAAGACTCTCCGGAATATGTTGAAGCAAAGCGGTTGTTGAAATTCCTGGATTATTTCGTAGGAATCGGAAATGATAATGTGCCAACGAATTCACTTTTGAGAGAATTTATTGGCGGTGGATGTTTCCATGTCTAATGCAATAGAAAGATAGAAGAAAGAGGATACATAGAAAACTTGTATGTGACAAGAATTTCTATGTATCCTCTTTGCATTAAGATACCTCTTTGTTGATCATATCCTGCAATAAGCAGAAATATACAATATCTAATCCTAAAATTGAGAGAATCAGATAGAGAATAGAAGAATTCCCCTGTATTCCTCTGATGCGGTCACAGCGTTCTCCCATCTTATAAGCCCAGTAAATACCATAGATTCCACAGGTGATCAAAGAAAATAGGAATACCATGCCTCCGCTTGTTGCCTGTGGCTCTCCGGCCAGCTGATTCACCTCATCATTCAGCTTGATCATCCAGTAGATACTGTAGATGCCGCAGGTGAGAAAAGAAAAAACAATTGCAAGCACAAGATTACGTGGCATAATGCCTGCAGTTGCCCCGTTCCGGTAATAATTGTTCTGATTATAGTTGTTCTGGTATGCATTCTGGTAATATGCATTCTGCTGGAACTGGCTTTCCTGCTGTTTTTGATTCTCCTGTGTATGAGCATTATCATTAGGAGCAGGAAGCGGAGCTCCACATTCCTGACAGAAAGAAGCACTGTCTTCGCAGAGTGAATTACATTTTGGACAGATTTTCATAGAAGATTCTCCTTTGCATGAATTAGTTCGAAAAATGTCAGAAGTTGACAAGATCCTTCTGAAAAGTATCGTAGCATAAAAAGATACAAGTTACAAGAAATGTAGCCAAGTTTTAGGATATCTTAAGATATTCGATAGAAATAAACCCGGAAGATGCATAATATTCTTCCTTTTTCTTTCAAAAAGTTTGTGGTAGAATAGTAATGTTTCTGAAAACAAAACATGAGGAGATGAAAGTATGCCAGTATTTGACTTTAACAGTGCACCGGAAGATAAGAAAGAAGTTCAGTGTACTTATACAACATTTTGTTCCAACGAAGACCATGCGACACCGGAGTGTCCGATTCTTGTTCTGGATAACCAGAATCGGAAGTGGAATCATCATTCCTGCGGTGTATTTATCAATCAGAATAAGCAGACCGCATTTGAGTTTGATGAAAAGGACGGAACATGCAGTGCAGATATCCTGAAAGTGGATGCACGTTTTGTCAGCCTTTTAAAATGGCTTGGAGAAAATCATATTAATGTACGTCTTTCCGGAGAAAATAAGCCGGATGGTTATGCCGTTTACAGAATCCGTGAGATCGCATTTGGAGGCGGAACAAAATTATCTGCTGAGGACGGCTTCCTTCAGTTTATGATTGAAAGACTATTAGCAAGCAATCCACCTGCAGAAGAAGTGGAAGATGAAGATCAGGAGGAAGATCAATGATGACGAGCAGGAAGAGTCCGGAGATGACATGAAGCTTACAAGTATTCAGAGTATTACAGATTTTATGACGTGCGCAGGACGTACACTTCCGGATAACATTCGTCTGTGGGCAAGAAGAAATCTTGCAGTTGCACGCTCTCATGAGGTTTCTCAGGAAGAGCGCCGTCACGCACAGAGAGCACTTTCTATTATGATGAATATTCAGTGGAAGAGCAATTACTTTGAAGCAATCGATCCGGATGAAGCGAGAAGAATTCTGGATGAAGAGCTGTATGGAATGGAGAAAGTAAAGCAGAGAATCATAGAGACGATCATTCAGATCAACCGTACACATACACTTCCGGCGTACGGCCTTCTGCTTGTCGGACCGGCCGGAACAGGTAAATCCCAGATTGCTTATGCAGTTGCAAGAATCCTTAAACTTCCTTGGACAACACTGGATATGAGTTCCATTAACGATCCGGAACAGCTGACCGGAAGTTCAAGAATCTATTCGAACGCAAAGCCAGGTATTATCATGGAAGCATTCTCCATGGCAGGGGAATCCAATCTGGTATTCATTATTAATGAGCTGGATAAGGCGGCATCCGGAAAGGGAAACGGAAACCCGGCAGATGTTTTACTTACACTGCTGGACAACCTTGGATTTACAGACAATTACATGGAGTGTATGATCCCTACCGTTGGTGTATATCCAATCGCTACAGCGAATGACAAGGATCAGATCAGTGCACCGCTCATGTCCCGTTTCGCTGTCATTGATATCCCGGATTATACACCGGAAGAGAAGAAAGTAATCTTCTCCAAATTCGCACTTCCGAAGGTGCTGAAACGCATGAGCCTGAAGGCAGAAGAGTGCATTATGACAGATGAGGCACTCAATGAAGTGATTGAACTTTACTCTAACACATCAGGAATCCGTGATCTGGAACAGGCAGCAGAACACATCGCAGCGAATGCACTGTATCAGATTGAGGTGAATCATGTGGAGAGTGTTGAATTTGATGCAGAGATGGTAAGAGAACTGCTTGGATAAAGTTGGGCTTTGCCCTGAAAAAAATGAGCTCTGGAAAGTTTTGGCTTTCCAAAGCTCATTTTTTGAATTCCTACTGTCTATAATACTGCAGGAACTCCCCAATCTTACCAACCGCCTCTTTCAGCACTTCAATACGCGGCAGATAAACCACACGGAAATGATCCGGCTGATGCCAGTTAAATCCACTTCCCTGAACAATCAGGATCTTCTTGTCACGAAGCAGATCAAGAGCAAATTTCTCATCATTCACAATATTGAACTTCTTCGTATCAATCTTCGGGAACATATAAAATGCAGCCTGCGGTTTTACTGCGCTGATTCCCGGAATATCCGTCAGAGCCTTGTAAACATATTCACGCTGCTCGTAAATACGTCCACCCGGAACAATATAATCATTTACACTCTGGTGTCCGCCGAGAGCTGTCTGTACAATGGACTGTGCCGGAACGTTAGAGCAAAGACGCATGTTGGAAAGCATCTTGATTCCTTCAATATAGTCTCTTGCAATATTTTTATTTCCACTTAAGATCATCCATCCGATACGGAATCCGGCGATCATATGGGACTTGGACAGTCCGCTGAATGTCACGCAGAACAGATCCGGTGCGAGAGAAGCAATAGAAACATGCTCTTTTCCATCCATAACAAGACGGTCATAAATCTCATCAGAGAAAATGATCAGCTGGTGCTCTCTTGCGAGGTCTACAATCTGCTGCAGTACTTCCTTCGGATAAAGAGCACCGGTCGGATTGTTTGGATTGATGATAACGATCGCTTTTGTACGGTCATTGATCTTCTTACGCATATCTTCGATATCCGGATACCAGTCAGACTGCTCATCACAGATATAGTGCACAGGCTTTCCACCGGCAAGTGTAGCACAAGCTGTCCAGAGCGGATAATCCGGAGACGGGATAAGAATCTCATCCCCTGTATCCAAAAGAGCAGACATGGTAAGATTGATCAGTTCACTGACACCATTTCCTGTGTAAATATCGCTCATCGTTACATTCGGCAGGTGCTTTAACTGGGCATACTGCATGATCGCTTTTCGCGCAGAGAACAGACCGGCAGAAGCAGAGTAGCCTTCGCAGTCAGAAAGCTGGCGGCTCATGTCATAGATCACCTCATCCGGTGTACGGAAGCCGAACGGAGCCGGATTTCCGATATTAAGCTTCAGTACATGAGTTCCCATCTCTTCCATTCTGGCAGCCTCATCAACAACCGGACCTCTCACATCATATAATACATTATTTAACTTGGATGATTTCTTGAATTCTCTCACTTTCATACCTCCTGAATTATCTGCGGATGTCTGTATCTTATCAACATCTGACAGTGTGGAATCATTATCATTATTATTGTTTAACCAGTCAGGATCAACCTGCAGGGCATCTGCCAGAAAATGTAAAATGTCGGTACGTGGGATTGTCTTCCCACTGACATACTGGCTGACATGACTTTTCCCAAGCTTGATCCCTTTCTGCTGGGCAAGACGAACAAGATCAACCTGCTTCAGGCCTTGTTCGTTCATAGCGGCTTTTAATCTGTCTGCAAAGGTTTCCATAAAGCTCCTTTCTGGGGTCATCCTTCCAGAGGTCAGACCCCATTAATAAAGTATTAACAAAATATAAAGTTCAATTTAAAATCTGCTTTAATACGAAAATCTCTAAAAAGTTCAATTTAAAAGTTCAAAACTTTAGTCAGAGTATACCACGATAAATGAAAAAGTTCAATAAAAAAATTACTGTTATAGAAAATTCGCAAAATCACGGTATCATTAAGAAAATATGATATACTAAAAGTGTTTATTACAGCAAAATACAAAGTACACAGAACGAAGGGAAACAGGGAAATGATTCTTGAAAATGAAAAAATAAAACAGGCATTGGAATATATAAAGGAAGAAGATCCGGCAACGACTCAGGACACGCTCAATATGTGTCAGATCCCGGCACCTTCTTATAAGGAAGAGAAAAAAGCGGAGTATATCCGGGAGCGGTTCCGGGAGATCGGGCTTAGGGATGTCAGGATTGACGCTGTTGGAAATGTGCTTGGGATCTGGCCGGGAACCGGTGAAGGACCAAGTGTAATGCTTGCAGCGCACACAGACACAGTATTCCCGGAAGGGACAGATCTGACGATAAGAAAAGAAGGAAATCGTTATTATTGTCCCGGTATTAACGATGACACACATGCAGTGGCGGAGATGATCGCAGTAGCGAAAGCAATGATCCATGCAGATCTTCACACAAAAGGGGACTTGATCTTCTGTGCAAATGTGTGCGAAGAGGGACTTGGAGATCTAAGGGGCGTGAAGTATCTGTTCGGATACGACAACAAGGCTTCAGAAGAATGTCCAGAGGTAGATGCATTTGTCTCGATTGATAACCAGTATACGGGCGGGGTGATCTATACGGCAACAGGAAGTCACCGTTATGAGGTGACATTTACCGGAAGAGGTGGTCACAGTTTCCAGAACTTTGGCATTCCTAATCCAATCCATGCAATGGGACGAGCCATCGCACAGATCGCAGAATTCCAGGTTCCGGATGAGCCGAAGACGACATTTAACGTAGGCGTGATCCAGGGAGGAACTTCTGTAAATACAATTTCAGGTTCTGCATCCATGCTGGTAGACCTCCGTTCGGACAGCGAAGACGAATTGGACCGACTGGATGAAGAACTTCATAAAGTGATCGAACTGGCAGTGAAAGAAGAAAATGCAAGATGGGATGCTTCAAAGCCGCAGATCAAAGTGCAGATCGAAGGACGCGGTGTGAGACCGGCGGGGGCACAGCCAAAGGACTGTGCAATCGTGAAAGCAGCATTCCGGGCGGCAGAACTGCTGGGGATTGAACCGGAGTATCGGTATGAGAGCAGTACGGATGCGAATATCCCGATCAGTATGGGAATCCCGGCAATCACTGTTGGAAGAGGTGGAGAAGAAGACGGAATCCATACCCTTCAGGAATGGTACGAGCCAAAAGAAGCATGGCTTGGACCACAGAGAGATTTGCTTCTGATGATTCTGCTTGCCGGGGCAGAAGGAGTCTGTGAGCCGGTTATAGAAAAAAGATAAAAAATCTTAAGAAAATATCAATGTCTTTTTAGGCACATTTCTTGTATACTGATGGTATGAGAGAATATTTTGTGCAGATTGTACCGGATGTCCCGGAGATTTTATCTTTTGCACAAAAAGAAGTAAAAATAAAACAAAGCAGGAGGGCAAAAGATGCGGGGAATCAGAAAGCAGTCATCCGACACACAGAGCTCCAGTCAGCCGAAAGAAAAAAGAAGATTGGATACAAAACAGAAAAAAGGAATGTTGATCGGCGGAGGTATCTTCCTTGTGGCAGTGATCGCCCTGATTCTTGTGAAGAATCTGACAGGTGGAGGTGGAGCAGATGGAGAGAATGTTCTTTATGCGGATTCCGTCGGAATGATCACAGGGACAGGACTTGGGACACAGAACCGTTTTACAGGAGTGGTTGAAGCACAGGATACGTTGAAACTGACACTGGCAGACAACCAGAAGGTAAAACAGATCTTTGTTGAAAAAGGGCAGGAAGTAGAGCCTGGAACAAAGTTGTTTGAATACGATACAGAAGAGCTTGCCATGACATTAGATCAGGGAAAACTGGAGCTTGAGAAGATCACGAACAACATCAGCAGCCTGAATTCACAGATCGCGACACTTACAACGGAGAAGAAGAGTGCGCCGGCCAGCGAACAGCTGTCCTATACGACACAGATCCAGGAACTTCAGATGGAGATCAAGCAGGAAGAGTACAATTATAAAGTAAAAGAGCTGGAAGTAAACCGTACACAGAAGAGCCTGGAACAGTCTACAGTAACTTCTACAGTTGCCGGAATTGTACAGGAGATCAACGAACAGCAGGGAACAGACCCTTCTACAGGGGAGTCCAAACCGTTTATGAGTATCCTTTCTACAGGAAAATACAGAATCAAAGGAAAGATCAGCGAGCAGAACATCGGAGATCTGACACCGGGCACACAGGTGACGATCCGCTCCAGAGTGAATGAAGATGAGATCTGGACAGGTACAGTAGATAACGTAGACACAGAGAAGCCGGAGAACAGTTCCCAGGATTCTATGAGTTATGGTTCTGAGAACAGCGATAATCAGGCAACAAAGTATCCATTCTATGTCACATTGGATACAATAGATGGATTGATGCTCGGACAGCATGTCTATATCGAGACAAGTACTTCACTGGAAGCAGACAAAATGTGGCTGATGCGTGACTACATTGTAGACGCAGATTCAGATCATCCATATGTATGGGTAGCAGGAGATAATGACAAGCTGGAGAAGCGTTCTGTTACACTCGGAGAGACGAACGAAGATATGGGAACCTGTGAGATCGTAGACGGACTGAAAGCTTCTGATTACATTGTATGGCCAAGCGAGGAGTGCAAAAAAGGTGCAGCTGTTGTGAAGAACGATTCAGGTACATCAGGCAGTACTTCAGATATGTCAGGAGCCGAGGGCGGTTACGAAGAACCTGTAGAAGAGAATGCAATGCAGGAAGGAGTTCCGGGAACGGAGGAGAGTGTGGATGAATAAAAAGAAAATAATTAAGATCGGCATTCCTGTGGCAGCAGGCTGTATCGTTCTTGCACTTGGAATCGGTTTCGCAGTGAAGAACAGCGGAAAGGCTGTTAAAGTAGCTCCT
>ERZ827488.3537-NODE-3537-length-12536-cov-14.576957_pt1 | contig 12536 bp, 10 predicted proteins | sample MGYA00519771_ERZ827488 | MGnify/ENA primary metagenome ERZ827488 (study PRJEB31778, sample SAMEA3449323) | human gut metagenome | biome: human gut; feature: human-associated habitat; material: faeces | place: United Kingdom | collected 2010/2012 ...
GCAAGGACTACGTCACCCTGATGACCTGCACCCCCTACGGCATCAACACCCACCGGCTGCTGGTGCGCGGCCACCGTGTCACCGCCCCGGAGAACCTCAAGCGCATCCGTGTTGCAGCTGACGCCACCCGCATTGAGCCCATCCTCATTGCGCCGCTGCTGGCCGTGCCGCTGCTGCTGCTTTTGCTCATCGGCCTGCTGGTCTCCGGCAGAAAACGCAAACAGAAATGACAAAAGCCGCCTGAAATACCCCCCCGGCATAGACAGAGCAACCCCAGAGCTCTGTTTGTGCCGGGGGTATTTTCTCTCACAAAGAATTCGCCGTTTCGTAGCTGAAACGGCGAATCAAGTCTCTATTCTTTTACGGTGTGCGGATTATTTTTTCAGACGATGGTGCAGTATCACATCCTCTGCAAGCCGAAAGACCGGGCACTTCTTCCGGAGCTGCCTCTGCGGAACCAGGCGTGACCCCGGTGTTCACTCCACCAGCGCCACGGCCACGTCGTTGACGTTCGTGCCGGTAGCGCCTGTGCGGATGAGCCCGCCTACCGCCTGCAAAGCATGGTAGGCGTCGTTGTCGGCGAGGGTGCGGTACACGTCCCGCCCGGCTGCGCGAAGGGCGGCTTCCGTCTCGCCGTCCACATAGCCGCCGGCGGCATCGGTGGGGCCGTCGGTGCCGTCGCTGCCCACCGAGAACACACAGCAGTGTTTCAGCCCGGCCAGCGCAGGAGCCGCCGCAAGGGCCAGCTCCTGGTTGCGCCCGCCCAGGCCCTTGCCGGTCAGGTGCACCACGGTCTCGCCGCCTGCAATGTAAGCCAGCTTCCGGCCTCCACCCGCATGGGTGCGGACCACCGAACCAAGGAAGCTGCCCGCCTCCCGCGCCTCGCAGCAGAGCCGGTCGGTGAGAAGCACCGGCTCATACCCCAGCGCACGGCAGGCCGCAGCGGCCGCCGTGCACAGCTCCCGCACACTGCCGGTAATGCGGGTGGTCACGTTGGTCAGAGCCTTGGGGGTCTCCTGTCGCAGCAGCTCCTGTGCCGCGGTCGACAGGCGCAGGTGGTATTTCTCAGCAATGGCGATTGCCTGCCCGCAGGTGGAGGTGTCCGGCACCGCCGGGCCGCTGGCGATCATATCCAGCGGGTCGCCCAGAATGTCGCTGAGGACGATGCTGAACACCTGTGCCGGGGCGCAAGCCTGCGCGAACCGCCCGCCCTTGACGCCGGACAGACGCTTGCGGATGGTGTTCATCTCCACGATGTCCGCGCCGCTGGCCAGCAGCTGGGACGTAATGTCCTGCAGCTCCTCTGCAGGGATGAGCGGCTTTTCAAACAGTGCACTTCCGCCGCCGGAAAGCAGGAACAGCACCGTGTCCTCTGGCTGCAGGCCCTGCACCAGCTCCAGCGCCTTCTGGGTGGCGGCAAAGCTGTTGGCGTCCGGCACCGGGTGGCCTGCCTCGCAGCAGGTCACGCCGGGGATCTTTCCTTTTACATGATCGTATTTGGTCACGACCACACCGCCGTCCACATGCCCCAGCACGGCAACGGCAGCATGTGCCATCTGCCATGCGGCTTTTCCGGCGGCCACCAGCACCGTGCGCCCTTCCGGGTGAAAATCCTTCAGCGCACGGCGGACCGCCTCGTCCGGCAGCACCGCCCGGATGCTGGCTTCCACGATCTGATCCGCGCAGCTGCGCAGCGTTTTTTCCATAAACAAGAGCTCCTTTCGTTTCCGGTCCGCGTCCGACACGGCAGGCCGGTCCATCCGGCTCCATTATACCGCAGAACCGGCGTTTCGGGAATATTGAAAAAGCAGAGCGCTCCCCTTCTGCGGGACGCTCTGCTTTTCTTGTCAGGTCTCTTTCTGCAGCTCTTTGTCGATCAGCCCCTGCAGACGCTCGGTCTCTTCTGCTGCATAGGCTCTGGCATCGATCTCCACCGGCTGGAAGTAATAGCCCAGGATGTCCTCCTCGCCCGAGACGTACCCATTCTGATCGTTCCGCAGCCATCGTCTGGCCTGGTCGTAGTAGGCCGCCTGGGTCGCGGCATCGTCCCAGTCGATGTTTTCCACCACATAAGCCTGCTGCACATGAAACGCCTCGTGGGCGATGGTGTCCATGGTCTCCTGCGCACTCCCGCTTTCCAGCACAGACCGGGAGAGCACGATTTGCCGGGAAGCAGCGCTGTAGTAGCCCAACCGGTCCTCGTCGAGCGGCTGGACCGTAACATCTGTCCCGTCCGGCACCCCCAGCATGGCAAGCTCATAGGCGGCCAGCTGCTTTGCCAGTTCGGTCTTGCTGTCCAGAGACGCCGGAGCACTGTCAGCGCAAACAGCAGCTCTGCCGGCAGCAGCATGGCCAGGCACGGAAAAAGCGGCCCGCTGAACAGGCAGGCTGCTGCGGCCGGAGCCAGCCCCCACCAGAGCAGGAACAGGATGGTGTAACCGACCGCGACGACATTGCCGGGGACCGAAGACCCCAGAAGCTGCGGTTTTGTACAGTGCAGCCAGCCGATCACACAGCCATTGAAGATCATTGCGCCCACGGCCGGGAGCCACCCGGCCAGTTTCCGGAGTTTTGTCATAACGGGTCCCTTTCTGTTGTGCGGCCGCCGTCCTCGGAGGAGCCGGTCGCAGCTTTGCGGGCGGTGCTCTGGGTGGGTACGGGGCCGTACTTCCCGTTTGCCGTATTCTCGCGCAGGGACTGCACAAAGGCATCGTGCCGCTGCGCCTCCGTCATCCTCGGCTGCTGCACCGTCGGTGTGTTGTTCTGGGTGTTTTTGCCCCAAAGGGAACTGAAGAATCCCATTGTGTGCTCCTTTCGCGTTCGTCTGTTTTTTATCCGGTCACATAAGATAAGCCCGCCGGAGCAGCCGCAGTTGGAATTTTCGGTGCAAAATCTCAAAATTTCATGTTTTTTACGCGCACTTCCTGCACGGTTCGCACCGCAAAAAGCGGCATACTTTTTGAAATGAACCCCAAAAGTTAGACAAAAATCAAATTAAGCGGCCCCAACGGTCTGAATCCTGTACTGCACAGGGCTCAGGCCGTTTAGTTTTAATTTGATTCGGCGATTATTATAATAGTCGATGTACTCAACAATGGCCTTTTCCCTGCTGGACACTCCCGCAGAGCTGCGCCGGGAACCGGCGTTCCTGCTCTACACCGCCGACTTTTCCCGCATCCAGCGGTTCATCTACACCGTCCATACCGAGAGTGCCCTGCGGTCCCTCCGCAGCCGTTCGTTCTTTCTGGAACTGCTCATGGAGCACTACATGGACGAGCTGCTGGACAGCTGCGGCCTGACCCGGACCAACATCATTTACAGCGGCGGCGGGCACTGCTATCTCCTGCTGCCCAACACCGCCACCGTGCAGCAGACCCTTGCCGACTGGAACCGGGCCTTCAACGGCTGGCTGAACGAACAGTTCGGCGTGCAGCTGTTCCTGGCCAACGGTTGGACCCCCTGCAGCGCCAACGACCTGTGCAATGTCCCCGCAGAGGCAAGCCCCTACAAGGCCCTGTTCCGCCGGGTCAACGCCATTGCCGAGCAGCACAAGCAGCACCCCTACGATGCCGCTGCGCTCCGCGCCCTGAACCGTGTGCAGGCCATCCCCGACGGTACCCGGGAGTGCAAGGTGTGCGGCAATTCCGCACAGGTCAACGCCGAGGGTCTCTGCCCGTGGTGCAATCGGTTTGCCAACCTGTCGGCACAGATCCAGAACCAGTCGATTTATCTGGTCCACAGCACGCCCCGCCCCAGTGCCTTTGCGCTGCCGGGCATCCGGGGCAGCAAACGGTTCCTTTCGTTCTCGAACGACTCCGCCCTCTGCGCCGACACTGTGCGCTCCTACACCAAGAACCGGCTGGTGCGGACGCTCAGCCCGTCCATCAACCTGTTCGTCGGCGACTATGCCGCCAGCAACAATATTGAGGATCTTGCCGACCAGTCGGAGGGCATCCGCCGCGTCGCCATCTGCCGCATGGACGTGGACAATCTGGGGCAGGCCTTTATTGCCGGCTTTGAGCAGCCGGACCAGACCGACCCCGTGCAGCGGATGAAGTACGTCTACCTGCTTGCCCGCCGCAGCTGTGTCAACGGCGAAACGCTGCCGGATTTTTCCGCAGACGGCGAGGTGATCCTGCGAATGTTCGGCAGCTCTGAACCGGTCCGCTTTGCGCGGCTGCAGTTTGCGGACGCCTTTCTGCTCAACTACGACCAGCTGAAAGGCGTAGGCGTGACCGAGGTCAAGTCGGAGAATGTGATCAACCGCCTTACCTCCAAGGCCAACCCACGCCAGATCGAGCGCGTTGTTGCCGGTTCCCGGTTCGGGGTCAACATCGTTTACAACCTGTCCGACCCCAAAGAGATGGAAGAGGACCTTTCGCTTCTGTCCAAGGCCATGAAGCTGCTCCAGCTGGACTACCTTGGCGGGCACGGTGCGTCCCTGCAGATGGAGCCGCTGGGCAGCCACTCGGTGGAAAACGGCCTGCAGCTTCTGCTGGCTGCGCGGGAGAAGCCTGCCAGCCGGACAAGGTTGTGGTTCCGCACCCCCTGCGCCTTCAAGCAGGCGGGACGCTACGCCATCTACCCGCAGGAATTCCTGCTGCTGCAGAGCCTTGTGCTGCACTGGAACACCGCCTTTCCGGATTGCCAGCTGAGCGACCCGGACGCGCTGGACGCCATCCTGTGCGGGCTGCGCATCCTGGATTACAACCTGCACACCGTCTCCTATCCCATCAAGAACACCCGCATCCCGGGCTTTGTGGGCAGCGCTGTTGTGGAGGCCCGGCTGGCCCTGCCGCTGCTGGAGCTCTGGAACGCCCTGCTCTCCTTTGCGCCCTACGGCGGCATCGGGATCAAAACCACCCTTGGCATGGGCGGCGTATCGGTGGAGCCGCTGGTTCTGCCGCAGAGGTCTCTGTGAGCGCAAGCGCTCACACCTTTTCCGCATTCTTCCCGCAAGGGGACGAAAGTACTGTGATGCACCATATCCTCGTTACCCATCTTTGACCGTCCTGGAACGGTCCTCCCCGCAAGGGGACAGCAAAAACGCCGCCCGTGCAGGAATGCAGACCTGCATCGGGCGGCGTTGCTTTTTCCCGAACATCAGACAACGATTTCCCCATGAAAAATGCCCTTTTCTGCCGCCATTGCGCAAAAACAGAAAAGGGCATTTTCGTTTGTCCCCTTGCGGGGGTGTTGGATAAAATCAGTTTCAGGTGTATTTTGCAACTGGAAGGTTTAAGGTCCGTCCCCTTGCAGGGTATGGGGCAATCGCTCCTGCGTAAAGTATAGCACGCATTCGGCCAAAAGAAAAGTGATTTTTCAAATCCCGCTGCTCCTGCAGCATACACCCCTGTAGACATTCCTATCGGGTGGGACCCTCGCACTAATCAAAAGCCCCACCGGGGCTTTTGTTGCGCCGCTTCGCGTCGCCGCTCATTTTCAAATCCCGCTGTGAAGACGAAAAAAGACCAGTACACGAATGTGTTACGACTTCTCCCTGGGTAGACTTTCCTACTGGTTGGGACCCGCGGGCTAAACAAAGCCATGCTATGGCTTTGTTTACGGCATTTCATGCCGCCGCCCTGTTCAAATCCCGCTGCGGAGATTAAAAAAGACCAGTACACGAATGTGTACTGGTCTTTTTTGGTCGGAGCAGCGGGATTTGAACCCACGGCCTCCTCGTCCCGAACGAGGCGCGCTACCAACTGCGCTATGCCCCGAAAATACCGCAGCCGATTGGGCTGCGGTCTGGTTGGGGATGAGAGAATCGAACTCCCACAAGTAGAGTCAGAGTCTACCGCACTACCACTATGCAAATCCCCATTATTCGGTTTGTCAGGAGCGGCTCGGCGCTGCTGACAAGGGATATTATACCCGAAGAGTGTGTCCTTGTCAACTACTTTTTTGCTTTTCCCGCAAACTTTTTTGCCGGGCGCTTTTGCAGCACGGCAGCATGTAAAATTTTGTCCAGATGGCTTGACACCCACCCGCATTCGGAATACTCTTATACTATAAATAGTGTGCTCAGGGTCAGCGGCCCTGAAGCTCAGAGGAAAGAGGGCTTTTGAATGAAAAAACGTGTTGGTATCCTGACCTCCGGCGGCGACTGTCCGGGCCTGAACGCCACCATCCGCGGTGTAGCAAAAGCACTGTACGCCCGCATGGGTGACAACGTGGAGATCGTCGGCGTCCTGAACGGCTACAGCGGCCTGATCAACGGGGACTACAAGGAGATGTCCGAGGACGATTTCCGCGGCATTCTGACCCTGGGCGGCACCATCCTGGGCACCAAGCGCACGCCTTTTAAAATGATGCGCGTGGTGGAGGATGACAACGTCGATAAAGTGGCCGCCATGAAAAAGACCTACAAGGACGCCAAGCTGGACTGCCTGCTTTGCCTGGGCGGCAATGGCACCCACAAAACGGCCAACCTGCTCTCGCAGGAAGGGCTCAACATCATCGGCCTGCCCAAGACCATCGACAACGACATCTTTGGCACCGATGTGACCTTTGGCTTCCACACTGCTGTGGACATTGCCACGGAGGTCATCGACCGCATCCACACCACCGCCGGCAGTCACAGCCGCGTGATGTGCATTGAGATCATGGGCAACAAGGCCGGCTGGCTGACTCTGTATTCCGGCATTGCCGGCGGTGCCGACATCATCCTGCTGCCCGAGATGCCCTACGACATCGACCGCGTGTGCGAGGCCGTGGAGCGCCGCGCCAAGAGAGGCTCCAACTTCTCCATCATCGCCGTGGCCGAGGGTGCCATGAACGTGGAAGAAGCCCGCATGAAGCGTAAGGACTGGATGGCCAAGCGTGCCGAGCAGGGCTTTGGTGCCACCGCCACCAACCGCATCGCACAGGCCGTGCAGAAAAAGACCGGCATGGAGACCCGTGTGTGCATCCCGGGCCACATGCAGCGCGGCGGCAGCCCCAGCGCCTACGACCGCGTGCTGGCCACCGAGTTCGGCAGCTATGCCGCCAAGCTGGTGGAGATCGAGCGCTACGGCGTGACCGTGGCCATGGTGAACGGCCGCGTGACCCAGAACCGTCTGGCCGACATCGCCGGCAAGACCCGCAACGTACCCGAGGGCTGCGAGCTGCTCACCGTGGCACGCCGCATGGGCGTGAGCCTGGGCTGAGGATATTTTTTGAATGCCCTCCGCGTTGCTCTGAGCATTTTCAGCGGAAAATATTTTGATAAAAGCATCTCAGCAAAGCCTGCGGGCGTTGCTGAGATGCTTTTTTTCAGCCAGGGTCGCACCGACAGACAGATACATCTTTCGCATGAACTTCTTTCATGAAGCTATTGAATCTTTGTATTTTTATTGTCTTGTGTGCAAAAAAGGTTGTCAAAAAGCGGAAAAGAGGGTATGATAAAGACTGGATGTTTGCAAAAACGATTTTCCAATCTACAAATAAAGGAGTGTGCCTCTTATGCGCGCTTATGAACGACTTCTGAATTATGTCCGGGTGTATACCACCTCGGATCCCGAATCCGGTACGCACCCGTCTGCCGCCCGGGAATTTGACCTGGCCCACCAGCTGGTGGAGGAGCTCAAGGCTCTGGGCGTGGAGGATGCCCGTGTGGACGAGCACTGCTACGTCTGCGGCAGCCTGCCCGCCACTCCCGGCTGCGAGGACAAGCCCGCACTGGGCCTCATCGCCCACATGGACACCGCCCCCGATGCCAGCGGTGAGAACGTGAACCCCATCCTGCACGAGAACTACGACGGCAGCGACGTGACCCTGCCCGCCACCGGCATGGTGATGAAGGTTTCCGCTTTCCCCTTCCTGGCCTCTATGAAGGGCGAGACCCTGATCACCACCGACGGCACCACCCTGCTGGGCGCCGATGACAAGGCCGGTGTGTCGGAGATCATGACCGCCGTGGAGACCGTGCTGGAAAAGGGCCTGCCCCACGGCAAGCTGTGCATCGCCTTTACCCCGGACGAGGAGATCGGCGAGGGTGCCAGCCTGTTTGACATTCCCGGCTTTGGTGCCGACTTTGCCTATACTGTGGACGGCGGCGATGCCGGTTCCGTGGAATACGAGAACTTCAACGCCGCTGCTGCCACCGTGACCATCCATGGCTTCTCCGTGCACCCCGGCTCTGCCAAGGACACCATGATCAACGCTTCCAACGTGGCCATGGAGTTCCACGGCGCTCTGCCGGTCATGGCACGCCCGGAGACCACCGAGGGCCGCCAGGGCTTCTATCACCTGTGCCAGATGTACGGCGACGTGACCGAGGCCAAACTGGGCTACATCCTCCGGGACCACGACGCAGCCAAGCTGCAGTTCAAGAAGGACAACCTGCTGGACATTGCCGCGTATCTGAACGGCAAGTACGGTGACGGCACCGTGGAAGTGGAGATCAAGGACAGCTACCGCAACATGCTGGAAAAGATCAAGCCGCATTTCCATCTGGTAGAGACCGCCCGCAAGGCCATCCGTATGGCCGGGCTGGAACCGGAAGAAGTGCCCGTGCGCGGCGGCACCGACGGCGCGACCCTGAGCTGGATGGGCCTGCCCTGCCCCAACCTGGGCACCGGCGGCTTCAACTTCCATGGCGTGTGCGAGTGCACCACTGTGGAGCGGATGGACCGCTGCACCCAAATTGTGCTGAACATCATCAGTCTGTACGCAGAGTAATTTCATCGTCCAATATAGCAAAAAATGGAGGCTGTCCGGATTCGGACAGCCTCCATTTTTGCATGATTTGCGGAATGCCTCAGCCCACATTGATGTGGCCAACCGGCATGATCTTGCGCTTGTTGTCGTCCGGTTTGGCGGTCAGGCTCATGGCCAGCGACACCGGGCCCACACGTCCCATAAACATCACGGCCATATACAGGAGCTTTGCCCCATCCTTCAGCCGGGCGGTCACGCCCACCGACAGACCCACCGTGCCAAAGGCCGAGCAGGACTCGAAGATGGCGTCAATGACCGACACCGCATCCGAGGTGTTGTAGTACACCACCACCGCAGAGCCAAAGGCAGCCAGTGCGCCGATGACGATGATGGTCAGGGCACGGTACACCGTTTTGGACTCAATGTGGTGGTCGGCGATCACGCAGTCATCCCGGCCCTGCGCCACGCTGCGGATGGTCAGGAACAGCACTGCAAAGGTGGTCACCTTCACGCCGCCGCCCGTGGAACCGGGTGCCGCACCAATGAACTGCAGCACGCTCATCAGCAGCTTGGTGATGGGCCCGCAGGCCGCCAGATCAATGGTATTCATACCGGCCGTGCGGGTGGACACCGACTGGAACAGCGACGCCATGATCTTGTCCGACACGCTGAGGCCGCCCATGCTGGCGGGGTTGTTCCACTCCATCAGGCCGATGAGGGCCGCACCCCCTACCCACAGCAACACCGAAAAGATCAGCACCACCCGGGCGTGGAGGGACAGCTTGCGCTTTTTGGGGTACTGGATCAGCTCCACCCACACCATAAAGCCCAGGCCGCCTGCAATGATCATAAACATGACCACTGCCTGGACATAGTAGTTGTGGACATAGGGCACCAGGGAGGAATAGGCCCCAAACTGACCAAACAGGTCAAAGCCTGCGTTGCAGAAGGCCGAAATGGCAGTAAAGATGCTGATCCAGATGCCCTGGAGCCCAAACTGAGGCACAAAGGCCAACAGCAGCAGCAGGATGCCTGCCCCTTCAAAGCAGGCCGCCAGCCCCACCACAATCTTCAGCACATCTTTGGCCTGGGCGTAGCCGTCTGCCGAGACGCTCTCCCCCAGCACCCGCAGATCCCGGAAGCCCATGCGGCGCCGCATGGCCAGCGCGAAAAAGCTGGTCAGGGTCACCAGACCCAGGCCTCCCACCTGGATCAGGACCAGGATCACCGCCTGCCCGAACACCGTGAACTGGGTCCAGGTGTCCCGCACGACCAGACCGGTCACGCAGGTGGCGCTGGTGGCCGTGAACATGGCGTCGATCACCCGCATCCGCCCGTAGCGGCTGGCAATGGGCAGCGACAGCAACAGCGTACCCAGTGCGATCACGATCACAAAACTGACGCAGATGATCTGGGTAGGGCTGTACCCCCGCGGTTTGTTCCGGTTCTTTGCACGATGATGCCGGAATGGGTTCTTGAATGGCTTTTTCATACGTTCCTCCGCAGGCAGCACACACCTGCACTGCCGCTTTCGTTTTCTCCCTTATAGCATACACCATTTTCCTCGTCGGTTCAACTTGATTTTATGCGCACGATGCGGTATTATAGATAGGCGGTGCGCCTTGTGTGCATCGGTCTGTGTCTCGGTAGCTCAGTTGGATAGAGCGTCCCCCTCCTAAGAATTCGGTCAACCTGATACCTTGGGGGCAGAAGTGATTGCTCTAATCAAAAGCAAGACCGGGAATCGAAGTTTTCTCAACAATTTTTGATGCAACAAGTTTAACACCGTTCCGGTTGCAACGCAGTCGGTCACTTCGTTGTGAAAAGCATTCCATACAAAGTGCAGAAAAGTCAAAAATCAACGATAATACATATATGTCTCTATACCTCAGCTGGATAGAGGGTTCGCCTCCTAAGCGAAACGCCCCCGGTTCGAACCCGGGTAGGGACATCCTTTTAAGAAATGCGAAGGTCATTTTTCCATGTGAAAGACGATCTTCGCATTTTTCATTTTGAACCTATCACCAAAATTAGCCAGCTAATGCCATTAGCAGAATTTTCAGCTCCAGCTAATAAAATCGGCTTTCCAGCTAATGAAGCCTCATAAAGCGCCTTTTGAACCCTGTTTTCTGGCTCTCTGCTAAGATTGGTAAACGCTTTCCTGTAAATCCATGTAAATACAAGATAATCTGTGTGAATCTATTTTCCACCTTTCTGCTGGAAGCCGTGCAAAACACTTTTCTCCATACATAGCGCGTTCACTCGCTGTTCTCTCGGAACAGAAAGAGGAACGCGCTTTTTTGTTTTCGGGCCGAACTTCCCGAATCCACCAAAGGAGGGTTTACCGATGAAAAAAGTTCTGACCGTCACGATCGACGGTATCCGCTACCATGCTTCCCGCCCGGCAGATTGCCGGCACTGCTTCTTCTGGAAGAATCGAAAGAAGGGCTGCGTTCTCGGCAAAGAGAACTGCTACTATCTGATCGAGCCGCCCAAAGGCCCCAGCAAGTGCGAAGGGTGCCCCTACAAGCGGGCAAAGCCCTGTGTGCTAGTTCCTTGCTACAAGGACCTGATGGCACCGCTGGAGAAGCGAGGTGATGCCAAGTGAGCCACAAGCGAAACGAAGCCCTGCGCCATGTTCAGCACTCCATGCACCATGTGATCGCCGCTGGCGAAGGTTCTGACCGTGCCCCGGACAGCTGCAAGCTGTGTCCGTACTATCGACCCGATTTCAAGTTCCGCACCTGCCTGTATGCCCACTGCCCTTATAAGAAGCAGGTCAATGTATTCCGTTCCACACCTGAAAAATGGGATATTCTCTATGCCCGAAAAAAAGCCGACAAGAACCGCAGACCTTGATTACTTCTATGGGCAGTCCAGCGAGCTGTTCTCCTTCTACCGGATTCCCAAGCTGTTGTTTCAGGATAGCCGCTTCCAACCGCTTTCCACAGATGCCAAAACCCTGTACGGTATCCTGCTGGACCGCATGAGCCTGTCAGCCCGGAATGGTTGGTTGGACAAGGCTGGGCGGGTGTTCATCATCTATACTGTGCAGGAGGTGCAGGATTCACTGGGCTGTGCCGATAAAAAGGCCACCAAGCTGCTGCGAGAACTGGAAGAGTACGGCCTGATTGAACGCAAACGGAGGGGGCTGGGCAAGCCCGATCTCATCTATGTGAAGAATTTTTCGTCAGAATCGTCAAAACTACGCTTTCTGAATCGTGATAATGACGATTCTGGAGTCGTCCAGAATACGCTTCAAGACCCGGCCAAACTACGATGTAATAAGACTGAGAGAAATAATACAGAGGTAAGCGATACTGATCCTATCTATTCCGATGAAAACGACTGGATGAGCAAACGCGCCCAACTGGAAGAATATTTTTCACGTTCTTTGGAGATGGACCTTCTTCTCCGGCTTTACCCGGATGATGAAGATACCCTCTACCAAATCGTGGATTTGCTGGTGGATACCTGTGCCACCAACCGCAAGACGCTGCGCATTGCCGGGGACGATAAGCCCGCCGAGGTGGTACGCAGCCGGTTTATGAAGCTGAACGCCGACCATATCCGTTTTGTGCTGAAGTGCCTTGCAGAGAACAGCAGCCCGATCCGAAACATGAAACAGTATCTGCTTGCTTCTCTATATAATGCACCCACCACAATGCAGCTTTTCTATCAGAACCAAACCAACCATGACTTAGCGATGCGGAGGTGATGAAAATTTCAAAGAAAGCAACCACAATAGCCATCGTCAACCAGAAAGGCGGCACCGGCAAGACCACGACCTGTGAAAATCTGGGCATCGGTCTGGCGATGGAGGGCAAAAAAGTCCTGTTGGTGGACGCTGACCCGCAGGGCAGCTTGACCATCAGCATGGGCTGGCAGCAGCC
>ERZ827488.3542-NODE-3542-length-12526-cov-12.685591_pt1 | contig 12526 bp, 7 predicted proteins | sample MGYA00519771_ERZ827488 | MGnify/ENA primary metagenome ERZ827488 (study PRJEB31778, sample SAMEA3449323) | human gut metagenome | biome: human gut; feature: human-associated habitat; material: faeces | place: United Kingdom | collected 2010/2012 ...
AGATCTCCCGCAGCCGCATGAGGACGGCGAACACCGCCATCTTGTCCTCGGGCTTGGCGGCCCGCAGCTTCTCCCGGGCATCCACCACGGCGGCAAGGTAGAGCTTGCGCTGCTCCTCCTCCAGCTCGATGCGGTAGACGTTCTCTGTTTTGGGGGGCAGCTCCTTCAGCACCTCGGACTTCATCCGGCGCAAGATGAACGGCCCGGTGAGCTGGTTCAGCCGCCGCACCGCCGCCGGGTCGTTTTCCTGCGTGATGGGCTTTTCAAACCGGCTGCAGAAGCTCTTGTAGGGCGGCAGGTAGCCCGGCTTCAGGAAGGAGAAGATGCTCCACAGCTCACCCAGGCGGTTCTCCACGGGGGTGCCGGTCAGCGCAAAGCGGACACGGCTGTTCACCCCGCACACCGCCTTGTATTTCTGGGTGGTGTGGTTCTTGATGGCCTGGGCCTCGTCCAGGATGCAGGCGTAGAATTTCTGGTTCTCGTACAGGGTCTCGTCGCGGCGGAGCAGGTCGTAGCTGGTCACCACCACGTCGGCCCCGTCCCACTGCTCGGCCAGCTGGGCCCGGTGGGCGGCATCCCCGTCCACCACAACGCAGTTCAGCTCCGGCGTGAACTTCTGGCATTCCTCGGCCCAGTTCAGCACCAGCGAGGCCGGGCAGACGATGAGGCTGGGCAGGGGGGTCCCGCCCTGCTCCCGGAGGGCCAGCAGGTAGCTGAGCACCTGCACCGTCTTGCCCAGACCCATATCATCCGCAAGGATGCCGCCCATGCCGTAGCCATCCAGCGTGCGGAGCCAGCGGTAGCCGTCCCGCTGGTATTTTCGCAAAACTTTTTGTAGAGACGCGGGCGGTGTATACTCGCTGTCCTTTACCGCGTGGAAGCTCCGGCTGAGCTGGCGGAAGGCATCGTCCCGGTTGAAGCGGATGCCGTTCTGCCCCGAAAGCGCCCAGTCCAGACTGGGGGCCCGGTACAGGGGCAGCCGGGCGTGGGCCTGGCCCAGTTTGGCCCCGGAAAGCTCCAGCGTCTCGTTCAGCTCGTCCAGCACCTCCATGGAATCGTCCAGCCGGAGCAGACGGCCATCGCGCAGGCGGTGGTAGCGCTTTTTCTGGTGGAGCGATCTCAGCAGGGCTTTCAGCTCCCCCACCGGGAACTCCCCCGTGTCCACCTCCAGGTCGAGCACGCTGCCGTGCACCGACACCCCCACCGAGATCTTCGGCGGTGCGGCCTGCATACTGCGGAAGGCATCGGTCAGGTAGACCTCGCCCTCAGCCAGCAGGGCCGGGATGCCCTCATCGAGGAAGCGGTAGACTTCATCCTCCTCATAGGCATCGTAGTGGGCGGCAAGGCCGTTGCCCATGGTGTCTGGCCCCGGCTCCAGGTACCGCCCCAGCAGCCGCCCGGCCCGCTGTTCGGCGCGGGCATCCCGCAGCAGCCCGGCAGGCCCCGGTTCCTCCGGCGTGACGCGGTCCTCGCCGTACAAAAATTCAAGGTGCGCCCGCACCGTTTCCCGCGTGGGCGCGTCAAGGTAAAACTGCACCACCGGCTCCAGCGGGATCTGATTCAGCAGCAGGCGTTCGGGGTCCTCAATGGTCACCCTGCTGCCCAGCTCCGGCAGGACGTAGCTACAAAAGGCGGTGGCATCCCCGGTGGTAAAGAACAGGCTCTTGCCGCACAATGCCTCAAGGGCGGGCCGCATCCGGGCGCTTTCGGCCCGGTCCAGCTGCCAGATCGTATCCTCACTGTATAAATAGTCGTTGTCTAAACCCGTTTTCCATCCCAACGCGGGGGTCACGGACACCTCCACGCCGCCCCGGCGCTTTTCCACCCGCATGGTCAGGGCCGGGATGCCGGTCTTGAGGGTGTAGCCGCCCAGATTGCCGGTGGGGGCATAGAGGGCCACCAGACCGTCAAAGATCTCGCCGTTCAGCGGGATGCCCCCGGCAGGCCCGCTGCGGGGCGCATTGCCGTAGCTGCGCAGGGCCGCCTCGGCCCCTTCCTTTGCGCTGAGCTGCCGCCGCAGCAGGCGGAGCAGCTGCTGTGCCTCCGGGGCAAAGGCCTCCCAGCTGTGCTGGAATTCCAGCGCCTTGCCGTAACTGATGAAGCCGTGCTTCTCCACGGCCCGCAGCAGGTCCGGGATGCTCTTTACCACATACTGCCGCCCGCCGTCTGCCGAGATGCGCAGCCGCAGCCAGGGCAGCTCCCCGGGCAGCAGGGTCAGCTCCGGTTCCAGCTCTGCGGAGTGGGGGCGCAGCTCCGCGTGGCCGGTCACGCCGTCCACCTCGGCCAGTGCTCCCTCCTGATAGGCCCGGAGCAGCCGCCGTGCCTCGTAGTCGGATTCCGGTTCCTCGCCCCGCCATTTCTTGCCGAACAGCATTTCCAGGCTGGAGGCATAGCTGTCCCTGCGGGGCGGCTCCTCAGGCTGGGGCGTTTGCAGGTTGGCCGTGCCCCGCACCACGCCCGGGATGCTCTCCGGGCTCTCCGAGGGCTTTTGCGGCGCTCTGCCGGAAAGGCCCTGACTCTCGCTGTCCCACATCAGCAGCGCGCCGATGTGCTTGCAGCAGGGCCCCTCGCCGTTTTCGTTGTAAGGGCAGGAGCAGCTGGCGCTGACAAAGCTGCCGTTTTCCCGCAGCCAGACCTGGGTCTGGTACAGGCTCCGCCCGCCGCCGCGCACGTCGGCGCTCAGGTGGCGCACGCCGTTCCCGGCCACTTCGCAGTTCAGATCCTGTATCCGGTCCGTGTAGGCCTTGGCCCGCGCGAATACCGTGCCGCCCAACAGGTAGCGGATCTCTTCCATGTCCATCCGGGGTCTCCCTCCCTCTGCAATGCTCTATTGGTTAAGCATACCGCACCGGCGGGCGGGATGCAAGGGGTGCCGGGAAAAAAAGTTCCGGAAAGCACAGAAGCGCCTCATCCGGGAGAGGATGAAGCGCTTCTGTACTTTGGGAATTTTGGAACACTCAGCCCGCATTGCGGTTTACAGGCCAAGTGGGGGTTGGTTTAGGGCTGCTCAGGCATTCTGCTTGAGCTCCTGTGCTTTCTGCCATGCATTCAGCACATCGATCTTGCTTACGGCGTTGTCGGGATAGAATTTCATCTCTTCCGGAGCCGTGCCCTCATCGTTCAGGTCAGGGATAAGCTCGTTTTCCATGGCCCAGCGGGCGGCGTGCTGCAGGTCCATATCCTGCTCTTCCTGCCCTACATCGGGGTAGAGCAGTTCGGATTCGGGCATGGGCTTGCCTGCATCCTCCCACAGCATCATGGCAAGGGCGCTGCGGTTGCTGGGGAAGTAGGGCAGAGCCATCAGCTTGCCTGCAAATTCAGCGCCCAGAGAATAGGCCTGATAGCCCAGCACTGCACCACCCACAGCAGCAGTACCAATGATCGCGGCAGTGCCCAGCACATTGGGCCCATCATCTTCAATGGTGGCATCACGGTACTGTGCGGCAATATCCGCATCACTGCTCATGGTGTTCATGGTAAAGGTGATGGTCTCAGCCTTGTAGTCCTGACCCAACGGCAGGGAGAACTTTCCGGTAGACCAGATGTCAAACACCATGCCCTCAGGGATCAGGGTCTTGTCCAGCGTCACGGTCACTGTTGCGTTGTCCGGTACATAGTAGGTCTTTTTGCCGGTGGTCTCGTCAGTAGTAACAGTCAAGGTATCGGTCACATCCTTGTCACCGTTTTTCACGGTAACAATGCCGCCGGTCACGGTCAGCGGGTGGCAGACTGCGGTATCGGTATCGGGGGTGTGGTCAGCGGCGGCATCACGGTACTTTGCAGACACCTTCACACCACTGCTCATGGTAAAGGTGATGGTCTCTGCCTTGTAGTCCTGACCTGTGAGCAGGGAGAGATTGCCGGTGGTAGACCAACCGTCAAACACTTTGCCATTGTGCACTGTGTTCTTGTCCAGCGTCACGGTCACTGTTGCGTTGTCCGGTACATAGTAGGTCTTTTGGCCGGTGGTTGCGTCAGTGTTGCTGTTCAGCTTGCTGGTCACATCGCTGCCGTCGTATTTCACAGTAACAGTGCCGCCGGTCACGGTCAGCGGGTGGCAGACCGGAGCATTGGGGTCGAACTCCCAACCGGCATAGAGGGTGATGTCCTCCGTAATTTCGGTTTTATCCACATCAAACTTGCTATCTTCGGGCTTGCCATCTGCGGTGGTGTACCAGCCGGTGAACTTGTAACCCGCACGTTTGGGATCATTGATGGCATCCAGATCGGTTGCTTTCAGATCGTTTGCCTTGGTATCAGTGATTTTTTCGGTCTTATAAACCGGCACCTCAGCGTGGTCTGTCAGGTTATCGGTCAGGTAGTTGGTCAGGTTGCCGCCCTTGCCGGTCAGGTCGCCGCCATTGGCATCAAAGGTCACCTTGCAGAGGTAAAGAAAATTGTGTCCTGCCAGTATATCGTTTTGCAGTACAACATTGTTGTCACGCAGAGCATCTGCGGCGGTCTTGTAGTCCTTGTAGTAGATGACACATTCAGGCCGACAATTTTCCAGACTGTCATCGAAAGTAGTCAATCCAGCAGGGAGTATAATGTATTCCAGTTTGGAGCAATCTGCAAAGGTCTTAGGGTTAATGGTTTTTACATTTTCCGGGATGGTGATGGACTCGAGTTCTGAGCACCTTGCAAAAGCATATTCTCCGATGGAAGTCAGATTTTTGGGAAGAGTGACGGTCTTCAGAGAAGTACTTCCTAGAAAGGCGAAATTGCCAATGGTTTGAATGTCGTCATACAGCGTAAGCGATGTGAGATATGTGCTGCCTGCAAAGGCATAATTTCCCATCGACGTTATAGGACCCTTGATGGTAAGAGGGTTCAAGTTGGTGCAACCTTCAAAGGCATAATAGCCGATGGAAGTGACGCTTTGTGGAATGGTGACGCCCGTCAGTGAAGTGCAATTTTCAAAGGCATAATTGCCGATCGTCTTAATCTTCTCACCTAACGAAAGCGTTGTAAGAGCACTGCACCCATCAAAGGCCCTCTTACCGATGGAAGTGACGCTTTGTGGAATGGTGACGGAGCGAATTTTGCTACAAAGTGGGTTCCCTTGGTGGCCATCGTAAGGGTTGGCGGCAAATGAATATTCTCCCAAACCGGTTACAGGGTGGCCGCCCAACTCTGAGGGTATTTTGATGTCGTAGAAGTTAGGGTTTGCTGAACCAACAGGGCCAAGAAATTTTGTGATGGTTGCATTACCGTCATTTACCGTATATTCATACTTGTAAGTGTCAGTGCCATCGCTGGCTGTACCACCAGTTGACGATGACGTGTCTTCTGCAAATGCCGTGACTGCCGACAGGGGCAGCATGGTGATCATCATGCAGACCGCAACCAATAAGCTGATCAAACGCTTTGGTCTCATAATTTTTTACTCCTTTTCCATGATTTTTCCAAAAACTCTCTCTATTTCAACCAAAACAAAAGAGCGCCGCACCGGCCAAACGGCTGGTACAACGCTCTGAACCCTTGTAGGCCCGCTGCGCGCTCGCTCTCCTGAAGGGAAGCCGACGCATCTTCACAAGGAGGTGCAAGGTTTCGTATTACCTTACCCGGAGAGGATAACGTGCGGCTGGCTGCCATATTACAGGCCCTTTCGCTTTGCGTCGCAGTCTTTCGACTAGCTTGTCGATTCTTCAGTTTTTAGCGGGAATAGCATATTGCACAGGATAAAATACTCTTTTTTTTTTTGTCAATATGACGAAAATAGATTTGGAAGAGTGTACAAAAAAGGAACGTACAATGTGGAAAACAGAATGAGAACAAAATCGTGCGGCGGCGCAAGATCTGCCTGATCTTATGGAGGACGCGGCAAAATGAAAATGCCCCTGACCGAAAGAAGCCGGTCAGGGGCATTTGGGGTTGCTGCAGTGGTCAGGGTCAGTGCCTGCGCTCGTACTTCAGGCGCTCCCGCAGCTCGTCCAGAGAGCGGTGCTTTTCGCCGTGACGCAGCTTGGGGTAAGCGCGGAGCATACGGCCCTTGCCAAAGTACTTGGAGCTCCGGGTGCGGGCGCGCATCTCCTCGCTGCGGGCCTGCAGCTCTTCGGCCAGCTGTTCCAGACGGAGCAGCTCCGCCGTGCGCTCTGCAGTGCCCTTGGCGGCCAGCTTGACGGCAGTGGCGGCCTCAGAGGCATTGAGCCGGGCCTCCTGCGAGGACTTGCGGGCGGCCTCCATGGCCTCGTCGGCCTTGGCGCGCAGGGCGGCAGCGGCATCCCGGGGGCTCAGTTTGGCGGCATTGTCCCGGGCCTCGGCAGCCGCCAGCTTGAGCTGCAGGCGGCTCTCGTCCATCTTCTGGTCCACATCCATGGCGGTGGTGCCCAGCAGCTCGGTCATGGCATCGGACACGGCGTGCATACTGTCGGCCACCTTTTCCAGGGCATCCAGCTCACGGGCCAGGTCAGAGGCCGCAAAGGCGGTCACCACCACGTCGGCGGCGTAGCAGGCGTACAGGATGCACATGAGGACAAAGCCCACCATCTGGGGGACCATCTCCACAAAGCCTGCGATCACGGGGTGAACGGCCTTCATCACCACAACGGTGCCCACGCCCCACAAAAGGGAGAACTCCAGGCAGATATATCCGCCGATGTTGAAGGGGAAGTCGCTGTAATCCCACCACCGGGTGTGGTAGAGCTTGTAGAGCGCCCAGCCGCCCACCAGCTCCAGCACGCTGGGCAGGATCACGCCGCCGATATAGAGCAGCAGCAGGTTGTCTGCCAGCGGCGAAAGGGTGAACAGCACGATGATCATGCCAAAGCCGTAGATGGGGCAGACCGGGCCGTTCAGAAAGCCGCGGTTTACCAGCTGGCCGGTGGAAACGGCGGCATAAATGACCTCCAGGCACCAGCCCAGGCAGGAGTAGATCAGGAAAAACGCCAGGATCTGATACAGCGAAAAGCCGCAGACCATGGTGTTGACAAAAAAGGACATCTTACTCCTCCTTTGCGGCGGCAGCGGCTTCCTCCGCAGCCTTCCTCTTTTTCAGGACCTTGGGCTCGATCCAGGTCACGGCGGCATCGCCGGGCAGCTTTTTGGCGATCAGGGCCTTGATCTTGATGCCCATCTCGGTGAACATCCCCTCGTGCTCGGTGCGGATGTTCCACTCCGGCTCGTTCTCGTGCAGGTTAAAGGTCTTCCAGGTGATCTCGTAGCCGGAAGCGGGGAAGTACTCCAGGCTGTCGCGGAACAGGTCGTCGTCATCGGTCTTGAAGTAGATCTCGCCGCCGTCCTTCAGGAATTCGCGGTACTGGATGAGCTGGCGGGGATAGGTGAGCCGGTGCTTGTTGGAGGAAGCGTTCTTGCTCCACGGGTTGCAGAAGTTGATATAGATGCGGCTGACGGTATCCTCGGCGGTGAGCACACCCTTGATGCGCTCGATGTCGGTGCTCATGATCTTCACGTTGTCGATGGGGCGGCCTGCCTCGGTGTAAGCGGCCTCGATCTTGCGCTTGGCAAGGATCAGCACCTTGTCGGTGATGTCGATGCCCAGATAGTTGTTCTCCGGGTGGGCGCAGGCCAGCTGGGAGATAAAGCCGCCCTTGCCGCAGCCCAGTTCCAGCACAAAGGGCTGCTCCGGGCGGGCATACTGTGCGTGCCACTTGCCGCCCCAGATCAGGGGCTCGTGGACGTGGAAATCGGCGGCCATCAGCTCATCGTGGGCGTAGGGTTTGAAACGCATTCTCATAGTTTGTAATTCTCCTTGATGTTGTGTAACTCCTTCAGCCGCCTTCGGCGGCAGCTCCCTCAGCGAGGGAGCCACTGGCGAAGAGGGAAAGTTTTCCGTACAGCCAAAGCCTCCCTCATTGAGGGAGGTGGCATCGCGCAGCGATGACGGAAGGAGTTATTTCGTCTTTCTCAAAAATTCTTTCACTTGTTCCGGCTCTGCGGCGCAGCTTCCCTGACAGATGCCGGGTTTGCCGCCGCCGCGGCCATTGAGGGCGGCGTTCAGGGCTTTGGTCAGGGCGCGGACATCACCGCCCGCCTGGGCAAGGCAGTAGCCGGTGCCCTTTTCGTTGGGGGTCAGGGCCGCGCACAGGCCGGTGGTGGCTTCGGTCAGGCGGACAGCCAGCCGGTGCAGGCCGTCCGGGTCCAGCCCCGGCACGATGCGGATGGCATCCGCACCGGGCGTTACCTGCGCGGCCAGCGCGTCAAAGAGCTGGCTGCACAGCCCGAAGTGGGTGAATTTCAGGGCAGTGTACTCGTCATACACCCGGTGCACGGCGTTGGCCGTCTCGCTGGCTTTGGCGCTGAGCAGGGCACCGATCTCTGCCTGCCGCGCCCGCATGGCCTGCGCGGCTTCCAGCGCGCGCCCGCCGCAGACGATGCTCAGGCGCACGCCGCCCTTATAGTTTTCGGCGGCCAGGATCTTGATCTGGCCCACCGCACCGGTAAAGGCGGTGTGGGTGCCGCAGCAGGCACAGACATCCGCCCCGGGGATGGTCACGATCCGCACCTGCCCCTCGATCTCCTTTTTGGAGCGGTAGGTCAGGGCGGCCAGCTCCTCCCGGGTGGGGTAGGTGATGTTCACCGGTACATTCTCCCAGATGATGCGGTTGGCGGCAGTCTCGGCCGCTTTCAGCCCCTCGGCGGAGATGGGAATGTTCGTGTCCATCCGCACGGCATCGGAGCCGATGTGGAAGCCCACGTTCTCGGCTCCGAACATGCTGTGCAGGATGCCGGAGAGGATGTGCTCGCCGGTGTGCTGCTGCATCTTGTCAAAACGCCACGCCCAGTCGATGGCCTGTGCGGCTTCGGCCCCGGGCACCGCCCCAGCGGGCAGGGAAGGGACCATGTGCCAGATGACACCCGCCTGCTCGTGGACATCGGTGACGGTCAGCACCGTGCCGTCGGCAAGGGTCAGGGTGCCCCGGTCGGCAGGCTGGCCGCCGCCCTCGGGGTAAAACACCGTGCCGTCCAGCGCGATGCGCCCGCCGCCGGTCCGGCTGTCCGGCTCTGCGGCTAAAATATGCCCCACCGCCTCCCGGCGGTAGGCATTTTGCTCAAAATATTTCTCAGTGCGTTGCATAGAACCTCCAAAGGAAAGGTTCCGTCTTTGTCCAACCCCTCAGCCTTCGCTGACGCTCGGCAGCTCCCCTAGTAGGGGAGCCCTTGGCAAAAACGGAAACTTTGCAATTACTGCCAAGGCCTCTCCTACTAGGAGAGGTGGCATTGCGGAGCAATGACGGAGAGGTTGTGCGAAGGCCAGCCTACCCGGATACACGCTCGCTCATGGTCTAAAACCAAGTATACCACGTTTTTTGCCTGTGGAAAATAGTCTGCGGTTATGTTATGATAGAAAACAGACAAGCCCCAGCAAAAAAGTTTGAGACGAGGAAGGATTTACAATGCGTGAAAGTGGTATTCTGATGCCGGTGTCCAGCCTGCCCGGCCCCTACGGGATCGGCTGCTTTGGCAAAAAGGCAGAAAAATTTGTGGATTTCCTTGCGGCGGCAGGCCAGAAGATCTGGCAGATCCTGCCCCTGAGCCCCACGGGCTATGGGGACAGCCCCTACCAGAGCTGCTCTGCCTTTGCGGGCAACCCCTATTTCATTGATCTGGATGCTCTGAAAGCCGAGGGGCTGCTGACAGCCGCCCAGCTCAAGGCCGAGCCTTGGGGCAAGGATCCGCTGAATGTGGATTACGGCACCCTGTACACCAGCCGCTACAAGGTCCTGCGCGCCGCCTATGCCGCTTGGCGCAGGCAGTGTGCAGGCCAGCACGGCTGTGCCCATTACTATCCGGATGCGTACTATGCCTTCACGCTGGAAAACGAGGGCTGGCTGGAGGATTATGCCCTCTACATGGCCCTCAAGACCGCCAACGGCATGAAGAGCTGGACCCAGTGGCCCCGGGAGTACCGCAAGCGGGAGCCGCAGGCGCTGGAAGCTTTTAAGGCAGAGAACGAGGAAGAGATCGGCTTCTGGAAGTTTCTGCAGTACGAGTTCAGCATCCAGTGGAAGAAGCTGAAAGCCTACGCCAACGCCAACAACGTGCAGATCCTGGGCGATATCCCCATCTATGTCTCGGCAGATTCCGTGGATGCCTGGGTGGGCGGCCCGCTGTTTGAGCTGGATGCAGACGGCGGCTTTGCCCGGGTGGCAGGCTGCCCGCCGGATTACTTCTCGGCAGAAGGCCAGCTCTGGGGCAACCCGCTGTACAACTGGCCCTACCATAAGCAGACCGGCTATGCCTGGTGGATCCAGCGTGTCCGCCATGCGCTGGGCATCTATGACCTGCTCCGCATCGACCACTTCCGTGGTTTTGACACCTACTGGGCCATCCCGGCAGACAGCACTACCGCCAAGACCGGCAAGTGGGAGACCGGCCCCCGGATGGAGCTGTTCAACGCGCTGGAAGGTGCGCTGGGCAAGCTGCCCATCATCGCCGAGGATCTGGGTGAGCTCTTCCCCAGTGTGCGGGAGCTGCTGGCAGACAGCACCTTCCCGGGCATGAAGGTGCTGCAGTTCGCGTTCGGCGGCGGGGACAGCGAGTACCTGCCCCACAACCATGTCAAGAACAGCGTGGTCTACCCCGGCACCCATGACAACACGACGCTGACCGCCTGGTGGGACGAGAGCGCATCGGCCAAGGAGAAGGCTGTGGCCGCCGCCTACCTGCATCTGACCGGCTGTCAGCCCACCGCAAAGGAGGTGGCCGCTGTCAAAACAGAGGCGGCCCGCACCGCGCTGCTCCGGGCTGCGCTGGGCTCTGTGGCCGACCGTGCCATCATCCCCATGGCCGACTGGCTGGGCCTGGGCGAGGAAGCCCACCTGAACAGCCCCGGCAAGCTGGGCGGAAACTGGAGCTGGCGCGCCGCCGATGGGTTCGACACTGCCGCGCTGGCCAAGCGCATTCTGGCGGAGTGCGCCGTGTACTGCCGTACATAACCGGGCCGGAAACCCGGAGTGTGTTTAGCAGTTTGACGAAAATGTAAAAAAATACGTTAAAGTTTGTGCGTTTTGCTGGAAACGCCCGGCACAAGATGGTATAATTCCGGTAATGGGGCTGCGCTTTTAGCGGCCGTGTGGCAAAGCTGTGCCGGAAGGGAGAGAGTCCGGCACCGGATAATGGGGAAAAACGCATGAAAAAAGAATGGACGGAACAGGATCTGCGCGCCTTTGCAGAAAACGCACAGACCGCCTTTGAGGACGTGACCCTGACGGAAGCCGATGAGGAGGCCGCGGACACCTGGCAGGACGATGGCCTGCAGGTGGATTATGTCCTGCGCAATGGGCAGGTGGACTGCGTGCTGCGCCGCCTGATCGAGGCGGACGGCAAGCTCTGGCAGCTGCAGATGACGGCTCCGCTGGCGGGCAGCGACCTGCCGGAGGATCGGATGACCGCGCGGGAGCGGGAGCTCTGCCGGGACGATATGAATCACGATTTCCTGACCGGCGTGTTCAACCGCCGCTATTTTGAAACGGAGTTCTGCACCCGGCTGGATGAGTGGACGGATGCCCACCGCTGTGCTTCGCTGGCGCTGGTGGCGCTGGACGATGAGGACGGGATGCGCGCCCGGCAGGGCGATGCCGTGATGAACCAGCTGGTCTGTTTTGTGGCCAACCAGTGGAAAAAGTACTACGACCGCCCTGCAGAGCGGGTGGTCTGCCGCCTGACGGACACGCTGTTTGCCATCGGCTGTGCGGATAAGAACTGCGCAGAGCTGGCCGAGGAGCTGAACGGCATTTATGCCGAGATGCCCCGCGCGTGCGTGGCATCGGTGGGCCTAATGCGCCGGGTGCCCTTTACCCAGTCCATCGGCTGCGCCTGCACCGGCGAGGTGCGGGGGAAAAACTGGGACGCACTGTATCAGCTGTGTGAGCAGCGCCTGAAGGCGGCCCAGACCGCCGGCGGCGACCAGATCTGCAGCAAATAAACGGAATGCATAAAATCCCCCTTTGCGGTACAAGCTAGTGCCACAAAGGGGGATTTTTGTATGGAAAATCAGAAAAATGATAACCTGAATCTGCTGGAAGCGGTGGTGCAGAACACGGAGATGGGCAAGAACACGCTGGAACAGATCGTGCCCATGACTGAGGACCCTGCCTTCCGGGCCGAGCTTCTGCGGGAGCGGAACCTCTACCGGGAACTGAATCAGGAGGCCCACACCGCCATCGAGGCCTGCGGCGGCACGGCTCAGGGCCAGAGCATCATGGCAAAGCTCAACACCAAAATGGGCATCGGCATGAAAACGCTCACCGACAGATCCACCCGCAATCTGGCCGAAATGCTCAGCGAGGGAAGCAGTCAGGGCGTGATGGACTGCATCAAGAGCCAGAAGGATTATCCCGATGCGGCTCCCGGTTCCAAGCGCCTGATGCAGAAGCTGCAGGATCTGGAGGAAGAGAACCGGCTGAAACTGGAGCAGTTTCTGTAAAGGCCGCTCCGGCTGCTCAGAGTGCTTCCACCATGGCCGCCACGATCCGGGTGGCGGTAGCTACGTACTCGGCGATGCTGAATTTCTTCACCACCAGCACCTCGTGGCCGTCCTCGTCGGCGTTGTCGCTCATGGCGC
>ERZ827488.3544-NODE-3544-length-12521-cov-13.841409_pt1 | contig 12521 bp, 9 predicted proteins | sample MGYA00519771_ERZ827488 | MGnify/ENA primary metagenome ERZ827488 (study PRJEB31778, sample SAMEA3449323) | human gut metagenome | biome: human gut; feature: human-associated habitat; material: faeces | place: United Kingdom | collected 2010/2012 ...
TGGGCCCGCTGCTTTACGTCAGCACCCCCGGCAAGTACCCCATGTCCCTGTTCGTGAAGCTGTCCATGGACGGTGATACCGGTTTTGCCTGGAACAAGATCTTGGCGCTGTCCCTGATCTCCATCCTGCCGCAGCTGATCGTTTTCTTCTGTGCACAGGACCAGTTCGTTGAAGGTATCTCTGCTGGTGCCGTCAAGGGCTAAGCCCCTGTCCCGCTGCGCAAAGAGCATCTGATGCAAACAACACCCCCTGTGCCGTTCCCGTAGAGGGCACAGGGGGTGTTTTATTTGTGAATGATGTATCCCCTTCCGGAACATGCTGCACGCTGCACAACATTGTGCCGTGAGGCACACCTCTTCTGCCGCAGGCAGACATCATAGCCCGCAGGGCTGTACCCTGTTTTCCGCAGGAAAACCCATCATTTCTTATGTGCCTTGCGGTACTGCAGCGGCCCGGTGCCCATCACCTCGTGGAACACACGGCGGAAATGGGCCGCGCTGGCAAAACCGGTCTGCTCGGCCACCGCACTGATGCTCAGTTCCGTGGTCTCCAGCAGCTTCTGGGCTGCCTCGATGCGGCGGTTGTTGATGTAGTCCACGATGGACTGTCCCGTCACCCGCTTGAACAGGCGGCTGAGGTAGTAGGGCGACAGGTAGAACCGCGCTGCCACCTCGCTGAGGGAGAACTTCTGGCGGTAGTTGGCGGCCAGATACGCACAGATGCGCTCCACCGTCTTATTGTGGGGCCGGGCCACCGCGCTGCTCTCCGCGATGCATTCCTGCTCGATGTAATGCAGCACCAGCAGCAGGTACAGCGCGCCCGGGTAATCCGGCTCCTCCATGGCGGTGCGCATCAGCTCCAGCAGGGTGCGCAGGCGGCTGTTCCACTGCACGGAACCGTACAGCACAGCAGACTGCTCCGGCTCAAACAGCCGGGAAAAATCCCGCTGGGTCTGGGTGCGCAGCTCGTGCAGGGCACTGAGCGGGAAACTGCAGCCCACCAGCTCCGGTGCCGCACTGCCCGTCTGCTGGATGCAGCCGCCGCCGGGTCCCAGCAGCAGCGCACTGCCCGGGTTGAGCAGCATGGTCTGCTCTGCGTACTGCAGGGTACAGCCGCTTTCTGCCACCAGCACAACGTAGCAGCTCTCCTCTTCGGCGGGCAGCTGCAGCTTGCCGCCGTTCAGGTGCATCGACACTGCCCGGACCTTTGCACTGATCTTTTCCTGTTCTGCCTTCATTCTTTAACGTCCTCCGCGCACACCCGCTTTTCTTTTTATCATACCATGCCCGCCCGGTGCGGGCAAGCCAAAACCATTTATCAGGAGGTTTTCTCATGAACCTGTCCCTTATCCGTTCCATGACCCGCAGTGCCGTGTTCGAGCTGGAAAACGGCCTGTGCTTCCGTCCGGCCCACCCGTTCGTCGTTACCCTGAACGGCAAGACTGTCTACGAAGCATGCAATACCAATGTGTTCTCCCTGTTCTCCCTGCTGCCCGGTACCGAGTACACCGTGGGCGTGCAGGCCGAGGGCGAGACCCTGAGCCTGACCTTTGTCACCGAGGCTGAAACGTTCTTTGTGGATGCATCCCGCTACGGCCTGGTGGCCGACGGCGAGACCGACAACACCGGCAAGCTGCAGGCCGCCCTGTCCACCTGCCCCAAGGGCGGCACCGTGTATGTGCCCGCCGGCCGCTACCGCACCGCCAGCCTGTTCCTGAAGAGCAACACCACCCTGTATCTGGAAAAGGGTGCCGTGCTGCTGGGCGACAACGACCGCACCCATTACCCCATCCTGCCCGGCGTACTGCCCAGCGAGAACGAGGTGGATGAGTACTACCTGACCGGCTGGGAGGGCAACCCGCTGAACAGCTTTGCCGGCCTGCTGAACATCACCCAGGTGCACGACGTCGTGGTCACCGGTGAGGGCACCCTGGACTGTGACGCCCAGAACGGCGACTGGTGGGTGGACCCCAAGGTCAAGCGCATCGCCTGGCGTCCCCGCGCGGTGGCCATGGTGGACAGCGAAAAGGTCTGCCTGCACGGCATCACGGTGCAGAACAGCTACTCCTGGACCATCCACCCCATCTTCGTCAAGCACCTCGACCTGCTCAACTTCAACATCAACAATCCCTACAACGCCCCCAACACCGACGGCATCGACCCCGAAAGCTGCGAGTACACCCGCATCATCGGCGTGAACATCCATGTGGGCGACGACTGCATTGCCATGAAGGCCAGCAAGGTCTTTTTGGGCATGAAGCTGAAGCGCAGCTGCGAGCACACCGTCATCCGCAACTGCCTGCTGGACAAGGGCCACGGCGGCATCGTCATCGGCAGCGAGATGAGCGGCGGCGTCAAGGATATGGTAGTGACCCAGTGCCTGATGGACCACACCGACCGCGGTCTGCGTGTCAAGACCCGCCGCGGCCGCGGCAACACCGCCGTCATCGACGGGCTGGTGTTCCGCAACGTGGAGATGCGCGGGGTCAAGGCGCCCTTCGTCATCAACATGTTCTACTTCTGCGACCCGGACGGCCACGGCCCCTATGTGCAGTGCCGCGACGCCATGCCGGTGGACGAGTACACCCCCAAACTGGGCAGCCTGACCATGGAGGACATCGCAGCCACCGACGCACAGTTTGCCGGCTGCTACTTCGACGGCCTGCCGGAGCAGCCCATTGAGCGCGTTTCCATGAAAAACGTGACCATCACCTTTGACCCCAACGCCGAGGCCGGTCAGGCCGCCATGGCCGACAACCGCCCGCTGGTGAAGAAGCTGGCCATCTACGCCGAGAACGTCAAGGAGATCGACCTGCACAACGTGAAGATCGAGGGCTACGAGGGCGAGCGGCTGCACTTTGCCAACGTAGGACATTTTGAGGAGGACTGACCCATGACCCATGAAGAGATCCTGTCCATGCTGGGCGACTATGTGGACTACCTGATCGCCAATTCCAGCGCCGAGGCACCCATGTGGAACATCGAGAAGGTGCGCAGCGGCAAGCCCAACAAGTGGAACTATATCGACGGCTGCATGATCACCGCCTGCCTGAGCCTGTACCACACCACCGGAGACAAAAAGTATCTGGACTTTTCCAAAGATTTCATCGACTACTTTGTGCAGGAGGACGGCTCCATCAAAACCTACGACCCCAAGGAGTACAACCTGGACAATGTGAATCAGGGCAAGAACCTGTTCATCCTGTACGACATCTTCGGGGACGAGAAGTACCGCAAGGCCATCGACACCATCCGCAGCCAGCTGCTCACCCAGCCCCGCACCAAGGAGGGCAACTTCTGGCACAAGGACATCTATCCCTGGCAGGTGTGGCTGGACGGCACCTATATGGCCCAGCCCTTCTACATGGAGTATGAGACCCGCTACAACAAGATGCAGGGCTGCATCGACAGCTACAAGCAGTTCATGAACATCAAAAAGCACATGCGGGACGAAAAAACCGGCCTGTACTACCACGGCTACGACGAGAGCCGCCAGATGTACTGGGCCGACCCCGTCACCGGCTGCAGCCCCAACTTCTGGCTGCGCGCCATGGGCTGGTTCATGGTGGCCATGGTGGACGTGCTGGAGCGCATGGACGAGCAGCTGTACAACGAGTACCGCGGCATCATGGCCATGCTCAAGCAGACCATCGAGGACGTGCACAAGTTCCAGGACGAGGAGACCGGCATGTTCTGGCAGGTGATGGACCACCCCGGCGTGGAGGGCAACTATCTGGAGACCAGCGGCACTGCCCTGTTTGCCTACGCGGTGCTCAAGGGCGTGCGCCTGGGTTACCTGCCCAAGCGGATGGCAGCCTGGGCTGAAAAGGCCTTCTACGGCACCTGCGACAAGTACCTGTCCAAGAATCCGGACGGCAGCCTGCAGCTGGACGGCATCTGCCTGGTGGCCGGTCTGGGCGGCAAGGACCACCGCGACGGCTCTCTGGCCTACTACTTCAGCGAGCCGGTGGTGTGCAACGACGCCAAGGGCGTTGGCCCGCTGGTGCTTGCCTACACCGAAATGATCGCCCGCAAGAACTGATCCTTCTGCGCGGAATTCCCTGTTTTTTCCTGCGGCGTCTGCTTTTTGCAGACGCCGCTTTTTTGCGCAAAAAGGGGACGGGCAGCGTTCTGCGCTGCCCGTCCCCGGTTTTTTTATAAAGCCTTACTGTGCCTTTGCCAGAGCCTGTGCCACAGCCTCACGGAAGCCGTCGGAGGTCATGGTAGCGCCGGAAGCGCCGTCGATCTCTGCGCTGTTGGCAGCAATGGCGTTCTGGATCAGCTTGTCCAGAGCCGGTGCGCCAATGTCAGAGGACTCGGCGTGGGAGTTGACCACGATGTCCGAGATCTTGCCGTCGGTGATGGTCACGGTCACTTCCATGTCGCCGCCGGTGCCGTTCTCCAGAGACATGCGGTTGTACTTGCCGTAGTCTGCATCAAAGATGGACCATGCAACGTTGCCGGTCTGGTGCATGACATTCATGCTCTTGCCCTGCACCCAGGTGCCCTCGTTCATGAAACGGTGGCCTTATGCTGCGCCGCCTGCAGGAGTACGACCAGGCCCACAGCACCGCCCTGCTGCACACCCTGTGCGTCTACCTGCTGCAGGAGCAGAACCTCCATGCCACGGCCCGGCAGCTTTTCATCCACCGCAATACGCTGGTGTACCGGCTGCAGCGCATCCGCACCCTGCTGCAGCTGGACCTGGACGATGCCGCCGTGCGCAATGTCCTGCGCACCGGCTGCATCCTGCTGGAATACTATCAGGGTGCCTTCTGATTTTTCGCACAAAACAAGCCCCGGCACAGTCTACATTCCACACTGTGCCGGGGCTTCATTGGTTTGTTTTCGTTACAGGGTCTCTACGCGGTCAAACAGGGAGCCTGCGATCTCCACCGCGTCCCTGCTGCCAAAGGTCACCTTCACACCGGCAGCCATGGCATCGGCCAGACCGGCGGCCTGCTCTTTGAGCAGAGCTGCGTTCACGGCACACAGGGCCTTGCGGTCGGCAGCCTTCATTGCTTCGGTGATGCCACAGAAATACTGCCGGTCCAGCTCCCGTGCCTCGGCGCGGGGCTTGCGGGGCGTGTCCAGCTTGGCCACGGCACCCACGATCAGGTCGTTCAGGTCCTTTTCGGTGTAATCGCGGGCGGCCAGCTCCGCCGGGCCCTTGGCAAAGGTGTCGTAGCTCTCGGTCAGGTGGGGGTCCCGGTAGGTGTACAGGTACTCCACGCCGTCCGACGACAGCATGCCGGTGCCGTAGGCGCCGCCCACCTCGCGGATGTTGTGCCACAGGTATTCGTAGCTCATCACGCGGGCCAGCACTTTGCGGTCGCTGCGGCGCTCCATGGGCCACACCTGCACCGCGTAGTTCACGCCGCCGTCAATAATAAAGGCCTCGTTCACCGGCGGGGTCAGCGGCTCCACATAGGGCTGCGCCGCGTCGCGCTCCTGCGCCGCAAACCGGCTGCCCGGCAGCAGGGTGCGCAAGGTGTCCAGCGCCTGCTCCGAGCCGTGCAGGCTCACGGTGAGCTGGGCGTGCTGCAGCACCTGGGCCCGCAGGGTTTCCAGCTTTGCGCCAAGGCCTGCCCAGTCGGCCTTTTCCAGCAGATCGCACAGGAAGTGATAATAGCTTACGCCGCTGCATCGCTCGCTGGCCGCGTTCTCCACATTGTAGTGGGCACTGGCACGGACCGCCGCATAGGCGTTGCCCTGCTGGATGAACTGCTGTTCCATGTTCAGTTTCTGCTGGCTCAGCACCCGGGCAAAGGCGGCTTCTGCCGCCGGGCCGGTGAGCTGCGTGTCATACAGCCACTCGCCGCCCAGCTCCACGGCCTTTTGCAGGCTGCGTTCCAGCAGGCTCAGGCTCATGGTCAGTTTGGCATGGCAGGGTGCGCCCTCCTGCCGGCCGGTCCAGAAGTCCAGCAGTACGCGGCTGTCGCCCAGCCAAGTGCTGCGCAGGGTGTTCAGCTGCTGGGCCGTGTGGGTCGGCGTGTCCAGCTCGTCCAGCACATCGGTGAGCAGGTCCAGATACGGCAGGTCCTCCGGGGCCACATGGCCCAGGTCATAGTAGAAATTCAGGTACAGGCTGCCCGCCGAGGGGTGGCGCAGCACCGTGGCACCGGCCACCTGCTCGGTCTGCCCGGCCGCGCTGGGGGCACCTTCGCCCAGGTCGGCCACGGTCAGCGGATGATCCAGCACCAGTTTGGCGTCGGTGCGGGCCGGGGCCTGTGTCTCTTCCTGCTTCTTGGGCAGGGTGGGCACCTGCAGCACCTGCACCGGAGCCGGGGCAAACAGGCTGCGCAGCAGCTCGTCGAACCAGCCGTCCGCCATCTTGCTGCGCAGGGAGGCAAACAGCTTATCCGTGTGCAGCAGCAGGGCGGGGTCCCCGGTGTGCAGCCAGCCCGTGGAAGCGTTGATGGCGTCCAGCACGCCGTCCGGCAGGCTGCCCGGCCGCTCCAGCGAGGCAAACTCTGCCGAATTCAGCGAGGCCAGCAGCAGCTCCTGCGGGATGCCCCGGGCCAGTACGTCATCCACTGCCTTGCGCACCGCCGGGGCAAACTTGCGGGCGCTCTCTTCGGTGGCACCCCGCAGCACCAGCTCCAGCGTGGGCTGCAGGGTGCTGTCATCAAAGCCCATGTCGATGTCCGCGCCCAGCTTTTCGGCCAGCAGGGCCGCTTTCAGGGGCGAATTGTTGGTGCCCAGCAGCGCGTCCAGCAGGATCTCCACACCCAGCTGCCGTTCCCGGTCCGCAAAGGCACCGGTGTACCAGGCCAGTGCGCACTGCACCTCGTCCGGCTCCGGGTTCTCGGTGTAATAGGGCAGCTCCACGCAGGTGCCCGGCTGCTCGTCCTGCACCGTCAGGCGGGGACGGGTGGTGGTCCTGGGCATCCGGGACAGGTAATCGCGGTCCAGCATTTCCAGCTTTTCGGCCATGTCCATCTTGCCGTACAGGGTGATGCAGCAGTTGTCCGCGCTGTAGTGGCGGCGGTACACCCGCTGATATTTCTCATAGGTCAGCGCCGGGATGCTCTCTGGGTCGCCGCCGGACACAAAGCCATATGCCGTGTCCGGGAACATGGCACGCTCCAGCGCATTCTGCAGCTGAGCGTCCGGGGTGGCAAGGGCCCCCTGCATCTCGTTGTACACCACGCCGCTCACAGTGCCGTCGGCATCCCGATGCCAGCCCTCCTGCTCGAACACAGCCCTGTCCACCATGGCCAGCGGGCAGAACACCGCGTTCAGGTAGACGTCCATCAGGTTTCTGAAATCCGTCTCGTTGGGAGTGGCAAAGGGGTACACGGTCTTATCCGGGAAGGTCATTGCATTGAGGAAGGATGCCATGCTGCTCTTGAGCAGCTGCAGAAACGGCGAGGTGACCGGGTATTTTTCGCTTCCGGCCAGCACCGAATGCTCCAGAATATGAAAAACGCCGGTGTCATCGGAGGGGAAGGTGCCGAACCCGATGCCAAAGGCCTTGTTGTTGTCCTCATTTTCCACCAGCAGGATGGTGGCCCCGCTCACGTCGTGGGTGAGCACGGTCAGGGTACCGTGCTGCTCGGGGCAGTCCTCTGTGCGGACGAGGGTATAACCGGGAACCTGCTTCATCGCTTTATTCTCCTTTGTGTTTTTGGTCTGGCCCTATTGTATCATTCACCGTTCCAAAACACAATTGCCGGTTTGTAAACAATAACCCAAAAAGGCTCCCCTGTGCATGCGCAGAGGAGCCTTTTGAAAAAACGTGTGTTACACCTGCTTGGCGTGTTCCGTCCGGCACGACACCCGGAACAGCACAAAGCCGATGACGAACAGCACCGCGATGCTGCCCACGCCCACATTGGCACTGCCGGTGAGCTGGCTGCCCACACTGACGATCATGGTGCCCAGGAAGGATGCCCCCTTGCCGCAGATGTCGAACAGGCCGAAGTATTCGCCGGATTTTTCCGCCGGGATGATCTTGGCAAAGTGGCTGCGGCTCAGTGCCTGCACACCGCCCTGGAACATCCCCACCATCACGGCCAGCACCCAGAACTGCCACTGCTGGGTGAGGAAGAAAGCAAACACCGCAATGCCGGTATAGGCCGCGATGCACACCGGGATCAACTGGCTGGAGGGGTATTTTGCGCTCAGCCGGCCGAAGATCAGCGCCGAGGGAAAGGCCACGATCTGGGTGACCAGCAGCGCCAGCAGCAGGCCGGTGGTGTCCAGACCCAGGGCCGTGCCGTAAGCTGTGGCCATATCAATGATGGTGTACACACCGTCGATGTAGCAGAAGAACGCCAGCAGGAACCAGAACACCTGCTTGTCCTCATAGAGGTGCTTCAGGGTGTGGCCGATGCGCACAAAACTCTGCCGGATGGCGTGCTGCTCCACCTCCACATAGTTGACCTGCCGGTAGCGCCGGAGCAGCGGCAGGGTGGTGACCAGCCACCACGCCGCCGTGATGAACAGTGCAATGGTCAGGGCGGTCATCTGGCTCATGCCGATGGCCCCGCTGCCCAGCACCAGCGCCAGACACACCACAAAGGGCACACAGCTGCCGATGTAGCCCCAGGCATAGCCGCGGGAGGACACCATGTCCATCCGCTCCGGGGTGGTCACATCGCCCAGCATGGAGTCGTAGAACACCAGACTGCCCGAATAGCCGATCTTGGCCACGATGAAGATGACCAGGAACGGCAGCCAGGTGCGGGCCGCGCCCATGGCACAGCAGCCCAGCACACCCACGAACAGGCAGAGCATGAAGATGGGCTTTTTGAAGCCTTTGGTATCGGCCAGGGTGCCCAGGATTGGCCCCAGCACGGCGGTGATCACCGTGACCACCGAGCTTGCATAGCCCCAGTAGGCCAGATAGTTCACCTTGCTCACGCCGCCGGCCTCCGCCAGCGCATTGAAGAAGATGGGCACCAGCGTAGCGATCATCAGTACAAAGGCCGAGTTGCCCACATCGTACAGGATCCACGCACGCTCCAGCGGCGTGACCTTAAATTTTTTCTTTTGCATTCTTGTTCCTCTCGCACCGCCGTGCGGTGCACTCTCTTTTCCCAGTTGTCTGAACGGCAGGAAGTTTCTCTGACCTCCTGCTGGCCGCCCCTCAGAATTCCCCGAAGGTGTGGTCATAGGCCTTGTCCAGCGGGGTGTCCGTGTCCAGCGTTTCCGCATAGGCTTCGATCAGCCGCACCGCCAGCGGAATGGCCTGCTGGTACAGGGCATCCAGTTTCTCATTGCTCTCGGTGCACTGCGGGTTGGGCTGCGGGTTGGCCACAAGGCCGTGGAGCACGTCGTACTTGCCCACTGCCTTCATGCCGGTGAGCACCACCCAGCGCTTGACCGCGCCGGAGGGCTGCAGCAGCCGGTGCATCGCGATCATCCCCTTGAGGGCGTCCAGCACCTGCAGGCCGGTCAGGCCCTCGTAGAAGGGCGCGATGACCCGGGCATTTTCCGCCGTGGGCCGGATATGGCTGGCCGTGAAGAAGCTCTTCGGGTCATGGCCGTCCCGGCGCAGCAGCATGTCGTCGAACTCGGTCTCGATTTCGCAGTGGCTCACCCCGCTCTGGCGGGTGTAGGCCTCCACATAGGGGTGACAGGTGCTGTCCAGCGCAAAATGACACACGAACCCCAGCGCATAGGCCAGCGCGGCGTCCCGGTCCTTTGCCTGTTGCACCACGCCCCGGGCGCGCTCAAAGAACACCCGGCCCGGCTGCTCGTGCATGGCGTTGCCCAGGGCACTCACGGGGTTGGACTTGGCTGCATGATAGTAGAACAGCAGATCCGGCCCGTGCAGGCCCACGTCGAACAGGGCCCGGTTTTTCCCGATCTGATCCTGCAGGGCTGCGGGCAGCTGCTGCAGAACATCCGCGCCGAAGCGGCGGTGCGCATAAGTTGACGGCATAAGATCCCCTCCTGTTTCTGTCGGGCGCAGTGCGCTCATGGTTTCAGTATAGCAGAAAGTTTCCCGACCTTCTACCCTTTCGTGTCTGATTTCTGTAAAAATTTTGAATGATTCTTCCTGCATTCTGCCGGGTCGTATCTGAAAATATGGGCTCTGCACGCAAAGCGCAAAAAAGCACAGCCGTTCTCAGAACAGCTGTGCCTTTCCGGTATCAATTCTTATATGTTCTCGTAGCCCTGGGGCATCTCGTTCTTGCGGTTGCGGTCCATCAGGGTGCGCAGCGCGTCGCTGGCACTCATGCCCTCCTTGACGATGGCGTTCACCGTCTGCACGATGGGCATTTCCACGTTGTACTTGGCGGCGAGCTCCATGGCGGCGGGCAGGGCGTTGATGCCCTCCACCACCATGCCCACTTCCTTCACGGCCTGCTCCGGGCTCTCGCCCTTGCCGATGAGGATGCCGGCGCGGTTGTTGCGGCTGTGCATGCTGGTGGCCGTCACGATCAGGTCCCCGATGCCGGCCAGGCCCGCAAAGGTGTGGATGTTGCAGCCCATGGCCACGCCCAGGCGGGCGATCTCGGCAATGCCGCGGGTGATCAGGGCCGCGCGGGCGTTGTCGCCGTAGCCAAGGCCGGTGGAGATGCCCACGCCCAGGGCGATCACGTTCTTCAGGGCACCACTCAGCTCCACGCCCTTGATGTCGGGGTTGGTGTACACGCGCATGCAGGTGTTGCTGAACACATCCTGCACAAAGCGGGCCGCCTCGTCATCCGGGCAGGCCGACACAATGGTGGTGGGCAGGTCCAGCGCCACTTCCTCAGCGTGCGTGGGGCCGCTCAGGGCCACCAGCCTGCAGTTTTTGGGGCCGCCGTCCCTGTTCAGCTCGTCGGCGATCACCTCGGTCATGGTATATAAGGTATCCGGCTCCATGCCCTTGGCCACATCCACAAGGATCTGACCGTCCGGGATATAGGGCCGTGCCTTGGCGGTGGTGCCCCGCACGAACACCGAAGGCACTGCAAACAGCAGCACATCCTTGCCGGTGCACACTTCCTCGATGCTCTTGGTGAACTGCAGCTCGGCCGGGATCTTCATGCCCGGCAGGTTGGGGTGCACCCGTGTAGTGGAGAGGTTGTCCACCTCCGCCTCAATGGCCGACCACACCTGCACTTCGTTGCCGCTGACGGTCAGCATCCGCGCCAGCGCCATGCCCCAGGTACCTGCACCCAGAACGCCAATCTTCCGTTTCGTCACGTTTGTGTCCTCCGTTTGCACCGGCAGCCGGGCCGCCGGTGAATTTGCGCGGCACCGGCAAACCCGGTGTGCACGTTGTTATGCCCATTGTACACGAAAGCGCCTGCCGCGTCAACCGGCTTGCCGCATTGCACAAAGTTCCCGCAGCGGCTGGGCCGTTTTTGTTCACAATACGCGATTTTTGCAAACCATTTGCACCGCCGGACGTTTCATGTTATAGTATTCTGGTAGGTTTTGTAGGAATTTCCACAAACCCCTTGACTTTGAGTATACTCGAAGTTGTATAATGCATTCACCGTTGTTTTCTGAGAGTATTTGAGGTACTGTGATCGTTCATGTTTGAAGCACTTTTATCCAACCGCACGGTCAGCGTGCTGGTGGAGGCCCTGCCCCGCATCCTGACGGCCGGCCTTACCATGACCATCCCGCTGACGCTGGTGTCCTTCTTTTTTGCCATGATCATCGCGGTGGTGGTGGCACTGGTGCAGTACGCCAACGTGCCGGTGCTGCGGCAGATCGCCCGGTTCTACATCTGGGTCATCCGCGGCACACCGCTGCTGGTGCAGCTGTTCATCATCTTTTACGGCCTGCCCAGCCTGGGCATCATGCTGGACGCCTTTCCCGCCGCCGTCATCGCCTTTGCCTTCAATGAGGGTGCCTACTGCGCCGAGACCATGCGCGGCGCGCTGGAAAGCGTGCCCCAGGGCCAGCTGGAAGCCGGTTACTGCGTAGGCATGAGCTGGGTGCAGATCATGCGCCGCATCGTACTGCCGCAGGCTTTGCGCACCGCCGTGCCCGCCCTGTCCAACTCCCTCATCGGCATGATCAAGGACACCTCGCTGGCGTCCAACATAACGGTGGCCGAGCTGTTCATGGCCGGTCAGCGCGTGGCGGCCCGCACCTACATCTTCCTGCCCATCTACTGTGAGGTGGCGGTGGTGTACCTGCTGTTCTGCACGGTCATCACCAAACTGCAGGCTGTGCTGGAGCACCGGCTCAACGCCCGGGGCTTCCAGTAAGAAAGGAGTGTGGAACCCATGGCAATGATGGAGATCCGGAACGTCCACAAGACCTTCCGCACCTACGCAAAAGTCGGTCTGCGCCCCGGTGCACACAAGGTGGTCAGCGAGCTGCCGGTGCTGCAGGGCGTGGACCTGACCGTGGAAAAAGGCGATGTGGTGGCCATTCTGGGCCCTTCCGGCTCCGGCAAGACCACCCTGCTGCGCTGCCTGAACTTTCTGGAGACCGCCGACGCAGGCCAGCTGGTGCTGGACGGCGAGACCTTTGACCTGGCCCATGCAGGCCGGGCCGACATCGCCCGGCTGCGCAAAAAAACGGCCTTTGTGTTCCAGAACTACAACCTGTTCCGGAACAAGA